>FZPZ01000045.1_pt1 | contig 17659 bp, 16 predicted proteins | sample 1534811 | NCBI WGS metagenome assembly FZPZ01 (sample SAMEA104161953, study PRJEB21768) | metagenome | biome: subterrestrial habitat; feature: phreatic zone; material: underground water | place: France | collected 2016-06-01 | depth 60 m | reverse complement strand
CTCCCAAAATGAACTGGAGGCACTCAAAACATCCGCCATGAAATTCTTCGGCGGACTTGTGTAGATACCTATGCCTTGAAGGGGAGGGAGATTGCTCACCTGTGTCACGATGCCCCCTGTGTCACGATGCCCCCTGTAATCACATAGAGCCGCTTTTGTTCACATCCCCACCATCCACTCCACTTCCGCGAACCGCAATTGCGTATCAAGCTGCGCTTTGAGCTGTTGTTGTTGGGCTTTGAAGACTTGGCGTTGGGCTTCTAATAAGGTGGCGAAATCGACTTTGCCGTTGCTGTAGCCGACCAGCGCGGATTGGTAGGTGAGTTCGGCTTGGGGCAACAGGCGGTTGACGGTCAGGGTTTCGGTGCGGCGGGCGGTTTCTAGTCCTGAGACACTTTCGGCAAGATTGGCTTGCAATTGGTTGACCACAGCGGCTTTGCGTGCTTGGGCAGCGGCGAGGTTTGCGGTGGCTTCGCGTTCTTGTGAACGGCGGGTTTCTTGTTGGAAAGGCAGATTGAATTCAAACATGACATCCCAAGTGCGCACGGCGTTGCCAACTTGGGTGGGGGCGATGCCTAAATTCAGCGTGGGATAGCGATTGAGATACACCAAATCGCGGGCTTTTTCTGCCGCCAGCACCCGCGCATCAGCACTTTGCACCAGCGGGCTGCTGTTGATCAAGGTATTGACATCGGGCAAGGCGGGCAGCGTGCGCCACGCGGTGGGGGTCACCAACGCTGACGATAATGGTCGCGCTAATAAGGCGTTCATGCGCGCTTGCCAGTGATGCAACTCATTGTCTAAATTAAATAATTCACTGCGCAGATTACCCGCTTCCAATTGAGCGCGGATGACTTCTTGTTGCGTGGCAATGCCGTTGGCGTAGCGGGTTTGGGCGATTTGCGTCAAGTTATCCAGCGAGGCTAAAGTTTGCTGGGTCAGCCGCGTATTGGCAACGGTGTAAAACTGCTGCGCATACACCTGTTTGATTTTATTGGCTAAATCGCTCCATGTGGCGGCGACTTGCCCTGTGTTTTGTGCCACTTGCGCTTCGGCGGCTTGTTGTAGCAGCTCGCGCTTACCCAACCACGGCACGCTTTGGGTAAACAAATAGCGCGTGCTACCGACTTGTGAGGGCAACGCACCTTGTTTGTTGATGTCGATCAACTCCATGCGCAACATCGGGTCGGGCAAGGCGGCTGCGGGTTGCACACGTTGTTGTGCTGCGTCCGCATCTAAGCGGCTCGCTAAAAAATCGGGATTGTGTTCGCGGGCATAATCCAACAATGCCGCAAGATTGCCGCCTAATGCGGGTTCATCTGCCCAAGCAGGCAAGGCGAAAAACAGGCAGCAGCATAAAAGAATTTTCATATAGTTCAAGGATCCAAATCACAAACAACAAGGGGTACGAATCATCGCACCCCTTCAGTCAATTAGTGACGACGGTCATGATCCCCGCCACGACGATCATGGTCGCCACCGCGACGATCATGATCCCCACTGCGACGGTCACTGTCACCGCCGCTATGCCCACGATAACCCCCACCATACATACAACCGCTGAGATTAATCAATAACATTGCAGCCAACACCAACGCCAATACTCGTTTCATTTTTTTCTCCTAATAGATGGTCAAAACAGCTAGTTTACGGCTCAAATGCAGATCAAATCCGCCCTGTAGTATCAAGCAGCAAGGCAAAGTGAGCAAGTACGCGCCCCCAATCTGCTTGAGCGTAAACCACTGGCTTAAAAATTACTTAACAATTTCAATATGTAACACGGTGTAGCCTTCTTTTAGCTTGTCTGCGGTAAATTTTACTTTATCGCCTTCGTGCAAGGCTTTCAGCTCGCTGACGACTTTGACCCGATAGGGCATGGTCATGGGTTGCATCTTTAAATTGGGAATCGCGGCGTGCGCTAAGGTCACTTTACCCGCAGGTAAATCAATTTTCTTCACAATTCCCTCGACCAGCGGCAAAGTCGGTTTTTCTGCGGCAAAAGCCACCGACGTGACGGACAGCACAAGGCATAACGCCATGATTAAATAGTGTTTCATTTTGTTTTCTCCAAAAATAGAAGGCAGGGGCGAATAGATTCGCGACCTAAATTAAGGTGCGCTATTACAGAATAGCAGGGTGCGCTGTGCGCACCATGCTATATCGGGGGAGGATCAAACAGCGGTAAGGTAAGAGAATGCAGCTCGCCTAGGAAAGGCTGAAAGGTAGGACGGGGAATGACTTGCAATGCCAGCGTTACAACAGTGGGGGGTAAATATGCTGCGCAGGCAATTTGGCAAAATTCACACTGGGTACATTTGCCATCGGCGGCCAGATGTTTTTCCGCGTGTTCAGGACAACCTTGCGCCGCCATTGCTTGCGATTGAATGTCGTTCACGGACATCACCACCGCACGCGCAAACGCGTTCCCACTCACCAAGGGTAGCCAGAGGATGAGCAAGATCGCGATGCACTTTTGAGCGGCACGTCGCATGGTAGGACTAGTGCGAACTGGCGAACACGCCACCGCTCCAGAACCATTCGTTGTCAACCGTGCGATACCACACCGTGTTGCCGTTAATGGCTTCGCCTTTACGGATCAAGCCTGTGTACGAGATTTCCGTCCCCACCGTAAGCGTTCTGGCAATAGGCGCGCTGGTCGAAGCTTTGCCTTTGCGTAAATTCAGGCGCGCAGTGGAAACCGCCATGCCTGTCACCTCTTCTATGGCGGGTGCGGGTGGCGGTTCCTTGCCTAGACAAACGTTGTATTCGGTCACCACATCGCGCAGCAATTGCTCGTAAGAACGGCGGCTGTGCGCTAAGCCCGTCACAGGATCGGATTTACGTTGCGGGTCTAAGAAAAAGTGCCCGACGATGGATTTAGCAGGGTCGAGTTTGTAGGTGTGGCAAAGGTAGGCAATCAACCAGACATAGCGGCGGTAAGCCTCGTCCGCATTGATTTTGTCACCATAGCAGTACTCCACCCCAATCGCCGCATCATTGGCGTTAAAGCCAAATAATTGGTTGTCCGTGGGCGTGTTATACAACACATGCCAGGCTTTTTCAGGCGCACCCAAGACCGCAGGAATACACTCTAAAATCTCATGATCATCGACAAACAAATGCGCGGAAGCACTCTCTTTTTGCGCGCTGTTTTCGTAATACTTAACGTTAGCAGCAGCACTGGAATTAGGGTTGCCCGTGTCGTGTGCCACGATAAAGCGCACGCCTGGCGACATCGCCAAACCAGAACGACGTTTGGAGGGTTTCGGCAAATAACGCGCCGTGATGGGATATTTTATTAAGAAGCTCATGATTAACCTACCGCAGGATCTATGGGTTCAGAAACGGCACTGGGTTCTGGCATGTCCGCTTTGCTAACGTCGCAAGGGAGAGGCTCAACCGCAGCAGAGGAAGCAATCGGACCATCGGTAGGCAAGGCTTTGGCTTGTGCGCGACTCATAAAAGCTTCGATAAAATCTGTCCCGCCGTAGCCTGCGCCTAATAATGCCATGGCGGTTTCAGCTTGCAAATTATCGCTCGCCAACTTATCCCATAACGCTAACGCGCCCAGAATGCCTGCCATAAAGCCGATAATAAGGCTTACCACGAGGGTCTTGAGATCAAAGTTATCTTTGAAATTTTCACCCGCAAGGGAGGCTTTATCATGGCTCTTTTTTAGACCTGCGATCACGCGTATGCCTTGACCACACATGCCCAGCAATCCACCGAGCAATAAAACGACAATGAGTTGACTGGCTTGCATTTTTTTCCTTAGCTAAAGAGAATGAAGAGACAGGCGATGTGGTAATACCGCCCGAAGCGTATCACGAATTAAGCCCACTAGGCTACCGCTAGCTTCAGGTCACGCACAAATAGGGCTATTCGCCGCGCACCCTCCACCGTTTCTGCGGTACTCGCCACCAATGCCAAGCGCACAAAGTTTTCCCCCGCGTTGATACCTTGCGCTTCGCGTGCCAAATAGCTCCCTGGCAAGACGGTTACGTTGTAATCGCGGTATAGGCGTTGGGCGAAGTCAGTATCGGAAATCGGGGTTTTAATCCACAAATAAAAACCTGCATCAGGTAATTGCACAGGCAGGACAGGACTTAAAATTTCGACTACTTGAGCGAATTTTTCGGCATACAAACGGCGATTTTCTTCGACATGGGCTTCGTCATTCCATGCGGCGAGGCTGGCGGTTTGAATGGCGGGATTCATTGCCGAACCGTGGTAGGTGCGATATAACGCAAATTGCTCAACCAGATGCGCATCCCCCGCCACAAAGCCAGAACGCATCCCTGGCACATTGGAGCGTTTGGACAAACTGGAGAACATCAGCAGATTTTTATAATCCGTGCGCCCCAGCAACTGCGCCGCTTGCAAGCCACCCAACGGTTTTTCGTCAAAATAAATTTCGGAATAGCATTCATCCGAGGCAATCACAAAGCCGTAGCGGTCGGATAATTCAAATAAAGTTTGCCATTCCGACAACGGCATCACCCGCCCCGTGGGGTTGCCAGGGGAGCAAACGTAAATCAGTTGCGTGCGCGCCCAAACCGATTCGGGCAGCTCGTTAAAATTCAGCGCGTAATGATCTTCTGGCAAATTGTTTAAAAAATAAGGGGTTGCACCCGCCAAAAATGCCGCACCTTCGTAAATTTGGTAAAACGGGTTGGGGCAGATCACCGCCGCATCAGGACGGGTGCGGTCAATCACGGTTTGAGCAAAGGCGAACAAGGCTTCGCGACTGCCGTTAATCGGCAACACTTGGGTTTTGGGATTGAGTGCAGGCAAGTCATACCGACGCGCCACCCACTCGGCAATGGCACCGCGCAGCGCATCACTGCCTGCGGTTGTGGGATAATTCGCCAGCCCATCCAAGCCCGCCACTAACGCATCACGAATAAATGCGGGCGTTGCATGTTTAGGTTCGCCAATGGATAAGCGTATCGGGGTATAAGTCTGATTCGGTGTCACGCCACTAAACAAGGCGGCGAGTTTTTGAAAAGGATAAGGCTGGAGTCGGTTTAAATCGGGGTTCATAGCGAAAAATAGGCGCGGATAAAGTGGGCAGCATTATATTAGGGATGGGGGAAAGTAAAAGGTGAAATTGTGGGAAGAGGGAAGGGAACTGGGTGAGACACGTCGAGAAATGTGAAAGATGAAACAAACCGTCGCACATTTCACTTTTCACAGGTTTTAAAAAACATGCAAAAATCAAATAACATCATGCCGATTGCAGGCGTACTGAGTGGTGCATTAGTCTGGGGGCTGATCTGGTATCCCTATCGAATTTTGCAAGAAGCGGGGGTCTCTGGCACATTAGCACTGCTGGTGAGTAATGGCTTGGCGATCTTATGCGGCATATTTTGGTTGCCACGTGTTTGGCGAGAGTTCCCTGCCGCTAAGGGCTGGACGATTTTGCTGATGGCAAGTGCTGGGTGGGCAGATTTTGCTTATGTATTGGCGATGTTAAACGGCGAAGTGATGCGTGTGCTGCTGCTTTTCTATTTAGCCCCCTTGTGGACCGTATTGTTTTCTTATCTGCTGTTAGGTGAACGGCTCAATCGCAGTGGCTATGGCATCATGTTGTTATCCTTCAGTGGCGCAATGGTGATGTTGTGGCGCCCCGAACAAGGTATCCCACTCCCCCAAAATCTATCAGAATGGTTGGCTGTGTCAGCGGGGATGGGGTTGGCATTGTCCAATGTCGTGTCTTTGCGTACGGCACATTTAAGCGTGGAAACCAAGGCATTGAGCATTTTAATCGGTTCCGTTTTGTTGACCGCACCTTTGATCTATTGGCAAGGCGGCGTTGCCAGACAGTGGCAAGTCATTGAATTTAGTCATGCTGCGACCTTGTTGTTGCTAGGACTTACACTTTTTGCCATTAGCTTTACCGTTCAATTTGGCGTATCAAAACTTCCTGCGAGTCAGACCATACTCTTATTTCTATTTGAGTTGGTTGCCGCCGCCGTGGCATCTTATTTTTTGGTCAATGAGGTACTGGCTTGGCGCGATGCACTAGGTGCTTTGTTGATTATTTCGGCCACCTTGATGTCAGGTAAGGTGTATGCACCCGAAGCGGTCGCTGTGCGACATGACTGAAGGCACTGCTTCCAACGTGATGGCTGCTTCGCCGCTTGGTAAAAGGTGAAAGATGAAACAAACCGTCTCGCCGCCACACCTTTTCACTTTTTACCATCATCCCTTTCACAGGTTTTAAAAAAACATGCAAAAATCAAACAACATCATGCCGATTGCAGGCGTACTGAGCGGGGCGTTGGTGTGGGGATTAATTTGGTATCCCTACCGCGAGTTGCAAAGTGCAGGCGTATCGGGCAGTTTGGCGACGCTTATTACCTATGTGTTGGCGATGGCATTAGGTCTGTTTTGGCTGCCGAAGGTCTGGCGTGAAATGCCAAGAGCGGGATGGTGGTCAACATTGCTGGTGTTAAGTGCGGGTTGGGCAAACTTTGGTTATGTACTAGCGATGCTGCATGGCGACGTGATGCGGGTGTTGTTGCTGTTTTACTTAGCCCCGCTGTGGACGATTTTATTTTCCTTTTGGATATTGAAAGAAAAGCTCAATCGCTATGGTTACTTAGTGATGGTGTTATCCCTGGGTGGGGCGATGGTGATGTTATGGCAACCGCAACAGGGTTTTCCGTTGCCGCAAAATTTATCCGAATGGTTGGGGTTGTCGGCGGGTATGGGCTTTGCCCTGTCTAATGTCGTGTCGCGCCATTCCGATCATTTAAGCGTAGCAACAAAAGCTTATGCAATTTGGATAGGCACGGCACTGTTGACCGCCCCCTTGTTATACTGGCAAGGGGGCATCACTCAACAATGGGCTGCCATTGATCTAGGCAACGCCATTGTGCTGCTGCTATTAGGCATCACCTTATTCGCCACCAGTTTTGCGGTGCAATACGGCGTATCCCATCTTCCCGCTAATCGCGCTATCCTATTGTTTCTATTTGAATTAGTGGTGGCGGCAGGCGCATCTTACTACTTGGCAGGCGAAGCCATGGAATGGCGCGACTGGCTAGGCGCGCTGCTGATCGTGTCAGCCAGTTTGCTGTCAGGGAAGTTGTATCACTAAGCCCGTAGCGGGTAAGCGTAGCGCATTCATTTGAATCTATTGAAAAATTCTGGGGGCGCGCAGCTTTTTACCAGATTATCCACCCCACATCTTGCGTCCGCGTATCCGCGCACGATGGGCTGAACGTTGTTCGGCTTCAGTGAGCGCACGGGGCTTTTTACCTTCAAAAGGATTTTTGGTGGAGTTGTATTGAATTTTCATGGGCGTGCCTTCCAGCTTGAAAATCTCGCGGAAAGTGCGTTCCAAAAAGCGCGTGTAGCTGGCAGGTACGTCGTCCAGCCCGCTACCATGAATGACGATCAACGGGGGATTGCTACCACCTTGGTGGGCGTAGCGCATTTTGGGTTGGAAACGACCATTTTTAGGCGGACGTTGCGTATCCAACGCGCTAATTAAGGCTCGTGTTAGTAGCGGCGTAGAAAGTTTTGCCATCGCGGCGGCGTAAGCTTCATCCACCGATTTCAACACACTGGGAATACCATTGGCATGCAGTGCAGAAATGTAATGACGTTTGGCAAAAGCTAAGAAATGCAGCTTACGCTCCATGTCATTTTTGACCATCATGCGCTGATGTTCGTCCAGCCCATCCCATTTATTGACCGCCACCACCAGCGCACGCCCCGCTTGTAACACGAAGTCCGCGACGTGGGCATCTTGTTCGGTGATTTGATCTTTGGCATCCACCACCAGCACCACGACGTTGGCATCTTCCACTGCCTGCATGGTTTTGATGACCGAGAATTTTTCGATCGCTTCATCCACCTTGCCGCGACGACGCACGCCAGCGGTGTCGATGATGGTGTATTGCTTACCATCGCGCTCGAAGTCGATGTAAATACTGTCACGAGTCGTGCCAGGTTGGTCAAACGCAATCACACGCTGTTCACCCAAAATGGCATTCACCAGTGTAGACTTACCAACGTTCGGACGGCCGACAATCGCCAATTTAGGCGGTTTTTCTGCGCCTGTTTCTTCTTCAACGATTTCGTCAGGGAAGTGCTCCATGGCAATTTCAATCACTTCATTGACGTTATCGCCATGTGCGGAAGAAATGGGATACGGTTCGCCCAAGCCTAATTCAAAGAAATCGGCGGTCACTTTGCTGCGCATCATGCCTTCGGCTTTATTAACCAACAGCAAAATCGGCTTGCCTGTTTTGCGCAATTGCGTGGCGATTATCATGTCTTGCGGCGTGCAGCCTGCACGTCCATCGACGATAAAAAACACCACGTCAGCTTCGTCCACGGCTTGACGACTTTGTTTCGCCATTTCAAACAAAATACCTTCTTTGGCGACAGGTTCCAGTCCGCCTGTATCCACCACCAGATAAGGGCGTTCACCCACCCTGCCCCGTCCATAATGGCGGTCGCGGGTTAAGCCTGGTTGATCGGCTACCAGCGCGTCGCGGCTACGGGTGAGGCGGTTAAATAAAGTCGATTTGCCCACATTGGGGCGACCGACTAAAACGAGTGTGGGGAGCATAATATCAAAACCAAGTGAAGGGTTAAGGGAGAAGGGGGAAGGGGGAAGCGTAAAACCGTCCGTCTCTGTAGGTCAGGCTAGCGTCCGACCTACGTCCTTGAATAAAAAATTTAATGCAACGACAGTGAATACAACCCGCCGCCTTGTGTTTGAACCAATAAGCCCTCATCGAGGGCTAACGGTGCGCCTTGAATGGCGGTGTCACCCAGTCGAATGCGCGCCACAAAACGTCCATCTTCGCGGTTGAGCGCGTGCAAATAGCCTTCAAAATCGCCTGATACGGTGAAGTCCCCCTGCGTATAAGGTGTTGTGGTATTGCGTCGCACGAGTTGATCGTTTTTCCACAGCGTGTTGCCTGTGGTCTTGTCTAACGCCAACAACGTGCCTGTCGCATCCGTCAAGTATATGAATTTACGCAACAACATCATGCCTTTGTCACTGGACATATCACGCGTCCACAAAGGACTGCCTTGCGCCACCTCGAAACACGCCAACCGCCCTTGAAAAGCAATCGCACAGACTTGCTCATCATCTACCACGGGATTGCTGGTAATGTCACTGATGCGTTCTAGCTCAGTGTTGCCACGGGGTTGCGAAACCGCATTTTCCCACAGCACGGAACCATCTTTGAGACTAATGGCAGCCAGTTTACCAGCGGCAAAACCTGCAAAGACCACGCCACGTTGTATGACCACGCCCGCATGACTGCGCACCACCAAAGCGGGTGTACTGCGTTCATACGACCACAAATGCTTACCATCCGCCGCACTCATGCCGACAATATGCCCATCACCACTGCGCACCACCACGACCTCATCCGCCACCTGGGGCGTACTGAGTACCTCGCTGGAGACTTTGCTTTTCCAACGCAGTTTGCCGTCTTCACCGTAAGCGAGCACCTCCCCTTTTTCACTCCCCAGCACCACAATACCAGAGCCTATGCCCACGCCACCCGAGACGGCAATGCCGCTTTCCACATGCCAAAGCAACTTACCTGTCGCACGTTCCAGACGGGTTAGCGTGCCTTTGCCAGATACGCCAAATATGGAGGATGAGCTGATGGCAGGTTGTAATAAATTGATCCCCGCATCGCCCAGTTCGCTGTGCCAACGTACATTGAAGCTCGCTGTTTGGTTAAATTCCACCAATTTCGAGGGTATCGCAACATTATTTTTGCCGCTTATCCAATCACCAATGGTTGAGCAACCACCCAACATCAGCACACCACAGCACAGTGACCAGCGTGCGATATTCATTTTGCGGCCCCAAGCCCATCTAATTTAATTTCAATCAGATTGCGGTAATTGCTTTTAGCATCGGTCTTATCGAACGCCAATTTATAGGCGGCTTGCGCTTCTGCGGTTTTACCTTGCGCCGCAAAAACATCCCCCTTTAAATCAGCATATAAAGCCTCAAAAGCCGCAGAATGTTCACCTTCCAACTGTTTTAGCGCGTCCGCATATTGCTTTTCATCCAACAGAATCGCCGCCAAACGCAAGCGAGCCACATCCTTTAAGCTGGCTTCTTTCGCATGTTCAATCACCCAAGTAAGCTGCGTTTTGGCTTGCGCCAAGTTTTTGCCTTGTTCGTTCACTTGCGCTGCTGCCAATGCCGCTTTAGTCGCGTACAACGTCGTCCCAAATTTATCCGTTAATGCCGCCGCCGCATCATTGACACGTTTAGCATCCTTGCTGCTGACTTGTTCGTTAAACTGTTGGAACAAGGTCGCTGCGTCATTTGCTTGCTTAGATTGGTAATACTGCAATCCGCGCCAACCCACTACGCCCACCACCAGCACCGACACCGCTAAGGTAATCCACGTGCCGTTTTCTTTCCACCAACCTTTTAAAGTTTCCAGTTGTTCCTGTTCTTGCAAATCTAAAGCTGCCATTTTTGTTACTCCTGACTAAAAAATTATGTTTTGATTTTACTCCCCTCGCCCACTTGTGGGAGAGGGGCTGGGGGAGAGGGAGTTTGAGTGCTAAGCGCGCATCATCCCCGCCAACGCCTCCCGCGCCACGCGTAGTTGCTCGCCGCCGCGTAAAGGTTTAACCGTCACTTGGTTGGCTTGCACTTCATCATCGCCAATCACCACGGCGAAATTCGCGCCACTGGCATCGGCTTTTTTCATTTGTGACTTAAAGCTGCCGCCGCCGCAATGCAACACCACACGCAAGTTGGCATCGCGCAATTGTTCGGCAATTTGATGCGCAAAAGGCGCGGCAAGCGCGCCTTGATGCACCACATACACGTCCATCGTTTCACGCGGGAAATCCACGCCGTCGTCTTGCAACAACGCCAATAACCGTTCCACGCCCATCGCAAACCCCGTGGCAGGCGCGGGCTTGCCGCCAATTTGCTCAATCAAGCCGTCGTAGCGACCACCTGCGCAAATCGTGCCTTGCGCGCCCAAACGGGTGGTCACCCATTCAAACACCGTGCGGTTGTAATAATCCAGGCCGCGCACCAAACGTGGATTGATTTCAAACGCAATGCCATGCTCGGTCAAGGTTTGTTGTACCGCTGCAAAATGCGCAATCGCATCACTATCCAGCTCATCCATTAACTTAGGCGCGCCTGCAATCAGCTCCTGCATCGCAGGGTTTTTGCTATCCAAAATCCGCAGCGGATTGGTGTATAAACGGCGCGTCGCTTCGGCATCTAACAACGCGGTATGTTGTTCAAAATAGGCAATTAACTTCACCCGATGCTGCATCCGCGACGCGCTATCGCCCAAGGTATTGAGCTGCAAAGCCACATCGCGGATACCCAATAACTTCCACAAACGCGCACACATCAAAATTTGTTCTGCGTCGATGTCAGGACCTGCAAAGCCCAAGGCTTCCACGCCGACTTGGTGAAACTGGCGATAACGCCCTTTTTGCGGACGTTCATGGCGGAACATTTGCCCGCTGTAATACAGGCGTTGCGGGGCGTTGTACAACAAATTATGTTGCAACACGGCGCGCACGCACGATGCCGTGCCTTCAGGACGCAAGGTGAGCTGATCGCCATTCAACGCATCTTCAAAGCTATACATCTCTTTTTCAACAATGTCGGTCACCTCTCCTATCGCCCGTTTAAACAAGGCGGTAGGTTCAACCAGCGGCATACGGATATTGCGATAGCCGTAGCTGTGCAGCCACTCGCGCACCACGGATTCAAACCACAGCCAACGCTCCGCCTCCTCAGGCAAAATATCATTCATGCCGCGCACGGCTTGTAGGGATTCAGTACTCATCTTTAGACAAAATAATTGAGGGGATTCGGGAAGGAAAAAGGGAGAAGCGGGAAGAGCGTGGCATATCCCGCTACCCTTCCCGCTTCTCTCTTCACCCTGCTCGCTTTCCCCGCCATGCGCAATAACGCGCAATTTAACAAGGGCGCGGATAATAGCACGAGCGGCATGGCACAACAAATTGACACGCACATCTGATAGCTTATTTAAGCAATCCGTGCAAAATAGGTCAGCAAAGACGAGATTCCATGCGGATTAAGGCGTAAAAACACCTCGATATGCCCTAAAATTTGCATGACACTTGCTATGGCACAAAATATCACGTTTAATTCACCCCGCAACATGTCGTCAAACCCATCCATTAACCTTATCAAGGATAAAATAATGAACAAAATGCGTATTGCAGTGCTGTTGTCATGTATGTTGTTTTCCGCTTCAGTCTTTGCGGAAGAGGCTCTGGCTAAAAAGTTTTCTGACAGCCAACTCATTGAAATGATGAAAAGCGAGGGGTATAGCTCCGTCGATGTGATAAAAGAAGGGGTCATCCGCGTTAAAATTGATGGGAGCAACTTTGTGATGTTCAATAAATTTGACGGCGATCTGCAACTTTATTATGTGATAGGCGGTGCCAAGGTTTCATTTGAGAACATGAATGAGTGGAATAAATCCAAACGTCTCTCACGCGCTTATCTGGATTCAGACAAAGATCCTACGCTGGAAGCAGATTTATTAGCAGATGCAGGGATCACCCCCTCACAAGTCACCACTTTCTTTAAAGTTTTTAAAATGTCAGTCAGTGCTTTCCGTGATTTTATCATCGAACGTAACGACAAATAAAAGTACCCACTATTAGCAGCGGAACAAGTTCTTTAAGTCAGCTTATATCCGCTGCGCTGCATTTAGAATTTAGCGCGTTATAAATTCCCCCTTCCCCCCTCCCTTTTAGCGGCCAAATCCGTCTCTATACAACCTCACTTCCTTAAAGTATACTAAATTTGTCTGGTTTAAATTATTTTAATTGGGGCGACTTCAGTTAAACTAGCGCACGTTATGTAGGTAGGAGGTACATCATGCCTTTTTTCTCAGGTAAACATCAAAACACCCGTTTGGCGTTGTTGCTTTTTTTGCTATTTTCCACACTGATTGCGATGGTAAACTACGTACTGTTTACAGAAGTGCGCCATATCAATGAGATCAATGTCTATAACCGATTGATTAGCGTTGGGCAGCTTAAAGTGGGGCAAATTCAGACTTTTGTCAAAGATCGGCAAAGTGACACCCAAACTTTTTCGACCTTATTGCGCACAGCAGATGAACAAGCGTGGCTGTTAAAACCGACCGCAAAGATGTCTGACCACTTGCATACTGAGTTGACGGGGGCATTGCTAAAATACCAATATGGTTCATTGTTGTTGGTCGATCAGTGGGGCAAAGTGCGCTATAGCAGCGGACCGTACTCAGGCTTGAGCGAAGTGAGTAAAACACTGGTGTCAGAAACGGCAAAACAAGGGCAAGCCATGATGTCCCCTTTTTACTTTGCGGATCCTGCCTCCCCCACCACGCCTTTTTTGGATTTCACAATACCGATCAAAAACATACAAACGAAGCAGGTCATCGGGGTGTTGATATTACGGAGTGATTTGAAATTTTTATTTAACTTGATTCAAACTTGGCCGATCGACAGTGAGACCGCCGAGACGTTACTGGTCACGAGAGACGGCAACGATGTGTTGTTTTTAAACGAGTTACGTCATCAAAAAAGCACCATGATGTCCTTGCGTAAGCCCTTGCTCGGTAATAGGAATACGCCCGCTTGGCCTGCCATTCGCGCAGCGCAAGGGTTGAAGGAAACCTTAGATACGTTTGATTATCGCAGCAAAGCCGTTTTGGCTTATACCCTACCTGTGCCGACCACCCCATGGGGAATGGTGGTTAAAATTGACAAAGACGAGGCACTAGAACCTATTTGGATACTACAAAAAGTTTTTATTGTGGTCAGTGCGGTGTTTCTTTTGTTAGTAGGCTACCTCGCGTGGTTGTGGTTGCGTAATCACGATGTGGAGAGACGGCTGGCAGAAACTCAATTGCGGGATAGCAGTACGCGGATACAAACCATATTAGATACAGTCGCGGATGGGGTGATTACCATTGACGAGCGTGGTACGATTGAAACCGTCAATGCAGCGACGGAGCATATTTTTGGGTATGTCGCAAGTGACATGATCGGGCATAACATCAAAATGTTAATGCCAGAATCGTATAGCCAATATCATGATGCTTATCTTCGGCATTATTGCGAGACGGGAGAGGCGCATATTATTGGTCAAGGACGGGAAGTGTTAGGCTTACGTAAAAATGGCTCTACTTTTGCGTTGGATTTGGCGGTGAGTGAAATGATGCTCGGTGAACAGCGTCATTTTACGGGCATTTTACGGGACATTACGCAGCGTAAAAAGGCGGATAGCTCATTGCAACGCGCCAAGGAAAAAGCAGAAGCCGCCAACCATGCCAAAGATAATTTTTTAGCGACCATGAGCCATGAAATTCGGACACCGTTAAGTGGCATGTTGGGTATGATGGAGCTGTTGAGTTTTACCACCTTGGATGAGGAACAGCGCGAAGTGATGCAGTCGGCACGGGATTCTGGCGATAACCTGTTGCGGATATTGAATGACGTACTGGATTGGTCAAAAATTGAAGCCGATCAATTGCACATTTCATTGCAAATTATATCCATCCCGCAATTAGTTGAACGCGTGATACAGTCCTACAGTCATGTTGCGATCAATAAAAGTCTGGCATTGGAACACCATATTGATCCTAAATTACATGCGGCACATTGGGTCGATTCATTGCGTTTATCTCAGATATTGAATAATTTCGTCAGTAACGCCCTGAAGTTTACCGCAAAGGGCAAAGTAGAACTCAATGTCGCCTTATTGCAACATGATGAAAATTCAGAAAAAATATGCTTTTCGGTCAAAGACACGGGCGTGGGAATTGCCCCCGATATTCAACAACAATTATTTCAAAATTATGAGCAAGGAAGTGTGGACACCGCTCGGATGTATGGTGGCACGGGGCTGGGCTTGGCGATTTCGAGCCGTTTAGCGGCTTTAATGGATGGGGAAATTAGCCTAGAAAGCATCCCTCAAGTAGGTTCTACTTTTAGCTTGACCTTAGTACTCCCCTTGGCGCAAGCAGCGGCGAGCTTGTCGGATGTAAATGAGCGTCCCCAGCCAGAACAGATTGAACCGTTGCTATCTAATTTAGTTGATACTGCGGCACCTCACGTGTTGGTCGTTGACGATCACCCCATTAACCGTAAATTATTGAGCCGTCAATTACTACAATTAGGACTGCGTACCAGCTTGGCAGAAAACGGCAAAATTGCGTTGGAAATGTGGCGCAAAGGGCAATTTACCTTGGTTATCACCGATTGTCACATGCCTGGAATGGATGGCTATGAGCTTACCCACCATATTCGCAGCATCGAATTACAATCAGGCAAGCTGCATACGCCCATTATTGCGTGGACAGCGAATGCGCTCGAAGAGGAAAGAGAACGTTGCCTCAGAGAGGGAATGGACGCGGTACTCACTAAGCCCACCAGCCTCATGCAGCTAAGAGAGATGTTGTCACGCTGGTTAATTGCCAAACAATCTACCCTATTGTTTAATACAGGTAGTTTTATGGTGATGGTTGATTTTAATGCACTGGAAAATATCGCGGTTAGACGCAAAGATCAAATTGAGATTTTATTGGAATTTCAAGCGCAAAATTGGCTGGATATCGCTGATCTTAATGCCGCACTGCAACTGCAAGATATAGAGGCGCTACGCCATGCTGCACACCGTATAAAGGGAGCGAGCCGTATGGTGGGAGCGGTTGCATTAGAAGGCGTGTGTGAGAAAATAGAAGCGGCAGCCAAGCAACAATCTCTCGTCGAAGCCACGCTCGTCGCGCGGGCATTAGAAGGCGTAGTGGCACAATTAGACAGTGCCATCAAGCAGTTTACGACCGTCGTTGATGAGCAAAACAATGCCTAACAATCTGTTTTTATAAAAATATCGCCTAAAATCAATCGCGTTAATCAGCATTTCCCCATGTTCTGTTGGGGATAATTTAAGCAAGCAGGGCATGTTTGGGTCTGCTTGGAAATTTTTGTGGGAGGGTAAGAAAATGGGTATAACGACTGAGATGGGTTTATTGAGAAATCAAGAACTGAGTGTTTTGATTGTGGACGATCATCATTTTTTGCGCTCAGCGGTACAACGTATGCTCCTTTCTTTGGGGATCAGCCACATTTATGAAGCCAATGATGGACAACGCGCATTGGAGTTTTTGCAAGGTGCGAATGCGCAGGCGGTCGATATTGTACTGTGCGATTTGGATATGCCCAATATGGACGGCATGGAGTTTCTGCGACATTTAGGGATGGAGTATCCCATACCTGTCTCGGTCATTATCGTCAGCGGGCAAGATACCGCATTGATTAGTTCGGTCGAAAAAATGGCGGAAGCTTACGGCGTGCGGTTGCTAGGGGCGATTGAAAAACCCTTGTCCTTGGGCAAATTAGAAACCCTGCTCGCCTTACATTGGGAACGTCAAGACCACATAAAAGGGCAAATGCCTGCGCCTAACCGATGCAGCGTAGAAGAGATTTTAGACGGGGTACGCTCTCGGCAATTTGAACCTTTTTATCAGCCCAAAGTACACTTTAAAACGGGACGCATTATTGGTGCCGAAGCACTCGCGCGCTGGCGACACCCCCTATATGGCTTGCTTGCCCCTGTGGAGTTTATTGATCAGTTAGAACAGGTCGGCAAAATGGATGAACTGACCTTTTTGATACTAGAAGAGTCGGCTATTGCCTGTCATTTACTCCATGAATTAGGACATTCGATTACGGTGTCGGTCAATTTGTCGTTGACATCGTTAACGGATCCCGATTTGGCGGATAAAATCACCCAAGTTGTGCGCAGCGTCGGGGTAGATCCCAAGCAAATGGTGCTAGAAATTACCGAAACCGCCAGCATGACCGAAGCGGCTCATGCCCTAGAAAACCTAGCACGGCTACGGATGCGAGGCTTTGGTTTATCCATTGACGATTACGGCACAGGCTACTCCAGTATGCAGCAACTGACGCGTATTCCTTTCAGTGAATTGAAAATAGACGCGTCTTTTGTGAAAGACTTTATGGAAAACAAAGCCTCTCGCATTATTGTAGAGTCCAGTATTGACATGGCACATAAGTTACAAGTTATCAGTACCGCCGAGGGCGTTGAGTCACAACACGATTGGGATATGTTAAAAAGTATGGGCTGCGACACCGCACAAGGATACTTTATCGCCAGACCCATGGACTTAACCGCCCTGCTAGAGTTCTGCGCGACACACTAAACGGTTAGTTTTTGCTTGGCAGGATGGATAAGCTGCGCCCACCATTTTTGCAATATGCACCTAAAATGGGTTTTCGTAGGTGCAAATTTAGGATTTAGGCTCTATATGAATCATAGTGAGTCGCCATCGTGGCACAAGTAAGCAATCTCCCTCCCCTTCAAGCATAACTATCTACACATCTTAATTTATTTAAAATCATAGTGTTATGGACTAAATGTCTGATTTTCATGGTGGTATTTACCTTTGTAAGCCAAAATTTCTCGGCTTAAAGGGACTGAAACCTAACCAAAAACCATGCTTTATGATATATAACATGTTGTTTTTAAATGATTTAAAGATGTGTAGATACCTATGCCCTTCAAGGGGAGGGCTGGGGTGGGGATGGGGGTATAACCGTCGCGCTCTGTAAAGCCATCCAGATAGTCTCGACC
>FZPZ01000127.1_pt1 | contig 17769 bp, 25 predicted proteins | sample 1534811 | NCBI WGS metagenome assembly FZPZ01 (sample SAMEA104161953, study PRJEB21768) | metagenome | biome: subterrestrial habitat; feature: phreatic zone; material: underground water | place: France | collected 2016-06-01 | depth 60 m | reverse complement strand
ACTGATTTTCCCTTAATCACTTTTTCAGCGTTGTCCCTCATGTCGCCTGTTTCCGCTTTGGTGAATCGCCTGATTCGACCCGAAATTCTTGCCCTACACGCATATCACGTCCCTGTCAGTGACGGCTTAATTAAGCTGGATGCGATGGAAAATCCCTATCTCGTACCGCAGACGTTGCGCGATGAAATCGCCGCTTTGGTGGCAAACGCGCCTGTGAATCGCTATCCCGACCCTAATCCCGCCGCGTTAAAACAACAAATTCGCGACTTGCTCAACTTGCCTGATGGCATGGATGTCTTGCTGGGCAATGGCTCGGACGAGATTATTCAATTGTTGGCGATGGCGGTGAATCAGCCGAACGCCACGTTGTTAAGCGTCGAACCGTCGTTTGTGATGTACAAAATGATCGCCACGTTTATCGGAATGCGCTATGTGGGCGTGCCGTTGGCGGCGGACTTTTCACTGGACTTGCCTGCGATGTTAGCGGCGATAGCACGCGAACAACCCGCGCTGATTTTCTTAGCCTATCCCAACAATCCCACGGGCAATTTATTTTCCGCCGCCGACATTGAGCAAATTTTGCGCACGGCAACGGGTTTGGTCGTGGTTGATGAAGCGTATTACGCTTTTGCTGACGATAGTTTCGTGCCGCGCTTAGGCGATTTCCCGAATTTATTGGTAATGCGCACGTTTTCCAAACTGGGCATGGCGGGGCTACGCTTAGGCTTTTTGGTAGGCAGTGCCACCTGGCTGAACGAGTTGGACAAACTGCGTTTACCCTACAATGTCGGCGTACTACCGCAACTCGTTGCCTCAAAGTTACTGGATCACCATGACGTGCTGTTACAACAAGCCGCGCAGCTCAAACAAGATCGTAGCGCGTTGTTGGCGCAATTGGGCGCGTTCTCGGGTGTGCAAGTTTTCCCCAGTCAAGCCAACTTTTTGTTGTTCCGCGTGGAAAACGCCACCGCCGTGTTTAACGCGTTAAAAGCACGCAACATTTTGATTAAAAACCTCAATGGTGGACATCCTGCGTTGAGCAACTGCTTGCGTGTGACGATAGGCACACCCGCAGAAAATGCGCAGTTTTTAACTGCATTGGAAGAGATTTGTCGTTAGTCGCTAGTTTCTAGCCGTTAGTTGGCACACGCTTAAATCCCCCAACGAATGACTAGCGACTAACGGCTAACCAGCAACTAACGACGGTTCTATGTGATTTCCAGTGGGTGAAACAAAGCCCCCTCCCCTTCAAGGGGAGGGTTGGGGTGGGGATGGGGTAAAAATGAAAGCGCAAACAAACAGCACAATCATTGGCAGACAACTTCAGCGAACACTGCGCTGGCAGATGACCGATGTGGAAATACGGTGATGGCAACAACTACGCAGTCGGCAACTGGCTAGTTATAAATTCCGCCGTTAGTACCTTTATCTGGATTTTGTTTTGGACTTTGTCTGTCTGAAAAAGAGCTTGGTTGTTGAGGTTGATGGCGGGCAACACTTAGAAAACCAGCGAGATGTGGTGATACCCCATCCCCACCCCAACCCTCCCCTTGAAGGGGAGGGAGATTGCGCACTTGTGCCACGATGATTCACTATGATTCACATAGAGTCCTAACGACTAACGACTAACGACTAACAGCTAACGACTACCACACATCATGCGTATCGCCACGATTTCCCGTAATACCCTAGAAACCCAAATCACGGTTTCTTTAAATTTAGACGGCACAGGCGCGGCAAAATTTGCCACGGGCTTGCCTTTCCTCGACCACATGTTGGATCAAATCGCCAGACACGGCTTGATTGATTTGGATATTGTGGCGCACGGCGATTTGCATATCGACGCACATCACACCGTGGAGGACCTCGGCATCACCTTGGGTCAAGCATTTCAAAAAGCGGTCGGCGACAAAAAAGGCATCACGCGCTATGGTCACGCTTATGTTCCATTGGACGAAGCCTTATCGCGGGTGGTGATTGACCTATCGGGTCGCCCTGGGCTGGTGTTTAACTGCGACTTTACGCGTGGTCAAATCGGCGAATTCGATGTGGATTTGTTCCACGAATTTTTCCAAGGTTTTGTCAATCACGCGCTGGTCAGTTTGCACATTGACAATTTGGCGGGCAAAAACGCCCATCACCAAGCCGAAACGATTTTCAAAGCCTTCGGGCGCGCCTTGCGCATGGCGTTGGAAGCCGATCCGCGCATGAGCGGCATGATGCCTTCGACCAAAGGAACGCTGTGATGATTGCGATTATTGATTACGGCATGGGCAATTTGCGCTCGGTGGAACAAGCCATGCGCCATGTCGCCCCCGATGTGGAAGTGGTGGTCACCGACGATGCGACCGTCATCGCCCAAGCCGAGCGTGTGGTGTTCCCAGGGCAAGGTGCGATGCCCGATTGTATGCGCGAACTTACGGCACGCGGCTTGCGCGACGCGGTGATTGACGCAGCGCATACCAAACCTTTTTTGGGAATTTGCATCGGGCTACAAATGTTGTTTGAACACAGCGCGGAAGGCGATGTCGCGGGCTTAGGCTTGTTTAAAGGCGAAGTGCTGCGCTTCCCCCATCCTTTGACCGATGCGCAAGGTAATAAACTCAAAGTCCCGCACATGGGGTGGAATCAAGTACACCAAGTTCAACTCCCCTCGCCCGCAAGCGGGAGAGGGGCTGGGGGAGAGGGAACTTGCCATCCTTTATGGCATGGCATTGAGCAAGATGCCCGTTTTTATTACGTTCACAGCTACTATGTCGCGCCGCAAAATGCCGATTTAGTCCAAGCCACCAGCGACTACCCGCAGCCTTTTGTGTGTGCGGTGGCGCAAAATAATTTATTCGCGGTGCAGTTTCACCCTGAAAAAAGCCATGTAGCGGGGCTAAAGCTGCTACAAAACTTTGTACGATGGAATCCTTAATTTTTTAACCTACTGCCATGTTGATTATTCCTGCGATTGATTTAAAAGACGGTAATTGTGTACGCCTGCGTCAAGGCGAAATGGAAGGCGCGACTGTGTTTTCCGATGATCCCGCTGCGATGGCGCGCCATTGGATAGACCAAGGTGCGCGTCGTTTGCATCTCGTTGATTTGAATGGCGCATTTGCGGGCAAGCCCAAAAATGAAGCGGCGGTGCGCAGCATCATCCAAGCCGTCGGCACCGACATTCCCGTGCAACTGGGCGGCGGTATCCGCGATTTGGAAACCATAGAACGCTATCTGGATTTAGGCTTGACCTACGTCATCATCGGCACAGCGGCGGTCAAAGTGCCAGGCTTTTTGCATGAAGCCTGCGATGCTTTCCCAGGGCATATTATGGTCGGGCTGGATGCCAAAGGCGGCAAAGTCGCGGTGAATGGCTGGTCAAAACTGACGGGGCATGAAGTCGGAGATTTGGCGAAACGCTTTGAAGATTACGGCGTGGAAGCCATTATCTACACCGATATTGGGCGTGACGGCATGATGTCAGGCGTGAACATTCCTGCCACGGTCGAATTAGCGCGTCCGCTGCGCGTACCCGTCATCGCCAGCGGCGGGGTGACCAATCTGGACGATGTGCGTGCGTTGTGTGCAGTATCAGGCGAAGGCATTACAGGCACCATCACTGGGCGCGCCATTTACGAAGGCACGCTGGATTTGCGCGCCGCGCAAGCCTTAGCGGACGAACTCATGGCGAAGTCGCGCTAATGTTAGCCAAACGCATTATTCCTTGCTTGGATGTAACCGCTGGACGCGTGGTCAAAGGCGTGAGTTTTGTCTCGCTGCGCGACGCGGGCGACCCCGTGGAAATCGCCAAACGCTATGACGACCAAGGCGCGGACGAGCTGACTTTCCTCGACATCACCGCCAGCTCCGACGATAGAGGCATCATCTTCCGCATCATCGAACAAGTCGCCTCGCAAGTGTTTATCCCGCTGACGGTCGGCGGCGGCGTGCGCGTGGTCGAAGACGTGCGCAACTTGCTCAACGCGGGCGCAGACAAAGTCAGCATGAACACCGCCGCCGTGGTCAATCCGCAACTCATCGCCGATGCGTCAGCGCGCTACGGTTCGCAGTGCATTGTGGTCGCGATTGATGCCAAGCAAACTTCCGCTGGCAACTGGGAAGTGTTTACCCACGGCGGGCGCAAAAACACAGGACTCAACGCGATAGCGTGGGCAAAACAAGTCCAAGCCCTAGGTGCGGGTGAAATTTTGCTCACCAGCATGGACAAAGACGGGCAAAAAAGCGGCTTTGATTTAGGCTTAACCCGTGCCGTCACCGACGCGCTAGACATCCCCGTCATCGCCAGCGGCGGCGTGGGTAATCTGCAACATTTAGCGGATGGTGTCACCGTGGGCGGCGCCGATGCCGTGCTGGCAGCCAGTATTTTCCACTTCGGCGAATACACCGTGCAGCAAGCCAAAGCCTATATGGCAGCGCAAGGCATAGAGGTGAGGTTGTAAGACTCCCTTCTCCCGCAGGCGGGAGAAGGGTTGGGGATGAGGGGTTTTGAGCTGTAGTAACGTTATTTAGTACTCACCGCCCCTCACCCTAGCCCTCTCCCGCTTGCGGGAGAGGGAACTGTGTTAATGACGGGATTGGATTTTGTAATTTTTTAAAATCCAAGCCGCGCAACTTAAACCCTCAAACAACAACAAATATGAACTGGTTAAACGAAATCACCTGGTCTCCCGACGGACTCGTCCCCGCCATCGCCCAAGATGCCGCCACGGGGCGGGTGTTGATGGTCGCGTGGATGAATAGGGTAGCCTTGCAACTCACCGTCGATAAAGGCGTGGCGGTGTATTGGTCGCGCTCACGTGGCAAATTGTGGCGCAAAGGCGAAGAATCGGGACACACCCAAACCGTCAAAGAAATTCGCCTCGACTGCGATGCCGACGTGATTTTGCTGCAAATCGAACAACATGGCGGCATCGCCTGCCACACGGGGCGCGAAAGCTGCTTCTACCGCAAACTCGAAAACGGCGCGTGGCAAACCACAGAGCCCGTCCTCAAATCTCCCGACGATATTTATCACAAACAACCATGAATCAAGACATCCTCCCCCGCCTGACTGAAACCCTAGCAGCGCGTAAACTCGCCGCCCCCGACAGCTCCTACGTCGCCAAACTGTTCCACAAAGGCGAAGACGCAATCCTGAAAAAAATCGGCGAAGAAGCCACCGAAGTCATCCTCGCCAGCAAAGAAGGCGATCCGCAACATCTGGTCTATGAAGTCGCCGACCTGTGGTTTCACAGCATGGTGTTATTGGCGCACCACGGACTCAGTGCGGCGGATGTGTTGCAAGAATTAGCACGACGCGAAGGGGTATCGGGGATAGTGGAGAAGGCGGCAAGAACTGCGTAGGTGCGAATTCATTCGCACGATTTTGTAGTTTTCTTTCTTTGCACAATGGTTGCGGCTAGAACTAGATGATGTATAAAAAAATCACATGAAATCAAAACTTAAGCCGTTCTGCCAATATATTGTTCATGATATTGACGTTGAGGATTTTGAGAAAGCAGATCTATATCTTGATGAAGCTCTCCCTCTCATTGGTTATATTGTGATGTACTTTAATTCCCTAGAAAGTTCTCTTGACCATGTGCTTTGCGAACACTTCACTGATCGCTCAGACTCTATGGGTTTGATTGTACTAAATAAAATGAATTTTTCATCTAAAGTAGATTTGTTGAAGAGATTTTGTGATGACTTTCATATTTGTGTTGCAATGGATTCGTATCTTGAAAAATATGAACCGCTTATCAACGATCTGAACGAATCAGGGAGGCTGCGAAATCTTGTGGTTCACGCTCAGTGGGAAAATACTGACGAAGAAGGATATACCTATGTAAGACTTAAAATGTCCAAAAAAGGTATGCAGCAAGAATATGTTCAGTTTGATGTAGATTCCTTACAAAAACTTATCAAGTTAATTTTATATACCCAGCAAAAATTAGACGAATACTGGGAAATAAGAAACGATGTGCTATATGGTCGCTTACCTAACTCGTGATAGCAAAGTAGCCCGTATGCAATACGGGAATCCTGCGCGACAAATCCCGTATCGGCTTTGCTACATACGGGCTACGGCGTAGGGTGGATAAGCTGGCGCATCCACCTGATTTATTTAAGAAAATGGTGGATGCGTTGCACTTATCCACCCTACAAAAACCCAAAGGAACACTATGACCATTTTGACTGCCAGTGAGGCGCGGATAGGGTTGTACCATTTGATTCAACAAGGCATGCGTGAGCCGTTGCAGGAAAGTGCGTAGGGTGGATTCGCCGCGAGGCAATCCACCTTTTTGATAACCCAGCGGTGGTTTGCTGCGCGAAACCCCCCTACAAAATACAATGCGATGACTACAATTTAAGGAGAAAACCATGAGCAACTGTTTGTTTTGCAAAATCGCACGCGGGGAGATTCCTTGCCGCAAGGTGTATGAGGATGACGAAATTTTGGCGTTTCATGACATCAACCCTGCTGCGTCCGTGCATTTTTTAATGATTCCGAAGCTGCATTTGATTTCTTTGTGTGAAGCAGATGCAAGTTATGCGGCATTGTTAGGTAAAATGCTGGTGTTAGCTCCCAAGCTGGCACGGGAACAAGGCTTGGAGGCGGGCTTTCGCACCATTATCAATTCTGGCGTGGGGGGTGGGCAGGAGGTATTTCATCTGCATATTCATATTTTGGGTGGCGGGAAATTGCCGCCGATGGTGGCACGTAGTTAAGCGGTTTTCTGCTAATTTTTAGGCGAGCAGCGTTATTTTTAAGGAGAGCAGCATGGGTTCATTGAGTATTTGGCATTGGTTAATCGTGTTGGTGGTCATCGTGTTGGTGTTTGGCACCAAAAAACTGCGCAATGTGGGCGGTGATTTAGGCAGTGCGGTCAAGGGCTTTAAAGAAGGCATGCGCAGCGACGAAGCCCCCGCGCAGCAATTGAAAGAAGACGAAAAAGTCATCGAGGGCGAAGTCAGCAACAAATCGCACACGAAGGTTTAACGATGTTTGATTTTAGCTTGTCCGAATTGATGGTGGTGATGGTGGTGGCGTTAATCGTCATCGGACCTGAGCGTTTGCCCAAAGTGGCGCGCACCTTGGGGCATTTGTATGGGCGAGCGCAACGCTATATCAACGGGGTGAAAGCCGACATTGAGCGTGATATGGCGATAGAGGAATTCCGCCAATTGCAGCAAAAAGTCCAAGCGGAAGCCTCGGCATTGGAGCAGTCTATGCAGCAAACCAACCAAACCATCCAGCAAGAAGTGCAAGCCTTGAATCAAGCGGTGGCGCAAAAACCCGTTGACGCGGACGGTCCAACCCCATGAGCAGCCACGAAACCTTTATCGCGCATTTAGTCGAACTGCGCACCCGTTTGTTGCACGCGGTGGTCGCGCTGATGTTGGTGTTTATCTGCTTATTTCCGTGGGCAGCCGATTTATACGCCGTGCTTGCCAGTCCGTTGTTAGCAAAATTGCCCAAAGGCGGGCAAATGATCGCCACCGATGTGACTACGCCGTTTTTTGTGCCGATGAAAGTCGCACTGATGACGGCGTTTTTAATCAGCCTGCCCTACATCTTGTATCAAATCTGGCGATTCGTCGCCCCCGCGTTGTATGTACATGAGAAAAAAATGGTCTGGCCCTTGGTGACCGCCAGCACGCTGCTGTTTTTCTGCGGCATGTCCTTCGCCTATTTCGCCGTGTTCCCCATCGTGTTTGGCTTTATCACCGCCGCAGCGCCCGCAGGTGTCGCGGTGATGACCGACATTGATAAGTATTTGAGTTTTGTGCTGACCATGTTTGTCGCCTTCGGCATCACCTTTCAAGTCCCCGTCGCGGTGGTGGTATTAACCCGCATGGGCGTGGTGACCATTGCCCAACTACGCGAAGCCCGCCCTTATGTCGTGGTCGGCGCATTTGTCATCGGCGCGATTTTCACCCCACCCGACATCGTGTCGCAATTCCTACTCGCCATGCCGTTGTGGCTGTTGTACGAAGCAGGGATTGTGGTGGCGGGGTGGATGCCTGTTGCGTCTGAAAAAAACCTGCGGGTTTAACCTCAATCTACCTCACCAGCTCCCTTTATGCCCTCAAATCATCTCAAACCGCACGCCGCAGCCGAGTTGGTACAGGATATTCGCTGTTTGATTGACGAAGCCAAAGCGGGGTTGTCAGCCACGGTCAACTCAGCATTGACCCTGTTGTACTGGCGTATCGGTCAGCGCATTGCCACTGAAGTATTGAAAGGCGAACGTGCTGGATATGGCGAGCAAGTGGTGAACAATGTGGCAAAGCAGCTTGAAACCGAGTATGGACGCGGGTTTAGCAATAAAAATATGCGGCATATGCTGCGCTTTGTGGAGGCGTTTGAGTCAGAAAACATTGTCTCCGCACTGAGTAGACAATTAAGTTGGACACATTTTCGCAGCTTGATCTATATTGACGATCCCCTGAAACGGGCGTTTTACTTGGAAATGTGCCGTAGCGAAGGCTGGAGTACGCGTATTTTGAAAGGGCGTTTGGATTCTATGCTGTTTGAACGTACCGCCCTATCACGCAAACCTGAAGAGCTCCTCGTCACCGAACTTTCTGCCCTACGCGAACAAGGCGAATTAAGCCCTGATCTCGTCCTCAAAGACCCTTATATTCTCGACTTTCTGGGTTTACAAGATCGCTACCTTGAAAAAGATTTAGAAGATGCGATTTTGCGTGAATTGGAAAATTTTCTACTGGAATTGGGTGCGGGTTTTACCTTTGTGGCACGACAAAAACGCTTACAAATCGACCACGACGATTTTTACATCGACTTGCTGTTCTACAACCGCCGCCTAAAACGCTTGGTGGCGATAGAGCTGAAACTCGGTGAATTCAAAGCGGCGGATAAAGGGCAAATGGAACTGTATTTACGCTGGTTAGCCAAGTATGAACAAGAACCTGACGAAGCTCCGCCGCTAGGCATCATTCTTTGCACGGGCAAAAACCGTGAACAAATTGAATTATTGGAACTGAATCAAAGCGGTATTCATGTTGCAGAATATCTGACAGGCTTACCCTCACGGGCTGTGTTAGAGCAAAAACTGCATGAAGCCGTCACCTTGTCCAAAGCGCGCTTGGCGCAGCGCGGGCAACCCACCGACGATGACGCTTCGTAAATATCAAATTTAACTTGGGATGCTCACCATGCAAACACTCACCCTCACCCGCCCCGATGATTGGCATTTACATTTACGCGATGATGATTTGATGCGCGCCGTGGTGGGCGACACCGCCCGCCAATTCGCCCGCGCCATCGTCATGCCCAATCTGCGCCCGCCTGTGACGACCACCGCGCAAGCCCTTGCCTACCGCGAACGGATTCTTGCCGCGTTGCCCGCTGGCGCGAAATTTGACCCGTTGATGACGCTGTACCTCACCAACGCCACGCGCCCCGAAGAAATCTATACGGCGAAAGCCAGTGGCGTGGTGCATGCCGTCAAGCTCTACCCCGCAGGTGCGACCACCAATTCCGACGCGGGGGTGACGGACTTGCGCAACACCTACGCCGTTTTAGAAGCCATGCAGGCATGCGGGATGCCGCTGTTGGTACACGGTGAGGTCACCGACCCCGCGATTGATATTTTTGACCGCGAAGCGGTGTTTATCGAACGCGTGATGCAGCCTTTGCTCAAAGATTTGCCCGAATTGCGCGTGGTGTTTGAACACATCACCACCCAACAAGCCGCAGAATTCGTCGCCGCCGCGCCCGCCCACATCGCCGCGACGCTGACCGCGCACCATCTGCTGTACAACCGCAACACCATGTTAGTCGGCGGCATCCGCCCACATTATTTCTGCCTGCCGATTTTAAAACGCGAAACCCACCGCGCCACTCTGCTCAAAGCCGCCACCAGCGGCAACCCGAAATTTTTCCTCGGCACCGACAGCGCGCCCCACGCCCAACACACCAAAGAAGCCGCCTGCGGTTGCGCAGGCTGCTACACCGCCCACGCCGCCATAGAACTCTACGCCGAAGCCTTTGAACAAGCCTGCGCGCTGGATAAATTAGAAGGCTTCGCCAGCTTATACGGCGCGGATTACTACGGATTGCCAAGGAATAGCGAGACGATTACCTTGCGCAAAGAGGAGTGGCAAGTACCCACCACCGTGGGATTTGGCGAGCATCAGCTTGTGCCGCTGCGGGCGGGGGAGATGATGGGGTGGAAGTTGGTGAGATAAAAGGATGAAGCGAAAGTCATCGCTTCGGGATGCAATGCAACTATAATTCAGTTGCAATAACAAACCTAAGAATGGATAATCCATGTCGAAAAAAGAAAAGCAAGAAGATCGGTTGTTTGCATCACCGAAGCCAAAGGATTTTAGGTGGGAAGACCTTGTCAGTGTTTTGAAAAGATACGGCTTTAGTGAAAGTTGCCAAGGCGGCTCCCACTACACATTTCAGCATATTAGTGGCTACACATTCAAAATGTCAAAATCTCACCCTGGAGGAATTCTGAAAGGGTATCAAATTGACAATGCAAAGGAAGCTATTGCTTCAGTCAAAAATAATTAAGGGGGCGCAGATGAGCACTGAATTTGATTACAAAGGATATAAAGGATCTTGCTTAACAAGCATTGAGGACGAATGCTTGCATGGTCGGATTCGGGATATTGACGATCTGATTAGCTATGAAGGAAATACGGTAGGTGAGCTTCGTAGCGCGTTTCAACTTGCTGTAGATGAGTATTTGGAGCATTGCATCAGCATTGGAAAAGAACCCAATAAGCCCTACAGCGGCTCATTCAATGTTCGCATAGGATCAGAGCTTCACAAAATAGCTGCCCAGCGTTCTAGAGTTAAGGATGAGTCATTGAATGAGTTTGTTCGTTTAGCAATTGAGCATGCATGCTCGAATCCTACTGAGCCAATTCGACACGAGGTCATGGTAAATCATGTAATCAGGCATCAGACTGTTGATACAACATTCTTTGATGAAGACACTTCATGGGTTAAAAAGACACCACAACTTAGGATAGTGCAATGAGCAATTTCAGTCTTGAATCAACTCGGCTTAAGAAGATGTGCGTCGATATCCTTAAACAGCCAGATCAAGCAGGCAAAGGTCAACTAATGCTCAGCTATAACGTCTCAAATCTGGATGAGATGCGACCTGATGTTAAAACCATCATGCTTAGAATTGAAGGAAGTGGTATCAGTCAAAATGATCCAGACGACAAAGCATTTACTGTTGATGCTGAACTAATTGGAAAATTTTCAGTGCACGAGATAGCCGCAGATGAGAGTCAAGATAGTGCCATGATTATTGATATGGCCAATTATCTTATTCCTCTTCTGGCTGATAACATTGAAACGGTATTTGCTAAATGTGGATTTCCTAAAATGCAGCTATTTCGCAGCTTAGATTATGACTCCACGAACAAAAACAAGGTGGAATAGAGATTTCCACTAAACCTCCTTCTACATCCCATCAAAGATGGACTTTTTACCCTACGTCCACATCCGCCTAACTGGCACGTTAACCCGCGAACAAAAAGCCAAAATCGCGGAAGAAATCACCGCCACTTTGGAGCGCGTTGCGCTGAAGCCCAAGGAATATACCTATTTGACCTTTGAGGAAATGGCGGAGGAAAACTGGGCGATTGGCGGTAAGCTGTTAGACGAAAGCGATTAGCCTGTAGCTTGGGTTGGACGCAGTGAAACCCAACAATCACGTACTCAACGTTGGGCTAAAGCGAATTTCACCGTCAAGATAATCAAGCATTGGATTTGCGGGGGAGCTGCGTCGTGACAATAAATTAAGCGGTGTATACCCATTAAGTACCAATACATAAATTTTCGGGTATTTTAAGCTGCTAGTCGTTAGTTTAATGGTGTAAATCTGTCCGACACTGTATTTTTTACAATATATTCAAATGGATAAGAAAATGCTTCCCCTCCGAAAACTAAAAGCTAACGACTAGAGACCAACAACTTGTACACAACACCTTACCATTGAAGAATAGGTGTTCCGCCGTAGGGTGGATAAGCGTAGCGCATCCACCCGCACGCCAAGGAAAACGGTGGATGCGCATGCGCTTATCCACCCTACAGAAAACATGGAGTTTTCAGGTGGAATGGGTATAGATACCGATGCTTTTTGTGGAGATGACTAATGTGTCTGTCGCTCGAAAGGGCGAAAACTGCACTTTAACTTTGATACCGCCGCGCATATTCGGTTATATTTCGCCCCTTCTTTATCATTCACAACGGTGCTTTAATTTTGACTCATTCTGACGTGACACTTTCGGCGCGCAATCTGACGCGACGATTTGGCAATCAAGTGGTGATACACGACGTGTCGCTGGCGTTGCGGCGCGGGGAGGTGTTGGGCTTGTTGGGGCATAACGGTGCGGGGAAAAGCACCACGTTGAAGATGCTCACAGGCTGTTTGTCACCGCATAGCGGAGAAATTGCCGTGTGCGGCTTGGATTTGTTGAAAAATGCGGGTAAGGCAAAAGCACACATCGGCTATTTGCCCGAAACGCCGCCGCTGTATCGTGAATTAAGCGTCAATGATTTTTTGACTTTTGCGGCGAAATTGCGCGGGATGGCGGCAAAAGACGTGCCTGCGGCATTGCTGGAAACGCGGCAACGCTGTGGTTTAGAATCGGTGGGTCAAAAAATTATCGGTACATTATCAAAAGGTTATCAGCAGCGCGTCGGCATCGCGCAAGCGATTATTCACCGTCCCGCTGTAATCGTATTGGATGAACCGACCGTGGGACTAGACCCCGCGCAAATCCGCGATATTCGGGCGTTGATTCGCGAATTAGGCAATAGCAGCAGCGTGATCCTTTCCACGCATCTGTTGAGCGAAGTGGAAAACGTGTGCGACCGCGTGGAGATTATGCAACGCGGCAAGTTGATTTACAGCGACAGCAGCACGGGTATGCAGCATTACCAAGCGGCTTTGGGTTTTATGCTCACCTTGCGCAACCCGCCGCCGCTAGCCGAGCTGGCGGGCATCGCGGGCGTGCAACACGTCGAAGCGATTTCTGCCACGCAGTTTCGCATCTTGCACACAGCCCAAGTGAATCCCAGCAGTGCGTTGTTGACTTTGGCGACGCAGCACAACTGGCAACTGGAACAACTCACCCCGCTGCACACCTCGCTGGAAGAAGTCTTTATGAAAATCACCGACGCAGAAAGTGCGTTGACAGGAGTGGCGCGATGATCCGCCTATTAGCGATGCGCGAGCTGCGCAGTTTATTTTCCCTGCCCTCCACTTGGTTTATCCTCGCCCTGTTGCAGTTCGTGTTTGCGTGGTTTTTCTTGGGGCGTACCGAAACTTTCTTAGAAATTCAGCCGCAATTAGCGCAACTCGCCAATCCACCAGGTGTGACCGCCACCGTCGCCGTGCCGCTGTTTAACACCCTTTCGCTGTTATTGATGATGCTCACGCCGCTATTCACCATGCGCTTGATCGCCGAAGAGCATCGCAATCAAACCTTCGCCCTACTGCTCTCCGCGCCGATTTCCAGCGCACATATCGTGCTGGGAAAATGTTTGGGCTTGTTGATTTTCCTATTGCTGATGATGGCTGCCGTGCCCTTTATGGTGTGGAGTTTAGCGTTAGGCACACATCTGGATCAGGGTTTGATTTTGAGCAACTTATTGGGCTTGGTGCTGTTAACCACCAGCTACATCGCCATCGGCATCTACTTTTCCGCCCTCACCGCACAACCCATCATCGCCGCCGTCGGCGCACTCGTCACGCTGGTCGGACTCTGGTTGGCCGACATACTGGCAACCAGCGCAACGTCCCCGTGGCACATGCTGTCCCCGCTCTATCACTTTCAAAACTTTAACAGCGGATTGCTAGACAGCCGAGATGTTGCCTTTTTTGTGCTGCTCAGCGCGACACTACTGATCCTCACCGTGCGCAAAGTGCAACAGCGAGTGGGTTGATGAGGGCTTGTTGAGAAAGTAAAAGGTTAACGTTTGACATAACCGGCTGGCTGGAGGCGGGAAAATCCCGCTGTAAGCCAGTCCGAGTTGATGGATGGGTTAGAGGTGGTTTTAACTAGCATTAAAATTTTTTCTAAAGAGCCTCTTGCAAAACTAATTTTGCATTAAAAGTCATATAAAACGTCCATTTTGACTTGGTTTATGTGGAATAAGTGTACATTTTCTGCCGCCAACGAGATTTGTAAAAATTACAAATCCGCTCAACTACTCTATATGAGTCGCTATCAGGTTTTGGCTCATTTTGACCTCGGTTATCAGAAATGCTATTTCGGTGTCACTGAGACCGTTTTAAAAAATATTTCGACTTTTGCAAGAGGCTCTAAAATAAAAAAATAAAATTATGGCGTTAATTAAATAAAAAAAGATAAAAAAATCTAAATCTGTGAGCCCATACTTTGCTTTTAAAGGTTCAAATAATGAGCCAAATAAAATCCATGGCTCCAAAAGAATAAAGCCTAGTAGTAATGCGAAATATGAAGCTCCATCTGCATTATCCCATTTTGCCGTAGATGCAAAAAATAACATTAACATGCCTAATGCTAAATAAATGATTAAGTGTCTTGGTAAATTCGGCATGAGAAACCTCTAACGTGGAATTAACCGGCTCCGCGCTTTTGCGGAGTCCGGGTTGAATGTCGGGTTAGCTTTTATCATTGCTTTTGGACTACACAAACACGGGCAAACTGTTTGCCCAACTCGGTAACACGCAAACCCTTTTTCTCAATGATCGGTTGTATTTCTGCATTGCCTTCAATTGATGCCTTGTGTGCCTTTACCAACGGATCGTTTTCAAGCGCGTCGTATACCCCTTTGGTTGTGTACTCCCAAAATGTTGGGATTTCCGCCAAACCTAAACGGCACAGGTTATCTAAATACGCTGGTGTCATATGCGGGAACTCGCAGCCAGCAATAGACCCCAGATGTGAGAAATGAACAAGGACATCTTTGCCGCCTGTCTTGCCTTCAGGATTGGGTTTGAACTCCCATCGAAGATTTATCAATGGGAGGGTGGTGTCGTTTACGAAGAGAGCGACAAGTTTTGCCTCGTCTGGTGTCAATTGTTTGATTATTTCCACAAACGCAGGATGTGCCCCTTGTGCAGTGCTCTTATCCATTGCTGCAGCAAGCAAGTTTGCATAGAGGTCACTGAGTGATGATTCGTGCCCAGTGTAGCGTAGGGCTTCCAATGCAGGCCCTGCCACATTAGGCTTCGGTGTAACCAAGTTTTCTGGCGGAACATTCTTTAATCTCTCTGCCACCTTTGTTGAGACAAACTCCTTGACCTGGTCGTATCCCCAGACAAGCGCGCTTACTGGTGCCAAGACGACATGGATTGTCTTTGCCACTGTTTGCAGTGCCTTGCCCACCTCTTGAGCAGCAGGCTGCACAACGTCTTGATAAATGGGTACAGCTTTTGCCACACCTGTAACAGCATCGACTACATCTCTGATTTTGTTTTCTTCACTCATAAATGTTCCAAAGAAAGCTAACGTATATTAGACAGAAGAATTTCTGTATAACATCTTTTATTATTCGATAACATATTGTTTTATAAACTCGTCTAGTTATGAAACAAGGCGAGCCTTGATTTCAATCTTGGCGTACTTATTAAACTACCTGCCGATTAAAATCGTCACCAACGTACGTTTTGCACAACCATTTGCAGTGCAATTTGACGCGGACAGAATTAAACCCCTTATCCCTTGTCTTGACAAGCGTTATTCAAAATTGAGAAGCGATTTCGCTTCGTCATCATATCGGTCAATGAACATGTCCACTTTGACACCTGAAAGCGCGGGTTTTTCCATGCGGTTTCTGTGCATTGGATGATGTCGCGCCCCGATACAAAGCGGTATTACTGGCTGTTCTGTGCTGTGGCGCACAGAGTGACGACGCACAAAAAGCTATTGTCAGCCCGATGTGTGACTCCCGTGTGTCGCCGAATAAGTGTGGAGGACAGCTTGAATGCTTTAATGCGTAGGAAAAGTATCCGTGCCGAAAAACTGGCCTTTGAAACGATGTCTGTATTTTTCGTGCTTTCATTGGCGCAGACGGCGATGGCTGCAACGGCTCCCGCACTGGGGGCGGCGGGCGGTTTTGCAGTCTTGACAGCGACGACGGTAACGAATGCGGGGCCGAGCGTGGTATCAGGTGATCTGGGCAGCTCGCCAGGGGTCACCATCACGGGTTTCCCGCCTGGTATGGTCAGCGGGGCGATACGCGCCAATGATGCGGCGGCAGCTCAGGCGCAGAGCGACGCGACCGCAGCATACAATGCGCTGGTTGCAGAGGTGTGCACATCAGGCCCCTTGGGTGCGACCGATCTGGCAGGTGCGACGCTGACCCCAGGGGTTTATTGTTATTCATCTACGCTGCAAAACAGCGGATTACTCACGCTGGATGCGCAGGGTAATAGCAATGCCGTCTGGGTTTTCAAAGCGGGCAGCACGTTAACGACGTTGACGGGGGCATCCGTTACCCTGATCAATGGGGGGCAAACTGGCAATGTGTTTTGGCAAGTGGGCAGTTCGGCGACGTTGGGGGTCAATACGCAGATCATCGGCAGCATACTCGCGCTCACCAGTATCACGGTCAATACGGGTGCCACGGTTTCTGGCAGAGTCCTCGCCTTGACGGGCGCGGTGACGCTCGATACCAATACCGTGACACTTTCCCCGTTACTCACTTCTGCCAAATCGGTGGCGGTGCTTTCCGATCCTGTCAACGGTACAGCCACCCCCAAGGCGATTCCAGGCGCGGAAATTATCTATACCATCGCGGTCACCAATAGCGGCTTTGGGGCGGTGGATAACAATACAACAGTGGTCACAGACACCATCCCCGTCAATATGAGTCTGTGCGTTTCGACGCTGTGCAGCACCCCGCCTGTTATTTTTACCTGCGGCGCGGTTTGCGGCCTGACCTACACCTATGCCACGGATGTCACCTACTCCAATCAAGTGGGAGGCGGCGCACCTTATACCTATTCAGCAACACCCGATGCAGCGGGATATGATGCTAATGTGACGGGTGTAAAAATCAACCCCACAGGCGTTTTTAGCGGAATAGCGGGTGGTGTGAATGCCTCGTTTAGCTTGGCTTTGAAGATGAAGGTCAAATAGCAAACAAACCTTTATGGGGAAGGGATAAGCGGGAAGAGAGCAGGGTAAAATATCCTGCTTTTTCCAGAGCGGATTTTTGTCCCTAGGCGCACATACACATCACGCTGTTGTGGCGTGAGCGTTCAGCGCATCGTTTCTTGGGTATTTGACATGAGATTATGGTTCGACAATTCCTTGGATATTTACATCTTCTGCTTTTTCCTCCGCCAGTCCTATCGTCGCCTCGTCATACCATTCTTTCTGGTGAATGATTCTCGCCACAAAATTGGTATCTGATTTTTCATATCGCTTATGGAAAACAAGGTATCCCGTGGCACCAAAATCAATGACGGATTTTCTGACGTGCTGACGGTCAGAAATGGGGGTTCCACTTGATGGATGTTCCCCAATGTAGTTAATCCCTTTAATAATCGCGTCAATGGCTTTAGCGGCTACAGATTCGTCGTATTGGGCGAGAAAAGCGTAGAGCCGTGCCAAATCAGCCCGCGATGTATCGGCGTACTTTATAAATGACATGCTGGCAATTGAGCGTTACGGTTTGTTTTGAGTGCTTCCGCCCAAGCCTTGACTTCCTCATGCGTGATATGCAGCCCTGTCGCCTCAAAGTGCGCAACAGAATCATCCACACTTTGCAGAATGGCTTGTTGGGCTTCC
>FZPZ01000197.1_pt1 | contig 17820 bp, 18 predicted proteins | sample 1534811 | NCBI WGS metagenome assembly FZPZ01 (sample SAMEA104161953, study PRJEB21768) | metagenome | biome: subterrestrial habitat; feature: phreatic zone; material: underground water | place: France | collected 2016-06-01 | depth 60 m | reverse complement strand
GCCGCGCACAGCCGCCAGATTGAAGGCGTGGGTTTGGGATTAAGCCTGTCCAGAGAAATTGTCCGTGCTCATGGCGGTGAACTGAGTTTGACAGCACATCCCAACCACGAGGTGCATCTCGCCTTGGTCATACCCATTGCGCAGACCACCCAAACTCGCCGAAGGTGACAAATTGATTTCGATAAGGCTGTCTTGAGTTTGCCGAAAGGCTCACCACGAGCGGAAGATTAAATCAGGACTCATTTCGTTAAACGCTGTTTGCATCCCGATGCTAGATGTATATACTTTGAGTAATTACAAGCAAGGAGAGCATCATGCGTACAGCGAAAGTGTTTAGAAGTGGCAATTCTCAGGCGGTGCGGATTCCTGTGGAATTTCAGTTTGACACGGATGAAGTGGAGATTTTTCGGCGTGATGACGAATTAGTCTTACGTAAAATCCCGCGTTCCTTGGCGCAAGCGTTTCATTTGTTGACGGCATTGCCTGACGATTGCTTGACCGAGCGCGAAGATGCGCCGCCGCAAGTGCGTGAAGGACTGTAATCATGGTGCGCTACTTACTCGATACCCATATCTGCATTTACATTAAAAATCATCGTCCTGCTGAAGTATTGGCACGTTTTTCGGCGTTGCCATCGGGCAGTGTGGCGATGTCGGTCATCACCTACGGCGAACTGGCTTTTGGGGCAGAAAAGAGCACGAAGTCACACGCCGCACAGCAGATTTTACAGCAACTCACCGCGTTCATTCCAGTGTTGCCGCTGGATGAAAATACCTCCTTACACTACGGCAAGATACGACAATACTTGCAAGCTCAAGGCACACCTATCGGCAACAATGACCTGTGGATTGCCGCTCACGCGCTGGCAGAAAACTTGATTTTGGTGACCAACAATGTCGCTGAGTTTGAGCGTGTACCTGCCTTGCAAGTCGAAAATTGGGTGGGAATTTAGTGCGTCGGGTGCGCCGTGCGCACGGGGAATTCACGTATTTGATTGAAATTAAATGATTTTTCGTGTGCGCATGGCGCACCATACTAGGCTGGAACCTGTTGTTGGGTATAGTTCTTCCTACTGTTCTGGCTGTGGACCAATGAATATGACAACTCCTTGCCTGTCGGGAGGAAGATCAATAGCGTCCCGTCCATTTACTTTAAAAATGTTGTCTATGTCCTGAAGGACTTGACCTTCAACACCCTTATTCCCGAACGCTTGAAACAGCATGTTGGCCAATGAAACAGCTGGATTTTCTGGTCGAAGCATAAACAAAGTGATTCCAGTCGGTAGCGGAGTACCACCCAATCGTTGTATAGGATGAACACACTCCCAGTTGGCTAAAGCGAGGAGTTCCTCTAGTTCCCTGGCTAGATTGTAAGATTCTGAATCAACCATTGAGTAATGCAGTCGACACGTGGAGGGGGGATAGTTTTTTAATTCAGAAGCAATATTCAACAGGAATGGCTTGAGGGTTCGCTTAGGAGGCGCATTATGGACATTGACCGTTTGCGCCGTAATGCCTCCAGACTGGTTGTGGCTTGTAACGATGACAGTCTTATCGTCTTTAGACATGACTCTACCAAGGGGTTATATCAAAATATTCTAGGATTCCAACAATAGATGCTACAAGTGCTACGCCGCTGCTAACGTATATCCAGATGCGGCTGCCCTTAGATTGTCCCGCCACAAATTCTGCGTGCGGGGAAGCTGGTGCAGGAGAGGAAGAGACGGTAATGTTCTGTGCAGTAATTCCACCGCTCTGATTGTGGCTCGTAATTTTGCTGTTCACTTTCGTATCTCCTCTATGCCCAACGTAAAATAGACACCATAGTGCAACTAAATGTTTTAGCTGGACAGGTGGGCAATTGGTTTTTCATAAAAAATACTTGATTTATATCAATGATGAGCGTGATTCTAGCACGCCCTCGTTTGTAATCATAAAAATCTAAAGCATACCTGTGATGCTTGAAGTTTTGCTATCCCACATCCTCCCAGACTGCATGAGAGTTCATAGATGCCATTAGCATGACGTAATCGCACGCATTAAAGCCGCCCCCCAGCGTCAAGACAATCCTCTATCGAATTTAAGATGGTCGCTTGGTGTTTGCAGCGGGACGACGCTGCCTCGTTTTTTAGTTTAATTTCTAATTTGGTTTCAGTAACGAGGTCAAATCCAGAGCCATGTCAAATCATATCTAAAACCACGTCAAACTCAATGATTACGTCAATTTCAATCAGCCCTGCGTTTATTCCGCTATCGCGGTTGCGAGAACCTGTTTACGATCTGTAGCGAGAGGTCGTTAGCGGGGCGAAGAACAGCACAGAAACCGCAGTTTACGGGCGTAAATAAGGATTTCAAGCTGCGCATGAGCCTCAATCACGGCCTCGCAGTAAGATCGTAAACAGGTTCTTAAATTGGTGTCTGGAAAGGGGGGGACACTATAATTGCTGGTATCCAACTGTAAAAACAAAAAGCCCAACGTCTCCGCTGGGCTTTTTGTCTGTGCGACAGCGGAAATTAGGACAGTGACTTAATCACGTCTTCCACAACCTTTTTGGCATCGCCGAAGATCATCATGGTTTTTTCCATGTAGAACAAGTCGTTGTCTAAGCCTGCATAACCTGCTGCCATGGAGCGTTTGACCACCAGAATGGTGCGGGCGCGGTGGGCTTCGAGAATCGGCATCCCGTAAATTGGGCTACTCTTGTCGTTTTTGGCGGCGGGGTTGACCACGTCATTCGCACCGATGACCAAGACCACGTCGGTGTCGGCGAAATCGTTGTTGATTTCGTCCATTTCCAACACTTGGTCATACGGCACGTCGGCTTCTGCCAACAGCACGTTCATGTGGCCTGGCATACGCCCCGCGACGGGGTGAATCGCGTAGCGGACTTTTACGCCTTTTTCGGTCAACAGCATCGCCATTTCGTTAATGGCGTGTTGCGCACGCGCTACCGCCAAGCCATACCCTGGGACAATCACCACGCTGTCGGCGTTGCTCATCAAGAAACCTGCGTCGTCGGCACTGCCGCTGCGGTAGGTTTTTTGTACGCCATCGCCTGCGGCGGCGGCTTCACCTGCTTCGCCTCCAAACCCGCCCAAAATCACATTCAGGAAGGCGCGGTTCATGGCTTTACACATGATGTAGGACAGGATCGCGCCCGAACTGCCGACCAACGAGCCCGCGATAATCAGCATGGGGTTGTTCAAGGAAAAACCAATTCCTGCCGCTGCCCACCCCGAATAGGAGTTCAACATCGACACCACCACGGGCATATCTGCGCCGCCGATTGGGATGATAATCAGCACACCCAACACAAAAGCCAATGCCAACATGCTGAAAAACGCTGTCCAGCTTTCGTTCGCCACAAACGTCAAACCCATGCCCACCAACGCCAGTGCAATCGCTAAGTTCAACAGATGTTGCCCTTTGAACTGCACAGGCGCGCCACGGAATAAGCGGAATTTGTATTTGCCTGACAATTTACCGAACGCAATCACCGAACCAGAGAAGGTGATCGCACCAATCGCCGCGCCGAGGAACAGTTCGATGCGGTTGCCCGTGGGAATCGCCATGCCTTTTGCCAGACCGTGCAACAAGGCGTGAGGTTCAGCGACCGCCGCGACCGCAATAAACACCGCTGCTAAGCCGATCATGCTGTGCATAAACGCGACCAATTCAGGCATTTTGGTCATTTCGACGCGCTTCGCCATAATCGAACCTGCTGTGCCGCCGATCAACAATCCCACCAGTACATAACTCAAGCCGCCCGCCGTGCCTGCTATTTCAGCAATCAGCACCGCTGTCGTAACCACGGCAATCGCCATGCCCGTCATGCCAAACACGTTGCCGCGTATTGAAGAGTTAGGATTCGACAAGCCTTTCAACGCCTGAATAAAACACACGCTGGCGATGAGGTACATCAATGTCACAATGTTAATCATGCTCATTTGTCACCTCCGTGGCTGATTTTCTTATCTTTTTTCTTGAACATTTCCAACATACGACGCGTGACCAAAAATCCGCCGAACACATTGACCGCCGCCAGAGTGACTGCCAACACGCCCATGCTTTTGCCCAGATTGGTTTCAGTCAATGCCGCTGCCAACATCGCACCCACGATCACAATCGCAGAAATCGCGTTCGTCACCGCCATCAAAGGCGTATGCAGCGCGGGGGTGACGTTCCACACCACGTGGTAGCCCACATAAATCGCCAGTACAAAGACGATTAAATTTAATACAAATGGATCAACGACCATTATTTTTTACTCCTTGGTTAATTTGAGTGAGCATCTTGAGCATCTACATCATTCCCTCCCCCTAGCAGGGGGAGGGTTAGGGTGGGGGTAGAGTGGTTCATTTATAGTGCAACTCTTCAACCCCCATCCCAAGCCTTCCCCCTGCTAGGGGGAAGGAGCAATGTCGCTACACCAATCGCCTCATTATTTCTTCACTGCGCCGTCACGGCACAGCAGCGTACCCGCGATGATGTCATCTTCCAGATTGATGTTGATCGCACCTGTTTTGTCGCACAACAAATTGATGAAATTCAGCAAGTTGCGGGCATAGAATGCACTGGAATCGGTTGCGACCAGTGCGGGCAAATTGGTTTCGCCCACAATAGTCACGCCATATTTGACCACGGTTTTATCCGCTTCAGACAAGGGGCAATTGCCGCCTGCTTCCACCGCCATATCGACCACGACCGAACCAGGTTTCATTTGTTTCACGGTATCTTCGTGCAACAACACGGGTGCTGCGCGCCCTGGAATCAACGCCGTGGTGATGATAATGTCCGCTTGTTTCGCACGTTCTGCCACCAACACCGCTTGGCGTTGCATCCAACTGGCGGGCATCATGCGCGCATAACCGCCCACGCCTTGCGCGATTTCGCGTTCTTCTTCGGTTTCAAACGGCACGTCGATAAACTTCGCGCCCAAGGATTCCACTTGCTCTTTAGCAGCAGGACGCACGTCGGAGGCTTCCACCACCGCGCCCAAGCGTTTCGCGGTCGCAATCGCTTGCAAGCCCGCCACGCCCACGCCCAAAATCAGCACGCGAGCGGCTTTCACCGTACCCGCTGCCGTCATTAACATCGGCATAAAACGTTGGTAATAATTCGCGCCTAACAGCACCGCTTTATACCCCGCGATATTCGCTTGCGAAGACAGCACGTCCATCGCTTGCGCCCGCGAAGTGCGTGGTAATTTTTCCATCGCAAATGCGGTGATACCCGCGTTGGTATAAGCCGCGACTTGTTCAGCAGAATGCGGATTTAACAGCCCAATCAACACCGTGTTAGGCGACATTTGCGCCAATTCTTCGGCAGTCGGTGCTTTGACTTTCAATACCATTTGCGACTGTGCATACACCGCCGCCGCATCCACAATGGTTGCCCCCGCCGCAGCAAAGTCTGCATCGGGAATGTGCGCCCCCGCACCCGCCCCGCTTTGTACCGCCACACTATGACCCGAAGCCACCAGCTTTTTCACCGTTTCTGGTGTCGCCGCGACTCGCGACTCACCTGCCCGCGTTTCCGCAGGAATTCCTATACGCATGAAGCTCTCCCTTTGAATGAAGTATGAAGTCAGCGCAAAACGCGCCTTATTTTTTTGTGGGCGCGATTATACCTATTATGGGTTGCGAAGCACCCCCGATGTTTTATGATGCAAAGGGATTACCTATGCTCTTCTATTTTAGGCGAGCCGAAAAGCGCAACTAAACGCGCTGTTTGGGATGTTGGTCATCAGTCGCTTTGATAAAACACAGCTGTTTGAAAAACTTCGTGCGGTCAGGTCTCGTCAGGTTCTTTGGTGGGTTTTGAAAATTCAACACCGTCAGAGGGCGACTGCAACAACGCCCCCAAACCCGCTATAATCGCCCGCCATGAGAGAGGGCGTGTGATGAAAACAGCCCGCCAAGCATGGGATTCGCTAAGAATAATCGCCTTTATTTCGATGAAGGGCGCATTGGTTATCCCGAAGACCAAGCATTACGTTGCATCATCTCCAAACAAAACCAACTATATATGAACATGTTAGCCCCTCTCCCTCCCGCGATTTTTCTGATGGGACCCACTGCCAGTGGCAAAACCGCTGCGGCGGTGGCATTGGCGCAGCATTTGCCTGTGGAAATTATCAGTGTGGATTCCGCCTTGGTGTATCGCGACATGGACATCGGCACGGCGAAACCTGATGCCGCGACCTTAGCCATTGCGCCGCATCACTTATTGGACATCATTGACCCAACAAAAGCCTATTCGGCGGCGGCGTTTCGGACCGATGCGCTGCGTTTAATGGCGGACATCACCCAGCGCGGCAAAATTCCCTTATTGGTGGGCGGCACGATGTTGTATTTTCGCGCTTTACAGTTTGGATTAAATGCGTTACCGCAAGCCGATGCAGCAGTGCGTGCCGAATTAGATGCCGACATCGCGCAATTTGGCGTGCCGTATTTGCATCAACAACTTAGCCAGATTGACCCTGAAACAGCGGCGCGCTTGTCACCCAACGACAGTCAACGCGTGCAACGTGCTTTAGAAATTTACCGCGTCACGGGGCAAGCGATGTCATCCTTGCTCAAACAACCTGCACAAGCCGCTTTGCCCTATCGTGTATTGCCTATTGCCTTGTTGCCCAGTGATCGCAGTGTGTTGCATCAGCGTATCGCCACGCGTTTTGAACAAATACTGGAACAAGGCTTGGTGAATGAATTGCGTCATTTGCGAACGCGTTATGCTTTGCACCCCGACCTGCCCGCCATGCGCTGCGTGGGCTATCGCCAAGCATGGCAGTTTATGGATGGCGAAATCAGCCATGCACAACTGCTGGAAACAGGCATCATCGCCACGCGCCAACTCGCCAAACGCCAGCTCACTTGGCTGCGCGGCATGACGGACAATGTCACTTTTGATTGCATAGCCCCTGATGCCACGCAACAAGTTTTATCCCGCGTGGCGGCAGAATTTCGATGAATATCGTGCGCTCGCATGGTGTTTTAACTTGGACTACCCACGGTATTTCACATAGTGCCAACATTTGATCATGTCAAAAATAATAACCCCCAACACGGCTCAATTTGACCTTAGCGAGGTTGATTCAAAAGAGCGGTATGATTTGTGGCGGGAGAGTATTTCGGTTATTTTTGAAGTTGATTTAAAACCCGAAGCCCCAATTGAGTCTTTTAATGCCAGTCTCACGACCAGTCATTTGTCCACATTGCTTCTAAGCACAACCAGCAGTCAGGAACAGTTTTTTAATCGCTCGCCTAAACTGATCGCACGGGACGGCTTAGATCATTGCTTACTTCAACTGTATACACGCGGTTCAACAACGGGACAATGGGGTCATAAACGCAATTCCACTGTACAAGCGGGGGATATTTTATTATTGGATTTAAATCAACCTATTACGTCTTTTACGACGGATTTCACCAATATCACGCTGGTGATTCCGCGCTACATTCTGTTGCAACACATCCCAGAAGTCGAAAAATATCACGGCTGTATTTTGCCGCGTGATTCGGCGTTTGGTCGATTGTTGCAAGCGCATTTAATTACGTTGCAAGGCGTTGCATCCACCGTCAGTGCGGATGAAGCCTGTACGATTGCGGAGGGTGTCGCGCATTTGGCGGGCACCTATTTTAGTCAATCACACTCATCAGCGCGTTATCCACAAATTCATGCCGCGACGCAAGCAACCGTTCAGCGTTATATTGTCAATAACTTAACGAATCCTGACTTAACGCCTAACAGTATTGCTGCACATTTTAAAATGTCACGAGCTTACCTGTATCGCCTCTTCGGTTCAGGGCAAGGCGTATCACAGTATATTCAAAAACAACGCTTGCAACGTGCCTTTCGAGAACTCAGCCATCCTAGTCGCCGTCAATTGCGTATCGGTGATTATGCTTTTAGTCTGGGTTTTAACAGTGAAAGTCATTTCAGCCGTAGTTTTCAACAGCTTTTTGGTGTCACGCCATCTGATGTGCGTTATGACGCAAAAGAATACTTACCCAGCAATGAGTTACAAACCTTAATGGATCGCTGTTACGAAAACTGGCTACGCAAATTGTGATCAGCACCTGTACCTAAATTTTCGGGTATTTTAAGCTGCTAGTCGTTAGTCGTTAGTTAATGTGGGAAAGCTGCCCTCACTATATTTTTTACAATATATTCAAATAGATGATAAAAACATTTCACTCCAGCAACTAAAAACTAACGACTAGCGACCAACAACTCAACACCCAATTACTTGTACACAATACCTTCATATATTTTTAATCTCAGTCCTGCGTAGACAGCAGGACAAGTAATTGTAGACATGGGGATAAATAGATTTATACATTTCCGAATAGAATTGCATTCGAGTTTAGCTTGTTTCATGAAATATCGCTTAGAGTCGTTTTCTATTTTAATTTTTAAGCTCGATTGCAAATAATGGGGAATTGGTCGCGTTTCCCAAAGGGGTAGACCCGAAAAGTGGTCTGCCTGCTACTGTCCGAGCCCTAGCAGGCTACGTTTTGATGGGTCGGTTAATTCTAACGTTATTCAACTTGAGAGGTATTATTATCATGGCTATATTGACAGGATGGGCAATTAATATCGGCAGTACTGGTGCCGACCACACTTACGTGACCAGCAGCGACGGCTATAATTGGCCATGCTGGGGGCGAAGTGCGGGAGGGCGGGACATTTGTGCAGGAGACGGCAGCTCTGCCAGTGCTAATTGCTTTTCGCAAACCGATTCGCACGCGGGTATTATTTACGCCCTAACTGGTGTCTGTCATCAGACCGCAAACCGAGTGCTGTATCCCGCCCGTGTGGTTGTCAGCAAGGCTGGTGACTATTGGGTATCGGTATTGCTCTATGGTACGTACGGCACTCACAACCTGGCTTCGTGGATTGAATGGGAGGTAAGAAAAAGCAGGTGTAGTGGGATTTCTGGTGATATGACACCCAACATCCGAGTATCCAGTTTCTTTGAAACAATGGAGAATTCCATCACGCCAGACGATCCCGCGTTGCGAAATTATCTTGACAAGGTGAATAGCCTTTATGCGGCGCAAGCCAACGTTACGATGCTGGCTTCATTGGGCGAGGAAGCGCAGTCTGATTTTCTCGGACAAGAACTGGAACTCATGGCCGATTACCGCTTGGGTAGCACCGCACCAGATATGAAGGCGTTGCGCGATGCACAGACCAAGGTACTAAAAAACAAGGCCGTACTCGACCAGCAATTGATCAGCAAACAGTTACTCCCAGCGGAATATGCCCAGCAGGTGAATCGGCTGGTCAATGGGTTGCTGGAGCAAAGCGTCAGCCTTCTCGGAGAGAAGAGCTATACCCAGTTGTTTGGGGTGGTGCCTGGTAAACCAGTCGAGCTTGTAGACAGTGATATTCTTGCTCAACATCATTAACCTCCTGCTCTCACGACGCAAGCAACGCGCCGCGAGGGCAATCAACAGAAAACAGGAGAGGAGCTTTTGCCTCTCCGCCCCGTGGTACACCACGCAGCAGGATTGATGACTATGCCTAAATCCATAACTGAACAGGAATACCTCGAACGACTTTCGGGCTTGTACGAAAAAATACAGGCCAGAACCCCTTCGGGCGATCTGACGGAAATCTTTGAACGCTACCGTGATGCCGAATTTGACCTGACCGTCGATTACCAGCTAGGCACCGAGTTCCCCAACGAACGACGCAAGGTTTTACGCACCATTCATCTAAAAGTGCTGCAAGATGCAGAAGAACTGAAAACACGATTCACTGCCAACACGCTGACTCGTGAGTCGTTTACCAAAGACATGCAAACTTTGACGCAAAATATGGCTCAACAATACTCCAGCGTCCTGTCTCCAGACGAAATGGCTGCTTTCTTGGGCAATGACGAAAAAACCTTAAGCCTGCCGATCATGCCTGAAGCACTGTGAAATCGTAGTGATTGGTGAAGATAATAGATGCGCCTAACGCTTATCCTTCCTACCGCAGCTACCTCGCCGAATACACTTTCACCCACTCGTATACGCGTCATTCAACCGTGATTGCCATCCCCGCCGCGCGTCTAATACATTGGCATCCATGCGTAGCGGAAACTTTCAGTGGGCGAATGGAGGCGGTAATTCTCAATCTAGTTATCCTTTTCCCTTGATTTTATGCTGCCATTGGGTGTATTCCGCCCTTTGAAGCTATACTTAACACCTATCAGAAAACGTCTGATATTGTTCATCCTAGAAAAAGCAGTTGTCCACGAAAGACACGAAAAAATTTATAAGCATGTCGAAACTAACTGATTCACCCAATGGGTGATTTGCCAGCTCAGTGCAACCATTTGTTTCGTGACTTTCGTGGATGAACTGAGGTTTTTAGGTTTATACCAATCAATGTCTCATTGTTGTGGGGCTAAACAACTAAACACCTACCATGGCTCCTCAAAATCCAAAATCCCCTCTCAGAACATTTATACAGCAGATCGAAACTGAAGAAATCTACGATGGGCATTTAAGTCTTGAACATGGCTTTCTACCTGCGCGAGTCCCGCAAAAGACACTTCCCGTTGCATTTAAGGCATGGGAGGAATTTGCAGAAAAAATTCAGAATTTCCTCTTTGTGGCGAATCCACAGGCGGTACTTGAGGAAATGCCGCTGCTTCAAGCGGAACAGTTGGATGACAAATATCTTCCTTACGCGGCAACCCTACTCAGTTTATTGGCACATGCCTATTGGCGTCTCGGAAATGCCTATTACAGCTTGAGAATGAGCATGGTTTCGGCCTATCTGCCTGCGTGTATATTAACGCCATGGCAGATCGTCAATAGACGTTTGGGGCGTTTTAACGACAAAGTAAACTTGCCATTTCAAAGTGCCTACGATCTATTCCTGAATAACTGGAGGTTTATCACCCCAGAAAATCAGGTAAACCCTGACGGTTCTTATGACAAAGAACAGTTAATCATAGAAAATCTTGAACCCCTGATACCCTCGTTTGGAAACGAAGCTGAAAGGGTGTTTTATATGTCTTTCGTCGAGATGCACCTATATGCCTCGAAGATGATTATGCCAATAACGCGCCTTCAGGATGGCATATTGAGTGATGATTTTAAAATAGTTTGCCAAGAACTGGATGAAATCACCGCACTGGTTAAAATGTGTACGAAAGCATTCCAGAAAATTTCCCCTCACCCTAACTCGCCGACTTATTGTGACCCAGTGCTTTGGGCTAAAACGGTCGGCATCATGGGCGTACCTCACGATAAATATCCTCAAGGAGGAACGTCAGGAACGGGTACGCCGCTGATGCACACCTTAGATGCTTTATTGGAACGAAACAAACTCGCCTCAACATATGGTCAATATGTGCAAAACGAGAGTCTGCCAAAATTGCCTTCGTATTTAATCGACTATGTGATGGCGATTCGCAAAGTCTCAATTAACGAATACCTCAAGCAAAAACAAGGCTTGGCAGCAGAAGTGGAGCTGAACCAGAGTTACCAAGCTCTCGTGGAAGCATATGCGGGTGAAAATGGTTTTCTGGGGGTACATATCGGGAAAATTATGAACTACCTCGCCACTGGCACGCTAGTCGGTCGAAACGAATCGACTAGCGGACATGAACGATATATTTATCGAAAAACATGGGAAGAAGTTGCACAGGATTTGGAACAATCCCGCATAGAAAGAATCATGCATAATGCTGGCAGGGTAATCAGAAATACCGATGAGCTGACTGAACATAACCCCGACATCATTCTGAAAAAATGGACAAGGGAAGAGGTCGCCTGTCATCGTTTTGAAGAGGACTTGTGGATCATTATTGGCAATAAAGTCTTTGATTTAACGAGCTTTATAAAACATCACAAAGGAGGCTTCTATTTGCTGACAGCCTATGCGGGGAGTGATGTATCACGATTTTTTGCATATGTGCAAAATCATAAGCTCATTGCCAATAACAAATTCCTCCAAGGTGAACTTGTTGAATCCGAGTTACATGGGGAGCAAAAAACTTTGCATCAGCAATGGCACGCCTTACTTGACGACATTCTATTGATAGGCGGTATCATAAAAATTCAATACGGACATACCTTCTCAAGTGAGAGCAGAGAAAAGGCGTATCAGTATGAAGTTGTCCTTGCGGGGAGCGCGCATCACCATTTTCTAAATGAACACTTGTGTCAGGTAGCCGTCCATCTAGAAAAGATAGCCGTATCAGTGAGTTCTCCATTGGTTGGCGCATTTAAAGCAATTTTGGAGTCGGAAAAATATGCGACATTAAGTAGTGTTATAAATTGCAATCTCATTGATTTTAAAACTGCAAAAATCCGCACCAACCCGTCAGATCAGCAAGTACCAGAAGAGTACAAAGCTGAATTGTGCCAAAGAATGAATGGATTTCGCACCATGGATACCACGCTTATCGAAAAAATGATCAGCGCAACCATTGAAACAATGGGAATGACAAAAACCAAAGAGCTATCCGAATTCTATAGGCATCAACTGACCGTTTTATATGCGGTGATCGAGTTGTATGTAAACGAACTGGCAAAACCGTACCCAAAGTGATTTTTTCAAGACCTAGTTCGCCATGCGTTCAAAGTTGGGTTGTCAAATTAACCCTCACTTTTGCAATAAATTGCAGCGTCGAGGCTGGTACAATGATTGCTGTCAACAAAACGCATTTGCAGTAAGGGTTGTGTGATGTCCGACTTGATTTTCCCTTAAGTAATTCATATCAAGCAACTCGAAATTTTGTCAGTGAGGATAAGAATGGAGATGGATCATTTTTTCGATTATCAAGAAACGGTAAACGATAACGGTATTTTTCTAACCTTTAGCGGCTTATTTACCCAAGAATTCATCATTAAATTAGGCGATGCCTTACGCAGCAGATTGTCGATCTTTAGCGTAGATCGCTCACTGGAACTCAAAGTTTTTTCGTTAGTGGTCGAGCAATCACAAAACATTATCTTTTATTCGGCAGAGAAGTCCGCTGAACTCATCGCGCAGAACGAGCACGCGGGAGTCGGTACGATCACCGTTGGCTTCAAAGATAATCACTTTTTTGTGTTTTGTGGCAATCGAATTGCCAATCAAAAAGTCGATAAATTGCGTCAAAAGCTCACCTTGCTCCAAACAATGAACAAAGACGAGCTGAAGGAATACTACAAAGCGCAACGCCGCATTACCCCCGATGCTGAAAGTAGAGGGGCGGGCTTGGGTTTCATCGAAATGGCTCGCAAAGTCAGTCAAACCATTGAATTCGACTTTTTTAAGTTGGATGAACACTACTCTTATTTCAGCATTAAAGCGGTTATCTAATAGGCATAAATCATGGACAATTTGGTCATAGCACGCACAGAAGCAACGCCTGAAATTCACTTTGATTACCCAACAGGGGTGTTAGCCCTACGCGGTGAGTCTTATCCAGAAAATGCGGCGGATTTTTATACGCCTGTTTTCAAATGGTTGAGAAGTTTTCTGGCGAGCGATCATTTGAATGACATTGTTGCTAATATTGAAATTCTCTACTTCAATTCTAGCTCATCCAAAGTCCTCATGAATTTTTTTGACTTGCTTGATGTCGCCTCTACTCAAGGGAAACGGGTGATCGTCAATTGGATTTATGACGTGGAAAATGAGTCTGCCCTAGAATATGGCGAAGAGTTCAAAGAAGATATTAAATTTGCTGAGTTTAATTTGGTTGAAAAATAATGTCAGACGACGAGTTGTTTTATCAAGAAGATGCGGTGATTAGCAACGGTGAGGGCTTCCTCACACATTCCCCTGATCGTGCGGCACTCCATCTTGCCTATGCTGATTTACTGGATCAGTATAAAAAACTTTCCCGTCAGACCAAACGCTTGGTTCGCATGAATGACCGTCATCAAGCCGAACTCACGCACAAAACTAAAGAATTAAACCTGCGAAATCAATTCATTACTAAGACATTCGGTCGTTATATGTCGGATGAAATTGTCGCCATGTTATTGGAGTCACCCGAAGGTTTAAATCTGGGCGGTGAATCCAAGTTAGTCACCGTGGTGATGACCGACTTACGCGGGTTTTCTTCTATTTCATCCTCACTTCCGCCTGAAGCGGTCGTCGGCATGTTGAATGACTACCTCAAAGAAATGACTAACATCATTTTTAAATATGCAGGCACGGTCAATGAATTTGTGGGCGATGGGATTTTGATTTTATTTGGCGCACCGATTACGCGCACCGATGACGCAGCACGCGCCATTGCTTGCGCTATTGAAATGCAGCTGGCGATGGTCAAAGTCAATGCCAATAATCGTGAAAAAGGTTTCCCAGAGCTGGAAATGGGCATCGGCATCAACACGGGCAAGGTGATTGCAGGCAATGTAGGCTCCGATATGCGCATGAAATATACCGTGGTGGGCAGCAGTGTTAACTTGGCGGCGCGCGTCGAATCCTACACGGTGGGCGGGCAAATACTGGCGACAGACGCAACCCTTGCCCATATACCGCCCCATGCCGTCAATCTACACGGCGACTTTCTGGTCCCTTTCAAGGGGGTGAGCAAACCCGTGAAGATATACAACATCATCGGCATCAATGCCCCTTACGACTTATCACTCCCGCAAAAAACCATCGTTTATCAAGACTTGCCGCATCATTTGACGCTCAACTTTGAAGTACTCGACGGCAAGCATTCTTATGGCAAAATATGGGTAGGACATATCACCAGCCTAGCCGAGAAATCAGCTATTTTTGTGTCATCATTAGAACTCTCTGTGCATGATAATCTCAAAATAAACATCAGCATACCGTCAGTTGAAACGGAAGATGCACATCTGTATGCCAAAGTATTAAAGTGCGAAGATATGCAAGCTTGGAAATACCAAATTTACTTTACTTTTGTGCCTGAAAAAATACGTATTTGGTTGGCTGAACTTGGCGTGGCGCATTGACAGCGATAAATCAGCAATTCTCATTTTGACTAAACAGCGGGGGTTTGCGGGTACGACAAATTCATACATCGCCCGACAGGGCGAAAAATAAGGGTCGCGGGGTCAGTTCTAACATTCCAACATTTCCAGCTACAATACACAAATGGTCAGACCATTGAGACTTGAATTTGCGGGCGCGCTTTACCATGTCACATCGCGGGGCGATCACCAGGAAGACATTTTTCTGTGTGACGACGATCGCGAAGAATGGCTGGACGTACTCGGCACAGTTTGCTCCCGTTTCAACTGGGTGATTCACGCCTATTGCCAAATGACCAATCACTACCACCTGTTGCTGGAAACTGTGGACGGCAATTTATCCCGAGGCATGCGACAACTGAACGGGCTCTATACCCAACGCTTCAACCATCGCCATAGGCTGGTCGGGCATTTGTATCAAGGACGCTACAAAGCTATTTTGGTGCAGAAGGAAAGCTACCTGCTGGAATTATCTCGCTACGTTGTACTCAACCCGTTGCGCGCCAACATGGTCGCAACCCTCGAAGATTGGCGTTGGAGCAGCTACCCCATCGTCACAGAGCAGGCTGTCGCGCTGACTTGGTTGGATACAGACTGGCTACTTGGCCAATTCGGCACACGGCGCAGCGAAGCAATCGACCGCTACCGAAAATTTGTAATGGACGGAAAAGGTCTGCCCAGCGCGCTGCAAAAGACACGTCACCAACTCGTGCTGGGTGACGATGCCTTTGTCGCACAACACCGCCAAGTCAAAGATACCGAAACCCTGCGAGAAGTATCCAAAGCCCACCGAAAATCGCTCGCCCTATCCCTACCCCAATACCAGACTCGCTACTCAGAAAGGGATGAGGCGATGGCACAAGCCTACTTGTCTGGCGCATATACCATGGAAGAGATCGGGCGATTCTTTGGCGTACACTACATGACCGTGAGCCGTGCGGTAAGAAAAATCGAAGGGGAAAACAATGGGAGCGATGAATGAATGTTGGAATGTTAGAACTGACCCCGTTGGGCCTTGACCCCGTTGGCTCTTATGGTGCGTGTACCTGAATCCACCCGCTACAGTCGCCATCGACACCACGCATAACCTGCTGTCCGATGTAGCATCCGCAAACACGGCAGCACCTGCTGCCACGTTGCAAACCGAAGCACAAGGGCTGCTGGACTACGCCCAAACCCTCACCAACACAGGAGAAGAACTCATGTTCATCACGGATGTACCTTATACACCTGCGCAGCAAAGCCCCATCGTGTTGGCTCAAGCTGCAACCCCTAGCACCCCACAACCTGATTTTATCCTGAAAGATTGTCAGGAAACCGAAAGCGCAGGTGATCCAAGGTCAGCCATGCGTGCGGTTGATCCAGCAGGTATGTTAGCTATATATCTGCAAAATCATAATAACCGAACAATTAATGCGCAGATGTTAGCCGCCATCAAAACCACCCTGCTGGAAGGTACGACGCATGGGAAGATATTTGCAGGTGTTGACAACACTGGGCGTACTTCATACCACTACGATGCACAACCCAACTACGTAGGCAAAGACAGAGCGGTTTTCATGGCCGAGTTTGAAGGCAAGCGTTACAAAATCGTGTTAGAGCTTCGAGTGTTTATCATGGTTAACGAATACAACCCGACATGTCCGCCACCCAAACTCATCAAGGTCAACGGCAAACCTGTATCTAGCTCCTTGGGCATTGACCTGAACAACATATCCGTCAGCATTACGGACTTGCCTAACGCCGCCGTCGGCCAAACCACTGGCTCATCCATCACCCTAGACACCACCGCCGCAGGCAACGGTTGGTTTGTGGACAGCACGCCTGCGGACAACAGCGAATTCCTCCCCACCTCCAACCCCAACGAATGGATTGCCAAAGCAGGCACCGCCGCCGCTGGTAAAATGGACATGCTCTCCGTCCTGCTGCACGAATACGGCCACGCGCTGGGGATCGACCACAGCAGCAACCCCAACGACTTTATGGCAACCACGCTGACCGCAGGCGTGCGCCGTTTGCCTTCTGCCGCTGAAATGGCGTTGATGCAGCAACTCATCGCCCAAGCTAAAACAGGCGTGATGACAGCACAAACGGGCAGCAATGCTGCGACTGACCAACCCAACAACACCCCGTTGCCTATTATCCCCCTCGGCGGTTTCGGCATCGCCTTCGCAGGGCTGCTGCAACGCAACCGCTACGGCGGCGTGAACCTTGCCGTAGATGCCAACACCATCGTCACCCAATACGCCGTCGCTGCGAATGACACCCTCACCAACGGCAGCCTCAACGCTGCCGACGGCTGGAGTACCCAAGGCAGCGTGGAGTTCGGGAATCAGGAATCAGGGGGTGGCGACACTCCGTGAGGTATCCAACACCCAAACCCGCCTGAATCAGGTCTTCATGCTCGGCGCGAATGACCGCTATTTGAGCTTTACGCTTTCTGGTGCGGCTCTGGACGCACCCTATCCGACCCCTCGCTTCGCTCTCCCCAACCCTCCCCTTGAAGGGGCGGGGGCAAACGGCACTGCCTCTGGCAGCGGCTCGTCACCTTCTGATGCTTTTGAAGTGGCCTTGCTCAACGCCAACACAGGCGCATCCCTGCTCGACAACAATGGACTGACCCACAGCGATGCCTTCCTCAACCTGCCAGTCAGGTAGGGTGCGCCGTGCGCACGGCGCACCCTAGTGCGCCTGTGAAGGCGCGCAAACTGCATGGTGAAAGTCCATGTCGGAGTATGCCAAGACTCCGTAGCTGAAGATAACTGCGTCATCGCGAGGTGGGGTGGAGAGCAACTGGAAGCGAACTGGCAGTCCGTAATAAAGTGAACTCGATTCGGCGGGACATGACGGCGAACCCGCTAGGGTAAGGTGA
>FZPZ01000050.1_pt1 | contig 18262 bp, 17 predicted proteins | sample 1534811 | NCBI WGS metagenome assembly FZPZ01 (sample SAMEA104161953, study PRJEB21768) | metagenome | biome: subterrestrial habitat; feature: phreatic zone; material: underground water | place: France | collected 2016-06-01 | depth 60 m | reverse complement strand
GCGGTGCAAACGGATTGACAGCCAAAACAACAAAAATCACGCGCCACTCCTTCAAGTGACGCGTGATAATGTGCATCGGACGCAATCGGCAAGCCGCAGTGAAAACAGGGTTCGTTATGTTGTGCCATCAATAAGGTGTTGCGTTATTGGTCGTTAGTCGTTAGCTGCTAGTCGTTAGTTGCTAGTTGGTGCGATGGGAATACGAGCATATCTAGCTGAATATATTGCAATAAACGATGAATGCGCGCAGTTTATCCACCCTACAAACGATCAACTAAAAACTAACGACTAACAGCTAACGACCAACATGTTAAATGAAGTTAAAGTTAGCTCTATGTGAATCATAGTGGGTCATCGTGGCGCAAGTGAACAATCTCCCTCCCCTTCAAGGGCGGAACCACCCCATCCCCTCTCCAACTCTCCCCTTGAAGGGGAGAGAGCGATAGTTCCTTCCCCTTCAGGGGGAAGGTTAGGATGGGGGTGGGTTCGGCTGGGGTGAGGATGGGGTATAACCGCCGCGTTCTGTAAAGCGATCCAGATAGCCTCGAACGCCGCAAGTTTCTTGCAAAACCTAGTTGTTTCAAAACCGCAACACCCGAAATCCTGCTTGTTGTAAACGCCCGTCTCGTGCTTGATCGCGCTGGTTTTCTAAGTGCTGCCCGCCATCGACCTCAACAATCAAGCACTTTTCCAGACAAACAAAGTCCAACACATCATCCAGATACGGATGTTGGCGGCGGGATTTACAGCCCGCGAGTGCCGACTGCGTAATCGTTGCCATAACCGCATTTCCGCATCGGTCATCTGGCAGCGCATGTTCGCTGAAGTTGCCTGCCGATGATTGTGCTGTTTGTTTGGGCTTTCATCTCTACCCCATCCCCACCCCAACCCTCCCCTTGAAGGGGAGGGAGTTTTGTTCACCCACTATAAATCACATAGAACCATGAAAGTTTAATGACTGTCTGCAATGGTGAATTTATCACTGTCCATTTCAAATACATCTTTGTCACGGATGATCCGAACACTGAGTTCCCAATCCCCTTTGATGGGAAATTTAATCAGTCCTTGATAATTCCCAGCCGATACTTCTTTGAAAGGGATGACAAAATCTTGGCTGACATCGGATGCGCGATAGTACGCCACCACTTCCATTTTGCCGCTGACAGGCTGACCTTGAGCGTCCACCGCCGAGATTTCATAATGAGCGGGGATCGTTGCACGCACCTCTGCTTGAGGTTGCTTGACTTGAATTCTCCACGCCAAGGCATTTTGTGCCACGACATCTCTTACCGAGAATTTTTCACTTTCGGTTTCAAACACATCTTTATCGCGCACGACGCGTATCCGCAGCTTCCAATAGCCCTTAAGCGCGAAGCTCATAAAGCCTTGATAACGACCAGGGGATATTTCCTTAAAAATGACTTTAAAATCTTTAGCGGCATCGGATGCACGATAAGCCGTCACCTCCATTTGACCACTGACAGGCGCACCTTTAAGATCCGCTACTGAAATTTCATAAGGAGCGGGGGCATTCAACGCGACAAACTTCGGCTGTTTCAAGGTGGTTTTCCAAGCAAGTACGCCCTGTGCTTCGATCTCTTTTAGAAATGCCCCATCCGTTTTATGATTACGCGTGTTGTATTCTTCATCGACCAAGGTGGAGCGACTGCTATCCAAAGAGTGCAAAACAAACACCACATTGATCGCCACACCTGATAACACCAAGCCTAACAAGCCAAACAGCCAAGGATTGCGCCAAGCTTTTTTATTGCTTTGAGAGATCATTAAATTGCCTTCTTTATAAGATACTGCAAAGGATAAGCACCCGCGCCTAAATTTTCGGGTATTTTAAGCTGTTAGTCGTTAGTTATTAGTCGCTAGATAATACTGGGAAGCCGCTCGATACTGCATTTTTACAATATATTCAATTAGATGAGACAAATTTACATCCCGCCAACTAAAAACTAACGACTAGCGACTAACAACTCAATACCCAATTATTTGTACGCAACCACTTACGACACTTCAGGACTGTACTACGGCTTAGGTGCGCTAAATTTACTACCGTATTCAGCAACCACCTTCGCATCTTCAACCGCTTGAACATGGAACTCAATCGGAGTCGCTTCCTCCTTAATCCCTGCTCGTGGTGCTTTCACAAAAATCGTAAACGAAGTACCGCGACCATGGTGAGTCAAAATAGGTGCTTCCGCGCCCACAATCACTTGCCCTGGAATCCCGCCCGTCGCAGTCACATTCACATGCAAATCTTTGTCGGTTTTATTCACCACTTTAAACTCATAGCGATTGCGAATAGAACCATCACTTAAACTCACGTACAAGGGTTGGCGTTCAGGAATCACCCGCAACGTCATCGACCCTAGATGGGTCAGTCCCCAGATAATGCCCCCCAATGCCAACAAGAGAATGCCGATATACACCAATGTGCGTGGATGTTGATAAAGCTTTTTAACGGGCTTTCCTTCTAATTCATCCAAAGACGAATAACGAATCAAGCCACGCGGACGACCGATCTTGTCCATAATGGAATCACACGCATCCAAGCATAAACCACAGGTAATGCAGCCCAGTTGTTGACCTTGGCGAATATCCACCCCAGTAGGACACACTTGCACACATTGGAAACAATCAATGCAATCGCCCAGTTTAATTGCGTCAGCTTCAGCACCCCGACGAATTTTGCCGCGTGGCTCACCGCGTTTTTCATCATAAGCGGGCAAAATCGTTTGCGAGTCTGCCATCACCGCTTGAATACGGGCGTAAGGACATAGCCAGAAGCAAGTTTGTTCACGCAAGAAACCTGCTAGGAAATAGGTACCTAAGGTAAACGCACCCAACGTCGCCCATTCCAGCATGGACAGATTAAAGCTCAATAAATTATGCCAATAGACAAAAGCATCTTCAAACCAAATGGTGAAACTAATCCCCGTAAAGATAGAGATCGCCAACCAGATAACATGTTTAATGACTTTTTTACCAATTTTATTGCCATTCCATGAAGCCGCATCCAATTTGTGACGCGCATTAGGGTTGCCTTCAACTTTTTCTTCAATCCAAGTAAACAGATCGACCCAAGCGGTTTGAAAACAGAAATAACCACAAAACACACGAGAAGCCACTGAAGTGACCGCAAACAAGGTCATCGCCAACAACAGCAACAACAACGAAACCATCCAGATGTCTTGCGGCAAAATAGTCAAATTAAAGATATGAAACTGACGATTATTCACATCCAACAACAATGCCTGTTTGCCATTCCAACGCAAATAAGCCCCGAAGAAGAAAATCAACCAGAGCGACTCCGTCGCATATTTTAACGTGCGAAAAAACCCAGGCATACGTTTCGCATGGATCGTGCTTTCGCCCATATTCACCGCCCACTCTTCGTGTTCGTGATAGATGGTTGATACATTCCCTGTTTCAGCCTGCTTATGATTCTGCTGCTCACTCATGCTTTGCTCCAGATAATTTAGCCTGCTCTTGCAAGCACTTTTCAAGGATGCGCTGTACAAATTCTGCCTGTTGCAAAAATTACACAGTGGATCCCTATTGATATTTTTGAGAATAAAAAAGGAGGAGGTAATCCTCCTCCTTTCTTGGAGTGCCAGACTTATTTGTCGCCGCGATTTTTAACTTTCGCGTTGTAAAACAGCCAGCCTAATGCAGCGATCACCGCAGCAAATGCGCCTGCCGTAGCGATCATCAAGCCCCAATATACGAAGTCATGTGACATTTTGATTTCCTTTTCAAAAAACCTGCACAGCTTACACCGTGCAGTTAAATGGACAATTACTTAGCGGTTGGTGCAACGGCTTCAACAGCAGAAGCGGCGGCAGCAGGTGCCACAACAGGCTCAGCGACAACTTCGGCTTTACCACCACCAAACTTGTACACATAAACAGCCAGCTTCTTCATTTCCGTTGCAGACAGTTTGCCCGCTGTGGTGAAGTTTGGCATCACCGCGACGCGAGCACTGGCATCACCTGAATTCACACCGTAAGTAATGGTGTGTTTAATGCCCTCAAGAGAGCCCTCAAAACGCCACACTTTGTCAGTCAAATTAGCCGATCCCATTGCTGCCATGCCTTTTGCATCGCCACCATGGCAAGCAGTACAGTCACTTTCAGCGAAGACTTTTTTACCTGCCATTTCAGAGTCGCCATTGCCTTCGCTCAATGCCTTGACGTATTTGGATACATCGTCAATTTGTTGAGCCGACAAGGTTTCCTTGTGCGCAGTCATCATCCCTTGGCGACCACCCGTGATGGTTTCGTGAATGGCGTTGATTTCACCACCATACAACCAATCATCATCCAACAGAATCGGTGCCATCAGACCTTGTTCGCGTTTAGCAAACTTGTCACCACTTTGCTCTGAACCCTTACCGTTTTGACCATGACAAGCTGCACAATTGTCACTGAACAACACCTTACCCGAACGTGTCACATATTCAGTTAAAGTAGCATCTGCCAAAATAGCAGCAGGGGTCATAGACTCCAACTTATCTTCATACACTTTACGTGCATCATCCAAGACCTTTTGATCTTCAGCCAACTCTTTAATCGCGGTCCATTTACCCGTACCTGGCAAACCAACCCCTTCAAAGAAAGTCCCTGTCGCAGCAACAGGAATCGCTGGATACATGATGAAGTACAGCACCACCCAAATTGCACTGGCGGTCAACCCAATCATCCACCACTTCGGTGGTTGATTGGTAAAGTCTGCCAAGTCATCATCCCATACATGCCCCGTGGTAGGAACACCACCAGCGGAGTTGTGATTTTCACTCATTTTTTATCTCCCGATTTGTTGTACTCGCCTTCTTCACGCAGTGCCATATCGCGCTGCGCTTCGAAAGCATCCTTGTTTTTAGGATTGAACACCATCACATAGACGATAATCATCGCCAAAAATGCTGCCACGGTGAAAATTACCCCTTGCCAATCGTTGTTGGTTAAAGCGGCCCAGTCCGTGTGAAAGTATTCCATCAGTTTAGTCACGGTAGTTCACACCTTTCTCGAACTTGACGTGATTACCCAAGGATTGTAGGTAAGCGATGATCGCATCCATTTCCGTTTTACCGTCCAACTCAGCCTTTGCACCTGCAATATAAGCAGGCGTGTAGATCGTCGTAGGCACAGGGTTAAACGGCATCTTAGTCATCACTTCCAGCGTTTTAACCGTTTTGTCGGCATCCACTGGGTTATTTTCCAAGAAGAAGAAGTTAGGCATCACTGATTCTGGCACAACATCACGTGGATATTTCAAATGCTTGCGATGCCATTCATCCGAATACTTACCCGCTAAGCGCGCAATATCAGGACCTGTACGCTTGGAACCCCATTGATAGGTGTGGTCGTACATGGATTCTTCAGCGATAGAGTAATGACCATAACGATCTTTCTCATCACGAAACGGACGAATCATTTGCGAATGGCACAAGAAACAGCCTTCGCGAATGTACACTTGACGACCTGCGGTTTCCAAAGCGGTATAAGGACGTACCCCATCACCAGGCTGCCAATCTGCGAGCGTTTTGTGCTCGGAGGTTTCAGGATTCCAGATGATTTTATCCATCGGAATCGCTTTACCTTGCAGATCTTTATGCTGGGTATTGTTGTATGTACCATCACCCCCGTTCATCCCTGTATTAGGCAAATAAAACAAAGGCACAATTTCAACGATACCGCCGACCGCCACTGCAACAGCGGTAATTACGAACATCAAGAGCGTATTGCGCTCAATTTTGTCCTGTAGCTTGGTTGAATAAATATGATCATGATCAGACATGTTTTCTCTCCCCTTATGCTTTAGCTGGAACAGCATTTACGCCGCGCACAGCACTCGCTTGACGTACTGTCATCACCACGTTAAACAGCATGATCCATGTACCCAAATTGAAGATTGCACCGCCCACCGCACGCATTACATAGTAAGGGTGCATCGCAGAGACAGATTCAACAAAAGTGTAAGTCAATGTACCGAACTCGTCATAATCACGCCACATCAAACCTTGCATGATCCCAGATACCCACATCGCAACGATGTATGTCACCGCACCGACCAAAGCTACCCAGAAGTGAATGTTCACTAATTTGTCAGAATACATTTCGGTATTCCACAATTTCTTGACCATATGGTAGATCGCACCGAAGGAGATCATAGACATCCAGCCCAATGCACCTGCATGCACGTGACCCACAGTCCAGTCTGTGTAATGAGACAAGGCATTCACTGTCTTGATCGCCATCACAGGACCGTCAAAGGTGGACATCGCGTAGAACGCCATCGCTGTCACCAAGAAACGCAAGATGTAGTCAGTACGCAACTTGTCCCAAGCACCAGACAAAGTCATCATACCGTTCATCGCACCACCCCATGAAGGGATAATCATCGCCAAAGAAACAGCCGCACCCAAGGAACCCGTCCAATCAGGCAAAGCTGTGTATTGCAGATGGTGAGCACCTAGCCAAACGTAGCCGAAAGTCAATGTCCAGAAGTGCAACACAGACAAACGATACGAGAACACAGGGCGACCCGATTGCTTAGGAATGAAGTAGTACATAATGCCTAGGAAACCACCCGTCAGGTAGAAACCCACCGCATTGTGACCCCACCACCATTGAATCATCGCATCTTGTACCCCAGAATAAATGGAGTAAGAAGTTGCCATGTCAACAGGGATTGCCAAACTATTCACAACATGCAGATACGTGATCATCACGATCATACCCATGGTGAACCAGTTGGACACATAGATGTGCGAGGTTTTGCGAATGGCTGTGGTCATGATGTGATTCAGACCAAAAGACAACCACACGACCGCAATCATGATGTCTATCCACCAAGGCAACTCGGCGTATTCCTTACCTTGAGATAATCCCAAAGGCAAAGTAATCACAGCCAGCACAATGATCAAATTCCAACCCCAGAAATTGAACCAAGCCAACTTGTTGCTCCACAACTTAGTCTGCCCCGTGCGTTGCACGATGTAGTACCCCGTTGCCATCAACACACAACCACCGAACGCAAAAATCACCGCATTGGTATGCAGTGGACGCAAACGCCCAAAAGTAATTTGGGGAATATCAAAGTTTAAAAAAGGCCACGCTAATTCCGATGCAACATACACACCGATTAACGTACCTACAACCGCATAAATGACGGCTGCGATAGTAAACCATCGCACCACATCCATATCGTACTTTACTGGTGTCGCTTTTGTCGCTTCCACAGTATCTCCTCCCGAGAGCAAGTTAAAAAAACGATGGTTATCTACCTTAAACAGCAAGGTAAACGCCCCATCTCTTATGACAGCTTTTTGCAGCCGCGCAATCATTGCACATCAACAAGGTGCGAGTAAAGGAAAAAACACGTTAAATACAGTTATACCAACCTATAACAGTCAAGTTAAATTACCGCAAATCAATCACAAAATTTCGACTTAACAAAGGCTTGCACCTAAAAATATATACGCAATAACCGCGCTTACAAGTCAAGATTTTGTGTCACGCTCATTGAACTTTTCAAGCAAAAGCTAACACCTTGGCAAACGATAGGGATGCCGCCCTACCCCCACCACCAAAAACGCAAGCGAAACGCCCCCGTCACAACTTATTTGGTCACATTGATAAAAGGGATCGTCCCCCCTGTCACATTCGGCAAATGACCATCCCATTTTTTGATCGCTTCGCTCTGGTTTTCCACTTCACGCAGTCGGATCATTTCTGGGGTGACCTGAGCACGCTGCAAAGACAAAGATTCTGCTTCCGCCTTCGCACTCGCCACTTTTTGCTTTGCCTCCACCTCAATCCGTTGCAAATCACGCTCTGCTTTTAACTTGAGCTGTTCGGCCGTGGTCTTGGCTTCAATCGCCTGATTAAAACTGGGCGAAAAGGCAAAATTGACAATTGATACTTCGTCAATCGCAATACCATGCCGATTCATCCGCTCTTTGAGCGTCGAGCTGATTAAGTCACGCACTTCAGCGCGCTTGCTAATCAACTCTTCCGCCGTATATTTTGCCGTGGTGGCCTTCACGGCTTCCTGTACGGCGGGGACAATAATGCGATCCCCAACGGTTGAAAGATTGCCCACTGATTGGAAAGTTTCCGCCACGCGATCCGCCACCAGATGAAAGTTAATCGCCACTTTGGTGTGTACCGATTGCAAATCTTTAGAAGCCGAATCACCATCTCCTTCACCCTTTTGAATTTGCACACTGATTTGATGTACTTCTTGCACAAAAGGAATCCGAATGTGCAGCCCTTCGCCCAATACTTCCTGCGTCACCTTACCAAAAGTGGTAATCACCCCGCGATGCCCTGCTTGTATGACCACCAACGGGTTAACCAAGGGCAACACCACCACAAAAAAGATCGCCGCCACAATCAGCCATTTCACGATTGGAAAACTGGGCAACTTTCGGGTGATACCACTTTGATTATCAAAAATAGCCATGTTATGCACTCCTCATAAGAATTGACGAAAAACCATCGCGTCACCGATGGTTAGAACAAGCAAAAAAATGCTCGCGGTTCGCAAAAGCGAAGCGCGAGCAGTGTAAACCGAAATATGAACTGGGTCACCGCAACCTCGGATGACCCAGCGGTTCATTATCGTGTTTTGTAGATGCTGATAGGTTGCGAGTTATCAAACGAGGCAGTGCCATCTTTCCAAGTCTTCATGGTGCCTTTTACGGTCACTTTATCGCCCGTATCCGCCAAACGACTGAGTTGGTCTTGGGTCGCTTGATCAAGATCACGCACATAGCCTAGCGTGTACTGTTTGCCACGACCATCGTTAATCCAGTAATTGCCGCCTGCGGCATTATTACCAAATACAACTTGACCTGTGACCGATGCAGAACGACGCGACACCGCATTACCATCTTGGTAATTCCCATTTGAATTACCGTTCGAGTAATTACCTGGATTGGCATAACTATCCTTTTTAACCACAAAGAATAAGTTAACAGGTTGGCTATTATCAAACGAAGAACTGCCATCTGCCCAAGAACGCATCACCCCTTTAGCCGTGATAATGGCACCTGAATCAGCCAAACGCCCCAATTGACTTTGGGTTTCTTCATCTAAATCACGGTAATAACCCAGAATGAACTGTTTACCACGCCCGCCATCAATCCAGAAGTTACTCCCTGCGGCATTCGTGCCAAAAGACACTTTACCCACCACTTCAATAGAGCGTTGATTACCCGTATTCGCGCCTGGATTTCTCGCCCCGAATTGAGCAGATTCCCGAATAACCAACAGATTCACGTACACAGGTTGTGAATTATCGAATGACGTACTGCCATCATTCCACGATTTCAACGTTCCCTTAACGGTGACCGACACGCCCGATTTAACCAAACGGTTCAGTTGATTTTGCGTGTCTTCATCCAAGTCACGCAAATAGCCCAAGGTATATTGCTTACCTTTGCCGCCGTTTACCCAGTAGTTACCACCCGCCGCATTGTTTTCTTGCTCAATTTTCCCTGTTACTTCAACTGCTTGACGTGAAGTCACATTCTTTTCAGGCGGTACAACACGTGCTGTTTCTCTAATGGTTAACATCGCACCCGAATTAGTAGCGGTGTTGTCTGAAGCACCAAATGCGCTGTCTGAATTACCCATTGAGGAATCCGCACTACCCGCTTCGCAATTGCTCACCAGCCCATTCCGATAAACGGGCTTAGGCAAACTACCCACGCGATAAAAATCCTTCTTCATCACGCCCGCCCAAGCGAAACGATCCCACGGCAATAAATTACTGTTACAGCTTTGTGTTTCGCTCAAACTAAACCAATCAAAAGAAGGGGTTCTGGTCGAATGATTACCCGCCGTGTACACATAAATCCGTGTTCCCTTCTTAATAACCACCCCTTGTTCAATCGCTGCCCGATCAATATCAAAATACACATTAGCATCAACCGTGGCTTCATAAACACCAGGGGTAAATTTACGATTTTGTTTGAACGCGTCCCCATCCGCAGCCTGCGAAATTGCGGGTACGGCAAAGCTGACCAACGTCAGTAGTTGAATAATTCGTTTCATGCTTCTCCCTTTCTCAGATGCGGCAATGGTGGCGTTGCCGCAGCGCCCTAACATGTAAAACCTAACGATTACCCTGCCAAACCCTGCCTAAAACAAACGACAGATGGCATCGGGCAAAAGATAAGGTCAAAATAATAATGCAATCCTCGCCCCCAAGACTTCAAGCAGCTCGGAATACCGCCGCATAATATATCAACAACACAAAAATATCACGCGCAAGCCGCATGGCAAAAGGAACTTAAGGTTAAAATCCACGCATAAAACAGCGCGTTTATGAATTTCAAAGCATGGCATCGCTACTATTTGGAAACACATGCTCAATACTCAAGTCAAGCACGCACCGCAAAACAGCGTCTAAAGCAATTCGCCCTCCCCCGCCCGATTTGTTAGAATTCGCCTCTTTCTCGCATTTCGGCACCCTTATCACCATGGCTACTCGCAAAATTCTGGCAACCTCCGCCCTCCCCTACGCCAACGGCAGCATCCATCTTGGGCATTTAGTTGAATATATTCAAACAGATATTTGGGTACGCTTTCAAAAAATGCAAGGCCATCAAGTGCATTATGTCTGCGCGGATGACACCCACGGCACGCCAATTATGTTGCGCGCCGAAAAAGAAGGCATCACCCCAGAACAACTCATTGACCGCGTTTGGCACGAACACAAAGCTGATTTTGACGGTTTTGGGGTGCAGTTTGACCATTACGGCAGCACCAACAGCGCGGAAACCAAACACTATGCGCAGACGATTTATCGCACCTTGCGCGATGCGGGACTGATTGAAATTCGTGCCGTTGAGCAATTTTACGACCCTGTCAAAAATATGTTCCTGCCCGATCGTTTTATCAAAGGCGAATGCCCCAAGTGCCACGCCAAAGACCAATACGGCGACAATTGCGAAGCCTGCGGCACGACCTATTCCCCCACGGAACTGATTAACCCCTACTCCGCTGTTTCAGGTGCGCAGCCTGAACGCCGCAGTTCGGACCATTATTTTTTCAAATTATCGGCGGCATCTTGCCAACAATTTTTGCGTCAATGGACGCGCAGCGGCAGCTTACAAGCCGAAGCCGCCAACAAAATGCAGGAATGGCTGGGCGCGGAAGGCGAAAACAAACTGTCTGACTGGGACATTTCCCGCGACGCGCCGTATTTTGGCTTTGAAATCCCCGACGCACCAGGCAAGTATTTTTACGTCTGGCTAGACGCGCCCGTCGGCTATATGGGCAGCTTCCAAAAGTTATGCAACACCCTCACCCCAACCCTCTCCCAAAGGGAGAGGGAGTCAACTCTCCCCTCTCCCACTGGGAGAGGGGTTGGGGGTGAGGGTGCGTGCGCGCCAATTGACTTCGACGAATTTTGGAACAAGGAAAAAGCCGCGCAATCGGGTACCGAGCTGTATCATTTTATCGGCAAAGACATCCTCTATTTCCACGCCCTGTTTTGGCCAGCGATGTTGCAACACGCAGGTTTTCGCACCCCGACCAAACTATTTGCGCACGGCTTCCTAACCGTCAACGGCGAAAAAATGAGCAAATCACGCGGTACATTTATCACCGCTGATAGTTATTTAAAACAAGGACTTAATCCAGAATATTTGCGCTATTACTACGCATCCAAACTCAACGGCACGATGGAAGACATCGACTTGAGCTTGGAAGATTTTGTGGCGAAGGTAAACAGCGATTTAGTCGGGAAATTTATCAATATCGCCAGCCGCTGCGCACCGTTTATCAGCAAACGCTTTGGCGGAAAACTCTGCGCCACACTATCCGATGACGCACAGCAATGGTTGAAAAATGCGCTTTATGATGGCGAAACTGCCCGCGCCATCACCATTTGCAAAGCCTTTGACGACAGAGACTATGGCAAAGCCCTACGCGAAATCATGGCTGTCGCCAATGAAGCCAATCGCTATGTCGATGAATTAAAGCCATGGGTATTGGCAAAGCAACCCGATGCGGAAGCCCAGTTGCACGAAGTTTGCACCGTTGCACTCAATTTATTCTTGCAACTCACGGTCTTCCTTAAACCCGTTTTACCCTCGCTGGCGAGCCAAGTCGAACAGTTTTTCAACATTGAAGCCCAAAACTGGACGCGTGTAGCACAAGGTGGCGCAATGTTGCTCGCTCACACCATCAACGACTATGCTCACTTAATGACCCGCCTTGATCCAAAATTGATCACCGCCATGGTGGAGGCAAATAAGGAGAGCTTGCAACCCACGACACCTTTGCCTGTTCGCCACGCCGAAGCGCAATTGCCCTCTCCCCTAACCCCTCTCCCTGAGGGTGAGGGGAATAAAATTGCCGAGACCATCAGCATCGACGATTTCAACAAAGTGGATTTGCGCGTGGCAAAGATTATCAACGCGGAACACGTTGAAGGTGCGGCGAAGTTGTTGAAATTGACCTTGGATATAGGCGAAGCGAATACGCGCACGGTGTTTGCAGGCATTAAATCCGCTTATGATCCCGCGACTTTAGTGGGGCGCATGACCGTGATGGTCGCCAATCTCGCACCGCGCAAAATGAAATTTGGGCTATCAGAAGGCATGGTCTTAGCCGCATCGGGCGAAGGGTCAGGATTGTTTATCCTCAGCCCAGACGACGGTGCGCACGTAGGGATGCGAGTGAAGTAGCCGCCGAGCCCCACTTATTCCAGTTGCGGCTCAACAGTCGCAACCAGCAAACGACGAAGACCGAGCTACCTTACGGCAAGTCGTCCAACGCGACATCACTGAAGAAATGAAATTAGAATAACTCGATATTTTTTAGTCAAAATTACTGACAGTGACTCACTATATGAATATAATGCACCTCAACAACACCCCTCAAGCCTCTCTGCCAGTACATCGGCATGATGCTCAAACCGAGGGGTTACTCATTTCAGGGGTTGAAAATGCACTATAGCAAGCAGCCCATTTCTATTTCCGAACAAGCCCAATTACTGCGGGATAGGGGGTTGGTATGCGATGATCGCCCACGTCTTGAGCATTATCTTGCCAATATAGGCTACTACCGTTTGAGTGCTTACCTGTTGCCATTCGAGCAACCCTCAAGCAAAGGCAATTCCCGCAACCACCAATTTTTACCCAACACGACATTCGAGCAAGTGCTAGACCTGTACGTTTTTGATCGAAAACTGCGCTTATTGGTCATGGAAGCAATCGAACGCATCGAAGTTTCCGCCCGCACACGATGGGCAAGCACCATGGCATTAAGGCACGGCAGCCATGCCCAAATGAATTCGGCTTTATTCAAAAATCCATGGCAACACGCATCCGACCTTGCCCGTATTTCCAACGAACTAAAAGATAGCAACGAAACCTTTGTGGTGCATTACCGAGACAAATACACCGCCCCCTATTTGCCGCCCATTTGGGCTATTGTCGAAACCATGAGCTTAGGCGGACTGTCTCGTTGGATTGCCAGCACCAACGACAAGGAAGTCAAGCGCGAAATTGCCAAAGCACTTGGAATGCCCACCATCGAAATCCTCGAACAAGTGCTGCACGCCCTCACCCGCCTGCGCAACATCTGTGCACACCACGCACGGCTGTGGAATCGTCGATTTATCATGCTCTTACCCAATATCAAACGCTTACGCGGGCAATTGATTACCGAGACCATCGCTACCTCAACAGGGGAAACACAACAACCGCTCACCCGCGAGATATACAATTTTCTGGTCATTATTCAATACCTGATGCAGCAAATTAACCCCAGTACCACTTGGGGCGCAAGAATCATCGCTCATATACAACCACTGACCCCAGCGCAACAAACCGCAATGGGATTTCCAGCAGATTGGGAAACACGCCAACCTTGGACACCCGCATCAAATCCGCGCAAGCCCCCTCAACGCCCATCGTGCGACACCCCTGACCTGTTTATCCTCAGCGCGCAAGCGGGGATGCGAGTCAAATAATATGGACACGCTGCTGCGATCTGTCGTTGCCAGTTGGGCGAAACACACCCAACGCTTTTTGGCGGCTATCGTGCAGCTTTATCGCCTCACCCAAGCCGACGCGGAAATTTTTTGCCGCGAATACAGTTTTCGCACGCACACCCAATCCGCCGCCCCGCACTATTCTTTGCACCCGCCTTGAGATCGGTTTGACCCGTTCAAACCACGCCAGCAACTAACTCAAGGAGGGTTCAAAGAACCATTATGCAAAAAATTATCTGGGCTAAATTTTCACACTATTTCCGTCCGCGCTTGATTGAATCGCTGCGCGACTATGACCAATCTCGTTTTTCCACCGATGTGACCGCGGGCATCACCGTCGGCATCATCGCCCTGCCCTTGGCAATCGCCTTTGCCATCGCCTCGGATGCCAAACCCGAAGCGGGGATTTTCACCGCCATTATCGCGGGCTTTATCATCTCCGCGCTGGGCGGCTCGCGGGTGCAAATTGGCGGGCCGACGGGTGCGTTTATCGTCATCGTGTATGGCATCATCGCCCAATACGGCTACGCTAACCTATTGATTTGTACCATCATGGCAGGCTTTATTTTGGTAGCGATGGGGCTGACAGGCATGGGCAGCTTGATTAAATTTTTCCCACACCCGTTGATTAGCGGCTTTACCAGTGGTATCGCCGTGTTAATTTTGCTCAGTCAAGTCAAAGAATTTTTTGGGCTGAACATCGACAAGATGCCCGCCGAATTTTTCCAAAAACTCAACGCGATTTATCACGCTATTCCCACCATAGAACCGCTGACCTTGGCACTGGCATTCGCTTCCACCTTGCTCATCTGGTTTTACCCCAAGACATGGGGGAGGCGCATCCCCGCCCCCATCGTCGCACTGGTAATCGGCACCGCAGCCGTCGCCTTGTTTAAGCTGCCCGTAGATACCATCGGCACACGCTTCGGCGGCATCCCCCAAGGCTTGCCCACCTTTGACCCGCCTGAATTCACCCTCTCCGCTTTACGCAACTTGATTGCGCCCGCCATGACCATCGCACTACTCGGCGCGATTGAATCCTTGCTTTCCGCTGCGGTTGCCGACGGCATGATCGACGACAAACACAATCCGAATCAAGAGCTGATCGCCCAAGGGATCGCCAACATCGTCACCCCGTTTTTTGGCGGTCTCCCCGCCACAGGCGCGATTGCCCGCACCGCCACCAACGTGCGCTCAGGTGCGACCAGCCCCGTCGCAGGCATGATCCACGCCTTGACTTTATTGCTGATTATTTTGATTGCCGCCCCGCTGGCTAAAAATATCCCACTCGCCACCTTGTCTGCGATTTTGGTCGTGGTTGCGCTCAACATGGGCGAATGGTCAGAGTTCCGCACCCTGCGCAAATATCCCAAAAGCGACAGCTCGGTGCTGGTCGCCACCTTTTTGCTGACGGTGATTTTTGACCTGACGGTCGCGGTGGAAATTGGCATGTTCATCGCCATTTTCTTCTTTATCAAACGCATCACCGAACTCACTCACGTCAGCGTATCTGACCATTCCTTCAATCCTAGCGACACCATCGGCACGCAACAGCGCAAAACAATCCCCGAAGGCGTGATGGTCTATCGCGTCTTCGGCGCGCTATTCTTCGGCGCGGCCGACAAACTCGAAGCCATCCTCGCCAAAACCCACAGCGAACCCGATGTGCTGATTTTAAAAATGCACGAAGTCATCAGCATGGACAGCAGCGCGTTGCGCACCCTGCAAAACATGCACAACAAGCTCCGCAAACGTGACAAGTATTTGATTCTATGCGGCCCACACACCCAACCCTATTTCCTGATGCAGCAAGCAGGGTTCTTTAACGAAATCGGCAAAGACAACGTCAAAGCCAATATGGACGACGCATTGCAACGCGCGCGGGAATTATTGGAATGGCGGAACAATGCAGCGCACTGACCACGACGATCGTCACCAATCATGCAAGGCGGGCGAAAAGCTAACGGCAATTTTTATTTTGACTAAACAGCAAGTTTTTGTGGGTACGACAAATTCGTACCCACAATCAATGCAATTGCGACTGCACGATAATTTATAGTCAGGTACTTATGCGAGGAGATTAGCTTCTTTACTGGGGTGTTGCTTATCCATGCCAGCAAACAACTATTTTTATACTCATTTGATTTTAAATGCTTATTCACTAACCGAGCGACGTGAGGTTCTGACCCCATTGATTTACTGCCCCTATGGTTCTTATTGAGAGAAACGCGAAAAATCAGCGGGTGAGTAAATGGCAATTTCTTTGTATGGATGCAGCGTTTGTAAGTCAGCATCTCCCGTGATAATCACTGCCGAACCTGAATCAAGTGCCAGCCCCAAAAACTTGTTGCCTGTTGGATCACGGCATTCTGTGGTGGTTGCGTGCGGATCAAAAAATTCAATGTTGGTGCTGATGTGCAAAAGGAATTCTGTGCGTGAATACGCATGAGGGAAATAGCGGTCGAGCTTGGGTTTTTGGATGCGTTCAGTCAGCTCAATCCACGTTTCGTTATTTTGTGCCAGTACAAAAGTACCGAACACCGCCGCCAGCATTTGAGCTGTCCGAGAGTTGGGCAAGATCGCCGCGCTAATGAGAACATTAGTGTCAATGACAATATATTTTGGCTTATTTTTCATTGAGGAGTTGCATTACGTCATTTTCAGTGAGCCCTTGTTGCTCCGCAGGAGATACTACACTCGAAAAATAGCGTCGAAGTGCATCACCCGCTTCTTTGCCCCGAAGCGGAAAGTTTTCAGCAACGTACCTCGCCATTTGGGGGGTGGGTAATTGCATGACATGATGAAAATCTTGATATGCCTGTATCACCGCAACGGGACGACCACGGCGAGTAATGGTGACAGGCTCACGTTGGGATGAATCCAGAAGCAGAGCAAATTTATTTTGCGCTTCGAGAGAAGTCATAGAAATCATTTACATACCTTTCAGGTGTTAGTGCTATTACAACCAATATAGCTGTTTCAGACGTTAAGTCAAGCGCAATACAATCCTTGCAGCAATTCTCATTTTGACCGTAGGTACGAATTCGTCCTAGAAAAAGCAGTCTCACACGGAGAACGCGGAGAAAATCAATACGTTACACTGAACAGGCAGTCACCAAACGGGTGAAAAATAAATCAATGCTATCTTTTTGTTTTTCTTAGCATCTTTGCGTCTTAGCGCGATCAAATGAGGTTTTTAGGTTAAAACAAAAGCTATTGAATATATTGAGATATTTGTCTGCATGATGATTTAAGGTTGGCGTAGTTGTTGAACTTCATCCTCAGTCAGTCCTGTTTTAAGGGCGATGGTGGCGTTGTCTAAAACATCCAGTAAGTTGCGGGCGATTTCTAAGGATTTGTTTTTTGCACCTCTCGTCTCACCCCTTTTCTCAGCCTCTTTCTCCGCTGTTTCCATCACCCCTTTCCAATCCCGATAATTTTTTAAACTTTCAAAATACGCATCGCGTTCGATGGGGTTGAAGCAGGCGAGTTGGGCGGTTTCAAATAATTCGGGGAATACGCCTTCATTTAGCACGGCGGGGATTTCTTGTAAATCTTGCAAGTGTCTGAAAACATACAGCCATTTGTCTTGTAGCGTTTCTAGCTCTTCCAAGGTTTTTTTAAAATGTGGCAAGGACAAATAGATAAAAGTCAGTTTGTCGTAAAACAATTGTCCATGTTGGTTTTTGAGTTGCACCACATGCAAGACTTCGTTGTTGTTGCGGTCTTCGTCAAACACAAAGTCCAAAATGCCGACGGTATAAACGGCGGACAAGTTGTAATCCCATTCGCCGCGCTGCGCCTGTTCTTGAATCGGAAAAGTGGCGTAATACACGGTGCGGTCTTTGAAAAAATTGTGCTTGGCTTTTTGCAATTCCACCACAAAACGCTCGCCTGCGGGGCTGATGCAGCTCAAATCAAAAATCGCACGACGGTCAAATTCGGTTAACCCTAGACGCTCGGTGTGGGTGTATTGCAGGTCTTGAATTTGGTGCTTTTCAGGCAGCAAGGTGTTGAGGAAGTTGATTAACACTGCCTTGTGCGGTTCTTCGCCAAACAGCTTTTTAAAGCCGAAGTCGGTGAATGGATTGAGGTATTTGTCTTTCAACATGGCGCGCCCCTAAGGTAAAAACGAGGCGGCATTTTAGCATGGTTGGGATAGGGGTAGAGAAAGGCTCTCGCCCTCCCCTCCCTCCGAACCGTGCGTGCGATTTTCCCGCACACGGCTCTCCAG
>FZPZ01000149.1_pt1 | contig 18377 bp, 20 predicted proteins | sample 1534811 | NCBI WGS metagenome assembly FZPZ01 (sample SAMEA104161953, study PRJEB21768) | metagenome | biome: subterrestrial habitat; feature: phreatic zone; material: underground water | place: France | collected 2016-06-01 | depth 60 m | reverse complement strand
TAGTTAATGTGGGAAAGCTGCCCTCACTATATTTTTTTACAATATATTCAAATAGATGATAAAAACATTTCACTCCAGCAACTAAAAACTAACGACTAGCGACCAACAACTTAACACCCAATTACTTGTACACAATACCTTAATCCTAAGCTCAAACGAGCTTAGGATCGTGCCTTGAGGCACGCCACCCACTGCCATTACAGACTTTATAAATATGAAACAACCCCCCATTCTTCAACGTTTAAGAGCCAAAAAACGCAACCAGTCCCTGTTGATAGGACTCACGTGGTACACAGCGGATACTTGGGCCGAAGTAAAATCGACGGCCACCGACCCTGAATGCTTCGAGAAATCTTTTGAAGCATGGAAGGCTATGGCAGTTTCATTTCGCCGAGAACTCCAGCGCACGGGGGTTCACGCCGTGGAATGTCAAATCATCCCGCACGTATTCGCAAAGTGGTGTGCGCTGAATAATCAAGAAAATAACTCAACGTCTAGATCCGAGTTTGTTTCAGTACAAATGAATGAAAAACGTGAGGGCAAGGCGTAAGGGGGTTGGAAATTCAAAATGTAGCCATTGAAATGAGAAGGGGGAAGGATAAAACCTCGCATCCCTTGTTCGGAGAGACCGTTTTACCCTTCTCCCTTCCCTCTTTTCCCTTCTCAGCAAAGCGGGTGCATGCAGCTCAGATCATGTAAGTTTATCTGTCTAAATCAAAAATTGGCGCGAATCAGGTCAAACGTGGAGGTAGGTATGTTAGCCAAAATAAAGGAGTACAAAGAGCTGATCGGCATCATGGTCTTTTTTCTCGGCGGGGTGTTCTGGCTACAAAACACGTTCCCCAGCAAGAGCGAAATGCGGACTGAATTGATCTCTATTCGTTGTTTATTGGACAGCTATATGAAATTGACCCAGTTGCAGATTCTCAGTCAAGAGCAAGACAAACAGGTCAGCGAATTGCGCCAGAAATTGCTCGAAGTCCCCCCTGACAACACCAGCGGCGGACTCGCTATTTCACCCGCCATGCGGGCGGAGTTCGAGCAGTTAAAGGTAGATTACACCGCCAGCCGCAATCAACTGGGGCAAACGACCCGCGATATGGCAAAAATTCGGGATGAGTTAGCACGTGGCGTATGTGGAAAGGTGACACTATGAAGCAAATGATCTTAGCGACTTTCACTCTCGCCCTCGTCTGTAGTCACGCAAGTAGCGCGACGCTGAACGAACTCATCAATCAGAACATAGAGGATGCCACCAATGCGTATGACAAGATGCAATCGACTGCGCAACAACCCGCCACGGCGGTTCAACTTTGGGTGCATATTCGGCACGACAACCAGCAAAATTTAGCGCAAGAAATTTTGGACAAAGTCGCAAAAACCGAATTTCAGCAACAAATCGTCGAGCAAAAACCCATCCAAAAAGTCGCAACGGCTCCCGCCAAGAGCCAGCTACGCTACTTCAAAAAACAAAACCAAGCACAAGCGCAGGAGCTATTTGACCTATTGCGCCAGCTCATTCCCACACTCGAACTCAGTGATGTATCGAGTCAATACGAAAAAGCGGGCTGGATTAGAGCAGGACATTTTGAGTTATGGATTTCACCTGATCTAACGCAGCTCCAGCCTCAACCATAAACACCTGCAACGGCGAAGCAAGATCACCTCACTCACTTCCTAGGACTCAAGGTTCGGGGAAAATACACGATCTCACTAGGATGGGTCAGCCGATAAAGCTGGGCGGGGCGATTCGCCCCTGTGCGGACTTTTTCCACGGGTTCGAGCAAATCAGCAGCGAGAACGCGGGTGCGGAACGCGCTTTTTTCTAACGAGCGTTCCAGCACGATTTCGTACCTGCGCTGTAAATCGCTGAGGGTAAACTCTTCAGGCAATAAAAACGCGGGCAGCGAGGTGTATTCGACTTTGTTGCGCAATCGTTGCACGGCGGCGGCGAGCAATTCGGCGTGATCGAACGCCAATGCAACCCCAACCTGCTGATTTTCCAACGTAAACCATGCCGCATGGGTATCTTGCCGCAAGGCTTCGGGTGCGGCAATCAAGGCGAAATACACATGCGTTGCCGACCAACCGCGTGGATCGCGCAGCCCGCCTCCCCAACTGCCCACTTGTTCCAAATAAGGCGATTGCACGCCTGTTTTTTGCTGCAATTTGCGCCGCGCACAACTTGCCAAATCGACATCTTTTTCCACATCCACAAATCCCCCTGGCAACGCCCAACAATGGGGGAAGGGTTCATGCCGTCTGTCGGGGCGTTGCACTAACAACACCTGCAAACGGTCTGCTAACACGGTAAAAATCACCACATCCACCGTGGTAATCGGGCAGGCGATGCGGGATAAATCAAAATCAGGATGCGGCATGGGCGACTTTCTAAATTTTTTTGCGACGGTGTTGACAGTGTACTTTAGTTAGTGGTACTGTGCAACCAACTTAGTGGCATAGAGCAACCAAGCAATCATCCACGGAGGTTATCATGTTAGGCATACGCTTTATCAAATCGCAACCCACGACTTATTTGATCGAATACAAATCGGGCAAGGTGGCGCGTCAGGGCTTGGGATTGTCATTTTTTTACTTTGCGCCCACCACTACCTTGGCGGCAATTCCAGCGGGGAGTCGCAATGAATCGTTTATTTTTCAACAGGTAACCACGGATTTTCAAACCATTACCGTGCAAGGTCAGGTGGCGTATCGCATCAGCGAGCCAACCAAAGTGGCGGCGATGCTGAACTTCGCGCTCAAGGCAGATGGCAAAGGGTATGAATCCGACGAACCCGAAAAATTGCGCCAACGGGTATTGAGCGCGGTGGAGGTGTTGTCGCAAAAATTCATCAAAGCCATCGCCTTAAAAGAAGCGTTACTGGCATCGGACAAATTGGCGGAGTACGTCACCCGCGCCTTGCACGACTATCCTGAAATCACCGAGTTGGGCATTGAGATTCAAGGCGTGTTGGTGTTGGCGATTAAACCCACGCCTGAAACCGCGCGCGCCTTGGAAGCCGAAGCGCGGGAAATGATTTTGCGCCAGTCGGACGAAGCGATTTTTGTGCGCCGCAATGCCGCGATTGAAAATGAACGCAGGATACGCCAAAGCGAATTGGATACCGAAATTGCCGTGGAGCAGAAAAAACGCATGATCCGCGAAACCCAGATGGAAGCGGAAGCCAGCATTCAGCGCAAAAAACAAGCCTTGCGCGATATGCAAATGGAGGCGGATGTTATCTTGGAAGAAAAACGCAAAGCCTTGGTTGCCAAACAAGCTGAAAACACCAAAACCATCGCCGAGGCGGAAGCGCACCGCGTGGCGGCCGTGATGCAAGCCTTGGAAAAGGCCGATCCCCGCATTGTGCAAGCCTTGTCGGCGGCAGGAATGCAGCCCAATCAATTGATTGCACAGGCGTTTGTAGGGATCGCCGAACGGGCGGACAAAATTGGGCAATTCAATATGTCGCCCGATTTGTTGCAAACCTTGTTGAACGGAGAACAGGGCAATGGACGCTGATCGCAAAGTCATTTTGGTGACGCGCAAAACGCGGCTGGAAGAATTGCTGATCCGCTTTCACACCTTGGCGCAGGCGAAGTTTTACATCGAACACCTCGGCGCGGATTTTAGCGATTATGTGCAAGAGCATGAACACTATGTCAGCGCGCTGCGCACCACGTTGGCAACGCTGGAAAGCTGGGGGCGTTATCAGCGCATCGACCGCAGCTTTTTGCCGAATTTTTTGTTCGCGCCCGATGACGTGGTGGTGGCATTGGGGCAGGATGGGCTGGTGGCAAACACCATCAAATATCTAGATGGGCAACCGTTGATCGGCGTGAATCCTGACCCCGCCCGCTACGACGGGGTGTTGCTGCCCTTTGCGCCGCCTGATTTAAAAGCGGTGATTGCCGACACCGCCCACGGACGGCGCGGACACAGGGCGGTGTCGATGGCGAAAGCCACGCTCAGTGACCAGCAAGTGTTGTACGCGGTGAACGATTTGTTTATCGGTCCGAAATCGCACACCTCGGCGCGCTATACCCTCCAGTTCGGCGAGCAGCAAGAGGTGCAATCTTCCAGCGGGGTGATTGTTTCGACGGGATTGGGTTCAACGGGTTGGTTGAAAAGCGTGGTGACAGGCTCGGTGGGCGTGGTGGCAAAGGTTTTGATGAAGAAATCGGTCAATTACGTCCATGAGCCTAGCCCATGGGACAGCGATTTTTTGCAGTTTGCCGTGCGCGAACCCTTTCCCAGCAAGGCTTCCACGACCGATTTGGTGTATGGCATCATCAACTCACACAAGCTACTGACCCTGTCCTCGCTGATGCCCGAAAACGGCGTGATTTTCAGCGACGGTATCGAAACGGATTTTTTGGAATTTAATGCGGGCGCGCAAGCCGTGATTGGTCTCGCGGAAAAACAAGGACGGTTGGTGATTTAACATAGGGTGCAGCAAGCGATGCGCATTGCACCAACAATTTGATTAGCAAGGAATTTAATCAAAATAGCCGAACCAGAACCCATTTAAAATAGCACCTTACTCATTCAAAGTGCCTACGTCCTTGGTTGAAAAATCAACATCGTGCGAATGAATTCGCACCTACGTCCCTAGGGCTAATGGTAAAATTCCCATCCCTAGAGTAGGGGGCGTTGACTGTTGCAGATTCTATGTGGTCGAGTTGAATCTGTGTGGTTGAACGTGCAATCTCTAGGATATAAAATCAATTAACTTAGCACGGGGAATCATGAAAAAAGTATTTAAATTCAAAAAACAATATCAATTGTTCGCACTAGCACTATTGGCTTCGGCAGGGGCTGCACAGGCAACGGAAGGCGGCGGCTCAACATACCCCGCTGGCGTAGAAAATTTTATGGCAGGCGTAGCACCACCGCCAGGATTGCATTTTCTTGGCTACGGCAGTAGCTACGCATCCAACAAGTTCATGGACAATAGCGGAAATAACGCCAATGTGCCTGGCTTCAAGGTTCAAGTCAATGCGGTCAGCTTGCGGGCCGCTTGGGTCTCGCCCTATGAAATACTCGGAGGCAGCCTAGCACTCCATACGATCATTCCCGTGGTGGATATTAGTCTCTCACTTGGTGGAGCGAGTCAGCACAAAACGGGATTGGGAGATGTCACCGTCGGTGCGGCTGTTGTGACGCATTATTCACCAAAGTTGCACACTGTATTGGGTCTTGATTTTGTCCTACCTGTAGGGGGATACAATCAGGCTGACATGGTCAATATCGGGCGTAACTACCTGTCTACCCAGACAACGTACATACTCAGTTATCTTGATCCGACGGGCTTTAACGGCGATGTTAAGTTGACTTTCAATTTTAACCAAAAGAACAGTGCCACCCAGTACACGTCGGGCGACGAAGTTTTCGCTGATTACTCAGCGGGTTATGGTTTCGGTAATGGCTGGACGGCGGGTGTAGGCGGGCATCTGAGGCAGCAGTTTAACGACGATGTAAAAAACGGGGTCACGGTAGCGAACAATAGAGCAAGTTCGTTCTCCATCGGACCTTCTGTCAAATATGACAATGGCAAGGGTTGGTTCATCACCGCCAAGCTGCAACAAGAAGTGTCGGTCAAAAACACGACTCAGGGTTCAGCACTGTGGATTAAATCAACCATTCCGTTTTAAAACGGCTAGGGTGGGTTCGCGCAACAATCCACCGAATGGGTGAGCAAAAGGGTGGATTGCCTTGCGGCGAATCCACCTTACGCGTGGTGCAATTTGATGGGTGACCTACTTGCTTGCCTGTTTTTAGCCCACACTTAAAATCCATTTTTTGGCGGTTTCTTTGTTATCAAAATATTGCGTGGTAAATTTGATACCGTTCTGTTCTCCCATCACTTGTTTAGTCGATAACACGACAAAAAAGTCCTCGCCGACGACAAAAGCGACCCAACGCATACCTGACGCTAACAAAGAGGGAATAATCGTCTGGTCTATCCAATTTTGCAAGTCAGGAGAGAAGGTAAAGAGCATCGTACGTATATCCAGTACGATACGCCTAGGATGTAGTTTACGAACAACATCAGCGTAATTTAACATCTCCTGTTTACAATCCAGCGTATCCATCATCTTGCTTTCACTCTGCCAAGCTAATTCCATTAAAGACTGTTCTGCAAAAAATGCGATATGCAGGTATTTGCTGTTATAAACTTCCACTGTACTCCCCTTGATTAAAACGTGTTGTTTGGAGACGCGCACTCAAATTTAACGCGTCGTAAAGACGATCTATGCCGTCCTAAAATAATACCGCGAGTAGGTGATTTAAGCAATGGGGTTGGGTCATGCTCAGTAATCCTAAGCCAGACAGGCTGGAACCCAAAAATCAACAGCGTGCGAGTGAATTCGCAGCTACGACCTAGACATGAAAAAACCGCCAAGCTGTTTCCAGTCTTGGCGGTTTTTGTTTTACGGCTTAATCAGGCTTATTTTTTGCCTTTTTTGGCTGCTTTTGCATCAGCAGCGGGTGCGGCAACGACTTCAACCGCGCGAGGCACGTAAATGGTCGCAACCACTTGTTCGCCTGTGTGGCGACCATGTGCAGAAACGGTCACGCCTTTAGGCAATACCAGATCTGCCACGTGGATGGAATGACCCACTTCCAGTTTCGCCAAGTCAACTTCGACGAAGCCTGGCAAATCAGCTGGCAAGCAGGTGACATCCAATTCGTTCATCACGTGGGTGATTTTGCCGCCACCTGTTTTAACGCCAGGAGCGATGTCCGCATTGATGAAGTGCAACGGCACTTTGATGTGCATCGGTTTTGCCATATCCACGCGCAAAAAGTCGATGTGCAACACTTGTTGACGGAATGGGTGCATTTGGAAGGCGCGCAGCATGACAGGTTCTACTTTGCCATCCAAGTTCAGATTAACCACAGAGGCGTGGAATTCTTCTACGCGCATTTTGTGGTAAAGCTCGTTGTGATCCATTTCGATGCTGACAGCATCGCCCATACCATAAACCACACCTAGTGCGAGACCAGTGTGACGCAGACGGCGGCTCGCACCCGTTCCTTGCGCATTACGTAATACTGCATTGATTTCAATCGTCATTTTACTTCTCCAAATAAAACCCTCTCCGCGACCAGAGAGGGTTGGTATGTTACCGCCAACATGGCGATAACTAAAATTAAGTTAATCCGTAAACAAGGAGCTGACGGATTCTTCATTGTTAATGCGGCGTATTGTTTCAGCCAAGAGTGCTGCGGTGCTGAGTTGACGAATACGTTTGCAATTTTGTGATGCGATGGACAGCGGAATGGTGTCAGTGACCACCAGTTCATCCAGTGCCGAATTTTCAATACGTTCAATCGCAGGACCTGACAGCACGGCGTGGGTGCAATACGCCACCACACGTGCCGCCCCTTTTTCTTTCAAGGCATTAGCGGCTTCGCACAGGGTGTTGGCGGTATCGACCAAGTCATCCATGATTAAGCACGTGCGACCAACCACATCGCCAATGATGTTCATCACTTTGGCGACGTTAGGCTTAGGACGACGTTTGTCGATAATGGCTAAGTCGGCATCTAGCTGTTTGGCTAAGGCGCGTGCGCGAACCACGCCCCCTACGTCAGGCGACACGATAATCAGATTAGGGTAGTCGTGCGTGGTCACATCCGCCAATAAAATCGGGCTGGCGTAGATGTTATCCACGGGAATGTCGAAAAAGCCTTGAATTTGATCGGAATGTAAATCCATGGTCAACAAGCGATCTACGCCTGCGCCCGTCAACATATCCGCAACCACTTTGGCGGTGATGGCGACCCGTGCGGAACGGGGACGGCGGTCTTGGCGCGCATAGCCGAAGTACGGCATGGCAGCGGTGATACGACCCGCTGAAGCGCGTTTCAACGCATCCACCATGACCATGACTTCCATCAAATTGTCGTTGGTCGGGAAACAAGTAGATTGCAGTACGAATACGTCGCGACCACGCACGTTTTCCATCAGTTCGACCGTGACTTCACCATCGGAAAAACGCCCTACTTTGGCATGACCAAGGGGGATATTGAGATGCTGAGCGACGGATTCTGCGAGCTTAGGATTGGCATTTCCTGTAAACACCATTAAGCTGTTTTTGGACATGTGAACCCTTTCGACATAAAAAAAAAGGCACATGCCTTGGAATTGGCTGAGGAGGTAGGGATCGAACCTACGAATGCTGGAATCAAAATCCAGTGCCTTACCACTTGGCGACTCCCCAATGACTTATTGAGACACCCAATCATGCAACGGGTGTTTTGCTAAACCTTGCGTGACGATGCCACGCATCTCGGCTGGCAACTTTTGTAATGCGGCTTCAGCTTGTTCGCGATTCGCAAATTCTGCAAATACACAAGCACCTGACCCCGTCATCATCGCGTTGCCAAACTGCGCAAGTGCCGCGATATAACGACTGACTTCTGGGTAGAGTTGACACACCACCGTTTGTAAGTCATTCCGAAGTTGCTGCTTCGAGAGGGTGCGCATTGTGAACGAAACTGAGTCCCGTGTCAATTCAGGATGCGTAAAAATTTTAGCAGTTGGCACATGAACGGGCGGAAACAGCACAACATACCAGTTTTCGGGCAGCGGATAAGCTTGTAACGCCTCACCGACCCCCTCAGCAAAAGCGTTTTCACCAAACACAAACACAGGCACATCCGCGCCCAATTGCAAGCCCAACTGCATTAAGCGCGTGCGCTTCACGTTTAAGTTCCATAAGCGATTCAAGGCAATCAAAGTGGTCGCCGCATCCGAACTGCCACCTCCTAGTCCTCCGCCCATGGGAATCACCTTTTCCAAGGTAATGTCCACGCCTAAGCGACACCCTGTTTCTGCCTGCAACAACTTCGCCGCCCGCACACATAAATCCTGTGCTTCAGGGACATCGGCGATGTCATTGGTACGATGAATTTCGCCATCCTGCCGCAAGCTAAAATGCAGCGTGTCGTTTAAGTCGATAAAACGAAACAAAGTTTGCAACAGATGATAGCCATCATCACGTCGTCCAGTGACGTGCAAAAACAAGTTTAATTTCGCGGGAGCGGGGCAGGTGAGGGTCATTTTGGGCATAAAGGTTGGGGTTGCTTGTTGCGCGTACTCAATGTTTCAAAAACATCCATAAGGAGATGTAATTGTGAACTAGGATTCATTCTGCCTTCCAAGCAAGGCGTGAGTACACCGTTTTGCTTCAGCATGTCCAGTTGCGCTTGACTCGTCGTCAACATCCGCTCGCCATTTGCGTCACGGCAATTTAGGGCATGAGCCAACATGAGGGTAGAAGTTTGACGCGCATCAGCAAGCTGTCCCAACAGAAGATTAAATAGGTTTCTGTCTTCACATTTATCGTAATTTTTCATATTGGGTTGCTTGCGCAGCGCATCCAAAACGGGGCGATGACCACTTTTGCTATCGTATTTTTCACGCGTAAACCCAACCGCGTGAAGCAATAACCAAATTTCAAAACACGGAGCCGACGCGATCACTTTCACATTGGCAGATTGCGAGGCTTTTTTAAGCGCAGCTTGAAAATTCTCGCCGTCGTTATCGTTATCTATCACGCAATATATTTCATCAAACTGGGTGCGGAAACTTAATGCTTTTTCGATGATAGCTTGCGGCGCAGTGATACCAAGATGTTGTATCTTAAGCACTTAATTTCTAATCACAAAATGATTTTTAGCATGATCCAAATAGCGTTTTCCCGATTTGCTATCTTCGCAAATCACCAGTATGGCAGGCTCGCTTTGGTTGCGTACTTTGCGTGCTTTAAACTTCGAAACCATGACCGTTCCTTAACGTATAAACGGAAGACTGCGATAACGTCCTTCATAATAACGCTTCTCCAAATTTTCGCTTTCGCGCCCTTCAAAATCATGGACAGAACGTAGCTGCGTTGCGCCATTCTCATCGCGTTCGGTCAGCCAAAATTGGTCTCGGCGCAATTCACGCTGTGTCAGCCAAACAGATTCTTGACACAACCATTTATCCTGCATCAGACGGGTATTATGTGTGGTAAAAATAAGTTGGGTAGGCTGTTCTGCCGCCAAATGCTTGTTGATTAAGCTGGAAACGATATTGGGGTGCAAGCTACTGTCTAGCTCGTCAATCACCAGTGTTTTTTGACCGCCCAGCATCCATGTCCACGGCGACCAAAAACCAATCAAATTCTGTGTTCCTTTTGATTCTTCTTGAAAATCAAATTCTGCTTCACCCAAAGCAGTCTTATGCGTCAAGATAATTTTCTCTTGCATTGCCATAATTTGCTGACCAAAATTCGGCATAGATTCAAACTTAATCCCCACTACAGGCACGTCAATTGCTTGTAAAAAATCAGGGATTTCCTCGATGAATTTAGGCATGAACTTACCCACGAGCTTAGAGACACCCACCAGCGTATCCATTCCTGCTTCAACCACGAAAATACCGTTTTGCAACCATCGAAAAGGCTCTCTCAATTGATTCATGGTATTGCTACTGTTAGCAACCGCTTGAGCAATGAACAGTGTTTGTTCACTGGTTAATTGCTCCCATATTTTATGGAGTGCAGCCCCGCCCTCTAGGCTTTTTCCCATCTTATATTGATCGCCTGCATCCGCGTAAATGCGCTGATATAGCAACGTTTCTTTTCCCCGAGGAAAAGCCGTTAGTCGTTCCTCGACAATTTTTTCCTTCGTCGCCGCTAACTCAAACGCATAACGCTGCCCTGCTGTTACAAAGTGCAATTCGATACGGCTAGGCTGATCTGCCAGTAAGGGGTCAAAACGAAAAGGTGAAACAGGAAGCGCGGTCAATTGTGCACTGGGCTTGAGCGAGGCAAAGGATTTCACCAATTCAAGAGCTGCAATCAAATTACTTTTGCCTGATGCGTTTGCCCCATAAATGGCAGCAATTTTAAGCAAGTCAGGTAATTTCTCACCTTGCACGTCGGGTTTAAAAACATTACCTTTTTTCCCCAGTCGTGGTGCGGCAATCATAGAGAAGGTTTGTTTTTCGCGGAAAGAGAGAAAATTTTCAACAGAGAATTCGATTAACATGCTGGAATCTCGCAAGTGAAGGTCAATATAGAGCGTTATTATGCGGGATTTTTGCCTGAAGTGCAGAAAATTTACATTTCAAGATGATTTGCAATCTGCCGTCAGTCAGGGTTCAGCCCCGCACGTCAAAATCAATTCAAACCTAGGGGCTGACTTGCCATTCCCACTCATCAATCAGCAATTGCACTTGTAATTGCGCATGATTGAGCTGCATACGGCTGGGGAGGGCATCGGGTTGCTGGTTGGGGTAGCGGGTGTAATGTACCGTCCAGCCGTTTTGTTGCAAGGTGCTTATTTGTCCAAACTCATTGCGTTCGATTTGCGCGGGGGTGGTCGTTTCCGCAAGACCCAACACCCAGTGATGCAGCCCCGCCAGTGGCAAATGCCAGCCCAACACTTGGGTCATCAGGGTTTCTAAATTGTCCGAGCGTTCGTGTTGATCGCCTTGATCCAAGGTGGCGTGTTGTCCATCTTGGTACACACGGGCGGCGGTGGTTCCCAACGGGGTGAGCAAGAGCAATTCGTCCGATTGGGCAAGGTGCGTCCAATGCAGCCCCGCAGAATGCCGCTCGCCTTGATGCTGGATGGCAACGCGTCCGTTCAGGGTAAATGGCACCGCCTCCACGTGCGCGGGGCGTGGCACAACAGGGGGCGTGGCGCAGCCCGCTAATAGCAGCCCCAAGCCTAACCATAACCAACGTGTCATCAGCGGACTCAAGGGTTAAATTTCTTCATCACGGCTTGTAATAATGCGTTGTTTGGATTGATTTTTAAGCTGTCCTGCCAGATTTTAGTCGCTGCTTCCTTGTCGCCATGCGCCCATAGCACTTCACCCAAATGGGAAGCGATTTCAGGATCAGGATTGCCCGCAAATGCACGTTTCAGCCATTTGATGCTCTCGTCTAACTTGCCGCTACGGTAATAGCCCCAGCCCATGCTGTCCATAATGGCAATGTCGTCGGGTGCGAGTTGATTGGCTTTTTCAACCAGTGCCATCGCTTCAGGGATACGCAGGTTGCGATCCAACAAGCTATAGCCTAGCGCGTTGTAAGCATGGGCGCGCTTGGGTTGCAACTGCATTAACTTGCGCAGATGCTTTTCGGATTCTTCGTATTTACCCAAGGTGTCTGCCAACATCGCCGTTTCATATAACAAATCTGGGTCATTGGGGAGTTTAGCAAGCTGCTGCGCCAAAATCTGATGCGCTTCAGGCACTTGTTTGGCATCACGCAATAACTGGGCTTCCACCAACAGTATTTGCACGCGCTGCTGATTGCTTTCAGGCTTGATTTGATGCAAATGGTCACGTGCTTCGACCAGCTTGTTTTGTTTGCTCAACAAGTAGGCGATGCGCATTTGTGCGTTGAAGTGATACTCCCCTTCGTTGACTTCGCGGTAATGGGTAATCGCGTCATCTGGGTTTTTGTTGGCTTCACTCAATTGAGCCAAGTAGTAATGCACGGTGGCAGGGTCTTTTTTACCCGCCGCCAAGGCTTGTTGCAATTGTGCCTCCGCACCTTTCAAATCATTCATTTGCAAGGAAATCAAGGCGATGGCAAACGCCAGTTCAGCATTGTCAGGCACCTCTGTGGCAAGTTGCTGAAATTCAGCGCGGGCAAGTGGATACTGCTTTTGATCCAACAACAACCGCGCGTAAAGAATGCGGACATCGCGTGCCTTAGGGTATTGTTTAAGATAGTCACGCAACACATCCAAGCCCGCTTGTGGGGATTGTTTTTGGCGTAATTCCGCTTCCAATATGACGGGGCGACTCCAGTCTGGGCGTAAGGTGCGCGCTTGCTGCGTGCTACTGAGCGCGAGTGTCATGTCTCCCGCTGCACGGGCTAATTGAGCAACCGACCAATGTGCTTCTGCCAATTGAGGATAAGGCTGCGCCAGTGTTTGCATCAATTTTAACCCCGCCGCTTTATCGGGATAAGCTAAAGCGAGCGGTTCTATTTGCAAGAAAATTTGATCGGCATGGGTACGGTCTTGTGCCAGCACTTTACTGAACTCAACGGTTGCTTCCTCAATTTTCCCCCCGCGTAGCAAGGTGGACGACAGGAGTCGCGCGGGGACGACGGAAGTGGGTTCTAGCTCCTCCCATAATCGAAATGCCGCGATTCCTCTTTGGGTATTGCCTGATTCCAATGCGAATTGTGCCGCACGGCGTGCCAAACGTGGGTCACGGGTTTGACTGGCCGCGTCGGTCATGCCTTCTAATGCTAAGTCAGCATAACCGCGTTGTTGTGCGACTTCTGAAACCAGAATTTCATACAACAAATCTTCGCTCAAATTCACATTCGGTAGCGGAGGTTCGGGGGGAGGCGGCGGTTCAACCACAGCAGGCGGGGTGGTTTCTTGCACAGGCGTTGCCACGATGACAGGTTTAGGCGGCGTGTGCGCGCAGGCTGAAAGTAGCAAACTGGAAATAATTAGGTAATTCAGTTTAGTCATGGCAGCATGATATTTTGATGCGGGCGCACATATTAGCAAAAAGCACGGGATTGGGGGATTTGTACTGCGAGGAATGCCTGAATCCGCATCGAATTTTGCTCAATACCCAGATAGCGGATGCGAATCTGTCATCGCTTCGCACGCGATTCGCTCACAACAGGTAAAATTCGCCTTTATTTAAAATTGTCTAAAATAATGTCTATACAATGGTTCCCAGGGCATATGACCTTGGCACGTAATGAAGCCGAAAAAACCATGGAATTCATTGACGTGGTGATCGAAGTGCTGGATGCGCGTATGCCAGAGGCAAGTTGCAATCCCATGATTCAGGCGTTACGCCAGTTTCGCCAACGTCCGTGTTTGAAAATTCTCAATAAAGCTGATTTGGCAGATCCTGCTGTCACGCAAGCGTGGTTAAATTTTTACAATCAGCAAACGGGGGTCAAAGCCGTGGCGTTAAGTTGTAAAAATAGCAGCGATGCCGCCAAAGTGCCTAAGTTATGCCAATCACTCGCACCGCATCGCGATAGCAACCATAAACCGTTGCGCATGATGGTGATGGGTATTCCTAACGTGGGCAAATCCACGTTGATGAATACTTTGTTAAAACGCCGCGTGGCGAAAGTGGGGGATGAGCCTGCCGTCACCAAATCGCAACAACGATTGGCGATCAATACCCAAATGACGCTAACCGACTCACCAGGCATGTTATGGCCGAAAATTGAGCATCCTGAAGATGGCTTAATGTTAGCCACTATCCATGCCATTGGGCGCAATGCCGTGATTGATGAAGAAGTCGCAGCATTCTTGGCGACGGTGTTGTTGGCGCACTATCCTAGTCAATTGACCGCGCGTTATGGTTTTGCGCTAGATGAACTAGATGGTATGGGAGTGGTCGAAGCCATCGCTAAAAAGCGGGGCTGTTTGCAAAGAGGGCGCGGCGGCTTATTAGATTTGGAAAAAGCCGCCATGATTTTGTTAACCGATTATCGCAGTGGTGCGTTAGGGCGCATTAGTTTAGAAACCCCCGAAACCCGAAAAGCACGAGACAGCATGGTGTAATTAGTACGAATGGTCGAATTCACCCGACCGACGATGGCACCTCACACGGACAGCATGATGACGGAAATAGACCCAAAAACTGACATGGCGGGGACGCAAAAAAATCTTGCCCACGTCAATCGTTTACTCCAGAAACATAAACTGGTGGAAAACTTCGTCCGTCGGCAAGACATGCCGCGCCATGACTTAGTCGAAATTATGGTGCATAAACAAAATCTTGTAGAATTGCAAACCTTGCTGGATAGACTAGAAGCCTTACCCATCGCACTTATTTTAGAAGTACTCTCGCCAGAAGACCGAGTAATTATTTGGGGCTTGGTGCGGGATGATCGGAAAGAAGAAATTTTGCTCGCGATTTCAGACGCCATCCGCGTTGAACTGGTGACGGACGTAAAACCGCGCAGTCGCAACATGATGATACGGGTGTTCGACTTGTACGAAGGGCGATTGCGCCAGATTCCCATTGAAACACGTGAAGACTTAGCGCAGTCCAAGCCGATTTGGATTGATTTGGTTGCCCCCGAAGAGGAACAGTTGGTGTGGGCGCGCGAAATTTTTGGGGTGGAATTGCATAATCCCAAAGAATTGACCGACTTGGAAACCAGTGCACGTTTTTATGTGGAAGAAAGTGGCGAAGTGCATCTGCATTCCGACTTTTTGCTGGATCGCGAAGCGGAGTCACGCAACGTTCCTGTGGCATTTATTTTGCACAACGGCATGTTATTTTCGGTACGCAGCGAAGAGTTATCCGTCTTTCGCTTGCAACGCTTACGCGCCCGAGCCCAAGCGGGCTATGTATCGGATGCAAAGGATGTGCTATTGGATTTATATGCTGCCGATGTTGAGTATTCTGCCAACGCACTGGAAGATGTGTACGCCAAACTCGCCATTGTCGGCAAGAAAGTATTGCGTTCCCACATCACCGACGAAGAAGCGACGTATATTCTCGCGGCGATTGCCGAAGAAGAAGACCTCAACGGACGTATTCGCCGCAACGTATTGGACACCCGCCGCGCGCTGTCTTTTTTAATGCGTGCGAAATTTTTATCCGAAGCCCAACACGAAGATGTGCGCGAAATTTTACGCGACATCGAATCACTAGACGGACATACGGCATTTTTATTCAATAAAATCAACTTCTTGATGGATGCCACCGACAGCTCCATCAACATCAATCAAAACAAAGACATCAAACGCCTGACCGTATTGAGCGTGGTCTTTATGCCGCTTAACGTGTTGGCAGGCATAGGCGGCATGTCCGAATTTTCCATGATGACCCAAGGAATGCCGTGGCAGCTCGCCTATTTTCTCTTTGTTCTTGGATTGGTGTTCGTCGGCTGGGTCACCTACGTCGGACTCAATTTCTTTGAAAACCGCAAAGTCAACAGCCACACAGCAGGGAAACGTAGGGTGGAGGGATAAATGTAGGTGGTTGTGTATAAGTAATTGGTCGTTAGTTGGTAGTCGTTAGTCGTTAGTCGCTAGTCGTTAGTCGTTAGTTTAATGGAGGAAATCTGTCAGACACTATATTTTTTACAATATATTCAAATAGATAATAAAAAATTTTCACTCCGAAAACTAAAAACTAACGACTAACGACTAGAGACTAACAACTAAATACAATTACTTGTACATAACACCTTATGCGCGCAGTTTATTTGCGAGTTAGCCCGCTTTCACTGCCTAAAGTCTCGCGTATCAAACAGCTTTTCAGTTTGCCCTGTTGGGGTCACAAAAAGCTGTAGGGCGAGATCGTATTTCGGCCCTTGAAAATAATCAACGCGGATGCTGTGTTCACCTCGGCTTAAATAGACCTGTCCCGTTGCACTTTGAGGCGCATGAACACCCCCATCGTTGATCACCACACGGTTATCAATCTTCAAAACCACGCCATCATCAGAAACGGTTCTAAAGTTGTACATGCCTTCATTGGAGACCCAAAAACGCCCCGTGTACTTGATCGCAAACCATTCGGTTCGGTCTGGAATACCAGGGAAACCTTGATCGAATCTTCTAGGAGAAATATTGAGTGAAGTGGCATAGAGTGCTTGCCCCACGGGATGCAAACTATCTAAATCTGGCAGGCTATTTACTTGAGAGATAAAGAAAATTTCTCCTCGCAAACTCCCCGCTACAAAAGCATCACTCCCGAATACGCTATCGTTGGCGGGCTTGGTTGTCGTTGTCCCCGTCCCCTTTTTAAATGCTATGATTTTAATTTTTTCAGACGCTTGGCTCAATGACATCTCTTGTTTTGAACCATCGTCATACGTAATTTCCATTGTACTTGGCTGCGCACTTGCGGGTAAAACAGATAAAAACATAAGTCCAATCGCCAAATATAGTCTTGATTTTATGAACATAACAATACCCCTTTTGATTATGTAAACGAACTTGGTAAGATGCGGTTTTGATGGTACCTTTTGTTTCGACAGCGGTGTGCATTCTGATTGTTTTCACTCAGAATTGCAAAAACAACATCGTGACAATTGAAGTTCGCCGCTTTCATGATGGATGCGTTTTAGCCCGTGCTTAATCTGGCGTAATTTTGTCTGGCAATGCTCAATTCAACATCCCAATCTAGGGCGGCACATTGAGTAGATAAATTTTGAATTGAAAATTGCCAAATTTTGCCCAAACTTCCCCCGCCATTGCCAAATTTTGCTACTATTTAACCGCCACCCGCCCCGTATCTTTTATGCACGATATGGGCGTACTTTTGAGCGATCGCAGTGTGCAGTAATGGCAGCACCCGTTGTTTGTTTTGGCTGCAAAGCAACAGATAGCGTTCTTGCATTCAGTTTTTCAACCTTTTTCAAGGAGTAAGCCATGAAACGAATCCCTTTTTTGACCACTGTATTATTGGCAGTTATGTTGAACACGCCCGCACAAGCGGCTGACAAAATGCCCCCGCCCCCCGTGCCTAACCCCCTTGTAGAACCTGAAATGGTCAGTATTCACGCAGGTAGTTTTGTGATGGGGTGTCGAGATGGGCGAGACCATCAGTGTGATAATGACGAAAAACCTGCGCACACGGTAAAAGTTAACGCCTTTATGCTAGGCAAATACGAAGTGACGCAAGGACAATGGAAAGCCGTGATGGGCGAAAATCCCAGTGAATTTGCAAGCTGCGGCGATACTTGCCCAGTCGAAAATGTCAGTTGGAATGATATTCAGCTGTTTATTCAAAAGCTCAATGCGCAAACGGGAAAGCAGTATCGTTTACCCAATGAAGCTGAGTGGGAATACGCTTGTCGCGCGGGCGTGGGCAGTACGCATTGTGGCGGGAACGATGTAGGAACGGTGGCTTGGTACGCGAGCAACAGCGGCAAGACCACCCACCCTGTGGGCAGCAAACAAGCCAATGCTTGGGGCTTATATGACATGAGCGGCAATGTGTGGGAATCGGTGCAAGATGGTGGTTGGCACGAAAACTATATCGGCGCGCCGACAGATGGCAGCACATGGAAAGATACTGCCAGTGACACCGCTCGGCACGGTGGCGTTGCGGCACACGCGCTGCGCGGCGGTTCGTGGAATGACATCGCACGCTTTGTACGAGCATCCTATCGCACCCTTAACGCAGCCTCCTATGGCGATGACCTCTACGGTTTTCGTCTGGCTAAAAGCCTGCCCTAGTCTCCTATCGGCTTACCCCTGTGATGCAACAGGGGTGAGGCGTGTTTCACATAGAGCCGTATAATTTATACTCAGACACTTACCCACCAACCTCCCCGCCTAATGCGATAATGCGCACCGTTTTTTCGGTGTTTTCATCATGTTGTCGCAAAAAAATTACTACTGGCGCATC
>FZPZ01000106.1_pt1 | contig 18572 bp, 14 predicted proteins | sample 1534811 | NCBI WGS metagenome assembly FZPZ01 (sample SAMEA104161953, study PRJEB21768) | metagenome | biome: subterrestrial habitat; feature: phreatic zone; material: underground water | place: France | collected 2016-06-01 | depth 60 m | reverse complement strand
ACAGTTTGGTCCCTATCTGCCGTGGGCGTTGGAAATTTGAAGGGACCTGCTCCTAGTACGAGAGGACCGGAGTGGACGAATCTCTGGTGTACCGGTTATCACGCCAGTGGTATTGCCGGGTAGCTAAATTCGGAAGAGATAACCGCTGAAAGCATCTAAGCGGGAAACTCGCCTTGAGATTAGATTTCCCTGGGGGTTTAACCCCCCTAAAGAGTCGTTCGAGACCAGGACGTTGATAGGTCAGGTGTGGAAGCGCGGTAACGCGTTAAGCTAACTGATACTAATTGCTCGTGAGGCTTGATCCTATAACATTAAGTAGGTATTACGTTGTGCAAGATACAATCAATACCCAATTTACTTCTTCCAATATGTTCGCTTGAATTAGACTAAAATCTAACTCAAGCAACGCAAATTTCGATAGGCTGTAGCAACATAACAGCCCATCAACAGTTTGTCTGACGACCATAGCGAGTTGGTCCCACTCCTTCCCATCCCGAACAGGACAGTGAAACGACTCCGCGCCAATGATAGTGTGGTTCTTCCATGTGAAAGTAGGTCATCGTCAGACCCCTTATTAAACAAAATGCCCCTCCAGTAATGGTGGGGCTTTTTGTTGCCCAGCGTTTGATGGAGTGCAGTGGAATGCTCAGGCATCGCTTGGGAGGCGGATTGATTACCATGCGTCGTAAATTAGTGGCTGGGAACTGGAAAATGCACGGTGGTTTGGCTTAAAATGCCGAGCTTTTAAATGCGGTGCGCAGTGGGATGGATTTGATCGGCAGTATGGATTGCGCGGTGTGCGTCCCTTTTTCGTACAAAGACTTGCATGACTGATGTTATGCAAGTCTTTCGGCGACACCAAGTTTGTAATCCTTGGGTATGTAAAGTCACGATCATGCCTTCATTATCCCAACTTATGCGCTTCTAGGCTCATCTTACGGTGGAAATACGCACCTTTATTCAGGCTCATCTGTCATTGGACAAGACCGTGTATTGCACTGCGCGACTCTCTGGGGGATGATGTCCGCCTCTGGCGGAGCGCTGCATAAATATCATCTAAGCTGTTGCATTCCCTTTTGCTGCTTCAGTATTGAATCCGAGACAACGACATGACTGTATTGGCGATATTTCACGATCTTGGTTTGGCTTTTTCCGACGTTATGTTGTCCACCGACAAGCCTGGAAAACACCTGTCGTTACCATCTACTGGACATACAAGCAATTTGAAAACGGAGCTGTCGCTGTCTCCCACCAGGCTCGTCAGGAAGTTCTTCCGAGTTTCCCATCAGGGAAAGACAGGAGTGTTCCTTGTCGCTGGTACTGTCAAGCACATCAAACAGCTCATCTTCAACGTCAAAAGAGTTAAAGATAATTCGCGTCAACTACCAGACGAATATAGAAGTCGACTTTGCCTCAATGACGTGACTAGCGTAATGCATGTGGCATGCATAATTACTGAGGATGAGGGTTACGCTGAATTCGAGATTGTCGGCATTATTGATGGAATCACCTTTGCTAGGCTATGTGATGAAAACCGTGCCCTAGACTACGCGCCGTACTTTGGTATCACAAGGATGGCGGGCGGAGGAGCGACCGACCTCCATCGTTGGATCTGCGAGCGAGGCGCTCAGTACGTCGAGCGAGAGCTTGCGCACGACCCGCTAGAACTAAAGATGGATCGTAGCATTAACTTGATCCCATCGCTTCTGTTAGAGGAAGACACCCGCGTAACGCTTGCGACGATCAGCAAAGGAGTAGGAGGGTATTATGAGTCGTATTATTTCGGTAAAGAAACCATCGAGCCACTCGATTCTGTTTTGACGGTCTTCGCGGCGATAAAAGGTAAGGGAGGTAAGTCATTTCTTGAACTGCGCCGTGTTTTTTACCATCGCTATGTCGCAGATTGGCTTCTCGTAATCTCGCTGTTTAATCTCCCTGTGCAAATTTATCCAGGAAGCGATAAAGTTTTCCCATTCGGGCACTTTGAATTTTTCAAGATACCCCCTCTCCTCGACGAAGGAAACGAACCAAATTGGACGTTGTCTAGGCTTGCAATCGAGATGAATTCGGCAGAGAACTTTCGCCTTACGCTTTACCGTGAGGAGGAAGACGAGGACAAAGTCTCGAAAAGGTTCTCAGAAGGAGCGGATGGTCGGAGGCTGTTATCCGTAAAGGTTGTAAACAAGAGTGTCGTGCTATCCATTAACCAAGACAACTTCCTCTATTACATAGAAAGGTTTCGATCTAATTGTCCAGAAAACAAAGTAATTACTCTTACTAGCTAGAGTACTCTGGAGGAAGTGGTTGTCAAAATAGCATGCCTATCAGAAAAGCGTTCTTGATTTGACTAAGGTCGCAGGGAAATGCGTATCTTTTAACACGTTCAATATAATCAATTTATTGGAGTTATGGTGGGGTGTCCCTAGTGAAATATATCATCATAGAAACGCTTTTCAGATAGGCATTCAAAATAGCGTCTAGAATTGTCAGGCTAAATTGAACGTCGGAATTATATGCTTGATGCCAGTAAGTGTGCTGGCTATGCCTTTGTCTCACAGCATAGGTATCTACACATCTTTTAAGTCCTTAACAACCAATAAAAATTAAATTTTTACTTTAAAAGCAGAATCATACGTAGGTTTGGTTTTAACCCGACATCACGTAAAACGGTGTAGGGGCGCGTTGCACGCCCCCTTGGGCTGCTGCAATCCGCCCCTACGACACATCGCGTAGGGTGGATAAGCGATAGCGCATCCACCATTTTTCTTGTAAATTCAGGTGGATGCGCGCAGCTTATCGCCCTAACTTGTGTAGATACCGCCCTAGGAGAGTCCATTGGAACATAAACGTGTGCGGAGCGCGGGGGATCATCTCTAGCTTTTTAGTATGGCAGAACCAAAACACGTACAGTACGTGCTACAGTACGTGTGCTGGGGTCAGTTCTAATATTCAAACATTTTTCTGATCAACTGCGTTGATGGCGAGAGCACTCAGTGCATTACGTCATGCTTGCTGTATTGAAATGAAAACGGCATTAAGAATGCTTTTATCCGCTCAAGCCTATTCGGGATAGTGCTAAAATCTGTCTTCCTTTACCGCATGACAATAACGCGTGAGCCTTGATTATTCCACCCTTGATTTGTTACGCAGCAACCATCCCGCTTGGCGGTTGTTGCGGGCGGATCACGCGCCGTTGATTGCCAGTTTTTTGCATCGCACTTTTATTGCCCCGAATGTGCGGGTCATGGCGCAGGCGGATTTAGAGGCGGCGTTGGACAATTATTTGTTTGCTTTGCGCGCTGAATGGGGGCGGGAGGCGTTTCCTAAGGCGGCTTTGCTGTATTTAAATGATTGGGCGGAGACCAAGCAAGGTTGGTTGCGTAAATTTTACCAACCCAATTCTGACGAACCTTATTTTGACCTCACGCCAGCGACCGAAAAAGCCATTGCATGGCTAGGCACGCTCACGGAGCGCAGCTTTGTGGGGACAGAATCGCGTTTGTTGACCTTGTTTGATTTGTTGAAGCAAATGAGCGAGGGCAGCGAAAAGAACCCAGCAGTGCGCATTGCGGAACTGCAAAAACGCCGTGATGAGATTGATCGAGAAATGGCGCGCATTGTGGGCGGCGAGTTGCCGCTGCTCAATAGCACTGAATTAAAAGACCGTTTCCAGCAATTTACCCAGATTTCGCGGGAAATTTTGAGCGATTTTCGAGAGGTGGAGCATAATTTTCGGGGTTTGGATCGCCGCGTGCGCGAGCGCATTGCCCGCTGGGAAGGTTCAAAAGGCGCGTTATTGGCTGAAATTTTAGGCGAACGCGAAGCGATTAGCGATTCGGATCAAGGACGTAGCTTCCGTGCTTTTTGGGATTTTTTGATGTCGCGTCAGCGTCAAGAGGAACTTTCTACGCTGTTGGAGCGGGTGTTGTCCTTGTCGCCCGTCACGGAGTTGCAACCCGATGCGCGTACCCGCTGGGTGCATTACGACTGGCTGGAAGCGGGCGAGCATACCCAGCGCACCGTGGCGCAACTTTCCCAACAATTACGCCGTTTTTTGGATGACCGTGTGTGGCTGGAAAATCGCCGCATTATCGACTTGCTGCGCGGCATTGAGCAAAAAGCCCTGACGCTGCGCGCCGCCCCGCCAGCGGGCGAAGTGATGCAGATTGCCGATACCGCAGCGGACATCACTTTGCCCCTAGAACGTCCGCTGCATACCCCGAAAATCAAACCCGTCATCGCTGATGTCACTCTGGAATATGGCGCAGCGGAGGCTGAGGCGGACGCGCTGTATGCGCAAATCGTCATCGACAAAGCCCAATTGGCGCGCCATATCCGTCATGCCTTGCAAGCGCAATCGCAAATTTCCTTGCGCGAACTGTGTGACAGCCAGCCTTTACAACACGGCTTGGCGGAGTTGGTGACGTATTTGCAACTGGCGAATGAAGGCTTTAGTTCCGTGGTGGATGAGTCGGTCAGCGAGGTGATTGGCTGGCGCGGCGCGGATGACTGTATGCGACAAGCGCGCTTGCCGCGTGTTATTTTTGTGAGGTCGTGATGTGTGGTAGGGAGGCGTGCAACGCGCCCCTACCCGTTCTGGGTTATCTCGAAAAGAAGAGATGTTTTTTTAACATGATGATTTTAAATTAAAACTGTAGCGAACTTGCTCCTTCCCCCTAGCAGGGGGAAGGCGGGGATGGGGGTTGAAAGTTTGCATCCAAGCGACGATTTCAACCCCCACCCTAACCCTCCCCCTGCTAGGGGGAGGGAATAGCTTCGGTGCAAGAAATGTGCAGGAATCTATGCTTGAACAAGACAACAACGCCTTATCGCTGCTGGTGATTAGCTTGCTAAAAGGCGTGATTTACCAAGAAACTGACCCGCCGCTTTGGCACAGCCTGCTGACCTTGCAAGCGCGGGTGCGGGAATATGTGGCGGTGTTGGCGTTGGAATTGGTGCTGGACGAGGCGGAGGGCTATGCGTTTTTGCGGGCGCGTCCCGAAAATGATGAGGACGAAAAACTGCCGCGTTTAATGCCGCGTCGTCCGTTGTCGTTTCCCGTTAGTTTGTTGTTGGCGTTGCTGCGGCGCAAATTGGCGGAATTTGATGCCAGTGGCGCGGACACACGTTTGATTTTGTCGCGGGATGAGGTCGTGGATTTGGTACGTTTGTTCCAACCTGACAGCAGCAACGAAGTGAAATTGATTGACCAGATTGAAACTCATATCAATAAAATCATCGAGTTAGGGTTTTTGCGCAAATTAAAAGCCCCCGCTGGGCAAGTTGCCAGTTATGAAGTGCGGCGGATTTTAAAAGCCTTTGTGGATGCGCAATGGCTGGCAGATTTTGATGCCAAACTGGCGGAATATCAGGCAAAACTAGGCGCGGGAGAGAGTGATGATGCTTGAATCACTGGGCTTGGATTTTGTGGCGGACGACACTTTGTCGGGTTTTCGCTTGCAGCGGTTGGAAGTGTATAACTGGGGGACGTTTGACCAAGCGGTGTGGACGTTGCAGTTGGATGGCAAAAATACCTTGCTCACGGGCGATATTGGGTCGGGAAAATCCACGTTGGTGGATGCGGTAACGACGTTGCTGGTCCCCGCGCACCGCATTGCTTACAACAAAGCCGCTGGTGCGGACAGCAAAGAACGCTCCTTGCGCTCGTATATGTTTGGGCATTACAAATCCGAGCGCAACGAAATCAACGGCACGGCAAAGCCCGTTGCCCTGCGCGGCACGGACAGTTATTCGGTGATTTTGGGGGTGTTTTACAACGCGGGCTATGACCAAACCGTCACCTTGGCGCAAGTTTTTTGGATGAAAGAAGCCGCTGGGCAACCTGCCAGGCTGTATGTTGGGGCGGAACGCGCCTTGTCGATTGCGCAAGACTTTTCGCAATTTGGCGGGGATTTTGCACAATTGAAGAAAAAACTTCAGCGCGGTGGGGCGGAACATTTTGAGGCATTTAGCAAATACGGCGCGTGGTTGCGGCGGCGGTTAGGCATCGAAAATGAGCAGGCGTTGGAATTGTTCCACCAAACCGTGTCGATGAAATCGGTGGGCAATCTGACCGATTTTGTGCGCAGCCATATGCTCGAACCGTTTGATGTTGAAAGCCGCATTCAAGCTCTGATGAATCATTTTGATGATTTAAATCGGGCACATGAAGCGGTATTGAAAGCGCAAAAACAAGTGAACTGGTTGTCGCCCTTGGTGGCAGATTGCGCCAAGCACGCCGAGCAAGCGGTACAGGCGGCGCAATTGCGCACGGATCGGGAGGCGTTGCGCCCGTATTTTGCGCAGTTAAAAGTCGGCTTGTGGGACAAACGCTTGGGTAATTTGGCGGATGACTGGGAACGACAAAGCCGCTATATTGCACGGCGCGAGGAAGATCGCGTACAACTCAATGGCGAAAAAACTAATTTAAAACAGCAGATTGCGGAAAATGGCGGCAATAGGCTGGATCAATTGGCGGAGGAGATTCGCAAAACAGCCGCCGATCGGGAAAAGTGTCAAAGCAAAGCGCAACGCTATGGCGAATGGCTGCGTGCGGTGGACGAACAACCTGCCGAAAATGACGCGGATTTTGTTGCGCAGCGGCAGGTCTTGGCGCAAAAGGCAGAATTGGTGCAAGCCGATCAAGCTGATTTACAAAACCAATTGACCGAACACAGTGTGAGCTTGCGCGAAGGCAAACAGGCGCACGCGCTGCGCGCCACTGAAATCACCAGCCTAAAAGCCCGCCGCAGCAATATTCCCGACCAACAAATTCAGATGCGCGCTAACCTGTGCCGCGCCTTGTCCTTGTCGGCGGACGATGTGCCGTTTGTGGGCGAATTGTTGCAAGTGCGTGAAGATGAGCTGGCGTGGGAAGGTGCGGCGGAGCGGGTGTTGCGCAACTTTGGCTTGTCTTTGCTGATTCCTGACGCGCACTACGCGGCGGTGGCGGAATGGGTCGATCAAACCCATTTGCACGGGCTGCTGGTGTATTACCGCGTGCGACCAAGTGGGCGAATAGCATTGCCCTCGTTGCCCACGGATGCTTTGGCGCGCAAAGTGGCGATTAAAACCGATACCCCATTTTATGACTGGCTGGAACGCGAACTCGCCCAGCGTGCCAATTTGGTGTGTTGCACCTCGTCCGCGCAATTTCGTCGTGAAACGCGGGCGATTAGCTTGGCGGGGCAGATTAAATCCTCGGAGGAGCGGCACGAAAAAGATGATCGCCATCGTTTGGATGACCGCAGCCGCTATGTGTTGGGCTGGCGCAACGCCGCCAAAATCGCCGATTTGGAAGCGCGGCAACGGGTTTTAGAAACGGAATTGGGCGCGCTGGGGGCAAAAATTGGTGACATTCAAGCGGCGCAAAATCGGCTGAATGAGCGTGCCACCGCCTTTGCTAAACTAGATGAATACAGCGATTTTCGGGAGTTAGATTGGCAAACTTTGGCGCGGCAAGTGGCGGATTTAAGTGCGGAACGGGACGCGTTGCAAGCCTCTTCTAACGTACTGAAACAGCTCACTGAAAAACTGCATGATGTTGAATCAGAACTGAAAAAATGCGAATCAGATTTGGATGGGCATAAAAGCGAGCGCGCCAAAATTGAGCAAAAACGCGAGGATGGGCAACAGCGTCGTGCCGATGCACAAGCCATTTGGGACGAGTCGCCCTTGGACATCACGCATTTGGCACGTTTGGACGAGCAGCGCGCCCAAGGTCTGGGCGAACACACACTGACGGTGGAATCTTGCGATAACCGCGAAAGTGAGTTGCGCGGAAAACTGCAAGCCAAAATGGATGCAGAAGATTTAAAGCTCAAACGCTTGCGGGAAAAAATCACCGTGGCGATGCGCGATTATTGCGCGGCGTTCCCGTTGGAAACTCAAGAAGTGGATGCCAGTGTCGAAGCCGCTGCGGAATATCAGCAGATGTTGGACAAATTATTGGCGGATGATTTGCCGCGTTTTGCCGCCAAATTCAAACAGCAACTGAATGAAAATGCCATTAACGAAGTGGCGAATTTTCAATCGCAACTGGCGCGGGAGCGCGAAACCATCAAAGAACGCATCGCTAAAATTAACCAATCCTTGACGGGCATTGATTACAACGCGGGGCGGTATATCAAGCTGGAAGCGCAATTGAGCGACGATGCGGAAATTCGGGATTTTCAAAGCGAGTTGCGCGCTTGTACTGAAGGCGAATTGACAGGCTCAGAAGACGCGCAGTATGCCGAGCATAAGTTTTTGAAAGTCAAACACATTACCGAACGTTTCCGTGGGCGCGAAGGCACGGCTGAATTGGATAAACGCTGGACGGCAAAAGTGACCGATGTGCGCCAGTGGTTTGTGTTTGCGGCAAGCGAACGCTGGCGCGCCGATGATGTGCTGCATGAGCATTATTCCGATTCAGGCGGCAAATCGGGCGGGCAAAAAGAAAAGCTGGCTTACACCATTTTGGCGGCGAGTTTGGCGTATCAATTTGGCTTGCAATGGGGTGAAGTGCGCTCGCGCTCCTTCCGTTTTGTGGTGATTGACGAAGCCTTCGGGCGTGGCTCGGACGAATCGGCGCAATATGGGCTGGAATTATTTAAACGTTTGAATTTGCAATTGTTAATCGTCACGCCGCTACAAAAAATTCACATCATCGAACCCTTTGTGTCCAGTGTCGGCTTTGTACACAACCAAGCAGGACGCGCCTCCACGGTGCGCAATTTGTCGATACAAGCACACCTTGCCGAAAAAGCGCGGCGAGCGTGATGAGCAAGTGGACAACCCCCACTGATCTGCGCGCCCAATTGCAAAAAAGTTGGGATAAGGGCGAATGGCTGCGTAGTTTGGTGACGGGACAAAGCATTTTTCCCAAAGAACTCAGCTTGAAAACACCGACTTCGGCGGAAATGACCCATGACTTTGCCGCCGTGCGCGCTTGGGTCAAAGAGTTGGACGCGCTGCCGCATTGCCGCGTGGTGCGCCGCGAATTCAAGCATCGCACCTTGGGCAACAATGCCATTCCTGATGAAATTTGGTTGGATAACCCTGAACAAGCAGGGGCATGGTTGGGCAAAAAACGCGAGGTAGCGCGCTTTCAAAATTTGCTGGATGCGATGGCGGCGCAACAGTCCAACTTATTGAATTGGTTAGCCAAAAATCCGTTAAAAGCCTTGGCGTTGGCAGATGACTGGCAACGCTTGTTGGACTTTGTGGCATGGCGACAAGCGCATCCTCGCCCCGACATTTATTTGCGGCAGGTGGATTTGCCGAGCATAGACACCAAATGGATAGAGCAACATCGCGGGGTATTGGCGGTATGGCTGGACGCAACTTTACCAGCGGAACAAATCGACCCCGCCGCCACAGGCGCGAAGCAATTTGCGGCTCGTTATGGTTTTCGAGATAAACTGGAGCAGGTGCGCTTTCGGGTGTTGGACGGTGCGCCTTGGTTATTCGGTTGCACCGTGCAGGACATTACGCTGGACGCGGCAAGTTTTGCGCAATTGAATTGCCCCGTGTCGCAGGTGTTTATCGTTGAAAATGAAATCACCTATTTGGCCTTCCCGCCAGTCAAAAACAGCTGGGTCATTTTTGGTGCAGGCTACGGTTTTGAAATGTTACGCCACGCCCAGTGGTTATCACGTTGCCGCGTACATTATTGGGGCGACTTGGATACCCACGGTTTTGCCATCCTCGACCAACTGCGCAGTCACTTCCCTCACGTTGAATCGTTGCTGATGGATCGCGCCACTTTGTTGCAATTTCAATGTTTTTGGGGCGCAGAACCCACCCCCACCCAGCGCGATTTATCCCGATTAACCCCCGCCGAAAGCCTGTTATATGACGACTTGCGATGGCATCGCCTCCAAGTTAACTTGCGCTTAGAACAAGAGCGTATCGGCTTCAAATGGCTGAAAGCGGCATTGGCTGACTTGGCGTAAAGGCGGATTGAAATAGCCAGTAAGCGGTCAACCCTAAATAAGTAAGGCAATCCCCCAGCTTTGCTGTGGGATACTTACTTTTAAGCTGCAACAACTTCCAGTCGCCTACCCAAAGCGCGCATTGCATCAGCGAGCGCGTCAATTTTGGTGGTATGTCCAAGGTCGATCACCTTGTTCATGTTTTGCGGCGTGGTATTGAGCCGCCGCGCCAATACACTGGACGTGATACGTTGGGCGAGCATCTCGTTCAACAATAGTACTTTTGCCCAAATGCTAAGGGGCAAAGACACGAGGCGGTCACTCGCTTGCGGTGTGCTTGGCATCGGGACGCGTCTTTTGTCGTCAAAGTAAAACTCCATTGCAGTCAACAAGGCATCTTGTGCCATGTCAAAGGCCTCTGCTTCTGTGTCGCCTTGGGTAATGGCTTCGGGAATGTCGCGGAAGGTGACAACAAAACCGCCTTCGGGAGCGGGTTCAAATGTGGCTGGATAGAGCATGATTTTTCCTTATTTGAGTTTCAGTTGTTTTTTGACACCTTCCACCTGAAATCAGCAGGGTGAATGCGTCTTAATCCACTCGCGCATTGCTTCATTGACGCGAGTTTGCCAGCCTTTGCCTGAGGCTTTTAAGGCATCAAGGACATCGGCATCAAAGCGGATGGTCGTGGGGACTTTCAACGGGGCTTTTTGTACGCCGCGCAAACGGCGTTTTTCCGCTAAGGCAGCACGCACAGCGACTGCACCGCCTTCACGCACCACCACCGCGTCGTTCCAGTATGTTTCTACCGATTGCGCATCGCTTGGGTCGTATGCGCATTTAGCATCTTTAACCTTATCAGGAGCATCGGCAATTAGTTTTGCCCATGATTCTGGGCTATTTGGAAAGCTTTTGGGCAAAGTATCTGATTTCATGGGATGTAGCCTTTCTTAAGCTGATGACGTGGAGAGAATCCTCACGTTCTGTGTAAGTAAGATGAACAATAAAGCCATTCAAGAAGCCTAACAGATTGATGCGATGTTATTGATAGTGCAAACGGGAGTCTTCCTCTGTGAGGACTGGGCTATCAAAAACAACCTCACATCCCACAAAATCAAGTCCATGTTCGCGAATGTTGCGCTGTCTTTTGACTTCATCATAAGTAATCATGGGCAGATTGTATTAACAAGGTTGTGAGCTGTCAACCGATGAAACGGTGAAACAGCTACTCAATAGCCACTTAGCAACGAGATACGGCGAGAAGAACGCGGCAGCAACGCGCTTTTTCGTGCATGGTTATACGGCGTTTAGGGAAGCCATCGACCAATGCGGCATTGAACTACCCAAAGGGCAACTCACACACGTTTTGCGCCACACCTTTGCCAGTCACTTTACGATGAATGGCGGCAATATCCTTGTGCTGCAAAGAATCCTTGGACACAGCAACCTGACCATGACCATGCGTTATGCGCACCTGGCACCCGAACATTTACAGGAAGCACGGCTTCTAAATCCGCTGGCAAAACTCGCTGAAGAAAAACGCAGTTGACAGCTTGTTGCCTGAAGGCGAAAAAAAGAGGCTACGGAATGCGTAACCTCTTGATTATTGGTGGGTCGTCACGGACTTGAACCGTGGACCAAAGGATTATGAGTCCTCTGCTCTAACCAACTGAGCTAACGACCCGAAATTGGGATGGCAGTGTGTGCTGCGCATCGAAGGGGCGGGATTGTAATCTAAACTTGCTGGGGCGACAAATCTGTAACTGGGATTTGTCGCTCAGACTTGTGATTTTTAGTTTTCGCTATCCAAGAAACTTTTCAGTCGTTCGGAACGGGAAGGGTGGCGCAGTTTACGCAACGCTTTGGCTTCAATTTGGCGGATCCGTTCACGGGTGACATCAAACTGTTTGCCGACTTCTTCCAGCGTGTGATCAGTATTCATTTCGATACCGAAGCGCATCCGCAGCACTTTGGCTTCGCGTTGGGTCAAACTATCCAAAATATCTTTGGTCGCGCCACGCAGACTTTCGTACACCGCCGCGTCTATCGGCACGGTGGTGTTAGAATCTTCAATGAAATCACCGAGATGCGAATCGTCATCGTCACCGACGGGCGTTTCCATGGAAATCGGTTCTTTGGCGATTTTCAAAATCTTGTGGATTTTGTCTTCGGTCATTTCCATTTTTTCCGCCAAGGTGGCGGCATCAGGTTCGATACCCGTTTCTTGCAAAATTTGACGCGAGATGCGGTTCATTTTGTTGATCGTTTCGATCATATGCACGGGAATGCGGATGGTGCGCGCTTGGTCGGCGATGGAGCGGGTAATCGCTTGGCGGATCCACCAGGTGGCGTAAGTGGAGAATTTGTAACCGCGACGGTATTCAAATTTATCTACCGCTTTCATCAAGCCGATGTTGCCTTCTTGAATCAAATCAAGGAATTGCAAGCCGCGATTGGTGTATTTTTTAGCAATCGAAATCACCAGACGTAAGTTCGCTTCAATCATGTCGCGTTTGGCGCGACGGGCTTTTGCTTCCCCGTTGGTCATTTGCTTGTTGATTTCTTTCAACGATTTGACGGGCAGACCCACGCGTTTTTGCAAATCAATCAGATGTTGCTGATGTTCCACAATGGCGTATTCAAAACGCGACAAGGCTTCGTTGTAGGGGGTCTTCGTTTGCAGTTCATGCGTCACCCATTGCAAATTCACTTCATTACCAGGAAAAACGTTGATGAAGTGCGGGCGCGGCATTTTGACTTTGGTGATGCACAGCTCTTGAATCTGGCGTTCGGAACGACGTACATCCTCTACCAAGCCCCGCATGGTGTCGCATAGCGCATCCACTTGCTTGGCGGAAAAACGGAAGCTCATCAACGCTTCGGAGATTCCTTGTTGATATTTGTCATACTGTTTGTTGCGACCGCCTTGCTTTTCGTAAGACTTGGTCATTTTGTCAAACAAGTCAGCGATGTTTTTAAAGCGTGTCAGTGCCTCTGTTCGTAACTGCGCCAAATCGGCGGCAGCGGCAGCGGCGGTTGCGGCAGCGGCGGCTTCTTCGTCTTCTTCTTCCGTATCGACATCGCCTGAATGTTCGTCGTGATGGTGATCTGTATCATGGTCGTCATCTGCACCGATCATGGATTGATCTTCGCCATCGACAAAGCCATCAACCAACTCATCGACACGCATTTCATTGCTTTCGATTTTATCGGCTAACGCGAGAATTTCGGCAATGGTCGCAGGACACGCCGAAATCGCCTGAATCATATGTTTCAGACCATCTTCGATGCGTTTGGCAATTTCGATTTCTTTTTCGCGCGTCAGCAAATCCACCGTACCCATTTCGCGCATATACATCCGCACAGGGTCGGTGGTGCGACCAAAGTCCGAATCGACCGTGGACAGTGCCGCTTCCGCTTCTTCCGCCGCATCTTCGTCCGCCACCGCAGGGGCGGCATCAGTCATAATCATCGCTTCAGCATCGGGCGCGACATCGCACACTTTGATGCCCATGTCGTTAATCATGCTGGCAACGCCCTCGATTTGCTCTACTTCAAGCATATCGGGCAGATGGTCGTTGATCTCGGCGTAGGTCAAGTAGCCGCGCTCTTTGCCTAGAATAATCAGAGCTTTAAGTCGCGTGCGACGTGCTTCTAAATCTTGCGGCGTATCCACGTGAATAATTTCAACGGGGGCTGCGGGATGCTTGTCTTGTTTTTTTTTGTCTTTATGCGTTGCCATAATCCTGATTCCAGTAACCCGCCATGAACAGGTCACGGCGCGGAAAAGCGGCGAATTATACGCGATTGTCGCTGCTTTTCCTAACCTTTTGAGTCGCTTAGAATCCATATTGCCTTGCAGGCTAGGAATTAGGTTATTGTTCCCTGATGCGCTTAAGGGGCAATGTTGCTTTATAATGACGTAAAATCAATCTATTCACGGGGGTGCTATGCGTTTAGGCTTTGTTTTCATCATGATATGTGTCGGCTTATTCGGCTGCGGTCATAAAGGTCCGTTGACACTCCCGCAATCCAATTTATCCAGCATTCAACTTACGCCATCCAAATGAATTCCTATTTTCCGACTCAAAACGATCAACTGTACGCAGAAGCCGTACCCCTGTCCGATATTGCCGCGCAATTTGGTACGCCTTGTTATGTGTATTCCCGTGCCGCCTTGACGGACGGCTTTCAGCAATTTGCAAAAGCTTTGCAAGGTCGAGACCATCTCATCTGCTTTGCGGTGAAATCCAATAGCAATTTGGCGGTTTTGAACGTCTTTGCGCAATTAGGCGCGGGCTTTGACATTGTGTCGGGCGGCGAATTGCAGCGGGTATTGGCGGCTGGCGGCGATGCGCGCAAGGTGGTTTTTTCTGGTGTGGGCAAAACCGAAGTCGAAATGCGCTTGGCGTTGGACGCGAACATTTTGTGCTTTAACGTCGAATCTGCCGCTGAATTGGTGCGTTTAAACGACATCGCCGCTGATATGGGCAAAATCGCGGCGATCAGCTTGCGCGTCAATCCCGATGTGGATGCTAAAACCCATCCTTATATTTCCACAGGGTTAAAGCAAAATAAATTTGGCGTGGCGTATACCGAAGCCGTTGCGCTGTACCGCCAAGCGGCAAGCTTGCCGAATCTGCGTATCACAGGCATGGATTGTCATATCGGCTCGCAACTCACCGAAATCAGCCCCTTTATTGCCGCGATTGAGAAAATTCTGGTGTTGGTGGATGAGCTGGCGGCGGAAGGCATTACGCTGGAACATCTGGACTTGGGCGGCGGCTTGGGTATTTGCTATTCCGACGAAACACCGCCCGCGATTGCTGACTACATCGCCGCGTTGTTAGGCGCGCTACAAGGTCGCACTCAAAAGATCATCCTAGAACCAGGGCGTGTGCTGGTGGGCAATGCAGGCGTGTTATTGACGCGGGTGGAATATGTCAAACCTGGCGAAGAAAAGCACTTTGCCATAGTCGATGCAGCCATGAATGATTTGATGCGCCCCGTACTTTATGATGCCTATCACCGCATCACCGCCGTCGTGCAAGCAGCCCACCCCACGCAAACCTATGAAATTGTGGGGCCGATTTGCGAAACAGGTGACTTTATCGGTCACGCCCGCGAACTCGCCATTGCGCCGCAGTCCTTGTTGGCAATCCATTCCGCTGGGGCTTATGGCATGAGCATGAGTTCCAACTACAACACCCGCCCTCGCGCCGCTGAAGTGATGGTCGATGGCGAAACCGTACAATTGGTGCGCGAACGCGAAACCGTGTCGCAGTTATGGGCAGGTGAGCGCGTTATGACACCCCGCGCGGGTTGAGGGGGCAGATAAGAACGCTTCACGATTTTACTGCGGGGTTGTGAATGAGGTTCTGCGTTGCTCAAAATCCTTTTTGCGCCCTGTACTGAGGTTGTCAGCGTGGCACTCATCCCGCCGAATGCGTTTTCACCCATTCGCGCATGGTGTCATTCAGTCGTGTTTGCCATCCTCGTCCTGTGGCGCGCAGCGCGTTCAGCACGTCGGCATCCATGCGTAATGTGGTGGAAATTTTGAGTGGATGGGTAGCGGCTGGACGACCTCGTTTTAGGTGGGGTTTGACCGCTTCCCATTCTGCATCGGTCAAGGGCATGGCATCAGGGTCGGACATTGCAGCCGCTGTGATTTCGGCATCCTCTTCAGGTGTAGGCATAATCGTTCCAGTTTTAAGTTTTGGCATAGCGTTTAATCTCCCGTGGGTTTGCCTTGCGCAGGCTAATTATGCGGCGGTGTTCGGCGCGGTCAACAAAGGCGATAAAAAACAAGCGTAAACCGATGTAACCAATCCCGCATTGGCGCGATTCGCCATAGTCAGCGCGAATATCATCCCACCTCACCGCATCATCCCATTCAAAGTCAGCTGCCAATGCCAACGAAACGCCGTGTTTCGCCACGTTTGCCGCATCTTTGAGGGGATCGTAAATGATATTCATCTGTTTATTGTATGGGCGTTAATTAACGAGGTCAAACTGTTTGTAAGCGTGGTGTTATCCTTTCACACCTAATCACTCGCTAAATTTTATACCATGACCAAACCACCCGTTCCCACCAAACCCGAAATCGCCTTATTCGACCCCTTTATCGGGTTGACTTTGGCGGAGATTGTGGTGCCAATGACGACAGCGGAATTTGCGGCGGCGAGGGATGAGATCATGGCGGCGGGCATTGTGGGTTTTGATACGGAATCCAAGCCGACTTTTGCGGTGGGTGAGGTGAGTACGGGGCCGCATTTGGTGCAGTTTGCGTTGTCGCACAAGGCATTTTTGTTTCAACTCCATCGCGCGGCGGGCTTGCCATTTTTGGTGGAATTACTCGGTTCCGCATCGTTGATTAAAGTGGGATTTGGGCTGAAATCAGATCGCAAGCATATTCATGCCAAGCTGGGCGTGGCGTTGCGCGCGGTGGTGGATTTGAACGCGGTATTTCGCCAAGACGGTTATCACAAGGATATGGGCGTGCGGGCAGCGGTGGGATTGGTGTTGGGGCAGCGGTTTCCGAAGTCGAAAAGCGTTTCAACGTCTAATTGGGCAAAAGCGGAGTTAAACCCTGCGCAATTGCTGTACGCCGCGAACGATGCCTATGCGGCGTTAAAAGTGTTGGAAGCGTTAAATCTGCCGCTTGACACCCTGCCCATCACGGATACCTATATTCCCTCTCCTGACTGCGGGGGAGGGAGTTAAAGTTTATGCCTGCAAGGGGCATAAATATGGTGGGGTTAGGGAATCTCCGCATCATTGATTCGTCTGAGAATAATTGCCGTTTTTCGTTGTAATCCACGGGCTTCGCGGTGGGTGTCGTAATAGCGAGGATTGGGCACCATGGCGGCGAGTTTGGCGGATTGAACGGCATTAAGCTGTGCTGCGCTGACACGGTAATAATGCCGCGCCGCCGCTTCCGCACCAAAAACCCCGTTGCCCCATTCAATCACGTTGAGGTAAATCTCAAAAATCCGTTGTTTATCCATCATCTTTTCCAACATCACGGTAATCGCGGCTTCTTCCAGCTTGCGCCATGGGGTACGTTGGGTGGATAAAAATAGATTCTTTGCCAATTGTTGACTAATGGTTGAGCCGCCCGCGACGATTTTGCCTTTTTTAAGGTTTTTTTCGTATGCCTTTTGGATGCCTTCCCAATCAAATCCTTCGTGATCGACGAATTTGGCATCTTCCGAGGCGATGAGTGCGCGTTTAAGGTGGTTGGAAATTTTGGCATATGCCACCCATTGGTGTTTTAACGCCGCATCAGGATTGGTGTCCTGCATCACTTCTAGGCGCGTGTCCATAAACGCGCTGGTGGCAGGATTATGCCCCACCCACCAAGCAATATGGGCAAACAACCACAATTGATATACTAAGAGTAGGACAAAAAATAGTGCGATGCTGCGCCACAACCAACCCCACAGTCGTTTCATCGTAGGGTCATCCGCACGGCGGTGGTGTCAGGACGCATGCCGTGCCAGAGAAAAAAAGACTCCGCCGCTTGCTCAACCAACATGCCCAAGCCATCCTCGACTATTGCACCTTGTTGGCGGGCAAATGCCATAAACGGGGTTTCGCGTCCGTACATCATTTCGTAAGCCAAGGTATGCGCGTCAAAAACCGTCGCGGGGATGGGGGGGCGTTGGTCGGACAAGCCGCTGGATGTGGCGTTAATCACGCAGTCGAAAGCCTGATTTAATCCGCCCCCACTGCCCAAGTCAGCATAACTCGCCACGGTGATCGCATCGCTGGCAAAAGCCGCCGCAAGCTGTTGTGCTTTTTCAAGGGTGCGATTGACCACGGTTAATTGCGCGCCTGCTTGCAATAACGGCAATACCACGCCATAAGCCGCCCCTCCCGCCCCTAGCAACAGCACGCGTTTATCCTGTAAATCCACGCCCAAATGCACGGTGATGTCACGCACCAGCCCTGCGCCATCGGTATTGTCCCCCAGCATTTCGCCATCTGCTTGAAATAACAAGGTATTCACCGCACCCGCCGCTTGTGCGCGCGCGGTCAGTTGCGTCGCTAGGGCAAATGCTTCAAACTTAAACGGCACGGTCACATTCATGCCTTTGCCGCCGTGTTCACGGAAGAGGTGTACGGTTTGGGCAAACGCATCCAAGGGCGACAAGAGCGCGCTGTATTGCAAGTCTTCGCCTGTTTGCTGAGCGAATAGGTGATGAATTAAGGGAGATTTGCTGTGTGCAATGGGGTTGCCCACGACGGCGTAATGGTCAGTCATAATAAAAAGCCTCAAAAACGAGGCGCGTATTGTAATCGCAACGCCCTGATTTTGATGACTGTTAAATGAATTTATTCCGCGTAGGCGAAGCTAAGGTGTTGTGAACAAGTAATTGGGTATTGAGTGGTTAGTCTCTAGTCGTTAGCTTTTAGTTTGCGGCGTGAAAGTTTTCTATTATCTATTTGAATATATTGTAAAAAATATAGTGTCGGACAGGAATGGCACTTACTTAAGTTCAAAACCCCCGATGCGGCACGGATTAACATTTTTTCACCATCCTCTAAATGCGGGCTGAACTACCGTTCCTTCCCCTTCAGAGCATAGGTATCTACACAAGTCCGCCGAAGAATTTCATGGCGGATGTTTTGAGTGCCTCCAGTTCATTTTGGGAGTAA
>FZPZ01000082.1_pt1 | contig 18667 bp, 22 predicted proteins | sample 1534811 | NCBI WGS metagenome assembly FZPZ01 (sample SAMEA104161953, study PRJEB21768) | metagenome | biome: subterrestrial habitat; feature: phreatic zone; material: underground water | place: France | collected 2016-06-01 | depth 60 m | reverse complement strand
ACAACTTTTTTAGATTGATTGACCATGATGTTTATCTGTAAGGTTAAAAAAGCAAGTAAACTGCTCACTGGTTTCCCAACCCTGAATATGCGTCTACCTTCCTTGCGTATGCAGGCTCTTAGCCTCGGATACTCCACGGTATGGACGAATAGGGCGGGAGGCCAATCTACGAACAGGCTCTGGTTTAAAACCAGTCCTCAGGTTGGGACGGCCTTCCCTGTGAAACATAAAACTTTTACTTCTCTTCTTATACTGCATTTCAGCAAATTCAATCATACAAGGTTGGGTTGAGCGCAAGCTGCGCCCAACAAATTCACGCGGTAAATGTTGGGCTTCGTGCATCAACCCAATCTGCGCGCTACAAATTCATCCACCATACTCAACAGCAAAACGTTTTGGGGATTTTTTGCGAACAGCGGTACGGAAAGCCGTTTATCGTTGGTAAAAATAAGATATTCGTCCACCAGCCCAATCAAAGAATTGTCCGTTAAACCAAAGAATAAAAAGGTATCTCCTTGTGTATCGGTTTGAATTTCTGAATTGATCTGTTTAAATTCCGAAAATAATCTTCGCGCAATCTCAAAGGCTTTATCTTTAGCCTCTCCATTGAGATCAATCAAATTGGATACCTCAGTCGCAATATAAGGCGTGATTGCTACCTCATCTGCCATCCCCATCACCGTCAGCACATCTTGATAATGATCCTCAGTCAACCCATTCAATCTTTTAGAATTTTTAATGTGCGCCCGCTCATCGACCGCCCCAATAACCAGTAGCAGTAGAAGATTGGCATCAATAATGAGCTTTTTCCGAGCAGTATTCATGCTGATTAGCGGTCATTCTTGGCGGTTTTGAATCCTTTAAATTGTCCTGTCGCTTTATCAATTAAAAAAACTTTATGCTCCCGCCGCTTTCCCATAATACGAGCAAGTGCCGCTAGGTTATTCAAGTTATCGTTATTCTCCGAATCCGTTGGCTCCTTTTCAAGTAAGTAGCTAAACGTTACTTCAAAAAGTTGGTCATTATCTGAAATCAAAACAGATTCAAGGGTTAGCTGCTTCGCATTCGGAATTAGTTTAGAGATGCTCCCCTTGGTTACCTCTATCGCTTGGTCAAAATCAATCATTTATCACCTTGTATTGCGCAGAAAGTTATGTAAATACAACAGGTTGCAAAGCATAATGCAGGGGGCAATAAGCGTAGCACATCGCACCAATTTTTAAATCATTTGTGATAAAACATATGGCGCAATAACGATTGCGCCCTGCTGTGCTTAATCGAATTATCCTTTGTACTCCAATACGCCTTGTATTTCTGAGGCTGGATAATTGCATAGCTTAAAAGCCTTTTTTAGTATGTCAATTCCTATGCTAGTGGAGCTTGGCACAACACCAGAAGAGTAGTATTCCTCGGTGTAAGAATTATTGCCTTCGCGGCGGCTAACTTTTACTAAGATAGAGCCAGGGGATTCGCTGTAGTCTCTTTTGTAAAGCCAAGAACTTTTCTCGCTTAAAGAAACTTCATCAGGCAAGACGTTCAATACAGCCTCAATAAGCTTGAATTGAATGTGTGGACAAAGACGACATTTATAGAGATTGTTTTCTAACTCGTGCTTTATTCTTTCCTTATCAAATACGAAGCTTATATTGTTCTTTAAGATGCCAGTTTTCTTAAATGAACCATACCCGAACCAATCAGCCCATTCAGCCCAATCCATTCGTGATTGCTTACAACCCCAGACATTTAATCGTTTTTCATCCAAACCAAAGCAATATTCATTTGGTCGATAGGCCGATTTTCTGGAGTTTGCACACCAAGAAAAGCCAAAAATATCATCCCATTGAGATTCAACGCCATCTATATAAACTTTTTTGTTGCGCATTCCTTTGATGTTTTCTACCAGCTTCAAGGCTTGTTCCATATCATCTATAGCCCAAGCTGATAGATACCAAGACTTTTTCCCTTTTACACATGTTGCGTTAATGTGCGCTTCTTGATGCACTTTCAGTGCATGTGCAAATCCACTTGCCGTCGATTCTGCGAATTCAATCGCAACACCTACGGTCGGTATATCATAGGATACTGGTATTGACTGCGATTCTGATGCTGATAAGGTTTGAATTGAAGCTCCGCATTCAGGGCAAAATTTTGTATTTACTTTGGTTTTGGTTTTGCAGATTGGGCAACTGATTGAATCGGTTGTGTTGGATAAGACGACTTTCACATCATTTACTATTAAATTCAATTGTTCCTGTGAAACCTTAACTAGACAAGCAAACTTAACCAGAAGACTTTTCTCTGAATCTTCTACGACACCATCAACCATTGAAACGTGGAGCATTTCTTCGAGATTTTTAATTTGGTCAGAGAAAAAACCAACAGGTGTGGCTTGAAAGTCGGTATTTTCAGCTTGCTGATACGCTTTACTTAATTCAGTTTTAGTCGCTCCAATTGTTTTCTGGATTGTTTCAATAACATCAACTTCTTTTTTGGAAAGTTGCCCATCTGCTCTAGCCATTGCCACAATGTTCGCTAGATAAAGTATTTTGTGTTCGCTTAATAAGATCATATTCACTGCTCCAATTATTGGTTTTTCTCAGACCCCGCGTCATTCAAGCTCGAAAAAATTTACTCCATTCAGTGCAATGTGCTACACATCGACACCTTTCCCGTTTCACAGCCCTACATCCCCAACCCCCTCAAATCCGCCTGAATATCCTCCACCGCCTCCAACCCCACGGCAATGCGAATCAGTCCATCGCTAATCCCCGCTGCGGCGCGGGCTTCGGGGGTGATGCGGGCGTGGGTGGTGGTGGCGGGGTGGGTGATGGTGGAGCGGGTGTCGCCTAAGTTGGCGGTGATGGACAGCATTTTGGTGTTGTCGATGACACGCCACGCAGCGGCTTTGCCGCCTTTGACTTCAAACGAGACAATGCCGCCGCCTGTTTTTTGTTGACGCATGGCGAGTGCGTGTTGTGGGTGCGAGGGCAAGCCAGGGTAGAACACGCGCTCTACATTGGGTTGTTGTTCTAACCAAGTGGCGAGGGCTAAGGCGTTGGCACTGTGCGCGTCCATGCGCAGCTTCAGGGTTTCCAAGCCTTTCAAAAATACCCACGCGTTGAACGCGCTCATGGTCGGGCCCGTGGTGCGCAAAAAGCCATACACGCCTTCCAGCAGTTTTTTGTTGCCCAATACCGCACCGCCCAGCACGCGCCCTTGTCCGTCGATGTATTTGGTGGCTGAGTGAATCACGATGTCCGCGCCCAGTTCCAGCGGGCGTTGCAAAATAGGCGTGCAAAAACAATTATCTACCGCCAACAGCGCGCCGCAAGATTTTGCCACGGCGGCAATGGCGCGCACGTCGGAGATTTCGGTCAGCGGATTGGACGGGGTTTCCAAGAAAAATAGCTTGGTGTTGGGGCGCACGGCGGCTTGCCATTGCGCCACGTCGGTGGCGGAAACGTAGGTGGTTTCCACGCCGAATTTTTTGATGACGTTGTTGAACAGGTTGACGGTCGAACCGAACAAACTTTGCGACGCGACGATATGATCGCCCGCCTGCAACACGCCCATCACGCACGACAAAATCGCCGACATCCCCGACGCGGTGGCGACGCAGAATTCCGCCCCTTCCAACGCGGCGAGGCGTTGTTCAAACATGGTCACAGTGGGATTGGTGAAGCGCGCATAAATGTTGCCAGGCTCTTCGCCAATAAAACGCGCTGCGGCCTGCGCGGCGTTTTCAAACACAAAGCTGGAAGTCAAAAACATCGCTTCGGAGTGTTCGCCAAATTGGCTGCGTACCGTGCCAGCACGGATGGCGAGGGTTTCGGGTTGGTAATTTTCTTCGTTCATGGTTTTTTCCTTTGCAAATTTATGCGCATACTGTGCGCGACCGCTTTTCCGTGTTCGCTTTGTGCTAATTTTTCCATCACATTGCGCTGATCCTGTTCATTGCGATTCTGGCTTAATTTGAATTTTCCCTCGACGCGATTGAGCATGATTTCAAAGCCCACAATCGCGCCCAACATACGCTCGCGCATGGTCTGCGTCAGCTCCAGTTTCCATGGTTGCGGCAATGCTTTTTCGTGTTCATCGGTGAGTTGCTGCAAGGTGTTTTCCAACTCACTTTCCGACAAAATTCGTGCCGTGCCGTAAGCGTGTACCGCTGTGAAATTCCAAGTTGGCACAGACATCGGATTCGGTTCATACCAAGCAGGCGACACATACGCATGTTCGCCTTGAAATATCACTAGCACTTCCGCGCTTGCTGCCAAATCTTGCCATTGCGGATTAGCGCGGGCGATATGTCCAAGTAACGCACCATGCTCACCGATTCCGTGCGCGAATGTCAGCGGTAAATGGCTGGCAAAAGGCGCGCCGTCATGTGTGGTGACCAGTGTGGCAAAAGAATGCTGACGCATAAACTCATGCAACCGCTGCACATCGTTTTCAGCAAAATGTTGTGGAATATACATGCCTCACCCGTAAATTAAAAAACTCGGATAGCGTGTGCTAAACCGAGTCCCCCCCGCTTTAGCTGAATTTTTTACGCGCCCGCAAGCTGAACTCAAATTGGCGCAAACGCAAATTAACATTCCCCAAACGGACTGTCAACGCAATCGGTAATGGATGGATAAATAGGATTGATTTGCTCAAAATTGCCCTTTATACTTCCGCGCAAGTTTTGAAAGGAAAGAATATGTCGTGTACTGCTTGCGGTAAAAAGCTCCATGAAGCCCAATTTAATGGTGACAGGTCAATGAAATCTTGTCCTCACTGTTCTCAACGTAACGGGACACATCATGTTTTCTATCCGTATCCCGCGAATTTCGGTGCTACGCCCAAAAGAAGTTCGCAAAATAATCCTGAAGGTCCGCAAAGCTATTGTACGGTATGTCGCGGAAATAAAAAGAATATGAATGTGCTTGGCGGCACTTTATGTGGATGTTGTTAAAGCTTCAAAGTTTCCTGTTTTGAAAACGCCTCGAAGTAATTAACCCATGCGCGAACCGTACTCATACGACGCGCAGGTGTGGTTCCATTCATTCCCCATCGCTCATACAATCGCATCGGGACTTCCTGCCCAGGCTTGCGCAGAACATGATTAAAAATCGGTTCACAGAAAATTATCTCCGCCAGCCGCTTCATTTTGTTGGCATGGGATAAAGCGGCAAGGACTTTGCCTTCAGCGGTGATTCTGACCATAGCCTGATTTATATCAACCAACCCCATCCACTTTAACGCATCGCTGTAATATGTGATTTGGCGCATCGTAAGGTCGAATTCCAGTAAGAGCGAATCCTTGGAAATCTCTTGCTCGTTCACAACGATATTAAACATCGCCAGCACGGTATCGAAGTTATCAGCTTGCGGGAATGGAACACCAAGCACTGGGTATGCTGCATTGGGATTCGCTTTGATTGAGGGCAGATTGAGTTTCGCTATCGGCTCTAGGATGAAGGCCTTCTCATTGCTATGATCGGCACTGCACACGCCATTTCCATAAACCACGGGGATGAATCGTAATATTGGCTCCTGATAGAAACAGATAAATGTCTTGACGGCTTTTCTCTTGCCGATGATGCTTTCCCATGTCAGTTGCGGGTAGATAAGCTGTCGCACGTTGAGATTGTCGCGGGGGCCAACTTTCGCCTCAATCAAATTCACGGTCGTAGCCCCCTCGTAACCTCCGTCCACCTCGATCTGTACGCCCGATATAGGGAAGTTAATGCCATTGAGGGGGAAGGCGAAATTAGGGCTTCTGGTGCGCCCACGAATAGTAAGCGCAACGTCTTCGCCAAACACTTCATGCAGTATGCCAGATACCAGTGCTGCATCCAGCGCAGCAGATTCATGCGTCAACTTTTGCGGGTTGAGGGTGATGATGTTGCTAGGAAATGCGAAGCTGGAAGGCGTTACGATGGATACAGGCTCAATATCAATGAAGGGATCGAATCTACCTATTCTATATGTGCCGTTGGCTATGGCGAGGATAGCCATAGCCTGCTTGTGCATTACTGGCGGGATGTGTTCACGAAAATCAATCTTCGCCATCAAACGAGGCTCTCGCCCAGAAATCTTTTTTATCTGATCAGCTGTTATATCGAAATAGCCTTTGGCATCTACGCGATCAATAATCTTCAGTGCAGAAAATATTTCATCCCAGCCATCGTGATTTAGTGCCATACCGAAGTTCTCTATTTTATTTTTAGAACGGACATAATAGCTTCCATCCGCTGCGTAACGCCAGTAAACTTTCCAATCCCCAGTGTAAACCGAGCGAAATCATCATCGGCCAGTTCGTTTAACATACGGGCTTTGTCCATGCTATATCCATTAGCCTTTTAATTTTAAGTTTAGCCGCTTAAGCGACAACGAAATAAATTCAGGATCACTTTCAATGCCACAAAATTTTCTCTGTAGCGCAAGTGCTGCAACGCCTGTCGTTCCACTGCCTGAAAATGGATCTAATACAAAATCACCTTCCGATGTGCTTGCCTCAATGCACCTCGTCAGCAACGCTAAGGGTTTTTGTGTGGGGTGCTTACCAAATAGTTTTTCACTTGTTGTGGGTGGTTTTATCCGCCATACCGATCTCATTTGCTTGCCATCATTATTTAATTTCATCTGTTCGTAATTAAACAAATGTTTACTTTTTGCTGACTTCGCTGCCCATAAAATGGTTTCAGAGGCGTGAGTAAAATAACGGCACGATAAATTAGGCGGTGGATTGGGTTTTTCCCAAATGATGTCATTTAGCATTTTGAAGCCCAATTGCTGCATCGCAAATCCGACAGAATAAATGCTGTGCATTGTTCCTGACACCCAAATTGTGCCATTTGGTTTTAATACTTTTTGGCAACGTTTGAGCCATTCAAGATTAAAGTTGTGGTTCGCTTCAAAGCCTTGAGATTTATCCCAATCCCCTTTATTGACTGAAATCATCTTGCCATTTTGACAAGAGATGCCGCCGTTGGAAAGAAAGTATGGAGGATCGGCAAACACCATATCAAAACAGCCGTTTGGATGTTTTTCCGCGATCATATCTAGCAACTCTAAACAATTAGCCTGATACAAAAAAAGTCCACGTTCGTGATCTGCAAGTACACGCAAATTTTTAGAAGTTGGAGTGGGTTCGGCTACCCAATGTGGCGCATCAAAACTGAATCCACCTTGATAAACAACTTCGTCAGTGATTTTGTAAGTCGCTTGTTTAGCCATACACAGCAATCAATTCAGCAGCTTTATTCCTATTACTAGAATCACTAGAAATAAATCTTTGCACATCAAACGAGGTGAGCTTTGCCTCTGAATATATGGTGCGAGTGAACTCAGTATCGTGATTGCTGATAATGACAGGAACGCTTCGCTCCGTGAGTTTTTTTGCATAAGCGGCAAGGTCATGCTGCTCCCTTGCGCCAAAACGATCTTGCGTATAGGCAGTAAAATTTGCCGTTGTTGTTAATGGTACATACGGCGGATCGCAATACACTACACATCCATCATTCGCCTTATCCATCGTGGCTTTGAAGTCCGCCACTTCAAAAATAGCCCGCTTACTTTTTGCGTGAAAATTACGAATCGCTTCAGCAGGGAAAGTCGGTTTCGCGTATCGACCAAAAGGAACATTAAATTTTCCTTTTGAGTTATATCGACACAGACCATTAAAGCAATGCCGATTAAGATAAATAAATAACGCAGATTTTTTGATAGGGTCTGTGCATTCGTTGAACTCGCTACGTAATGTATAAAAAGCTGACTCAGTATTGTTTTCAGGCGAAAAAAATGTTGTACCGTAATTTATAAACTCGTCGCCGTGGCTCTGGATGTGCTTAAATAAATTGATCAAATCCTCATTGGTATCGGCAATTAAATACTCATCAAAATCTGTATTCAAAAACACCGCGCCCGACCCCGCAAATGGCTCGATTAAACGTTGCCCTTTAGGCAAAGTTTCGAGAATGCGATTCATTATTTTGTACTTGCTTCCTGCCCACTTTAGAAAGGGTTTCATGGTTTTATCTTTCTAAGTTATAAATATGAGAGATCGAATTGCTTTATGTGGCTATTTCCAAAAATAGCATATCTTATTGAAGATGCGCCTTAAAGCCGCAACAGCACGTTTAATTTACGCTCGATAATATCGCGATTATTCAAAGCAATACCCCTGTTCTTTTGGCAATATCAAAAATGGGTAACCGTACATTGCCATTGTTCACGACTAGGTCAACTTTAATTTCAAGTGCGTCTTCAAGAATGCGTCGGGTATGAGCGTACTGTAATGCGCTCATGATTTTTTGGGGTTCGACATACAAATCAATGTCGCCGCCTTTTTTGGCATCATCGACGCGAGAGCCAAACAAGCGTACTTGAACATCCTCGCCAAAGCATTTTTGGGTGGATTCCAAAATAATTTTTCGCTGGTTATCGCTAATTCTCACGCCGCATCCCTGTCGATAGCTCAAAAAACAAGCCGCACTACCGTTGGCTTTATTCGTCCTCCAAATCCAACGCCATCTGGTTTTTGTCTTCTTTGGTGTTGGCTTTGCCGTTGCTGCGGCGGGCTTCGATGGCTTCTAGATAGGCGGGGGTGATGTCGCCTGTGATGTAAATGCCGTCAAAACATGATGCGTCAAAGCTGGTCACTTTGGGGTTGGCCTTGCATATGGCTGCTTTTAAATCGGCCAAATCTTGATAAATGATATTGTCTGCGCCAATTTCGCGGCAGATTTCGGCATCGGTGCGTCCCGTGGCAATCAGCTCTTGTGGGCTGGGCATGTCGATACCATACACATTCGGGTAACGCACGGGCGGGGCGGCGGAGGCGAAATAGACTTTACGTGCACCCGCGTCACGTGCCATTTGCACGATTTCACGGCTGGTGGTGCCGCGCACGATGGAGTCATCCACCAGCAACACGTTTTTGCCTTTAAATTCCACGCCTATCGGGTTGAGCTTTTGGCGTACTGATTTTTTACGCATCGCCTGTCCTGGCATGATAAAAGTACGACCAATGTAGCGATTTTTAACAAAACCTTCGCGGAAGCTCAAGCCTAGGTGATTCGCCAGTTGCAAGGCACTGGGGCGGCTGGAATCGGGAATAGGAATGACCACGTCAATATCGACTGCTTGCCAGGTGCGCTTCATTTTTTCGGCTAAAAATTCACCCATATACAAACGGGTTTCATACACCGATACACCGTCGATGACCGAATCAGGACGGGCGAGATAGACATATTCAAAAATGCAAGGATTCAAACTGGCATGATCGCTGCATAGTTGGCTGTGTAGCTTGCCTGCGAAATCCACAAATACCGCTTCGCCAGGGGCAATGTCGCGTAAGAATTTAAAGCCTAGGGTGTCGAGCGCGACACTTTCAGAGGCGACTAAGTATTCTGTGCCTGTTGCGGTTTGATTGCTGCCAATGACCAACGGGCGTATGCCGTAAATGTCCCGAAATGCCAGTAGACCATAGCCCGCAATCATGGCGACCACGGCATAAGCACCTTTGCAACGGCGATGTACACCTGCAACCGCCGCGAAAATACCTTGTTCAGTCAGCCGCTCGATTTTCGATTGCCGTTGTAATTCATTGGCTAAGACATTGAGCAAAACTTCGGAGTCTGAATTAGTGTTGACGTGACGTAAGTCTTCATCAAAAAGCTGCTTTTTGAGTTCGTCCGTATTGGTTAAATTGCCGTTGTGTCCTAGCATAATCCCAAACGGGGAGTTGACGTAAAACGGTTGCGCTTCGTTGTGATCGACCGCTGATCCCGCCGTGGGATAGCGCACGTGGGCGATACCCGCATTGCCGAGGAGCGCGCGCATATTGCGGGTGCGAAACACATCGCGCACCATGCCATTGCCTTTGTGCAAATGGAAGGTGTTGCCGTTGATGGTTGCAATACCTGCCGCATCTTGTCCGCGATGTTGCAAAACTTGTAAGCCGTCATACAATAATTGATTGACGGGGGTTTGTGAAATAACGCCGAGAATGCCACACATGTTGTGATCCTAGTAATTAGTAACGATTTCTGTAATGGATACGCTGCGCCACGTTTGCAGGCAGGTAAGGTTTGTTTTGTAAGGCGAGGTCTTCTGCAAAAGGGGTCACGAAAGCGGTCGTCCAGACGGGCTGTTCAGGTAAGTTGGATAAACCACATAGCAAGACTAATGCCAACAGGATAATCATCCCCCGTGCCAAACCGAACGCCACGCCTAAGGCTTTGTCCACCCGCCCCAGTCCCACGGCTTTGACCAGCTTGAAAAACCCCAGCACAATGAGTCCCCAAACGATCAGTGTGACGATGAAAATAATGGCATAGGTCACAGGCATGAGCAGTAAATCTAGGCTGTTGGGCAACTGGGCGGCGACATTATTGGCGTAGGTTTTGCTCATATAAAAAGCAATTGGCCAGCCAAATATCGACAAGAGTTCATACACAAACCCGCGCATCCAGCCTATGCCGACGGAGAGGGCAATAATCACAATAACGGCGGCATCAATAGGATTCATTTTGTGGTGATAAGCGTTGAACGCGTACCTTGTTTTTGCAACAGTTGACGGGCTTTATCGGCTTGTCCGCGATCCGTAAAAGGCCCTACGTGAATGCGCGTTTTGTTGTTAGATTTTTCAATGGTGACATTCAGGTTGTTTTGCTTTAATTTCTCTGCCACTTGCGCGGCTTTGGCAGGATTGCTGTAGTTGCCGATATGCAGCAGATAACGTTTATTGTCCGCGCGCTCGGTTCGACTTTTTATGGGGGGGATCACGATCACAGGGTGCGTGGTCGTGGCGTTGTTGTTTAAAAGTTTGTTTTTGGCAGGTGCGGTATCACTGCGACGAGGCAGGGCGGCGGGCGCGTCACTCGCATTACGATCAGGAACGGCAGCGGGGGTTTCGGGTGCAGGTGCAAGTGTTTCAGCGGATGGTGTGGGAGGGGTAAATTCGCTGATTTTTTCAGGTGAAGGAATATCCAGACTGATATTTTGCCCCACTTGCTTGGGTTCGTTATCCAGCAGCATCGGTAGTGCCACAATGGCGATTAACGTCAGCGCAGCCGCGCCCAGTAAACGGCGGCGGGTTTTGCGCTTCAGAGCTTGTTCATCAACGCTTAATTCTTTGGTCATGATTGACTGTTATTCCTGAAAAATTCCGACGGCAGCATTCATTTTAAGCTGTTAGTCGTTAGTTTTTAGTTGATCGTTTCAGTTGGATAGGATGGGTAATCGCAGCGTACCCATAATTTTGCTATATATTCAATTGGACATACTTCTATTTCCACTCTACTAACTAAAAACTAACGACTAGTGACTAACAACACAATACCCGATTGTTTGTACGCAACACCTTATCTATGTAAACGGGGTGCTTGCAGCACCTCCGCCACGGTGTAGAACGAGCCAAAGGCGGTGATTCTATCATTTTCGCCCGCGACATTACAGGCATGAACAAAAGCGGCGGTCAGATCGTCGAATTTTTGGATCTCGCCCTGCACATGGCAAGCCTGTAGGGCGGCATTGACTTCATCCGCCGTTGCGCCGCGCGGGGCGTGTATGCTGGCGACTAACCATACATCCACTTGGTCTTCTAGTGCGGCAATCACGCCTGCAATATCTTTGTCTTTTAACATGGCAAATACGGCGTATCGGCAAGATGCCGTCGGTAAACTTGCCCAGTTTTGCGCCAAACTGCGTGCCGCATGAGGATTATGGGCTACGTCTAAAATAACCGTGGGCTTGCCTGGCAAGGTTTGAAAACGCCCTGTGAGCGACACTTCTACCAGCCCACGGCGCACGGCTGCCATATTGACGGGCAGTTTTTCTTTCAACACTTCCAACGCTGCCAACACCGCACTGGCATTGCCTAATTGAAATTGCCCACGCAAAGCGGGGTAGGGCAGGGAAGCGCGTGCGCCTGTGGGACTGTAAAAATCCCATTGCTGCGGTGGCGAATTGGCGGGCGGCGCGTCGGACGCAATCGCCATGATGTTCTGTGGGGGTTGCGTTGCCGTCATCCCAACAGTTTTAAAACCAAAGTCTGTGCCGATTTGCCATAAAGTCGCACCGATGTCCTGCGCGTGCTTTACCACGGTATCAGGCACATTGGGTTCCGCGCAAATCGCCACCTTACCCCTGCGGAAAATCCCCGCTTTTTCAAACCCAATCGCCTCGCGGGTGTCACCCAAATAATCAGTATGGTCAATATCCACGCTGGTGATAATCGCGCAATCGCTATCAAACACATTCACCGCATCCAACCGCCCGCCCAAGCCCACTTCCAAAATTGCCACGTCCACGCGCTGCTCAATAAACAACTGCATCGCCGCTAACGTGCCAAATTCAAAATAGGTCAACGCAATATCGCCCCGTAGGTCGGGATTTATCCCGACATCTCGCGCATTATGCCCCCTCTCCCCCTGAGAGAGGGCTGGGGTGAGGGTGCGCGCCTGTTCAATCGCCGCAAATGACGCACACAACGCCGCATCCTCCACTTCGCGCTGATTCACCCGTACCCGCTCGTTATAGCGCAACAAATGCGGCGAGGTATAACACCCCACGTGATACCCCGCTGCCGTCAACATTGCCTCCAACATCGCGCACACCGCCCCCTTGCCATTCGTCCCCCCGACCACAATCACAGGGAAATCAGGCGATAAATTCATCCGCTGTTTGACTTCCGCCACGCGGTCTAAGCCTAGTGAGATGGTTTCGGGGTGTAGGGATTCGAGGTGGGTGAGCCAGTCTGGGAGGGTGGTGGGCATGGAGTTAGTTGAAAAATTAAAGCGACACGCCCAGTCGGCGCAGCAGCGGCAACAGGGCAAAATAAGCGACAATCGTTGCAAGGCTGGCGAGAAATAAACTCAGCCAAAATCCCATGCCCTGCTTTAACAACACAGGCAACAGGATGAACAACAATAAAGAAGGAATGACCAGCCAAAAAATCTGGCGCGAGAGTTCGGCAATTTGAAACGGCGGTGTGCCGTCGAGGTGTAGCCACACAAATGCTAACAAAGAAGTCAGCGGCAGTGCGGCGAGTAAGGCGGCGATGCTGCTACTACGCTTGGTCAACTCGGTGATTGCCACCAACACGCTGGCGGCAATCAGGATTTTGAGTGCGTAATAGATGAGCTGCATTAAGCCGCCTCAATCTCCGCTACGGCATCTTGTTTGTTTAACAATGCCATCAGTTTTGCCAGTTGGTCACGCATTTCGCGTCTATCGACAATCATATCGACTGCGCCGTGTTCTAACAAAAATTCAGCGCGTTGGAAGCCGTCGGGCAGGGTTTCGCGCACGGTTTGTTGGATGACGCGTGCGCCTGCGAAGCCGATCAACGCGCCTGGTTCGGCGATGACCACGTCGCCCATAAAGGCGAAACTGGCGGATACACCGCCCATGGTCGGGTCGGTTAGGACTGAGATAAAGGGTAGTTTGGCTTCGCTCAGTTGGGTGAGCGCGGCGCAGGTTTTTGCCATTTGCATCAGGGACAGCAAGCCTTCTTGCATCCGTGCGCCACCGCTGGCGGCAAAGCAGATGAAGGGGCATTTTTGATCTAAGGCGACTTGTACCCCGCGCACAAAGCGTTCGCCGACCACGGAACCCATGGAGCCGCCCATAAAGGCGAATTCAAATGCCGCTGCGACCACGGGTTGGGCGTGGATGCTGCCTTGCATCACGATCAGCGCGTCGTCTTCGTCGGTGGATTCTTTGGAGGCTAACAAGCGATCTGAGTATTTGCGGCTGTCTTTGAATTTCAGTGGGTCGATAGGCAATACTTCCGCGCCAATTTCAAAGCGACCTTCGCCGTCTAACAACCAATCCAGTCGGGTGCGGGCGGTGATGCGGTGGTGATGCAAACATTTTGGGCAGACGCTGTTGTTTTTTTCCAAGTCGGCGTAATACAACACCGCTTGGCAAGATGGGCATTTGTGCCACAAGCCTTCAGGTACATTTTTCTTGGCATCGCCTTCGCGGCGTTTCATTTTGGGAGGTAATAATTTTTGAAACCAGCTCATGGTGAACTCCTTGATAATCTTTGCATATCAATGACCTAAGTCATGCTGCGGTAATTGATAACGGTAGGTGCGAATTCATTCGCACGGTTTTCGGATAAAAAAACAAAGGCGTGCGAATAAATTCGCACCTACGAGATTACGCCTGCGCCACCGCCTGTTTTAAGCCGCTGACCAACGCGCTGACATTGGCAATCACATTGTCCTCGGTTGAATCTTCAATTTCCTGCACGATGCGGCTACCCACCACCACGCCGTCGCATAGTTTTGCCACTGCCAACGCGGTTTCCGCATCGCGAATGCCAAAACCCACGCCGATTGGTAGCTTAATATATTGACGCAATTGCGGAATTTTATCGGCAATCGCGCCTAAGTCCAAATTCCCAGCACCCGTCACACCCTTGAGCGACACGTAATACACATAGCCACGAGCCAATTGGGCGACTTGTTGAATGCGGGATTCGGTGGTGGTGGGCGCGAGCAAGAAAATCGGCGCGATGTTATAGCGTTGTAAATGGGCAAACGCATCGTGGCTTTCTTCGGGTGGGAAATCCACGGTCAACACGCCATCCACGCCCACTTCGGCGCAGCGTTGCGCAAACACGTCCCAGCCCATCGCTTCAATCGGATTGCCATAGCCCATCAGCACCACGGGCGTGGTGGTGTTTTGTAGTCGGAATTCCGCCACCATGCCCAACACGCTGCGCAGCGACACGCCTTTTTTCAACGCCCGTTCGGAAGCGCGTTGGATGGTCGGACCATCTGCCATCGGGTCAGAAAACGGCACACCCAATTCTAAAATATCCGCGCCAGATTCGACCAGCGCGTGCATCAATGGCACGGTCATTTCAGGCGAGGGATCGCCTGCGGTAATAAATGGAATCAACGCCTTACGCTGTCCAAGTGCTGCAAAAGTTTGATCTATGCGACTCATAATGTAATCCCCGACAAACGTGCCACGGTGTTAATGTCCTTGTCGCCGCGACCTGACAAATTCACCAGCAACACTTGATCTTTGCGCATCGTGGGCGCGATTTTGGCAGCGTGCGCCAAGGCGTGGCTGGATTCCAAGGCGGGAATGATGCCTTCAAAACGGCACAAATTGTGAAAGGCTTCCATCGCTTCGTCGTCGTTAATCGCCACATATTCGGCGCGCCCCGTGTCTTTTAACCAGCAATGTTCGGGGCCTACTCCTGGGTAATCCAGTCCAGCCGAAATCGAATGTGTCTCGATAATTTGCCCGTTGTCGTCCTGCATCAAATACACGCGGTTGCCGTGCAACACGCCGACTTTGCTGTTGGAAGTCAGCGGTGCGGCGTGCGAACCACTGGCAACACCATGTCCGCCTGCTTCCACGCCAATCAGGCGCACGCCTTCAATTTCGATGTAAGGATGGAAAATCCCAATCGCATTCGATCCGCCGCCCACGCAAGCAATCACCGCATCGGGCTGACGACCGATCATTTCAGGCATTTGTACACGGGCTTCATTGCCAATCACACATTGAAAATCGCGCACCATCATCGGATACGGATGCGGCCCCGCTGCCGTGCCGAAAATATAAAACGTGGATTCGACATTGGTTACCCAATCCCGAATCGCCTCGTTGCACGCGTCTTTCAAGGTTTTTGAGCCGCTTTCCACAGGTACAACCGTCGCGCCCAACAATTTCATGCGGAACACATTGGGAGCTTGGCGTTGAATGTCTTCCGCGCCCATATACACCACGCATTCCATGCCATAACGCGCCGCCACCGTCGCCGTCGCCACGCCGTGCATCCCCGCACCCGTTTCCGCAATCACGCGTTTTTTGCCCATGCGCTTCGCCAACAAGGCTTGCCCCATGGCGTTATTGATTTTGTGCGCACCCGTATGATTCAAATCCTCGCGCTTCAAATAAATCTGCGCCCCGCCTAAGCGATCCGACCAGTTTTTCGCGTGGTAAATCGGACTAGGCCTGCCGACGTAATGCTTTAATTCATCCGCAAATTCAGCCTTAAATTCCGCATCTTCGCGAAAATGCAAATACGCATCGCGCAATTCTTCCACCGCAGGAATCAGCGTCTCCGCCATATAAATCCCACCAAATTGCCCAAAATGACCATCACGGTCAGGAAAGTCGTACATGGATAAACCTCATTGATAAACGCGGCGCGCATTGTAGCAAATCGCCTGTGGATTGACGCGAGTTGTGGTGGGGCAACGTGCGTAGGATGTGCCGATAGGCGCATCTATGTTGAATCACAATGGCATTGATGCGTCTGTCGGCACATCCTACCTCGCTTAAAACAAACTCACTCCTTCTTCTCGTAGCATTTTGATCAATAAAATCAAGGGTAAGCCAATCAAGGCATTGGGGTCGTCTCCCGTCATGCTGGTCATGAGCGCAATGCCTAAGCCTTCGGATTTCGCGCTACCTGCGCAGTGGTAGGGTTGTTCTTTCAATAAATACGCTTCGATTTCCGCATCGCTCAAGTCGCGCAAGCTGACGAAGTTTTCGGCAACTGCACTTTGTAGGCGACCTGTGCAGGTGTTGTATAAGGTTAAGGCGGTGTAAAAACAGGTGGTTTTGCCGCGCATGGTTTGGAGTTGGCGCACGGCATTGGCGTGGGTCAGCGGTTTGCCGATTTGTTGTCCTGCTAATAACGCCACTTGGTCTGAGCCGATAATCAAGGCGTTAGGGTAGTTGTTCGCCACGGCGCGGGCTTTTTCTTGCGCTAAGCGTAAGGAAGTGTTGCGTGCTGATTCGTTGAGCAAGGGGGTTTCATCAACATCAGGTGCGGCGGTTTCAAAGGGGATGCGGAGGCGTTTTAGTAGCTCTGCGCGATAAATAGAGGTGGAAGCAAGCACGAGCAAAGGGGGATTTGACAACATAATGCGCAGATTTTTGACAGGGGAGGTGGAAAAATATATCATGCGCGGCTTATGTCTGCACCTCCTTTCATTGATAGCTTGGATTTTGCCAAAAATGGTCAGCAAATTAGCGGTGAAATGCTAATTGCGGATCTGTCGCGCTTGTCCGATGTACTCGAAAATTCACAAGGTGTGCTGCGCTATACCGTGCAGGGCGGCTTGGATAAATACGGCGTGCCGATGTTGGTTTTGAGCCTGTCTGGCTCTTGTACATTGCGTTGTCAACGCTGTCTGGGCGCGTTAGATTACCCTGTCGCACTGGAAACGGCGGTGTTTTTGCGTAGTCAGGCGGAGTTGGATGCGTTAGAAGAGTGTGATGACGAAGCGTACGACAGTATTTTGGCGCAAGTGAAGTTAGATATTCAGGACTTACTTGAAGAAGAAGTCTTGTTAAGCTTGCCGCTCGCGCCTAAGCATGAGGTTGGGGCTTGTCAGACGACAAATCGTGACGATGCTCAGTTGGATGTTAAACATCCTTTTGCGGCATTGGCGAAATTAAAAACGTAGTTAAATAGATTTATCTTAGGAGTATTAGCATGGCTGTTCAGCAAAATAAAAAGTCCCCATCCAAACGTGGTATGCACCGCGCGCATGATTTCTTGACCGCTCCTGCTTTGGCGATTGAGCCAACTACAGGTGAAACACATTTGCGTCACCACATCAGCCCAGCTGGTTTTTATCGTGGTAAGAAAGTGCAGAAAACCAAGGGTGAATAAGCCTTAGAGCAGCTGATGTTCGCATCGGCTGCTTCTCTTGTGTGGTATTGGGTGTTCAAAGACTGATAAGCGCGGTTAATTACCGTCGCTTATTTTTGTTGTGCGTATAAGGTCTTGCATACAATTATTGGGTATTGAGTTATTAGTCGCTAGTCGCTAGTCGCTAGTCGCTAGTCGCTAGTCGTTAGTTTTTAGTTGCTGGAGTGAAATGGTTTTCTCATCCACTTGAATGTATTGTAAAAAATATAGTAGCGAGCAGCATCCCAGTATTAACTAGCGACTAACGACTAACAGCTTAAAATATCCGAAAATTTAGGTGCAGGTGCTTATACGTGCAATGAAGCTGGTTTCACCCCGTTTAAGTTGCAATAAAATTTTGTTTCTATATGTCAGGGATTGCTGAGTGGATGTCACATTAGCTATAGATGCAATGGGGGGTGACCACGGCATCACGGTCACTGTTCCCGCTGCCATTGAGTACCTTAAACAGTATCCTAACGACATCATCGTGTTGGTCGGTATTGTCGATGCAATTGAAATTGCATTGCGTGAGTTGGACGTGTCAACCAACGCCCATTTACGCATTCATCCTGCCACGCAAGTGGTGATGATGGATGAGCAGCCTCAATCTGCGCTGCGCGGCAAAAAAGACTCTTCGATGCGGGTCAGTATCAATCTAGTCAAAAATGGCGAAGCCGCTGCGTGCGTCAGTGCGGGTAATACGGGCGCATTGATGGCGACGGCGCGTTACGTCCTAAAAACCATCCCTGGGATAGATCGTCCCGCCATCGCGTCGTATTTGCCGACCAAAAATGGCAAAGTTTGTATGCTGGACCTAGGTGCTAATACCGATTGTACCGCCGAGCATCTGTTGCAATTTGCCTTGATGGGTTCAACCTTGGTCAGTGCCTTGGAGCATAAAGCCAATCCCACCGTTGGGCTGTTGAATATCGGTAGCGAAGACATTAAAGGCAATGAAGTGGTGAAACAAGCTGCTGAATTGTTGCGTGCCAGTGATTT
>FZPZ01000081.1_pt1 | contig 18698 bp, 23 predicted proteins | sample 1534811 | NCBI WGS metagenome assembly FZPZ01 (sample SAMEA104161953, study PRJEB21768) | metagenome | biome: subterrestrial habitat; feature: phreatic zone; material: underground water | place: France | collected 2016-06-01 | depth 60 m | reverse complement strand
GACGGCATGGCAGAAATCGAAGTCAAAAACAAATTCCAAGTCGGCGACAAACTGGAAATTATTCACCCCAAAGGCAATTCGATTATTCAACTCAATGCCATGACCACACAAGACGGCACCGCCATCACCACCGCCCCTGGCAGCGGACATCATGTGCGAATTCCGTTAGAAGGCGATAAGGCGGGCGGGATGGTGGCGAGGTTTATTTGAGGTTGCGCTTTGCCCCCCCTACGTGCAAAATGGCAGCCGTTTGTCTAATAGCCATTTGCCGTAATTACTGTACTTAATTTTCCTCCATGAGTGACTTGATTCATTATGATTTTCGGATTGATGCTTGGAAGCCAGAGACGCTTCCAATGGAGAGGCTCGCCAAGTATTTAGCAAAACTATCGACCCTCTTTGGTCATAAAGAGCATGTCCACTTTCTGAAGGTTCGCAAAGGGAGTGCTATTCCAGAAATTGCGGTTGAGTATGAAGCAGCCCCGAAAGTGTCCGCTCGCCTTCGTCTTGTGGGTACGCCTGATACGATTCCAGAATTAGAGCAAGCAAGCTTAGAAGTCAATCGAATGCTGCGCGAGGACAACGCCTCGGCGACGCTCAGTATTAAGCATGGTGAAAATATCTTAACTTTTCCTGGTAGAAAAATACCCTTCGCTGAAAAGGTCACTGTTTATGAGCAAGGTGATTTGGAGGGTATTATCATCCGCGTTGGTGGCAAAGATGACACGATTCCTGTGTGGATTGAGGGTGAAAGCAAGGCTATATACAAGTGCGAGACAACACGTGAAATAGCTCGGCAGTTAGCCGCACACATCTTTAATCGCCCTGTTCGGGTAACGGGGAGTGGAAAATGGTGTCGGACGGCAGAGCGCAAATGGGAATTGTTAGAGTTCAAGATTAAAAGCTTTGAACCGCTCAAGGATACCTCGTTGACGGATACAGTGAACGCGTTACGGCAAATCGAAGGCAATCTGTGGAATGAAATGACCGACCCACAAGCAGAACTTAGGAAATTAAGGGGCGACTAATGGCGGTCGCTTTTGATTCCTCAATACTCATAGACCTATTGAATGATCGCCTTGCTGGTGATAGAAAAGCGAAGCTCGATTACCTCATTGCGGAGTTGCAAAAAAATCGCATCAAAATCCTGATTCCCACGCCTGTATTGACTGAAGTTTTAGTGAAGGCGGGCAAGGCGAGAGAAGCAATACATCAAAAATTATCAGGAAATTCATCTTTCCAAATTACGCCTTTTGACTCCAGAGCCGCCATGGAATGTGCTTTGCTGCTTGAAGAAGCCTTCAGCACGAATGAAAAACGTAAAATAACCAACACAAAATTTAAGTTTGATTGGCAGATTGTTGCCATTGCAGCTTCGCATGGTGCGAACATTATTTACTCTGAAGATGACGACATTTTTCGCTGTGGACGAAGAGCAGAGCTGACCGTGATTAAAATAGACGACTTACCCCTTCCTGATTCCGCACGACAAAACAGCCTTGACTTGCAATGATCCTCTCCCCTCTCTCCCAACTCCCCCGCTACACCGCCCTGCACCCATTATTCCCGCAGGTATTGGATTTTATTCAACAAACTAATTTACCCTCGCTTCCCGCTGGCATCCATCCCATCCTCGGTGAGGACTTGTTTGTCATTGTGGAAAAAGTCTCTGGGCGCAGTCGGGAGGCGGCGAAACTGGAATGTCATCGGCGTTATATCGACATACAACTGGTGTTATCGGGTGTAGATGAAATGGGCTGGCGGGCATTGGCGGAATGTCAGCAACCCATCGCTGAGTTCAACCCAACGCGGGATATTCAGTTTTTTGACGATACACCCAGCGCGTGGATTGCCACGCCGCCCGACACCTTTTGCCTGTTTTTCCCCGACGATGCCCACGCCCCGCTGGTTTCCACAGGCGACATCCATAAGCTGATTTTCAAAATTGCGGCGCACCCTAGTTAACGTAGGAAAAGGGCATGGTGGATTAGCAATTCTCATTTTGACTAAACAGTGGGGTTTTGTGGGTACGACAAATTCGTACCTCGCCCGAAAGGGCGAAAACCCAGCCTTATTCACAAGCAACTGTACGAATTTGTCGTACCCACGGTCAAAATGAGAATTGCTGCTGTACGCCACGAAAAAAGGGAAACCGCCAAACGCCCCCGCAAAACCACGATAGCTAAAATCGCCCAAGCATTAGGCTTGGAGGCTGAGCAATTGCAATGGTGAATAGACATCGCCTTGGGTGAGTCCACCTGACGCGAGCGTTATCACACCACGCCCAAAAATACCGCCAAGGCGCGATTGACTGCCAGCAGGGTTTCGCCTTCTAAATGTCCGATCACTGTGCCAATTTTGTCGCGGGAAACGGACTGCGGTTTATCGACCATAATTTGCGAAGGTTTGCTCAATCCATTGAATTCACTGGGCATCACGTCGATGCGAAACAACGGCGTGGGGCGCAGTTCGCTGGTAATGGGTAAAATCGTCACCGACGGATGCGCATCGAATAAATCCGATTGAACCAACAACGCGGGGCGAAGCTTGCCTAAATCACCCTGCAACGCCACGGTCACCACATCCCCGCGTCTCATTGCCAACCATCGCGGTCAGCAACCGTCCCCAGCCAATCCGCCGTTTCCCGCTCTTGGGCATCGTCCTGCAACAGCAGCGACTGCCGCCGACACATTTCTGCAAACCCCGCCCGTCGCGTATCCGCCACCCAAATTTGCACAGGACGCAAACCCGCGCTGCGCAACGTCGCCCGATGTTTTTGCACCCGCATGGATGTACTCATGTTCATGATGATTTCTCCTGATAAATTTCGTTACATGCAACGAATGATATGACTATTTTTCGTTACATGCAACGCTTATCAGCAGGATATTTTAGGCATGAAAAAACCCCAACCAGCGGGGTTAATATATCAGATCGTTAAACTTTTTTTAGGCGATGGTTGGGTTGATTGATATGAACAACTCACTGATTCTATGTAAAAATTATTTTTATATGCACCAATGATGCCGCTCATTTTGTATCACGGCGGATTGGCTTTGGCATTCTATCTTACACAAATTCAAGCACCGCAATCTGATAGGGACGACTCTCCAGACCAGCAGGGTGCGCCGTGCGCACGATTGATGGCTTGCCGCGTGCGCATGGCGCACCCTACTCGGCTTGCCCAGATGGGCGTGTAAGGCGGCGGAAAACTCATCGGGAGTGACATCTTTGCGTCCGACGCGCAAGCGGGGGGGCTTAATTGCCGTCTCCATTACGCGACCTCCACAGACAACATCACCTGTTTTCCCGTTCTCGCTAACATATCCACCAGCGCATCAATGGTAAATTTTATCGACTTTCGGTTAATCACATCCGACACACGCGGGCGAGAAACGCCCAGTATTTGCGCGGCATCGGCTTGCTTCAGTTTCTTATCCCGAATCCAAACCGAAATCTCGTTCATCAACTGCTCTTTAATCAACTGTTTTTCGGAAATAATTCGCTTTGACTCTGCTTGCAACACGGCAGCCTCTTCAGGCGAAAATCCCAAGTCAGCGAATACATTAGCTCCCACTGGCGTGATGTGCATGGATTTTTCGTTCATTTTATTTTCCTTTCTTGAATCACTGCGTTATAACGAATTGCCGCCACTTCTTTGTCTTTTTTACTGGTGGTATTGGTTTTTTTCTTAAAGCAGTGCAACACATACACAGCTTCAGGAAATTTTGCGATATACATCACCCGAAACCAGCCATCATCGACATCAATAATTACTTCTTTTGTACCCGCACCCACCTCTTCAAAAGGTTTCCAATGATCTGGCTCTAAACCTGCTTGCACCTGACTGAGCTGATGCCCTGCTTCTTTATCGCGCATTTAAGGTAAATATCTTGTCATCCTTAATATCTCGCCACGAAGAGCCGCGCCAGTTTATGGGTTTCTCTGCCATACAACCTCCTTGTTTGTATCGAATTTTATACAGAAATTTGATGGATGTAAAACGGAGCTACATATCATGCTAACCAAGCCATGCAAAAAGGGAGACCGAAGTCTCCCTTTTTTGTTTTGTCGTAGGTTGGGTTGAGCGCAGCGAAGCCCAACAATTTTTGAGGTTGTCGGGTGAAGCGATGAAGCTGCTAACCCGCCCTACGCGGCTTTCTTGGCTAAATTGCCAGTTTCGCGCTGGCGAGGCGATTGATACTAACACCTTGTTCAGCGGCTTCCATCGCAAGCGCACGATGCACAAATGCGGGGATACGCACCATAAAACGTCCGCTATATTGTCTTTCCGAAAGCGGTTGGGGAACCGTTTCGCCACTGGTTTGCATATCCGTCACCACCTCGCTCACCAGCCCGAAAATGCCTGACAACGCAGCCTCTGGCGTAGATGCCAGCCAAGACAACGCAGGAAATTCAGCGCATAAAGCCAGATGCTCACCATCCTCTTGCGACCACGTTACCCGATAAGTGTAATGGTTGATATTCATCGTTTCTCTCCCAATCGTTCAATTGCCAACAATACTTGCCTCACTTGATAAGCCTTCGCCTTACCCTTGTCATTTTGGATATTGATACGCGGATCACCCTGCCACGGGGTTTTGAATACCAAGTGACTACTACCCGAATTACGCGAATGACCGAAATACAATTCACAAATTTTGCACAAATCACTAAACCGAACATTGGCAGGTTCATGCTTCATTTGCATAAGTATTTTATCCGTTTTATTCATGACTTATAGTATCAATAATAGCATCAAAAATTTGTAAAAAGCGGGGGAAAATCAAAATACTGCCCGTTTTTGAAGGATGAGATAAGCATTTCTACATCGCGCACCCTATCTAGGCTCAAGCAGGGTGCAACTCTTCGCGAATCACGCGGCGCAGTGTAGATTCAATCTGTTCGCTCATCATGGCTTGGTGCAAGGCTTGGTTGATCAGCGTTTGGTATCCACGCTCCCCCGCTTTGGCTTTAAAAAAGGCGAGAATTGCACCATCTAACATGATAGATACCCGTTGCTTGCCCAGCCGAGTAGAGTGGGCATGTTTTTTGCCCACGCGGATGCCAAAACTGCGTGGGCAGACGACAAGGCCGTCAGCCCACCCTACGCGGCTACATCGTCGCAGGATGGGTTTTCAGCCATTCTTTTAATGCTTCGTTATACGTGTTTGCCAGCCACGCCCGTCCTTTTTGAACGCCATGAGCACATCCTCATCCAAGCGCAGACCCGTATGGATTTTAGGGCGGGTGACAGGGGGGCGACCACGCAAGGGCATGGGTTCTAGGCGAAAAAATTCTTCATCGCTTAATTCAAAGGTATCAGGATCAGCGGCAATGCCCGCATAAATGGCGGCGGTTTCTGCTGCGGTAGGGATAATTGTTCCCTCTTTAAGTTTCGGCATAGCGTTCCCCTAGCCTACGCGCAAGCCAACTCGACGCGGCGACCTGCACGGGTTGCCAACGTCACCAGCATATCCAGACTAAATTTATCCCGTTTGCCGCGCACCAAGTCGGACACGCGAGATTGCCCGATACCTAAATGTTGGGCGGCTTCAACCTGCGTCCAACCGTGCGCCGCAATGGCTTCACGCACCCGCGCTATCAGCTCGGCACGCATTGCCAATAACGCGGCCTCTTCGGGCGAAAACCCCAAGTCGGCAAAGACGTTGCCACAGGATTCAATGTGATTGCCCATGATTTACACTCAATTTTGTTAATCGCTTAGACGTAAGTTGATATTTAACCTGACTGTCGGGTTGATAGCGCATGATGCGCGCCAAGGTATCGTGTAGGATTTCCCGCGCTTGTTCGGTATCGTAATCCGCTTGCAAGCTCAACCACCAACCGTCAGACAAGCCAAAAAATTTGCACAAGCGCAAGTCGGTATCTGCGGTAATGGCGCGTCTACCATGCACGATTTCATTGATACGGCGCGGCGAAACGGCGATGGCTTTAGCCAGCGCGTATTGACTCAACCCCATCGGGATTAAAAATTCTTCCAGCAACATTTCACCAGGGGTGACAGGGGCGATTTCACGACGCATGAGCTTCTCCTTAATGAGAATCAACAATTTCAACCAGAATGGATGATATTCCATAATTCGTCAGGGCTATAAATGGGGCGTTCTGCCGTTTTAAAGTCTTTGCCATTGCGCGTCACCACGCCATCTACCGCTGCATAACAGCCCGCTTGATATAAAACAGCATCCTCAAAATCAGCAAAATCCGAAAATGTAGCGGCTTCCAGCACTTTTTGATTCACGTCCGCAATGGAAAATAATGCCAATAATCCACGCACGGCAATTTTAGCCTCGACTTTACCGATGACTTTGGTTGCCAAATAATCAACCGTGGTCAGGGTGGTTGCGCACAAAAATCCTTGAATGATTTGTTTTTCAACTGCACTGAATAATGCAATCGCCACTTCCGCATGAGGTGCGCGATTCAACAGCACATCCAACACCACATTGGTATCAAACAAAATTTTCAAAGGTACTTCTCCCCCAAGTGCTGCTGGTAGTCTAATTCACTCAAATTGGATTTTGCCAGCAATCCTGTGAGTGATTGTGTGATGGGTGAGGGCGTTGCTTTGCGCCATCTGGGCAGGCTTAAATCCTCAGAAATCACCCTCTCAATGGGTGTGAGAGCAGACTGCTTTTGCTTCAAATACTGGTTAAGCAGCTTCTTAATAAGTTCATTGGGAGAGCTATGTTCTTGTCTGGCAAGGGATTGCAGTGATTTTTCTATTTCAAGGTCGATGGTCAACATGGTGAATCTCCTTTAAATGGCTAATTGTGCGGCATTCTAACAAATTCACCCTCCTCCTGCTTTTTGTTTTCATCACAATTTGTGCGCTCCCACGTAGGGGTAAGGGAAATGCAAAAAGGGAGACCGAAGTCTCCCTTTTTTTGTTTTGAGGTTGTCGGGTTACGCGATGAAGCTGCTAACCAGACCTACGCGGCTACAACACGGCGAACCGTGTCATGTTGCTTAGAACAATGCTTCCATCATCAAAGAGGTCATGGATTTGCCAACTACAACACCACCGACTGGCGCAGTCCATGCGCTACCCGATTGGGAAGTGTGGGTCAGACTCAGCTCGATGTTTTGCGCCAATTCATATGTACCACCCACCATGATCGCGTTGTCTTTCAAGTTAGTACCTACCACTGTGCCGCCGCTATTGGCTGAACGCAATGCCAATTGCAAGGTAGCGGTGTGAGGAATCACACCCAATTCCGCACCGATGTTGAAGGAAGAACGAGTATTAAGACCTGCATTGAACGCGTTCGCTGCTGCTGCTGTTGTTGCTGGAGCTGTACCGTAAGAAGCATAAAGACCTAAGCCCATACCAGATACTTCACCTTGCGCTTGGAAGTCAATTACGGTTGCTTTGGCGGCAGTAGCAAGAGGAGCAGGTGCTACACCAACTACTTGGCTAGTACCGCTGAAAGATTGGATACCCGCACCCATATCAAAGCCAGCAGCTTCAAACAAAGCCGCTATACGAACGTAGGTCAAAGGCAAAGAACCTGCTGTTGCAGTGCCTACAGGAGCCATGTCATATTTGCCAATATTGATGAAACCCAAGCTGTCATTTACTGCAACCAAAGACAGACCTGTTGCAGCGGTGTTGGTACCCAAGAACTGGGAGGCAGAGTAAACGCCAGTGTGGCCACCATTCTTATACACAGCAACAGCAGCCAATTGAGCAGCAGCTTGAGCAGCAGGAGTAGCAAATGTACCTACAATTGCACCTTGGTTGTTACCATTCACCGCTGCCATTTTGTGCGTATTGACCGCACCTGTGTTTAATGTTTCATAGCTATATGCAACACCTTGACCATTGCTGGTGTGTGCCACAACGCCTACGCGCATATCACCCACTGGGAACATCAGAGCCAATTTAGCAGCACCAGTCGCAGCTTTTGCGCCCAATCCAGTTTCTGTCAAGAAACCCGCGAATTCAGCAATACGACCACCCATAAACAAGGACAATTCGCCACCTGAACCAGGAACGAACCATGCATTGTTGCCGCCTTTGATGTTAGCGGTAGAACCACTAACGCTGTCATAACCTGTGGTAGTCAAAACACCGAAGTTCAATGTGTTAGGCAAGGACAAAGTTGCGCCGTGTTCGCCTTCAGCAGTTTCAACTTTACCTTGTGCGCCCATCATAGTGAAGCCAGCGGACTTAAATGCACGACCGAAACCATTCAGCAATGGGAAATGTTGGAAGTGACATGCAGAGCAAGCCATGCCAGTTTGACGTGCGAAAACAGGAACAGCAGCTGCTTCTGGTGCGAATGCAATAGCAGCCATCACGCCAGCTAATGACAGAACGATTTTTTTCATTATCTTTTCCTTGAGTTAATTCTTAAATAGGTTCGCAGAACAGTGTGTTGCGGTTAATCATGCTTTAGCGCTGATAACCCGCTTCTTGCTATTCCACCAGTGATTGCAAGACCCCCCTGCGTTCACTAGGGGCGCACTGTATAGAACCGCACTTGGCTTTGTCAAAGTTTTATGACACGGGGCTAGATAATGTGGTTTTTTTGCAACATTGATGACCGTAGGAGCGCACAAATTGCGCGATGATGTTGCGAGGGTGCGCCGTGCGCACCATTTATTGCTTTTCTCCCTTCTCCCGCAAGCGGGAGAAGGGGTGGGGATGAGGGAGTTTGGGCTGTAGCAATATTATTTATGACTCAACGCCCCTCACCCTAGCCCTCTCCCGCTTGCGGGAGAGGGAATTAAAGGCAAGTAGGGCGGGGCGTTCGACATGGGTTTCGTAGGTGCGAATTCATTCGCACGTTTTTGCGATCATGGAAAGGGTAAAAAACCGTGCGAATAAATTCGCACTTACGGCAAGTCGTAGGGGAAGGCTGAGATGGGGGTTGAGAGTTTGCATCCGAGCGACGATTTCAACCCCCACCCTAACCCTCCCCCTGCTAGGGGGAGGGAATTAAAGGCAAGTAGAGTGCGCCGTTCGACATGGGTTTCGTAGGTGCGAATTCATTCGCACGTTTTTGCGATCATGGGAAGGACAAAAAACCGTGCGAATAAATTCGCACCTACGGCAAGTCGTAGCACCCTACAGGGCTTCTTTTTCCAATTGAACCCTTGCTCTTCTACGACCTTCTTCTTGTGCGGCTGCTATCATGCACTTCCAATCGCGGTCGTTTCTCAAGCAGTTCTCATAAATTTGACGCTCAGTAGGGTCGAAGCGGTTGATTTGGGCGACTTCAAATAACTTGAGAAATACCGTGTCGTGAAATACGCTGGGAGGCTCTTGAATGTCGGGTAAATGTCTGAAAATATACAGCCATTTATCTTGTGCGGTTTGTAAGTCGGCTAATACTTTGTCGAAGTGCGGTAAGACAAGGTAGATGAAAGTGAGCTGGTCATAGCGTGCGTGCTGACAGTAAAAAGGCTGGGTGTGTACGACTTCCAAGATGCCGCGATCTGCCGCAAAAATAAAATCAAAAATCCCGATGACATAAACGGGTAATTGCTGACAGTCTAATTCGCCGTTTTCGGCTTGTTCTTGAATGGGGAAAGTCAGCTCGTGCGAACTGCGTGCGCTGGAAAAATTCCAGCGGGATTTTAAAAGCTCAACGATAAAACGCTCACCCGTGGTGCTGGTACATGCCAAATCAAAAATCACACTTGCGTCAAATGGCGTATAGCGACGGTAGCCTTGTTTGATGTATTGCAGCTCTTGAATCTGCCACGCGTGGGGTAAAAAAGCATTGAGGAAGTGAATCAGCAGGTCTTTGTGCGATTCTTCTCCAAACAGTTTTTTAAAACAAAAGTTATTGAATATGTTGGGATATTTATCTTGCATGATGATTTATGGTTGGCGTAATTGTTGAACTTCGTCCTCAGTCAGCCCTGTTTTAAGGGCGATAGTGGCGTCGTCTAAAATGTCTAGAAAGTTACGGGCGACTTCTAAAATACCTGCCTGCTTGCCTAGTTCAATACCTTCCTGCTTGCCTAGTTCAATACCTTCTTGCTTGCCTAGCTCAATACCTTGTTTTCTGCCAATGCCAATCCCCGTTTGTAGGGTGGTATCCATCACCCCGCGCCAATCTCGGTAGTTTTTTAAACTTTCAAAATAGGAATCCCGTTCGATGGGATTGAAGCAGGCGAGTTGGGCGGTTTCAAATAGTTCGGGGAATACGCCTTCATTTAAGACGGCGGGGATTTCTTGTAAATCCTGCAAGTGTCTGAAAACATACAACCATTTGTCTTGCAGCGTTTCCAACTCTTCCAAGGTTTTCTTAAAGTGTGGCAGGGACAAATAGATAAAAGTCAGTTTGTCGTAAAACAATTGTCCATGTTGGTTTTTGAGTTGCACCACATGCAAGACTTCGTTGTTGTTGCGGTCTTCGTCAAACACAAAATCGAGGATGCCGACGGTGTAAACGGCGGACAAGTTGTAATCCCATTCGCCGCGCTGCGCCTGTTCCTGAATCGGAAAAGTCGCGTAATACACGGTGCGGTCTTTGAAAAAATTGTGTTTGGCTTTTTGCAATTCGACCACAAAACGCTCGCCTGCGGGGCTGATGCAGCTCAAGTCAAAAATCGCGCGGCGGTCAAATTCGGTCAAGCCTAGGCGTTCGGTGCGGGTGTATTGCAGGTCTTGAATTTGGTGTTTTTCAGGCAACAAGGTGTTGAGGAAGTTGATTAACACCGCCTTGTGCGGCTCTTCGCCGAATAGCTTTTTAAAACCGAAGTCGGTGAATGGATTGAGGTATTTGTCTTTCAACATGGCGCGCCCCTAAGGTCAAAATGAGAGCGGATTTTAGCATAGTCGTCTGCGGGATAAACGCTGCGCATTCACTTATCTACGCGCCCCTCCCCGACTTGCACGCTCAACTAAAAATTGCCTAGGCTTCTGGTATTCACAGCCATAATAAACAGAATCGGTATAATCATCGCTTGGACTTTTTGCACCTAGTATGACGGCGCGTAAAAATACATTTAGAGTGGGTTATTTCAAATTGGCGGCTTTGATTCTAGGGGGAAAAATGTCCGATCACGATATTACTTGGCTTGCTGAGCCGCATATGCAGGCTCTTTTTATGCAGTTTCCTTTGCCTATGGTGATTGTGGGGCGGGAGGGGCATATTCAGCAATTTAATGCCTGTTTCAATGAAACGTTTGGGGCGGGTTGGCTAGAGTCGGTCGATTGGGACACGCTGTTGCAGAAGATTGTCGAAGGCGCGCGCGAGCCGATTACTTTTCGTTGCGATCACTGCGCAGAAGAGGTGTTTGTGCGCACGGTGAGTATGACGGACGGTGTTATTTTGGTCATCGAAAAATCCACGAATCATGCTTACCAAAAAGAACTGCGGGCATTGCATCAACGGGTACAAGAACTGGAAAAAATCAGCGTGTCTGATCGGTTGACTGGGGCTTGGAATCGGGTTCATTTTGATCGCACGGTTGCCATTGAGATGGGGCGGAGTGCGCGCTATCGCCAACCATTGAGCCTTATTTTCTTTGATATAGATCATTTTAAACACGTCAACGACACTTTTGGTCATGCGGTGGGCGACCAGGTGCTGTGCGAACTCGTTAAAACCGTCAATGCCAATATCCGCATTTCCGATATGCTGTTTCGTTGGGGTGGCGAAGAATTTGTGATTCTGGCGACTGCGACACCATATCGTTCGGCGGGTGTCTCGGCAGAAACCTTGCGCCAAAAAGTGGCTCAACAGCCCATGACAGGCGTAGGACACATTACCATTAGCTTAGGGGTGGCGGAATACGTCGCGGGGGAGAGTGAAACGTGTTGGTTTAAACGTGCGGATGCGGCGTTATATGAAGCGAAAAACACGGGGCGCAATCGCATCATCATTGACCCGCATAATAGCAGTGATGCGTGGGCAAGCACCGAAAACACAGCGGTATTGCGGCTCGCTTGGCGGGATGCTTATTGTTGCGGTCACCCTGTGATTGATGAGGAACATCAGCATTTGTTTGACTTGGCGAACGCCCTTATCAATGCCACTTTTGCGCGGGGTGAATATCCTCAAGTGTTTAATGACGCACTGGCTGAGTTATTAGCACATGTCAGCAAACATTTTGCCAGTGAGGAAGCGATACTCGCCGAATATCATTACCCCGATCTGGCGGTGCATGTTCATGCGCACCACAAGCTGATAGAACACGCCTTGCAACTGCGTGATCGTGCGTTGGCGGGTGGGGTGACCATGGGCGAATTAGTGGACTTTTTGGCAGATGAAGTGGTCGCGCGTCATTTGCTCAAAACAGACCGTGAGTTTTATGGGCTGTTTAGCCACCTGCCCACCGCTTAGCGAACCTACTGTGCGGGAGATGTCGTGTCGATAGGGTGCGCCGTGCGCACCATTCATGTCGCGTAGCGTGCGCATGGCACACCCTACAGGGTTCCCGTATTACATACGGGCTACGTTTTACGTTGCGCGCATTTGCGCAAATTGGGAAAGTAGCGCGGCTTTTACCCTGGCGGTTTGTTCTGTGCGGTAAGCATTCCACCTAGGGTTATTGGATTCAAAGGGGAAGGCTAGCTTATCTAAGCTCAATAAATCGTAGATATTGACCCACTCTTCGCCTACTTTGAGGGCGAGGCTAGGGTTGAATAAGTAGTTGCCTTGTTTGATTCGACAGAATAATTTGCGGTTGTAACGATCATTGCGATTGCGTTCATTTTTAGACAAAATACCCGACAAATAGGCGCGTTGGCGGCGATGTGCAGGCAAAATATCCAGCGGGAAATCTTTCACGGCATCCATAATATCTTGCGTGGAAAAAGCTTCGACTTGATGCAGCTTGCGTCCTGCCACCCGATAAAACAGGGCAATAAATAAGTTGACCATGAAAAAGTCCATGGTGTGTTTATCTAATTTGACCAAACGACCGTCTACTTGAATGCTCAAACTGTCGGGTGCGAGTTGGGCGTAGCAGGCGGACAGGTGGCTGCGGGCATATTTTTCGTGTTGACTGGCTTGGTTGAGCGCGATGTGCAGGGCGTTGTGTCCGTTGCTGTCCAACAGTTCGGTGTTGGGTTCGCGATTTGCCAGTTCTTTGATTAAGCTGTTGTTGCCCAACCATGCCGCCACCATGAGCGGGGTTTGGTTAAATGGATTGCGCACATCCACGCCAAACTTATTGATTTGGTTGAATAAGTTAGTGGTGTTTTTGCTTTGATAGGGCAAGAAGTATTTTTGCACAAGCAATTTGATGCCATTTTCAGGGTGCAGCGCGGGCTTGAAATCGCTTTGCGCCAAGGCGTTCAATAGCGGTTGGTCTTGATACACCAGCGCGTATTCAAATAGGGCAAGTTTGGCTTTTTTGTCATTTTTTTCAATGGCTTGTAAACGCAAATTCGCCAGCGTTTCGCCTGTATAGACCGCCCAGTCGGGGACTTGTTGTTTGAGGATCTCGCGGCGGATGCGTTCAGCTTGCTCTTGTTTGCCTTGTAATTCCAACTTGTGCGCTTCGCGTTGCCATTCTTCCACGCTAGAACCTTGATTCGCCAAGGTTAAACTATTTTGCGCTTCTTTTAATCCCAATAAATCCAAGATGCGTTGCTTGTCATCCGCTTCAATCCAATACAAATTACACACCGCTCGCGTCAGGGCAACATACAGCGCGTTAATGTAGAACTTATAGACTTCCAAAGACTTATCGGTTTTATCCTTGCTGCGGGCATATTTCAAATCCTGCTGCAACTGTGCGTGGGTAATACCGTGGCTAATTTCACGGAAACGTTTATCTTCGGCGGTCAGGAAGTTGTACAAGATGATGTTTTCGTATTCCAAGCCTTTGGCTTCTTGTATGGAAAACACCAGCGGCGTATTGAAATGACGTTGCGCCAAGGCTTTTTGTTCGGCGTGCATCACAATCACCGCAAAGCGCGTTGAGGTGCGGGTTTTGGCATCCAGTTCGCGACGGATGGAATCGGTATCTTGCAAAAACACCACCTCGCCACTGACATGCCCGTTACTTTCCACCAGATAATGGCTTTCTTTGTCTATCGAGCCAAAGCGGGCATTTTTCAACAACAATAGCCGATTTGCCAATGCCGTCACTTGCGGTGAATTGCGGTAATTGGTATGCAAAATGCGTACCAATTCCGCATCCCCTTGTATCTCATCCTGTTGATAAAACAGGCTTTTAACTTTGCTCCACGAGAAAAAGTTGGGGTGAACAATCTGGTTTGAGTCGCCGCATAACAAAAATGCGTTGGGGTCGCGCAAACTTTTAAGAATCAAGTACAACTGGATATTGGTCAAATCTTGCACTTCATCCACCACTACAAAATCATAACGCGCCGTGCTGCGTTGCAAATACTGGTGGCTTAAAATGTTGCTGTCATACAAATGGTTTTCTTGCAAAAAATGTAGGTAACGGGTGAACAAGTCATACACCGCCTCACGCTCGTCGGCGAGGAAAATAGATTGTTTTACCCCTAAAGCCAAGTAATCCGCACGACTCAACCACGCGGTTTCCACCGAGGGTCCTGTGAGTACCCCGCGAAATTCTTCAAATAATTTGTGCGCGTCTTTGATGCTATGCGGTTGGCGCGCGTGCCAGCCGACAAATTGGCGGAAGTTAAGCGGCTTCTCAGTGGGAACGTGTATGCTTTCTAAGTACTCTTGAAAGGACAAGAAATCGACGTTTTGGTGTTCATTATCATAGTGATGTGCGTAATACAAATCGCGTGAATTTTTAACCAGATAAGACGACAGCGTGACATACAGCACATCCCCAGGGGCGGCTTTCATCTTTTCTAGGGTGAGCGCGGTTTTGCCACTGCCCGCCGAACCGATAATCACCAAGGGCGGACGCAGGTTGTACACTTGCTGTTGCGCTTCATCAAACGAGATGATTTTGTTTAACAAATTGAAATGCTTGTGCTGTGGATTGAGGTAAGCGAGGACAGGTGCGTCGTCGGGCAAGCTGGCTAACGCAGGAATTTTGTCTTCCTCAATCGCGGCACCTTGCAAAAAACGCGATGTGGCATAGTCGTGATTTTTTAAATACTCCAAAATCAGCGCGTAATTTTTACCTTGATAACGGTGTATGGCAAACAACAAACGATCCGTGCGATTCAAGCGTGCGCGATATAAATTGTCCCCAACTTTCTTCACATCCGCCGATTTTAAGTCGTCTGCCTCGATGAATTTGCGCCATTTTGCAAAACCTACGATGGCGTTAGCGTCAAGTTCGTTATAAAGCAGAATGTGCATGATGAGAAATTTTGGCGCAATAAATAAATGAGTGCGTAGTATAAACCGTTGAACCAAAAATCTCCTACGCTGCTCGAATAGATGACCCATCAGTCTTGGAACATGTAAACCATTTGTTTGACTGAGGGGCTTACCCTATACTTCACTATCCTTTTTGCGAGCATATAAGATGAAAATTCGATACTTACTGGCACTTTTGTGTGTCCTCCCCACCTGGGCTTTGGCAGAAATTTATAAGGCGGTTGATGCAAATGGGCATGTCACCTACTCGAATGCACCACTTAAGGGCGGTCGAAAAATTATTTCATCGCAACACGGGCAAGAACAACGGAGTACGAACAAGGTCGTCGGCAGCTCTCGCAACACCGCGTCACCCACGACCTTTCCGCGCATAGACAGCGAAACACAAAAAAACCGTGACAATACCCGTCAAAAAATCTTACAAAACGAGCTGGAAAGCGAAGAAAAACTGCTGATTGAAGCCCGAAAAGCCCTGAAAGATGCCGAGAGTACCCCTACTGATCCAAAATTTGCAGCCAAAACAAAATCCGCCATGGATCAGATCAAAATCCACGAAAAAAATATCGAAGCATTAAATACTGAACTCTCCAAAATCAAATAGAAGCCGTGGCATATTTCGTGCTTATCCTCTAAAACTATGCGCGACTTCCCTTACATTACCTTAGAACATCTTGCCACCGCCGTTGTTGTGTTGGACGATCAGGTGCGCATTATCTATCTCAATCCTGCGGCAGAAAATCTATTTAGCACCAGTGGTAAAGGCTTGTATGGGCTGCCGTTGCCGCAAGCTTTTTCTGATACCGAGCAATTGATTTGCGCGATTCAGCAAGCGTTGCACAACAATGCTTGCTACATCGAACACGATTTATCCTTAGGGGTATTAGGGCGTGCAAAACAACATCTGCGCGGTGCTGTGACCCCTATACAACTGACAAAACGCTATTTGGTGCTGGAATTTCATCCGATTGACCGCCCGTTAAAATTAGCGCGCGAAGCGCAAATGTTTGATCAAACTCAAGCGAATCGGCTGCTGCTGCGCAATTTGGCGCATGAAATTAAAAACCCCTTGGGCGGGATACGCGGTGCGGCGCAGTTGTTGGAGCACGAACTCGAAAAACCAGGGCTGCGTGAATACACTCAAATCATCATCCAAGAGGCAGATAGGCTGCGGGTGTTAATGGAAAAACTACTCACCCCGCAAGCCTCTACCCATTACAGCGCGGTGAATATCCACGAAGTGTTGGAGCGGGTGCGCAGCGTGGTGATGGCGGAAATTCCTGATACTTTGGACATCGAACGCGATTACGATACCAGCTTGCCGATGTTGGTCGGTGACCAAGCGCAACTGATACAGGTGATGCTCAATATCGTGCGCAACGCAGCACAAGCCATGCAAGGGCGGGGCAAAATTATTCTGCGCACCCGCATTGCCCGTCAGATTACCTTGATGAAACGCCGTCATCGACTCGCGCTGGTGGTGCAGATTATTGACAATGGCCCTGGGATTTTACCTGAATTGCGCGACAAAATTTTCTACCCGCTGGTGTCGGGGCGCGCCGATGGACATGGCCTAGGATTGACTCTGGCACAAGACTTTGTCAGCCAACACCAAGGCGCGATTGAATTTGAAAGCGAAGCAGGACGCACTTGCTTCTCCGTTTACCTACCACTACCTTGAGGCTGAGAAGGGTTAAAGGAGAAGAGAGAATGGGGAAGAGAGAAGGGAAGGTGGACGGGACACGGGGGTTTACCCTTCTCCCTTCCCTCTTCACCCTTCTCTTTAGACCCTTCCCCCTTCCCTCTCCCCCTTCCCTGAATATAAATGACCAAACCCGTCTGGATTATTGATGATGACCGCTCAATTCGTTGGGTGCTTGAAAAATCGCTGCTGCGCGAAGGGATAGACTTTAAGAGCTTTTCCAGCGCGGATGAGGCGTTGCGCGGATTAAGCCAAGAAACCCCGCAAGTGGTGGTGAGTGATATACGGATGCCAGGCATGTCTGGGCTGGATTTTTTACAAGTTTTGCATCAACGTCACCCGCAAATTCCCGTCATCATTATGACCGCCTATTCTGACTTGGAAAGTGCCGTCACGGCATTTCAAGGCGGAGCGTTTGAGTATTTGCCCAAGCCATTTGACATCAATCAAGCGGTCGCGCTAATACGCCGTGCGCTGGAGCAAAGCCGCCGCAAGGCGGAAGGTGTTGAAGCGGTCACCGTGGTCGCCGACATTTTGGGGCAAGCCCCCGCCATGCAGGAAGTGTTTCGCGCCATCGGACGACTGTCGCAATCTCATGCCACGGTGTTGATTAACGGCGAATCAGGGTCAGGCAAAGAACTGGTTGCCCGCGCCCTGCACCGCCACAGCCCACGCGCCACACAACCGTTTATCGCCATCAACACCGCCGCGATTCCTAAAGACCTGCTGGAGTCAGAATTGTTCGGACACGAACGCGGTGCATTTACAGGTGCGGCGGCGATGCGGCGGGGTCGTTTTGAGCAAGCGGAAGGTGGCACGCTGTTCTTGGATGAAATTGGCGATATGCCTGCGGACTTACAAACTTGCTTGCTGCGCGTGCTGTCTGACGGGCATTATTACCGCGTGGGTGGACATCAACCGATTAAAGCCAATGTGCGCATCATCACGGCAACCCACCAGAATTTGGATGAGCGAGTCAAACAAGGCTTGTTCCGTGAAGACTTGTTCCATCGTCTCAACGTGATTCGACTGCGCCTGCCCCCGTTGCGCGAACGGCGTGAAGATATTCCTTTGTTGGCAAAGTATTTTTTGCAAAAAAGTGCGGGCGAATTGGCAGTGGAACAAAAACAATTTAGCGAAGCCACGCTGCGCTATTTGAGTGCGCAAGACTTCCCAGGCAACGTGCGTCAACTGGAAAACTTATGCCATTGGCTCACCGTGATGACCCCATCCCAAGTGGTCGAAATTGCCGACTTGCCCAGTGAATGGCGCGGACAAGCTGCCGAAGCGTCCATGCTTGCCAGCGGCACGGGAGATTGGTGCAGCGCATTGGCAGAAACCGCCGCAGCAGCGTTGCAACGGGGCGATGAGCGCATTATGGACACGTTGACCCAACAGTTTGAACGCACCCTGATTTTGCAAGCCCTGCAACACACCCACGGTCGCCGCATCGAAGCGGCAATTTTATTGGGGATAGGGCGCAATACCCTAACGCGCAAAATTCAAGAGTTGGGGCTAGAACCTGATGGCGATACGCCCGCGTAATCCGTATGGGCTTTCCGCTACGGATTGCAACCGCCCCTACATCGTATATCGGGTTTCAACCTGACATAATAATTTGATTTAAAAATAAAAATACTCGTGATGAGGTTTTTCGATAGGGGTAGAGAAAGGCTCTCGCCCTCCCCTCCCTCCGAACCGTGCGTGCGATTTTCCCGCACACGGCTCTCCAG
>FZPZ01000043.1_pt1 | contig 18946 bp, 15 predicted proteins | sample 1534811 | NCBI WGS metagenome assembly FZPZ01 (sample SAMEA104161953, study PRJEB21768) | metagenome | biome: subterrestrial habitat; feature: phreatic zone; material: underground water | place: France | collected 2016-06-01 | depth 60 m | reverse complement strand
GCGTCGTCCCGCTGCAAACATCAGGCGACCATCTTAAATTCGATGAAGGATTGTCTTGACGGAGGGGGCCACTTTACACCCCTCTTTTTAAGTGGTTGCGTACAAATAATTGGGTATTGAGTTGCTAGTCGTTAGTTTTTAGTTGGCGGGATGTAAAACTTCTCTCATCTACTTAAATATATTGTAAAAAATACAGTAGCGACTAATAACTAACGACTAACAACTTAAAATACCCGAAAATTTAGGCGCGGGGGCTTATTAAACGAATAAAGAGGGCAGAATTTCCAACGCCACTAGCCTACGTAAGGGGTGGTATCTGTCACAACAGCTTGATTTGCAGCGACCCACGCTTCAATACCGCCTGCCATGGAAACAATCTGGCTAAAACCTAAACGCTGTAGATTCAATGCCGACAAGGCGGCGCGACCACCCGAACGACAGTAAATAACGATTTTGCAGTCTTTGTTTGCCAGTGCGGGATGATCAACGGTCTTGAATTCAAGCACGCCGCGTGGAATGTTTAACGCGCCCAACAAATGTGCCGTATCAAATTCACCAGGTTCGCGAATATCAATCAGCGTCACGCCTTGCGCAATGGCTTCTACTGCGGTGGCGACATCAATTTCACGAATTTGGCTTTTAGCTTCCGCAACGAGTTCATGTAAAGTCATGGACATAGTAAATTCCTTTGGTAAGTAGCTGCATACAAATTATTGGGCTGTTGGTCGCCGTTAGTCGCTAGCTTTTAGTTAGCGCAAGGATGCAATCCTATCCGCCTGAATATAGGGCAAAAAATTACAGATGCGCAGCACTGACCTATTTTGCCAACCCAAAACCATCAGCCATCAACTAACGACTAACCGCCTCAATTAATCCAACTACAGTGGGCGTTTGACGCTCACCGCGCCGCGAATTTGCCCAGCACTGTAACCTGTCGCTTGGTCATGGGGATATTCCGTTTTCAACTTGGCTTTCATGCCATCGGAAATTTGTTCGCTACTGCCATGACACGCCACGCAACCTGCTTGCAAGGGAATGGCTTTCATAAAACGATAGGATTTCCCTGCGGGTTCTTCCACAATTTCAGACACCATCAACGTTTCCGCTTTCTCGCCTTTGGCTAAACGCGCCTCAAAATCTTGCAGTGCTTTCTGCTCCCACGCATCCGCCGTACCCAACAAAGGGTTGCGCACTTTCAAACTCACGCGGGACACTTTCCAGCCTGTTTGGCGCGATACGTCACCTGCCAATTTAGGCGCAATCTCTTTACACACCCCAACAGCGGATTCATGTCCCCCATCAGCGATGGCTTGTTGATTAGCCGCACCCAGTTGTTTGAGGAAAGGCATAACCACCGCCACGCTTTCTGTTTGGTATTTGCTCAGGTCTTCAGCGTGTACTGCCATGCTGCCGAAAGCGGTGAATAGGGAGAGTACGATCAATTTTTTCATGTCAGTTCCTTGGGTTTAAGCATAAAAAACACCCGAAAACATCGGGTGCAAGGGGTGGGAAGGAGATTTATAGTTATGGTCTTGCGTAAACGTTAAATCGGTACAACTTTATTTTTTCAGTGGACACGTGTTGATACCCAACAACGTATAAGCAGGGCAAAAACCAAACAACCCCGTCAACAAAGGCACGATGCCGATATATCCCCACATAGGCAAAAAGCCCGCGACGGTAGCACCGACCAGTGCCAATCCCACAATCACGCGTAGCGCGCGATCAATTGTGCCTGCATTTGCTTTCATTTTGAAGTCCTTGGGAAGATGGAAAGTACGCAGACTATAAAGCCTAGACAAGACACTGTCTGTGATAAAAATCACAAAGCCAATTCAAAAGCGCACAACGCTTTGTCTGCCCCACAGCAATTCCCCTAAAAGCCTATACTTCGCCTCGGTCAAATCGAGCGAGGTCGCATCATGAGAAACGAGAAACAGGCTTATCTAGCGCATGTGCGTTTATTGCCCGACGGGCAGTGGGCTGAACATACTTTAGACGAGCATTTGCGCGAAGTGGCGAAACTGGCGGGGAAATTTGCTGGGGCGTTTAATAGCGCGGACTGGGCGGCGAATGCTGATGCAATTGCTCTTGTTCACCGACTAAAACCAAAGCAAAACCATTTATTGGGTCGCATTTCTACACTCGAATTAGATTACTATCTGTCACCCATTCAACAGCAGGGAGGGATATGTGAAAATTAATGACAAGCGCGTTAGCCCATCTTTAACATCCCCCCCATCAAAACCCACTGATTTCAGCCTTTGTTTTATTAAATACTGTTAATAATCAATGGTGGTATTTTAAAAAGCGTTTTGTTGTGCCATAATATTTTTCTTTTTCTGGTTTTCCCCCTTGCTTTTCCTGTAATATCGGAGGATGTTTATTCGTCGAACCCAAACCAACAACACCGCCACCAACGAGGCTTACTTCACGCATCGGTTGGTGCGAGGCGAGCGCATCGGCGGCAAGGTACGTCAGATCACTGTGTTGAATCTCGGACGGCACTTTCCGATCAAGCAGGAAGACTGGCCTCTGCTGTGTAGTCGTATCGAGCAGCTCCTGCAACCCCAGGATAGTTTGCTCGCGTCCAGTTGCCCCGCCGCAATTGAGCAGGCCGCGCAACGCTATGCGGGGCTGTTGATCGCTCGTGCACAGGCGGAACAGGCTGTCGAACCCAGCGCGCCTGCTGTTGCCACTGTTGCGCAGACACCAGCCGATTATCAGGAAGTGGATATCAACTCGCTGCAACTGACGCAACCGCGTTCGGTCGGGGTCGAACACGTAGGACTGCATGCACTGACCCAACTGGGCTTGGTCGAGAAGCTTGCCGAACTGGGTATCAACGGGGTCATGCGCGCGGCTATCTTGGGCAATCTCATTGGGCGTATGGCGCAGCCCGCCTCCGAGCTGTCTACCTGGCACTGGCTACAAAGGCATAGTGCCTTGGGTGAATTGCTCGATGTCGATTACGAGGGCATGTCGCACATGAGTTTGTATCGCGCATCCGATGCTTTGATGCGCCATCGCGAGGCGATCGAGAGCCACCTATTTGGTACCGTTCAAACGCTGTTCGGCTTGGCGGAAACCGTCACGCTGTATGATTTGACCAACACTTATTTTGAAGGTACTGCCGAGGCTAACGCCAAAGCCGCGCACGGGCGTTCCAAGGAGAAGCGTAGCGATTGTCCTTTGGTGACGCTAGGGCTGGTGCTCGATGGCAGCGGTTTTGTGCGTCGTTCCAAGACTTTTGCAGGCAACGTGTCGGAGGGGGGGGCCTTGGAAGCCATGCTGACGGGCTTGAATACGCCAGCGGGCGCGATGGTCATCATGGATGCGGGCATTGCAACCGAGGCCAATCTGGTGTGGTTGGCAGCACACGGCTACCGCTATTTGGTGGTGCGGCGTGGTGGCGCGCGGCAATTTGACGAGACTCAGGCCGTGACCATCGAGACAGCGGGTGGTGTGCCTATTCAGCTCCAAAAAGACATCAGCGACGATGGCAAAGAAATTCGGCTGTATTGCCATTCCGCAGGGCGCGAAGCCAAAGAAATGGCGATGGTGGCGCGTTTTGCGCAAGGGTTTGAGGCGGGATTACAAAAGATCGCCGATGGTTTGCTAAAACCCCGTGCCGAGAAACGCTACGACAAACTGCTGGAACGGATTGGCAGGCTGAAGGAAAAGAGCCGTGGCGCGAGCCAGCATTACAGCGTGAACCTTGCGACGGATGAATCGGGCAAGACCGTCACGGCAGTGACGTGGGTAAAGGCGGAGGTGGCGGGAACCATGGCGACTCATCCTGGGGTGTACTGCTTGCGCAGCAACGAGTTGACCTGGGACGCAGAGAAGCTGTGGCGCACCTACACCATGCTGACCGATCTGGAGAGCGTGTTCCGCAGTCTCAAGAGTGAACTTGGTTTACGTCCCGTGTTCCACTCCAAGGAGAATCGTTCGGATGGACATTTATTCATCACAGTGCTGGCGTATCAGTGCGTGCAAATGATACGACTGAATTTGAAGAAAGCGGGAATCAACGATTCCTGGACACAATTGAGACAGACGCTAGCCGTTCAGTGTCGGGTAACCACCAGCCTACGGCGCAAAGACGGTCGCACCATCCATGTGCGCAAAAGCACACGGCCTGAGCCTGAATTGATGGCAATCTACCAAGCTTTGACCATCAATCCAGCTCCTGGTGGCATCAAAAAACTGATCAGCTAACGAGAAAATAACGAGCAAATAATGAGCAAATAACGAGCAAATTCGCCACTTGTAATACTAGTACGCGCTAATTGCATGATTAAGATAGGTATTTTTTGGTGGATGTTAAAGAGGGGTTAAGATGGCCTGATAAATTGCATAGGCTGTCGAAGTGATTTTTATAACGCCCAGTGACACGCCCTACTTAAATTGAATCGTACACAACACCGTTTCCCAGTTTTCGACTTTTAAACGATCCTTGTACTCAGCTTTCGCCATTTTTTGATTGCGGGCGAGAATGGCACACACCTTGACGTAAAGCACATCCCCCTGTGGAAGATTGCATTTTTCCGCTAATTTTCCCACGACAATCCCGCTCAATGTTTGAATCTCGCGCCCAACTAATTTCAATTTATCGCCTATTTTCAACGCTGAAATTGCCTGATGAACGTAGGTCGATTGACGACTTGAAAAATCCACATAAACATCTTTCAAACCAAGCTCTAAAAAGGTGACATTCAGTGCTAAATCAAGCGAGGGAGGCGAGAGATACGGTGCTAAAAAAGCACAGGGTTGTCCCTGCAAACTTGGACTATACGGATTCACTCCCCGATCAAATTCAAACAAGGTCAAAGTCTGTTCGGCACGCGTCATACCGACATAATACAAACGCCGTTCGGTTTGATTCGGCTTAGCTTGCCAACCGCCATCCAACATAATGACGTGTTTAAATTCCCGCCCTTTTGCGCCATGCACGGTTGAAAGGGTTAATTTGCCCGCCACGGCGTGGCGTTGTTCTTTGCCAAACTCAAACACCCAATCAAGCAACTGACTGGCGGGGATACGTTCCATATCCCACGCCAAACAAAATTCTTCAATGCACTGCTGCAACATCTGCAACCACGGGTTATCTGCTTGCTGGGCGACAAGCACATTTGCCCAACGCAACCAAGATTTTCGGCGCGCCAGTTGATGTCGGGGCTTGAGCAATAGACGAATCAACCTTTGCCCTTCTCGAACTTGGTGCAACGCGAGTCCATTTTCAATAGGGGCAACCGCAATGTGATTCAGTTCGCAATAGGCGCGAATGGGCATCAACGACGCGTGTGTCCTTGCCAAAATCGCAAAATCTGACCAATCTAAATCGGGCGATAACTTGAACAAACGCAACACTTCTGCCATTGCCATTTGCGCTTGGATGTTGGGATTATTGGGACAAGAAACACGGTGGACTCGCCCTTTCGCAAGCATGTCCAGTTTTTCCCACTGCCCGCCAGATGGATTGCCCTGTCGCATAGAGTTCAGGCGAATCGGATGAGCTTGTTTTAGGCGTGCGGTGTTGGCATTGATAATGCAATTAGCGGCATCAATAATGTGTCCTGTCGAGCGATAATTCTCGACAAGATAATCTGTCTTGGCTTGATAATCAGCGGAGAAGCGTTGAATAAATTCATTACTGGTGCGGCGGAATTCATAAATGTTTTGGTCATCATCGCCCACTGCCATGATGGTCAGTTTTGCATCCTTATCCAACAACCTGCGCCCCGACAAGGCACTAACCAATTCGTATTGCCCCGCATCAATATCTTGATATTCATCCACCAAAATGTAGCGATAACCGCGTAACAATTGGTCTCGTAAATCATCCGCCGTGTCGTCATCCGCTTGATTTTTACTTTGCAACAACTTGATTGCATTCTGAATAATCTCGCCGAACGTATCTTCCTCTTTCGCGGTATTCGATTCGGCTAAACTGCGGAAAGTCGTCCCCGTCAGGCGCATCGCCATCGCGTGATAGGTCAATACCGTCACGCCATACGCGCTATTTCCAACCAAATCAAACAGCCGACGGCGGACTTCGTAGGCAGCCAGACGATTGAAGGTCAGCACAATGATACTATCAGCAGGGGTGCGCAAGACGCGCAATAAATACGCCACGCGATGCACAATCACACGGGTTTTGCCCGAACCAGGTCCTGCAAGTATCAGTTTATTGGTATCGTTTTTGTCTGCGACCAACGATTGTTGTAAGGGATGTTTTAAATCATCCACAATGCGGCGCAAAGATTCCCCTGTGGTTGCCAACTCTAGTAAATCCTTGCGTGTAGCAAAATAGCGTTTGATAAAACCGCCTTTGGGTTCGCGAAAATAGGCGGCAATAAATGCCATTGCGACGTTCATTTTTGCCAACCCAAGACTGGCATATTCCTGAATGACATGAATCTGGAAATTGCGCTCTTGGTAGTATTCCTGCAAACCGAGATAATCACTTTGCCGAAAACCGCGCTTGCTCTCATCGGCAATCACCGCTATGGTCATGGCGGATCGGAACACCGTGCGCCCACGATCCAATTGAATGGCTTTGATGCGATCCAAATACAGCAAGCCTTGCTCCAATGCTTTTGCCTCGTCTTTCAATTGCCCCGCCAAGGTAAAATCGGTGCGCAAATACTCACACAACTCGCCCGCTTTGCTTTCCACCAATAGCTCCGCACCACGTGCATCACTGGGCAATTTTCCCAGAAAACAGATCAGCAAACTTTGCGCCACCACCTGTCTTTTTTCGCTAATGGCTTTGATGGTTGACCATGCGTGCCGCAATTTCACCCGATAGTGTTCGCGGGAGATTTTCTTTAATTCCAGACTGGCACGCTCTGCCTCGGTACTGCCAAATGGCTGACTCATTGCCCGCAATAAAGTCAATAAATCTTCGATCAGGATTTCCTGATTACACCTGTCTTTTACGCCCTGACAAAGATGACGCAAATCCAAGTCTTGCCATTGCGATGAGTCGGCATCAGGCGCGAGTTCGGGCAACAAATCCAGCAAAGCCCGTTCAACGCTCGCCGTTTGTGAAAAAATATCTTGCGAGGGATTCACCACCCCTTTGCGCAAGCGCGCCGTAATCACAAGGTCATTACTCAGAATTCCCAGCTTCTCCATTTGTTGCAGGACGCGCACGCACGCTTCGCTGGATTGCCCTGTTTGCAACATCAATTCATCCGTGCTAACCCCTTCCGTGGCATCGGCATTCATTAGCAACTGAATGATTTTTAGGTAATCTTCGCGCATCTGTTGCGACAAATCCGCACCTTTGAGCTTGTCTTCCGCCATTTGCATATTGGTGACTTTTAAGCTAGCAGGAAACACCCGAGTTTCATTTTCATTGCGCTGTATCAGTCTGGCGCGTTCCAACCATGAAATCGCCGTTTTTACGCGGGTATCTGCGTCTCGACTTTCCGCCTCAATACTGGATGCCTGATCGTCATCCGCTAAAATCTCCCCCGCCGTCACCACCACCACGTCGTCTTTGGCTTTTTTCGCTTTTTTGCGTAAAACCTGCAATATCTCGCCTATATCTTTACGACTGAGCTGCGAGCGTGCCGCCAAACCGAATTGCACTTCCACATCCTTTTCGTCATACAGCAAAATACAGCGTGCATGGTCGCGGTCTCGCCCTGCCCGCCCTGCTTCTTGCAAATAATTTTCTAATGAGCCTGGGATTTCGGCGTGAATCACGGTGCGCACATTGGACTTATCCACCCCCATACCAAAGGCATTGGTCGCCACAATCACGCGTAAATCGCCGTTGATAAAATCTTGTTGTACCTGTTTTTTGACCTCCGAAGACAGTCCCGCATGAAAGTAAGCGCACTGCCAATTCATGTCTTTCAGAAAAGCGGAAATATCCTCGGCACTTTTGCGTTTTGCCGCGAAGACAATCGCGCCGCCTTCGGTTGATTTCAGTTCATTCTCAACTAATTGATGAATCAGGCTAAATTTTGTTTGGCTGGTGGTATTGACCACTTCGTATTGAAGATTATTTCTTTCATGCCCGCCTTCAAAGACTTGCAGCTCAATGTCCAAATTTTCTTTGAAATGGGTGCGTAAATCGGCAATGACTTCGATTTTGGCGGTCGCGGTAAAACAAGCGATTTGTGGAAGCTCCTCTCCGCGCTGTTCTTTGATAAACCGCGACGCATACAAATAATCAGGGCGGAAATCCTGCCCCCATTTGGATAAGCAATGCGCCTCATCAAACACCCACGCGCCAATTTGACGATAACGAATCGCTTCTCTAAAACTTTTATTGCGCAATTGTTCGGGCGAAACCAACAAAATACTGATGTCGCCCAATCTGATTTTTTCCAATACCTCTCGGCGTTCCAACACGGTTAACAGCCCATTCAACGCCGCAGCACTGAATATGCCTTGTTTAATCAAGTTATCGACTTGATCTTTCATCAGTGATTGCAGCGGCGAAATAATGATGGTCAAGCTGCCATTGCGCCAATAGCGATTGAGCGCGGGCAATTGATAACAAAGTGATTTTCCGCCACCTGTGGGCAAAATAGCCAACAAATGTTCCCCCCGCATGCCTGCGATGACAATATCCGCTTGTAAAGAACCGCCTAGCGCATTGGCTGGCTCGGCACGAAATTCGGTGAATCCAAAGTAGCGTTGCAATTCCCCCAGTGGATTGTGCATCGTTTGGCAATAGCCGCAATCAGGCTGATTACAGGGTTGATCGCGTAAACCTTTGAGCAAAGTTCGGGTAGTGGGATATTGCATTCCCACCCACGGCGGGAGCACAGAATTCCCACCCGACACCCGCAACCATGCCAATGCGTAAGCAATCGGCAGATGCAAACTGGGATTAAGCAGGTCTTCGTGCAACAATTGATGCAAACGCGTGCGACAAACTTTGTCTTTTACGATGGCATAAAGTGCCACCTTCACTTCACCCAAATTGGGTGAACGTAATGTCTGCCGCACGCTGATAAACAAGCGTGACCAGCCATTTCCTTGAGCGGTAGTCAGTAAATAGTGATAGCACAGCAATTCATTAGGAGAAGAGGTATCAAGGTCAGCCAGTGCTTTGCGCTGTTCTTCAAATAATTGCAAGGAGAGTTGCGCATCTTTCAGAGGATCATTGAGGGAATCACGAACGATTTTGTAGTCCTTGACCAAATGATGATAGGGGTTTTCTGGAAAGGCGATGGGCGACAACACCAAAGTATCGACCACGGGTAAAGACAATAACGTTAAATCAGGATAGTCGCGCTTTAATAGGGGTAGATCGTGCTGCACCACATTGTGCCCCAACAAAAAAGGCGCGCCATCGGTCAACTTATCCAGCTTAGCTTGAACTGCATCCACCCGAAATTTCCCTTGAAACACCTCGCCTTGCTGAATGTCCCCCCGCCACGCGGCGATTTTATAAATGGCTGGTTTTTCTCCAATGGAGGTTTCCAAGTCAAGGCAAAGTGAATTTGAATAATTCCCGATTTTTCCAGTCACACAATTCCTTCAATAAATGATGTTGTTCGCGACAGGCATGTTTAATACCCCAACCCCCTCGCCACTTGGTAAAACACAAAACTCACGCCCCATGCCAGTGCCAAGGACCATGCCAAGCTAAACAGGGTGTAGGCTTTGCTTTGGGATTCGGTTTTAAGCGTCGCGATGGCGGATAGGCAGGGGGTGTAAATTAGGGTGAAGAGCATGAAGCTGTAGGCTTGTACCCAGTCTAGTTGCTGGGCAAGGGCATGACCTAGCTCGCCGCCGCTCAGTCCGTAAATCACGGCGAGCGAGCCGATGACGATTTCTTTGGCGACGAAGCCAAAAATCAGGGCGATGGTGAGTTCGGGGGTGATGCCGATGGGGGCGAAGAAGGGGTGGAGCGCGCTGCCGATCATGCCTGCGAGGGTGTCGGGGCCAGCGGGGACGGCAGTAAAAGGAATGTGGGTGAGCAGCCAGACCAGCACCACGCCTGCGATGATAAATTGGGTGGCGCGGCGTAAAAAATGTTGCACTTCTAACCAGCCGCGCATGATGAGTTGGCGGGTGGTGGGGAAGCGATACGGCGGCAGTTCCAGCACAAAAGGTTCGGTGCTTTGAAATTTCCCTTTAAATAACAAGGCGGTGAGAATCGCGGCGGCAAAACTGAAGCAATATAAACTGAATAACACCAACGGCGCGGCGGTTGGGCTGAATAGCGCGGCGGTGATAAACACAAATACTTGTAGCCGCGCCGAACACAGCGAAAAAGGAATCACCAACATGGTCAATAAGCGCATCGCCCGTGAGCGCATCACGCGGGTGCCCATCAGCGCGGGGACGTTGCAGCCGAACCCCATCAGCAACATCACAAAACCGCGCCCGTCCAAGCCCAATCTCGTCATCAGCGCGTCCATTAAAAACGCAGCGCGGGACAAATAGCCGCTGTCTTCGACGGTTGCCATAAACAAAAAGAACAGCACGATAATCGGCACAAATGCCATGACAGTGGCTAAACCGTTAAAAATCCCGTCTAGCAACAAGCCTTGCCACACGGGCGACAATCCTGACAACAAAGGTTCAAGCTGGCTGTCGCGCAGCCAAGTAAACGCCGTGGCGATGCCGCTTTGCAACGGTTGCCCGAAGAAAAAAATGCCTTGAAACAGCGCGTACATAATGGCGAAAAAAATCGGCAAGCCGAACACGGGGTGCAGCATCACGCGATCCACTTTGTCGGTGATATTTTCGGGCAATTGGGTGGGAATTTGGACAGACTGTTTTAACACCCGCGCCATTTCACTTTCGAGATGCCCATCTGGTTTTAACTGATTACGTAATTGTTCCGCCATGCTAGGCGTAGGATAGCGCAAGGCTTTGGTGACCGCCTGCAAGGCTTCGGCGTAGCCTGTGCCGTATTTGCCACTGAGTAGAAAAATCGGCATTTCCAATAGCTCAGACATTTTTTTGCAATCTATGGTAATACCAAATTGACGGGCTTCATCCGCCATATTCAACAGCACGACCACATTTAAATTCAATGACTTGAGTTGCAATAGCAAACTCATCTGGCGTTCTATTTGGGTGGCATTTAGCACCACCAACGCTAAGTCAGGCACGTTGTCACGCAAAAAATGCCGCACCACTTGTTCATCATCCGAAAAACCGTGTAGATCGTAAAATCCTGGTAAATCAATAATCTCCACCATGTTATCGCCGAGCAAAATTTTGCCTGTCAACAGTTCCACGGTGATACCAGGCCAATTACCCACGCGTGCCGCCCCGCCTGTGATGCGATTGAATAAAGTGGATTTTCCTGTGTTGGGCATGCCCAATAAAGCGATGCGTTTCATGCGCGACATACCGTGATTTTGGCGGCTTCGCTGCGACGCAACACAATGTCGGTCGTGCCAAGCCGCACTTGGATGGGACCTGCAAAGGGAGCTTTACGGATGATTTCTAAGGATTTTCCACTGCGAAACCCCAATGCCAAGAGACGTTGATGCAACGCCTCTTCGGCGTGGATAGACACGATAGTGGCAAGGTTGCCTGCGGATAAATCACTCAATTTCAATGCGTACATAGTGGTGAATAGGATTCAGGGTTGCAGGCATTATTCCACAGTCTATACATTTTTGTCGCGCAAGCCTTTGGTGTGCTTACGGCGATTAGGTTAGAATGCGCCCTTTACGATTTATGCGCGAGTCAACATGATTAAGGGCAGTATTGTTGCAATCGTCACGCCAATGTTTGCGGACGGCAGTTTAGACCTGAATTCATTTCGGTCTTTGATTGATTTTCATATCGCCGAAGGCACGCGTGCGATTGTCGTGGTCGGCACGACAGGTGAGTCGCCTACGGTCAATGTACACGAACACGAGACGCTAATTCGCGTGGCGGTGCAGCACGTCGCCAAACGCATTCCCGTCATTGCGGGTACGGGTGCGAATTCCACACAAGAAGCGATTGAGTTAGCACAATTCGCCCATCGAGCGGGCGCGAATGCCTCTTTAAGCGTGGTACCCTACTACAACAAGCCGACACAAGAAGGTTTGTACCAACATTTCAAAGCCATTGCCGAAGCCGTCAACATGCCTCACATTTTGTACAACGTACCCAGTCGCACGGGGGCGGATATGCACAATGACACGGTATTGCGCTTGGCACAAATCTCCAACATTGTGGGGATTAAAGATGCCACGGGTGATATTTCGCGCGGCAGCGATTTGTTGCAACGCGCACCGAAAGATTTTGCCATTTACAGCGGTGACGATGCCAGCACCTTGGCGTTGATGTTGCTAGGCGCGCACGGCACGATCTCGGTGACCGCTAATGTTGCACCGAAATTGATGTCCGAAATGTGTGCCGCAGCCTTGGCAGGACGGGTTGCAGAAGCACGCTTGATTAACTTTCAACTACTCAGTTTGCATCGTCATCTATTTGTCGAAGCGAACCCCATCCCTGTCAAATGGGCGGTGGCTCGCATGGGGCGGATGCAAAATGCCTTGCGTTTACCGCTGACTCCTCTGTCCCCCACGGCTCAAGCGATCGTCGAACAAGCGATGCGTTCGGCTGGGGTTATTAACTAATTGTGGAAGAAAAAATGAAAAAATTGCACATAGGCGTGGCGGCAATCACACTGATTTCAGTCGCAGGTTGCAGCAGCCTAGGATTGACTGGAAAACGTGTCGATTACCAAGCGGGAGCAGCCGTTGCACCCACATTAGAAGTCCCCCCTGAAATGACCTCGCCTGCTGGCGATGAACGCTTTAAAATCCCCCAAAGCGAAGGCAGCGGTGTCGCCACCTATTCCAACTACAACCGCACAGGCACGACCGCTGCCACAACCCCTGCGGGCAATCTACTGCCTGAAGTCAAAGGCGTGCATTTAGAGCGCAGTGGCACGCAACGCTGGTTAGTCGTCAATGACAAAGCCGAAGCCGTTTGGCCTACCGTTAAAGCCTTTTGGAAAGAAAATGGCTTGGTCATCAAGACGGAAGAAGAAGCCGTTGGGCTGATCGAAACCGATTGGTCGGAAAATCGCGCCAAAATCCCACAAGATGGGGTACGCGGGCTGATTGGGAAAGTGTTCGATGGACTGTATTCTTCTGGCGAACGAGATCAATATCGCACCCGCTTAGAGCGCAGCAAAGACGGCACCAGCACCGAGATTTACATCACGCATCGCGGCATGGAAGAAGTGCTGTCTGCGGATAAAAACACCTCCAAATGGCAAGCGCGCGCCAATGACCCTGAGTTAGAAGCCATTATGTTGCAACGCCTGTTGGTACGGCTAGGCGGCAAACCTGCTCAAGCAGCCGAGATTGCCGCAAGCAATATCACTACAACGGGTGTCATCGGTGCGGCGACGCTACAAGAAATTTATGACGGCAGCCAAGTGATTATTATTCAAGATGCCTTTGACAAGAGCTGGCGGCGCGCAGGTCTGGCGATTGAACAATCTGGCTTCACCCTTGAAGACAAGGATCGCACCAAAGGGGTTTACTTGGTGCGTCCTGCCAAAGTCACCCGTAGCTTATTGGATAAGTTGCAATTTTGGAAAGACACCCCCGATGAAAACGCGCGTTACCGTGTCACGGTCAGAGATGGCGGCACCGCTTGCGAAGTGGCGGCGAGCGACAGTGATGGCATGAGTACGGACAACAGTAAAAAATTGTTGGGTGCGATTTTCCAGCACATCAATCAATAACCCTTGCCCGCACCATGCGTTTTGCCTCTTTAGGCAGCGGGAGCGAAGGCAACGGATTGTTGGTTTCCGTTGCCCAAACCCATCTACTGATGGATTGTGGCTTTGGCTTAAAAGACAGCCTGCTGCGCTTGGCGCGATTGGGCATGTCGCCTGAACAACTCACAGGCATACTGGTCACGCACGAACACGGTGACCACAGTGGCGGCATTGCCAAGTTAGCACGCAAATACAATTTACCCGTATGGCTCACGCACGGTACGCGACGCGCACAACCCAAGGTCTTTGCCGACCTTGCGCATTGCCACGAAATTGACCCCCACCAAGCTTTTCACATCGGCGATGTCGCCATTCAACCCTACCCTGTGCCACATGATGCAGGCGAACCCGTGCAGTTCGTGTTCAGCGACGGCGCAAAACGCTTGGGCGTATTAACCGACACAGGATGCAGCACACCCCATATTGAAGCCATGCTAACAGGCTGTCATGCCTTGGTTCTGGAGTGCAATCATGACGCTGACTTATTAGAAAACGGCAACTATCCGTACAGCCTAAAACAACGCGTGGGTGGACGGCTGGGGCATTTAAATAACCAACAATCAGCACAACTCTTAGCACAATTAGAGGTGAGCCAGTTACAACATATCATCGCGGCGCATTTGAGCCAGCAAAACAATACTCCACAACTGGCAATACAAGCCCTGAGCAGAGTACTTAATTGTGAGGAAGCGTGGATAGGCATTGCCGATCAACACACTGGGTTTGATTGGCGAGAAATTAGCTAAAAGGGGAAGCTTCGCGTCCCTTTTAAAGACCTCATTTAGTCGCGTTTTTTGAATTGAGAATTGCTGCCAACGGGGGAGTACTGAGCTTATGGTTAACGCTTGTCTCCCTTCTCCCGCAGGTCATAGGTATCTACACAAGTTAGGGTGACAGTTAGGATTATTTTGTTTTTAAAGTAAAAATTTTATTTTTCTTGTTTTTAAGGACTTAGAATTTGTGTAGATACTTATGACATGAGAGAGGTCAAAAAAGCCAAGCAGACCGATGGTCAGGCGCGACCAGCGTGAACAGGTTGAAGATCAAAGTGATTTTGGGTTTTGAATGAGGAGAATTAAAATGCGGAAAAGTAATGCGAAGCTGCCCCTTTAGTTGTACTAATTGTAAAATCAACGCATACACCAAAGACAGCCACGAAACCAGAAGTGGATTTTTGGCTAAAGCCGCCATGAAATTTTTGGTAGGTGAGCAAGCATAGGGAAGGCTTGCCATTAGCCCATCCCCCCGACAGCAATTCTCATTTTGACCGTAGGTGCGAATTCATTCGCACGGTTTCTCGTGAATAAGGCAAGTTTTGTCGCGTTTTTCGCCCTGTCGGGCGATGTACGAATGAATTCGTACCCATAAAACCCCACTGTTTAGTCAAAATGAGAATTACTGTCCCCCCGATGGCAAAAAGCAGATTGCGACGGAACGGAATAACGTGTCTAATTCAGCCCGTGATTAAGTCGCAAGAGGGATTTAGGGCGGTGCTTTTGAATAGGAGAATTGAAGTGCGGAACAGTAATACGAAGCTACCCCCTTTAGCTGATGCCATTGATTTTGTGGCTCATGCTATCGTCTCACGCATGTCAGCGCTTGAAATCGGCAGCATGATTCATCCCGATGGAAAAGCGGTAGCACTTCGCGATGTTCCAGAATCGGTACTCACCGACCACGCAACCAGATACTCACAAAAGGAGTTGGAAGCTGGACAGTTCTTCAAAGTGCAAGGCAAGTTTACCTTCATCATGGATCACGAAGCCAAGAAAGCTAGAGGGCATTAACGGGTCTTAACGGGTTGCTGGGTCAGTTCTAACATTCCAATATTTTATGTTGGAATGCCTTACACTTTCCTGCACTACTATCAATAAGGGTTGGCTGATAATTGTATAATACCTTGATTGTATGATAAAAAACTACAACCCGCCATTCGAGAGCAACGCCGCAAAAGCGCACAGTCCCTCACTTTTACGTTAGGCAGAACTCCTATGCTCCGACTTGTTCAGAAAATCCGTGACCTTTTGTTCAGCGATAATTTGTTCTTGCGGGTTACTATTTTTATAACAGGCACTCTCATTGGCGCTATACCTCTCGCTGCGGTTCTTCTTGGTGTTCTGAGCAAAAATTACGACTCAGCCCTGTACATTTTGTTGGTACTGTTCGCCATCTTCGCAATGTTTCTGCTTTACGCATCCACCTTGGGGAGTGATCGCTTGATGGATAAAGCAGCGAATTGGGCAAATTCTGGCGATATTTTATTTTTCCTTGGTCTGGCAACCCTCGCTATCCCTGTCACTCTGCTAATCAGGCTGTATCAAAACAAACACAACCGATTGGAGCTACCGTGATCGCCGCTCTTCTGGTGCTTGGGATTATTTCTGCTTGGGGGGTTTACCATTTCCTGAAGACAGGAAAGAAAACACCCACTGCCCCATTTGTGCCAACGTGTACAGACATTCGGTGTCCATCCTGCAACGCTCTACTGCATATTGAGGGAATGCTTGATAGCGCAATTTTCTTTGTAGCAGGCGCGATTGTTTTCGATTGCAGCGATTGCCATGATCGGGTTTATTTCGCGCCATACGATGACAACATTGAAGTAGGAACGCTTGGTTGCAGTCCTGTTGTAGATACTATGCCGCATGAATGCTATGCCTATCCACCATTTTTTGAGATGAAATCTAGTATTCAGGACGGAATCTTGAATATAGAAATTAAAGACAAATCTTGGAAAATTCCTCTCTACGGCTTATGGAATAAGAAGGCAGGCATTTCTTGCCCTAAACCTGCGGTCAAGGGGTCAGCTAAAGGGTCAGCTTCGCATTTAATTTCCCAAAATCATGCCACGTCACCCACGCATTAAATTAGCCAATATCCCGCAGAACATTGTGCAGCGCGGCATCAATCGCGAGCCGTGTTTCTATGCCGAAGAGGATTACCACTGCTACCTCCACTGGCTACAGCAATCGGCTGGCGATTGGCACTGTGCCATACACGCTTATGTGCTGATGACCAACCATGTACACCTGCTGGTGACCTCAACCGAACCCGATGGCATTGCCAAAAATAATGCCATCCATCGAGCGACGCTATGTGCAAGACATCAACCGCAGCTATCGACGCACGGGCAGTTTATGGGAAGGACGATTCAACAGCAATTCTCATTTTGACTAAACAGTGGGGTCTTGTGGGTACGAATTCATTCGTACATCGCCCGAAAGGGCGAAAAACGCGACAAAACTTGCCTTATTCACGAGAAATCGTACGAATGAATTCGTACCCACGGTCAAAATGAGAATTGCTGGAGGCGCGGAGGGGTTTTGAACAAGAGAATTGAAAGGTGTAAAATTGACCTCAATGCGTACCCATTTTAACCCAAACTCTGTCCTGTTTTAGCGCGGGGAATTGGTGTCGATGTTGTGGAGGAGGGGTTGCAGAGGCGTGTGATTGCGCTACGTTAATCGCACCTACCCCGTCCCTATGAAAAACCCATGTTAGCTATTTCACCCCCTTAAATTACTTTTTTGCACAAAAGGGTTGACAGCAAATGTTTAATCTCTATAATGCACACCTGTTCGCGGGAGTAGCTCAGTTGGTAGAGCGATACCTTGCCAAGGTATAGGTCGAGAGTTCGAGCCTCTTCTCCCGCTCCAAATCAAAGGGAAAGCTTCACGCTTTCCCTTATTCATTTCAAGTTGTTCATTAAGCAGCACGGCGAGATAGCAAAATGGTTATGCAGCGGATTGCAAATCCGTTCATCCCAGTTCGATTCTGGGTCTCGCCTCCAGATACGCCCGAGTGGTGAAATTGGTAGACACAACGGACTTAAAATCCGTCGCTTCGATAAAACGGGCGTACCGGTTCGATTCCGGTTTCGGGCACCAATCCAAAACGTAGAAAATTCGAGGGCTTTCATGCTCAACAAACTCACCAAAGTCGCCAAATGGATCATCGCAGCCTTGCTATTACTGGTCGCGGCATTTTTAATCGTGAATCATTTGGATGAAACCCTGCAACCCAACGCAGAGCAGTTGTTGCAACCCCATTTAGTGCAAATCCCCCCCGAAAACAATGCTTACTTTACGTTAATCGGCCTATCTGCGCCCAGTGGCGTGAGCGCGGCTGAATGGGGAATGAAAATATCTCAAGACAATAAACTACACACTCCCCCTACCTTACCCAACGATTCCGTGTGCAACCTCGAAGAGCATCATTGTTTGCGCCTTGCCAAGCAACACCCTGAACAACTCCAACAAGCACTCATCGCGCAAGCTGAATTAATCACACGCTATATTGCAGCAAGACAACTTCCGCAGTTTACCGAAAGTTCAGGCAAACAGAGCGTAGATCCTTTCCCTAACTTTTCTGCCGCATTTCGTGCGCAAACCCTACGCCATGCTCAAATTGGGATATGGGTCGAAGCGGGAAATATGGATGCCGTAATGACTGAATTAACGGAAGATATGGCTTTCCAACGTCGCTGTTTGGCTGGCGCGCAAACGTTGATCGGCAAGATGGTCACCTTAGCAGCATTGCAGCGCGACTATGTGCTGCTCGCCGACTTGGTACGTGAGAAACCAGCCGAAATGGTGGCGCAGCAAACACGGGTACGTGCCTTACTCACCCCCCTTAACGCTGCGGAGCGCGACATGTTGCCAGCCATTCGACATGAATTCCGCATGTTGTCAAACGCATTGCGTTCGTTCAAATACGATTTGCTGCGGGAAGAATGGGGGCAACCTGCTGTTTGGATAGACGTCATCCGTGCGCCCTTGATGGAAAACTTGCTACTACGTAATGCCAGTGTCAATCGACTGTATCAACTGGAACAAGCTGACGAAGCATTGGCGCAAGCTGCGCCGCAAAGTTTTGCGCTAAAACAAGCTGAAGCTCAAGCACTTATGATTCAACTGTCTGAAGTGGATTGGCGATATTTCTACAATCCCGTTGGCAAATGGCTGGTTGATCTCAGTCACGCCGATTATCACCGCTATATTCTTCGTCCTTTAGAGTTGGACGCTTTTATTCGATTACTCACGTTACAACAGCAAATCACTGAACAAAACATCGCCGATGCCGACATTCCACAATTCCTCACCAGCAAAATTGCAACAACCCCCAACCCCTTTACTGGACAAGCCGTAGCATGGGATGCGACCCGCCATGAGCTCTATATCCCCACAGAGGGATCGCCGCTTCAATACAAACGCTACGGCAAAA
>FZPZ01000103.1_pt1 | contig 19894 bp, 21 predicted proteins | sample 1534811 | NCBI WGS metagenome assembly FZPZ01 (sample SAMEA104161953, study PRJEB21768) | metagenome | biome: subterrestrial habitat; feature: phreatic zone; material: underground water | place: France | collected 2016-06-01 | depth 60 m | reverse complement strand
GTAGGCAACATCTACGCCAACGAATCCCTATTCCGCGCCAACATCCACCCACAACGCCCCGCCAAACAACTCACTTTCGCAGACTGCACCCGCCTCGTCACAGAAATCCGCGCCACCCTCACCGAATCCATCCAACAAGGCGGCAGCACCCTACGCGACTTCGTCAGCGCGACAGGACAAGCGGGCTATTTTCAACAAAGCTACTGGGTCTATGGCAGAAACGGCGAACCCTGCCGAGTTTGCGGCGAGAAGATATTGCATATTAAACAGGGGCAACGGGCTAGTTTTTATTGTGGAGGGTGTCAAAGTGCGTAGCCTTATCGCGTCATTTAATATCAACTGCTTCAAACTTTCTATACAGTCCTGACAGCTTTTTCAAAGCAACCCTAAACTGGCTGCGCGCCTTAACGCGTGATTTTGTGGTCGCTTGTTCAACTTTGGAAGCGGGGTCAAATATCACATCCCCGCGTTGCATCGCCGCCAGAAAAAACGAAAAATCAGTTCCCTCACCCAAAAAAATAGGGCTTTTGTACTGATATTCAGGCGGGATTGCAGCATCTTTTTTGTAGGGAATATAGGCTGCCTGCGCATGTTTCCGACTCCAATGTGCGATCAGCCCGTTAAATGTCCACGCAGCAGACACATTACCCGCAGCATCCATCAAATGAATACCGCCATTCACATCACATATTTTCCCCGTTGTTGCATCAAAGCCTTCTAATAACAAAGTTTGTCCAGAGCTAGGGCAAGGAGTGCCGACCTTATGCGTTCCCGTAAAATATAGTCGATCATTGTCTATTGGACGACCATATTTTCTGACGAACGCCTCAACACCACTCTGTCCGTAATATCCTGAATCAGGTTCTGGGGTCATTAGGGTAATTCGACTACCTGAATACGCTTTGACTTCCCACCCCATAAAGTCGGGGGCTGCATGGGCATTTGGCTTAATGCCGAGCAATGCTTCCAATGTGTAGCCACCACCATTTTGGGCTTTGTAGGGAGCAGGAATGCCGTCTTTGCTCAGTTTCATGGATGGATGCCATCCTGTCTGATAAATTTTGTGTAAATGTTCCAGTAAAATCAGACGCGAATCTGCCGCACTTATATCCGTGAGGAGATATAAAACGCCACTTTTTTGATAACAACCTTTTTCAACTTTTGATGCCAACTCCGCAGATATATGGCTACCTGACTCAGAAAGATAAGCAAGTATTTTATTGTCAGCCGTGATGCCGAAAAACAAATGGCGACCATCCGAACCGTTATTGTGTAGCCGTGCCTCTTTGGGAATAGGATGCAGCATGGCTGATGGTGCAATGGAGCATCCTCGCAAAAAACCAGAAAGTCTAATTTCAGGATAATCAGGATAAAGAATAAGCTGCGCATGTTCAGCACATTCGATTTGCTGTTTTTCGTTTATCCAATAAAAATTAAGCGATGCTTTAAAGTTTTGCCTTTTTACCCCAGGCTCACTACGAATATCCGTGAAAGGCAATTGCTTAAGAACCTCAAAACTTCCACCAAGGTAGATTTGTTGTTTTGAATTATCATTTTCAGCCAATGGCTTACACAAAATCTTAATCGCACCCAATGAGTGCATCGCTTGAGTCAATGAATCAATACTTCCAAAGCTCATTTACTGCCTTTCACTTAAATTTTGTTTTGAATTTATACAGGCAAAATGCGAATAACTCACAACACTACTTATTAGGCATCGAATTGTCCAATACTGGCACGAAATACAGGAAGCCCCGCTTCATATACCGCATCACCATTTAATTCAAACATTTTGGTGATAATCTTACGCAACGCCGATGATTCTGTACCCGAAAAGATGCTTGTTCCATCCGCAACAGAAACAACTTCAGACGGGTCATCATCGGGGTGAAATAACAAACCACGAACCGACATTTCTGAGAACCAAGCAAGCATCCCATCAAAACTATAATTTTCCCATGCGGGAATTCGAGAAATTTCATTCATCACACTCTCCTTTAAAGAAATATAACCGCACCTTAGCTCATTGATTTTTGAGCATTATTTTTCAATATATCTTGCATCAAACTAGCGATATGCGTCACAACAGGCACAACCACAGAATTGCCGAATTGCTTATACGCCCGCGTATCCGACACAGGAATTTTGAAACTATCGGGATAGCCCATTAACCTTGCGCATTCACGCGGCGTGAGTCGGCGCGGATTTTTGTCTTCACCTTGCTTGATTAAAATTTCCGAACCATCTTTGTAGTAACGGGCTGATAGTGTTCGAGTAATGTTATGCGAACCAACTAATCCAAAACCAAAGCCATTGCCTTTTGCCCGATGCTTGGCGGCGTAGTTTTGCAAATACAGCCAAAGATTATTGGTCAGCGTGTATTTATCATGCACTTTGTGGGCGGCATGGTCAAAGTATTTGCCTTCATCCCACGGTAAAACGGGTTCGCTGCCATCCGTGCGATGCAAAATTTCGGCGAGGGTGTGATTTTTGGCGGGCAAATTCAATGCTGTCCAATCGAATGCCACAGGTTCGCGGAAGCCGACAATGTAAATCCGTTCGCGGTGTTGCGGCACAAAGTGCGCGCCGTCGATGACTTTGACGTGAATGTGGTAGCCCAATTCTTCGGTTAAGGTACGTTTAATCACGTCGAAGGTGCGCCCTTTGTCGTGCGATTGCAGATTTTTGACGTTCTCTAGCAAAAAAGCGCGGGGGCGTTTGGCGGCAATGATGCGCGCCACATCGAAAAACAATGTCCCTTGCGCTTCGCAGGCAAAACCATGCGCTTTGCCCAGTGCATTTTTCTTAGATACGCCCGCAATCGAAAACGGCTGACAAGGAAAACCAGCCAACAGCAAATCGTGGTCAGGAATATCCTCAGCGGCAATTTGCGTGATGTCGCCCGCCAACTCATGCCCGCCCGCAAAGTTTTCAGCGTAGGTTTTTTGTGCATAATTGTCGTATTCGCTGGTAAACACGCACCGTCCGCCTACGGCTTCAAACCCCGCCCGAATCCCGCCGATGCCCGCAAAAAGATCAATAAAATCAAAATTCCCTTGCGCAGTTTGTACAATATGCAAAGGCAAAAGCTGCTGCAATGCCACGGAAACGTAAGCAGGCGGTTGCGATTCTCGTGTTTCCCAACGGCGGATGGTGCGCACATCCACCTGCAAATAATGTGCAATCTCAACTTGGGAATGTTGCTTGCGAGCTTGGTTTAGATAGCTCAGAGCTAAATCAGGATTTTCAACGGTGGGATAGCGCATGATTTTGCTTAAATCTGGGAAGTTATGCGGACATTATACCCGCTTAAACTCCCATTTGGTAGTAATTTCCTTGTGAAAGTTAGCCCGCGTACGGCGCAATCGTTATTACGCCGTATGTGACGACGTTTTGCGCTCACCCCTTCGGCACAAGTACTTTGCTTATTGTCGCCCGACGCGGGCTTGGGTGCGCAAGGTTTTGTAGCCCGTATGCAATACGGGGTTTTATGTCATGACGAATGTTTCCCGTATTGCATACGGGCTACAGGTCTTCGTCGGCATGACGATGTAGGTGCGGATTTATCCGTACGCTGTTGATTTCCCCTTACCCCCAAAACCGTGCGAATGAATTCGCACCTACGTTTTCCGCGCATTACTTGACCCCCAAATCGGCAATGTATATAGTCCATGTATATTGCAACCAAGGAGCGAACCATGACCCTCAGCACCGTTTTTATCAATAACCGCACGCAGGCAGTGCGCTTGCCTGTGGAGATGCGTTTTCCTGATTCGGTCAAAAAGGTCGAGGTGCGTATCGTGGGGCAGGAACGCATCATTGCGCCTGCTCATGCGGCGTGGGATAGCTTTTTTCTGAACGCGGCACAACCCACTGAGGATTTTATGGCGACGCGTGCCGATCAGTCGCAACCCGAACGCGAGTCTTTTTAAGGGGCGGTGATGCTGAAGTATTTACTGGATACTAATATCGTCATTTATGTCATCAAGCAACGCCCGTTGTCAGTGTTAGCGATTTTTAATCAACAACATGGGCGCATGGCAATTTCTAGCATTACCTTGGCGGAATTGATCCACGGTGCGGAAAAAAGTCGTGATGTGGCACGCAATATGGCGGTTGTTGAAGATTTTGTCAGCCGCTTAACCGTGTTACCCTACGATGACAAAGCGGCGTGGCAATACGGCAATATCCGCGCTATGTTGGAGAAAGCAGGGCAACCCATTGGAGTCAACGATTTGCATATCGCGGCGCATGCGCGCAGTTTGGGCTTAACTTTAGTGACCAATAACCTGCGTGAATTTGAGCGCGTGCCAGGATTGTTGCTGGAAAATTGGGTAGATAAAGCCGCCCGTTAAAACCTTAAACCTTGACCCTCCGCAACTTGACATAGCCCGCGTAGGGCGCAATCGTTATTACGCCGTATGTGGTTCGTTTTGCAATCAACCCTTCGGCGCAATGCGCTTTGCTTATTGTCGCCCTACGCGGGTTTCGTAGGGGCGAATTTATTCGCACGCTTTTAATTTTTTCCTGCCCCCAAAACCGTGCGAATAACTTCACACCTACGTTTACCGTCGTTTTCCGCACATTACTTGCCCCCAAAATCGGCTTAGAATCGCGAATGAAGCTTGGTTTTGGGCTAAAATTGGGCAGTGGACAGTGCGTTTGCGGTGCTGAAAGTGCAAGATGCACTGAACCTGCCCTGCGATGCCTTGCCGATCAACGCTTTAAACCCCGCTCTTGAGCAACAGGGCGAACCTGGTCGCTACGCGCAACTTAATCTACAACATCCTTGATAAACGAAAGTAACGGTATGATAAACAATAAACTTCCTTTAGCAGCCTTACTCGCTGCGACTGTTTTGACCACTTTGGCCTGTACGGATACGGAACAAGCTGTACCGACTCAACCCACGACGACGACGACCACAACGATTACTACAACGGAGAAAAGCAGCATGGCACAATTGATTAAAAATGATATTAAACAAGGTACTGGCACAGAAGCCACATCAGGTAAAAATGTTTCGGTGCATTACACAGGCTGGTTGTATGACGAAGCGGCACCTGAACACAAAGGCAAAAAGTTTGATAGTTCACGTGACCGCAATGAGCCATTTGAATTCTCACTGGGCGCGGGCATGGTCATTCGCGGTTGGGATGAAGGCGTGGTCGGTATGAAAATCGGCGGTCAACGCACGCTGATTATTCCTGCTGACATGGGCTACGGCAAACGCGGCGCGGGCGGCGTGATTCCACCGAATGCCACGCTGGTGTTTGATGTGGAGTTGCTGGGCGTGAAATAAAAATTTATCGCTGAACTAAGCGTAGAATCCTGCGGCAATCAATCAAGGAGGGCTGTCGATGTTTCAGATACGAGTTCATGGTCGTGGCGGACAAGGGGTAGTTACCGCTGCCGAGATGTTGTCCGTTGCGGCATTTGAGGAAGGTCGTCATGCGCAGGCGTTTCCCAGCTTTGGTTCCGAGCGCACGGGCGCACCTGTGGTGGCGTTTTGCCGCATCGCCGATAAGGAAATACGGCTGCGCGAACCGATTATGCAGCCTGATGCCATCATCATTCAGGACCCCACGTTGCTCCATCAGATTGATGTGTTTGCGGGTCTGAAATTGGATGGTTATGTGCTGCTGAATTCGCGCCATAGCTTTGAAGAACTGGGCTTGGGCGATCTACTCAAGCAACGCCGCGCCGAGCGGTTTTGTACCCTGCCCGCCACGGAATTAGGACTCAAGCACGTCGGCCGTCCCATTCCCAATGTGCCTTTGCTGGCAGGATTCGCCGCCTTGTCAGGCATTATTCAACTGGAATCGGTGGTCAAAGCCATCAACGAAAAGTTTTCTGGCAAGGTCGCCGCAGGCAATATCGCGGCGGCAACCGAAGCCTACCAGCTGGTCAAGGACATGATGAAGGAGCACGCCGATGCTTAAGCAAACTGAAGGTTCAAAAGCGGTGGCAGAATCCATCGCCCTGTGTCGTCCCGAAGTCATCTGTGCCTATCCTATCTCACCGCAAACCCATATCGTCGAAGCACTGGGCGAAATGGTCAAATCAGGGAATCTCACCCCCTGCGAATTTATCAATGTTGAAAGCGAATTTGCCGCCATGTCGGTTGCCATTGGTGCATCGGCAGCGGGCGCGCGCGCTTACACCGCCACGGCTTCACAAGGTTTGTTGTTTATGGTGGAAGCCGTTTACAACGCCTCTGGCTTGGGCTTGCCCATTGTGATGACGGTCGCCAATCGCGCCATTGGCGCACCGATCAATATCTGGAACGACCATTCTGATTCGCTCTCGCAGCGTGATTCGGGCTGGATGCAGTTGTTTGCCGAAACCAATCAAGAAGCGGTCGATTTACACATCCAAGCGTTTCGGCTAGCCGAAGAATTATCCATGCCGATTATGGTGTGCATGGATGGTTTTATCCTGACCCACGCCTTTGAGCGGGTCGATATTCCGTCACAAGAACAGGTCGATACTTACTTGCCGCCATTCGAGCCGCGTCAGGTATTAGATCCCGCAGACCCCGTTTCCATCGGCGCGATGGTCGGTCCCGAAGCCTTTATGGAAGTGAAGTATTTGGCGCATGCCAAACAGATGCAAGCCATCGAGCGTATTCCACAACTCGCCGCCGAATTCAAACAACAATTTGGGCGCGACAGCGGCGGGTTGATCCGCACCTATCGCAGCGAGGATGCCGACACCATCATTATCGCCATGGGTTCGGTGCTGGGCACGATCAAAGACACGGTCGATGAAATGCGCGACGCAGGGCATAAAATCGGCGTGCTGGGCATTATCAGCTACCGTCCCTTCCCGCTGGAACAAGTGCGCGCCGCGCTGATCCATTGCAAACGCTTTTTGGTGCTGGAAAAAAGTCTTGCCGTGGGCATGGGCGGCATTGTCGCCACTGATGTGCGCATGGCGGTCACAGGCACAGGGCTGAAAGGTTTTACCGCGATTGCAGGACTAGGCGGTCGCCCCATTCCCAAAGCCTCGCTGCACCAGCTATTTTTACAAGCCGAGCAAGAAACCTTGCCGCCTGTGACCTTCCTAGACTTGGACTGGGATGCGGTCAATAAACAACTAGAACGCGAACGCAAAACCCGCCGCTCAGGCCCGATTGCCGAAAATATCCTGCATGACAAGGGGATTGTTTCGGCGAAGTTTGGTTAGGGAGATATTTAGAATGAACCCAATCTATCCAGACATTGAGTGGTACGTAGCGATCAGCGAGGGAAAGCACATCACAGCTCGCTGCCCTAATGCGACCATACATCGTTGCCCACGATATTTCGAGTCCATAGCTCTATTGGCAGATGCGGGCATCACATCAAAACTCCCCAAGGCAACGCATGACGAAGTCCTTGCAAAATGGAAATCGCATGAACTTTGGCCTGTTACAGGTGAAACGGCTGCATCTATCTCTGGTGGTGGGAAGTCGAATTGCTTTTCAAATTTCTGCCCAGAGGTCGCATTCGATACTTTCAAACTTTTTGCGAGTACGTTGAGAGATTTCTATGACAGCCTCGACAGAAAAAACCGAGAGCGACAGCTAGAACAGGAAGGGATGCCGACGGGAAAGGATTGGCGTTTGCATTGGGAATACATAGAGCCTACGCATTATTCAGTATGCCCTGTTTATTCAAAACTACCTCAGGAGAAAAAAGTGGCTGATATAAATTTCCACGGGTCGATTACTGGTCAAGTCAATGTTGCTGGTGGTTCGGTTAATTCGCCTAGTTTGATGAATCTCTCAGTGGGTGACATTCTCAATAAAATTGAAAATTCAGATGCTTCGTCTGAGCAAAAGGCATCAGCAAAATCAAAACTTAGTGAGTTTCTTACTCATCCAGTTGTTGCGGCTGTGGTCGGTGGCCTAGTAGGGCACATCGGTGGCTAATCTTGTAATCAAGCAAAACTCCGCAAAAATGCAACACCTCGCAACTTTACGTTAGGAGATCACCATGAGTTTTCAACCCGTTAAGTTTTACCAAACAGGTACTTACACGGTAGGCAATCGCTTACTTACCCCTAAAAGCATCGTCGAAGGTAACCTGCATGACAAAGGGATCGTGTCAGCGAAGTTCGGTTGGACGACAACAGATGATTGCAATTAAAGTAGTACGTCCTTGGACATTTCTTAGAATTGCGAAATACATTGCAATTGCTTTTGGCGGTCTTGTCATTGCGCTAATACTTCTCGTTGTTACATTAAACTGGTGGATGTCTGGTGGTGTTTTTACAGTGTCACGCTTTGATCAAACAGTTTGGTTCGCGCCGCAGACGCATGCGACGGAATTTACTTGTTATCGGGGCAGAATGGCCAAGGACATAAAGAATCGCTTGCTTACTCTCGACATGACGCATAAGGACATAGAGCATCTTTTAGGCACGCCAGATGGACACTTTACGTCAGCGGAATATCAATACATCTTGGGAATGTGTAGTGGTTTTATGATTGATTATGATGTCTTGCACATCTATTTTGGTACTGACGGCAAATATGCAAACTCAGCCATCCTTCAACACTAAATTGTCGTCCAATCCTACGCTCAAGCGGGACTGCGCAAAAACGCGCAGCCCCTCAACTTTACATCTGGCACTATTATGAGTGATAAATCTACAGCGGCGATAATGGGGCTGGTTGCAGCATCGCCAATTTTTATCTTGGCCACTTATATACTTAGCTTGCCAAAAGAGATTCAGGACGATCATTTTAGCTTTATGGTCATTGCCCCGTTGAGTTTGGCATCTCTGCCTTGGGGTTTCGCCATCGCTCCGATATTGTCACTAATCCATAATCGTTTTTCCGAAAATATTGTTGAAAACATAGTATATGTTTGGCTTGTGCTGAGCATTTATGCCAACTGCTATTGGATTGCGTACAATTCAGGCTGGCGAAAAACACTACTCTTTCTATTTAGCGTGATTTTTTCGATGCCGCTTATTGCTTTTCTAGATCATCTCCATAAATTCTGATATTAATCATGGATATTCATCTTATCTACACCGAAAGCGAAGTCATCGTTTCAACCAAGCCCTATGCTTCGTGGAGAGAAATTCAGGACGAATTTTCTGCATACAAGGCATCACTCGGCCCTTGGGATGAAAGTGAAATTATTGACTATCTGCAAGATGAATATCCACAAATCAGTCCAAGTGCTGCGCGCCAAATTGAAATGCTTAAGTCATCACAAGATATTACCAAGACGATCACTTTTCAGGCGACTGAACAGCCCGCCACTTCTCACGTTTAGGAGATCACCATGAGTTTTCAACCCGTTAAGTTTTACCAAACAGGCACTTACACGGTAGGCAATCGCTTACTGACACCTGAAGAACATAGCGTGCAATCGGGTCAGACACGCAACAATTCCATCAATTCTGGGCATCGCGCTTGCCAAGGGTGTGGCGAGGCATTGGGGGCGCGTTATGCGATTGATGCGGCGATGGCGGAAAGTCATGGGCAGTTGATCGCGGCGAATGCCACGGGTTGTTTGGAAGTGTTTTCCACGCCGTACCCTGAATCCTCTTGGCAAGTGCCGTGGATCCATTCGCTGTTTGGCAATGCGCCAGCGGTGGCAACGGGCATTGCGGCGGCGATGAAGGTCAAGGGCAAACATGACGTACGCGTGGTGGCGCAAGGCGGCGATGGCGGCACGACCGATATTGGCTTTGGTTGTTTGTCGGGCATGTTCGAGCGCAACGATGATGTGCTGTATATCTGCTATGACAATCAAGCCTATATGAACACGGGCGTGCAGCGTTCTTCTGCCACGCCTCCTGCGGCGCGCACGGCAACCACCATGCCTGTCGGGGCTGAACCTGGCAACGCCTTTGGTCAAGGCAAAAATCTGCCTGAAATCGCCATGGCACACGGCATTCCTTATGTCGCCACGGCGACGGTCGCCGATTTGCGCGACTTGGAGTACAAAGTGCGCAAGGCGATGAATATCCGTGGCGCGCGCTATATTCATTTGTTTGTGCCGTGTCCGCTGGGCTGGGGAACGGCTTCGCATGACACCATCCGCATGGCGCGCTACGCCAAGGAATCGGGCTTATTTCCCGTGTTTGAAGCGGAACATGGCGAGGTGACTGGCGTGTTAAAAATACGCCACAAAATCCCCGTGGAGGAATATATGCAACCCCAAAAACGCTTCGCCCATCTTTTCGGCAAACAGGCGCATCCCGAAACGGTGGCGCGCATCCAAGCCATCGCTGACCGCAATATCCGCAAATATGGGTTGTTAGACCAAGAGGAGGTTGCATAATGCAAAGCAAACCTTTTGCCATTACGCTCAAACCTGGCACGTCTTTAGCCAATTTAACAGGCACTTGGCGCACCGCGCGCCCTGTGTATTTGGATAGATTGCCGCCGTGCAACCACGCTTGCCCTGCGGGTGAAAACATTCAGGGTTGGCTGTTTCACGCCGAATCAGGCGATTACGAACAAGCGTGGCGATCCTTAGTGGAAAACAATCCGCTGCCCGCTGTGATGGGGCGGGTGTGTTATCACCCTTGCGAAGGCGCGTGCAATCGTGGTCAACTCGATGAATCGGTTGGGATTAACTCAGTCGAACGCTTTTTGGGCGATGAAGCGATTAAGCGAAATTGGCAGTTTGATGCACCCGCCGCCGCGACAGGCAAACGCGTACTGGTCGTGGGTGCGGGGCCTTCGGGTCTGTCTGCTGCGTATCATTTGGCGCGCTTGGGGCATCAGGTAGTGATCCAAGAAGCAGGTCCTTTGGCGGGTGGCATGATGCGCTTTGGCATCCCTAAGTATCGTTTGCCACGCGAGGTGCTGGATGCCGAAGTGCAGCGCATCTTGAGTCTGGGGGTGAAGCTGACGCTGAATGCCAAAGTGGACAACATCGAAGACAGCATGAAACAAGGCGGCTTCGATGCGGCTTTCTTGGCCGTCGGCGCGCATATCGCCAAGCGGACTTATATTCCGTCGGGCGATGCGGCGCATATCGTGGATGCGGTGTCGGTGCTGCGCTCGATGGAAGGCGAAGACCAACCCATGCTGGGGCGGCGCGTGGTGGTGTATGGCGGCGGCAATACCGCAATTGACGTGGCGCGCACGGCGAAACGTCTGGGTGCGACGGAGGCGATTATCGTCTATCGCCGCACCCGCGAAAAAATGCCCGCGCATGATTTTGAAGTGGAAGAAGCCTTGCAAGAAGGCGTGATGATTAAGTGGTTATCTACCATCACCCAGGCGGACGAAGGCTGTCTCACCGTGGAAAAAATGGTACTGGACGACAAGGGCGTGCCGCAGCCGACGGGTGAATTTGAAACCATGGAAGCTGATTCGCTGGTGTTGGCATTGGGGCAAGATGTGGATTTGTCCTTGCTAGAAGGGGTCTCTGGACTGGAAATTAAAAATGGCACGGTGCAAGTGTCAAGCAATATGATGACAGGTCATGCGGGCATTTTTGCGGGCGGCGATATGGTGCCGTCCGAACGCACCGTAACGGTCGCGGTGGGGCATGGCAAAAAGGCGGCGCGTCATATCGACGCATGGTTGAACGGCGCGACGTATCAACCTGAACCTAAACACGAACTGGCAGAATTCGGTAAACTCAATCCTTGGTATTATTCCGATGCCGACAAAACCGTGCGCCCGATGCTGGACATTATCCGCCGCCAAACCAGCTTTGACGAAGTGCAAGGTGGCTTGGATGAAAGCAATGCCTTGTTTGAAGCGCGTCGCTGTTTGTCGTGCGGCAATTGCTTTGAGTGCGACAACTGCTATGGCGTGTGTCCCGACAATGCGGTGATTAAACTCGGCGCGGGTAAAGGCTTTCAATTCAATTACGACTACTGTAAAGGTTGCGGGTTGTGTGTGGCAGAATGTCCGTGTGGCGCGATTAAGATGGTGGCGGAAGAGACTTAACATGCTGCTGAAAAACGTGATGAGCGAAGCCGAGACAAGGAAAAAGGGGGCGAAAAAGCGGAATTTACATCAAGTAAATGAGCATTTTGAGCCACTTTTTGACACCGTATCGGCGAGCGTAATAGTTTTGCAGTAGCATGTTAATGGGGCTGGTTTCAAATCCGATTTTGGTGACGGTACTGATGCTCGCCGTCTCCAATCTGTTTATGACATTTGCGTGGTATGGACATTTGAAGCATTTGTCCACGTCGCCGTGGTATATCGCCGCGTTGGTGAGTTGGGGCATCGCGTTATTTGAATACTTGTTGCAAGTCCCCGCCAATCGCATCGGTTTCACCATATTAAACTTGGCGCAGCTCAAAATTTTGCAAGAAGTCATCACCCTCGCGGTTTTCGTGCCGTTTGCGGTGATCTACATGAATCAACCCCTAAAGTGGGATTACCTGTATGCCGCGCTATGTTTGATGGGCGCGGTATTTTTTATTTTTAGAGCATAAGCATGAACAAACATATACACATTCTGGGCATTTGCGGCACGTTTATGGGCGGGATTGCGGCATTGGCAAAACAAGCGGGCTATCGGGTCACAGGCTGCGATGCCAACGTTTATCCGCCCATGAGCACCCAGCTCGAAACCCAAGGCATAGAGCTGATTCAAGGTTTTGGCGTGGAACAGTTAGACTTAAATCCCGATATGTTTGTGATCGGCAATGTGGTGTCACGCGGCAATCCCTTGATGGAAGAAATCCTCAATCGCAATCTGCCCTATATTTCGGGCCCGCAATGGTTGGCGGAAACCATCTTGCGCGACAAATGGGTGCTCGCCGTCGCAGGCACACACGGCAAAACCACCACCAGCGCGATGTTAGCGTGGATTTTGGAATACGCAGGGCTATACCCTGGATTCTTAATCGGCGGCGTACCTGAAAACTTCCATGTTTCCGCCCGACTCCCTACACTCCCCTCCAATAAACTCCCCTCGCCCGCAAGCGGGAGAGGGGTAGGGGGTGAGGGAGAGGGTGGCGGCTTTTTTGTGATTGAAGCCGACGAATACGACACCGCCTTTTTCGATAAACGTTCTAAATTTGTCCACTATCGCCCGCGCACCGCGATTCTGAACAACCTAGAATTTGACCACGCGGATATTTTCCCTGATCTCGCCGCCATCGAAACCCAATTTCACCATCTGGTGCGCACTGTTCCCAGCACAGGCTTAATCGTCAGCAACGCCCGCTCTGACGCATTGGGCACGGTATTGAAGCGCGGTTGCTGGACACCCGTGGAACATTTTGGAGATGCATCAGGTTGGGACATAGATGCGGACAATGTCGTGCGTTTGGCGGGTGTGGTGCAGGGCGAATTGCATTGGGACTTGTTGGGCGAACACAATCGCCAAAATGCCCTTGCCGCCTTAGCCGCCGCACGTCATGTCGGCGTACCCGTAGCGCACGGCTTGGCAGCATTGACCGAATTTAAAAATGTCAAACGTCGCATGGAAGTGCGCGGCGTGGTGGGCGGCATCACCGTGTATGACGACTTCGCCCATCACCCCACCGCCATCGCCACGACGCTAGCAGGCTTACGCCACAAAGTCGGCAACGCGCGCATCTTGGCGGTGCTAGAGCCGCGCTCCACAACCATGAAGCTAGGCGTAATGAAAGACGCGCTCCCCGATAGCTTACATACAGCAGATCAGGTGTTTTGCTATGCGGGCGGCTTGGGTTGGGATGCCCACGGCGCACTCGCCCCCTTGGGTGACAAAGCCATCGTCGAAACCGACTTATCGCAACTCATCAAAAAAATCACCCAATTCGCCCAAGCAGGTGACCATATTTTAGTGATGAGCAACGGCGGATTTGGGGGAATACATGTGAAGTTACTGGAAAGCTGGGGCGGGGTGTAACTTTGTAAACTAGTCGAGTTTGCCCGCATGAATGCCAAGCACGGTAAATTGAGCCACATTGGTGGGGCATTGAAAACACGCTGCACGGGGTGCTAGATGTCACCTTCAGAGAAGAATGCGATTACGGCACGAACAAGAATGCAGTCAAAACGCAAATCTGGATCGCGATCAGCATTTATGCGCTAGTCGCCATCGTGAAAAAACACCTCAAAACTGAGACGACACTTTACACAATTCTACCAATTTTAAGCATGACTATTTTTGAAAAATACTGCTTGATCAGCTGCTTACTAATTTTGAAATCCAAGAAGCTATATCGAAAAGCGATAACCAATTGAATTTACTCAACTCAATTGGCGAACGTTACTGATATGCGATGACCCCAGTGCGCTTACCGCGTTTCACGCGCCCAAGGCTGGATGCAATCCGCCCCTGCAAACTTACATCCTTATGTTGCCCGCCATATTCCAACTACACCCACGCCTATCCAAAACACATTCAACAAAGTATACGCTCGGTCTTTTTTAACTAAGGCACACCAAGAAAGTATTACCGCATCTATAGTATTTAAAATCCAAACAAACAAAAATGGACTGGCAGGACCAAACCAACTTACCACGGAAAAACTCATTATCCGCATCATCACGCCGATCATCTCAATGGTCGAAAGGTGTTTAAAAATCAGAATATTTATTTTTGTAATCATATTGTTAATATATTTTTTAGTGATAATAGTGAGGGAGTTCTTACTAGAGCGTGCAATTTATTGCGCGATGTTTTTCTGACGTTAAATTGCGCTTAATTTTGTACAGATACCAATGCAGGCAAACTTTAGCGCGACGAGTCAACCCATGCGGGTCATTAAGTCGTTGCGTCTAAGTTTTCGTGTATTTTTGATTTGTCGGTGAGCAAAAGAAATAGACAAAAATAAAGCGGTAGGGGAAAGCTGCGCGCATACATCATTTTGTAGTGGCAGATGCAACGTCCCCTATATTCTCACCAACTGAACAACTAAATATCCAATTTTTTGTACGCAGCTACTTACGACTTCAATTTTACATCCCTCTTGAAAGACTATTTTTCGGGGGAAGATCAAGACAGTGCAACAACAATAATGCAAAGCAAAATCAACATGCGTACTCCATGAGTGAACATTCGATCCATATTTAAACCCATAACTTTATGGAATAGAATATTCGCTGCTGGCACAAGAGGTAGAAGTACAAATATCCATCTGATAGAACCTAAATCAGGTAATAAAAAGAAACAAGTTACCGCTCCAGAAATTGAAAGAATACTGCTAAGAATAAGAAGATTAGGAGCACTTCCTAGAAGGCCGACCCAGTTTCCCATACCAACTTTTAAATCTCCTTCGCGATCGCCATAATCTTTTAGAGGGAAATTTGCCAGAAATAAAGCAGTAGTTGAAAGTAGATAAGGGGGGAAATCACTAAGACCTGTGGCCATTTGATAACCAATAACAATCGGAATATTGAAATTGATCACCAGATAAACTGTAGCTAGTGGAGGTATTCGTTTAAACCGTACAGGGGGGCAGGAATAAAAAAATCCCATGGCTAAAACGATCCAAATCAATATACGTTGATACCAAGTATTATGCAGAAATAGTGGATACACCATTGTAAGTACAAAAAGCATGGTCACATAAATCCAAGCTTCTTTTCTTGTAACATCACCATTAACCAAAGAGCGCTATAGTGGCCCCCACTTTCCAGACATTGATTTAAGATAGTCTCCTGCGATAAAAAAGGAGCAAATAATGAGTGAAAGTAAGCGTAAGCAATTTACGGGTTCGTTTAAGGCGAAGGTCGCGCTTGAGGCGGTTGGGGGTGCGAAGACGGCGAATGAGATCGGTCAGGCGCATGGGGTGCATCCGACGCAGGTGGGGTTGTTTCAGCGTGAATTGCAGACGCAGGCGGCAAGTTTATTTGAGGTCAAGCGCGGGGTGAAGGCTGTGGATGAGGCGAGCAGTTCGGAGCGGTTGTATGCTGAAATTGGGCGGCTCAAGATGGAACTGGATTGGCTCAAAAAAAAGTCTGGGATGTGCCCGTAGCGGTGCGTAAAACCTGGGTGAGCCGTGATGAGCCTTTGGCGGTGCTGCGGCAGTGCGATTTGGCGGCGGTGAATCGCAGCAGCATTTACGCCCAGCAGCCCGTGGCAAAGCAACCCGATGCAGCAGAAATCGCCCTGTTAGCCCTGATTGATGCCGAATACACCCGCCATCCGTTTTTCGGTAGCCGCAAAATGGTGCGTTATTTGCGCGGTCTGGGGCATATCATCAGCCGCAAGCGGGTGCAGCGACTGATGGCAACCCTAGGCTTGGCGGGCATGGCACCAGGTCCCGCCACCAGTCGCCCGCATCCGCAGCACAAGATTTACCCGTATTTGCTGCGCGGCGTAGCCGTTGTGCGCCCCAACCAAGTGTGGAGTACCGATATCACTTATATTCGCTTGGCGCGAGGATTTGTCTACCTAGTGGCGGTGATCGACTGGTATTCGCGGCGCGTGTTGGCATGGCGATTATCCAACACCATGGATAGCGAATTTTGTATAGATTGTTTACAAGATGCTTTGCAAAATCACGGCACGCCTGAGATATTTAACAGCGACCAAGGCAGCCAATTTACCAGCGCGGCTTTTACCAAGGTATTGTTAGAAAAGGAAATTACCATCAGCATGGACGGACGCGGAAGAGCATTGGACAACATCTTTGTCGAACGGCTGTGGCGCAGCGTCAAACACGAAGATATTTATTTGAAAGGTTACGCCACGCTACCTGAATTACTGCTCGGATTGACGGAATACTTTGACTTTTACAACACCGAACGCACCCATCAATCACTGGGTTACCTCACCCCCGACCAAGTCTATCGCACGGGACAAGGCGGCGGGGCGGTGATTGTGGATAAGTACGCGGCGACAGCCAAAACAGATTTAAAAATAGACACCACAATCTGACGCGCAATCGCGATGTGGATAAACGCAGGGTTAATTGAAATTGACGTGATCACAGCGTTTGACGTAGCGCTGAATTTGACGTGATTTTGGATGTGACGAAATCACGCGATTTGACTTCGCGACTGCAACCAAATTAGAAATTACAACTGAAAAACGAGGCAGCGTCGTCCCGCTGCAAACATCAGGCGACCATCTTAAATTCGATGAAGGATTGTCTTGACGGAAGGGGCCACTTTAGTACGAATTCATTCGTACATCGCCCGAAAGGGCGAAAACCTAGCTTTATTCACAAGTAACGGTACGAATTTGTCGTACCCACGGTCAAGCGGTTTCGCGCAGCAAACCGTCGATTGAGGTGGGAAAGGGCGGATTGCCTTGCGGCGAAACCACCTTACGCGTTAGTGAGGATTGGATTGTTTGATAAATGCGACCAATTTTTTAACTTGATCTTCTAGGTTTAAACGCGAGAAGTCGGCGGGATACTTGGAGACAATGTGTTTTGCCACGTTGACTTTATTGGCTTGAGTGGATTTTTTTGTTTGTGCGTTATTGCCATCCCCTGATTGCTCTTTTTTTGTGATGATCGAAAGGGTGTTGTCGTATTGACCAAAGTTCCCGTTAGATTCTGCACTTGGGTAAGTGCATTGAATAGCATCTTTAACCTGATCTGGCGGTAAGTAATTTTCAATCTCACGCCCTTGCGTCAACCAAGCAAAGCCGTGTTTTTCATCTTTATTGAACTCAACACATAGCCGCTGCTTCGTTTCATTTATACCTTCATTTTCTTCTGATTCATCGCTATCCAACACGATAACCCCGCGCCGATTCAGCCGACGCAAGGAGATAAAGTTTTCAATCGACGTTTGATCCAAATCTTCGCCAGATAAATGCGAAGCAAGTCGTCCGCCATAGAACATGATGGAATAATGAATACCTTCAATTAGCGTTGGGGAATGTGCGTTAATCCAATAATTCAAATAGATGCGATCCGATGGGCCTTCTACCCAAATCACGCAATTGGCTTGTAGCAAATCCGAAGGATGGTAGCCAAGGTCTTGGCAAATTTCTGAACGTTGCGTATCCGAACTTGCCCGCTCCACAATCGACTGCCCATTTTCCATGCGAATGTGATAAATCTCAGCATCAGGCGTGTCCATCAAGGCGGCGGAATGGGTGGTAATGAAGTATTGGTTAGAAGTGCTTTGTAGATAACGCACCAACTTTTTTTGGAGCAGCGGGTTGAGGTGTAATTCGGGTTCTTCCATGCAAATTACGGTATTTTCTAGAATTGTTGCCGCCGTAGCCAGAATAATGACCTCGTGAATACCCGTCCCTAAAGATTCCAATGGCAAAAGTTTGTCATCTATTTTGACGTGAATTGTTTCTCGACCATGCGGGATTTCGATTGTTGCCGTATTGTTATCAATGACATTGCGCACAAAGGCTTGGATTTTGCCAAAATTGACCCTGTCGGTTTGGTTTAAATGATCGTCGGGGCGTTCTAATTTTGCCAATCGTTTAATAATGCCTTCGCCGCAAAATTCTTCGGAAATACTATTTGGCCAGCAATTCTCATTTTGACCAAACAAAAGCGTCGTGAATTATTGGCTAGGGTTGAGGTAGTAGATTTGAGCAATATTCAGCACATGCCTCCACGAGCGGGGGGATTTATCGCGCCTTTGTCCAATGGGCAATTTTTGCACAGGATAGATTGTAGTTTGATGCGCGGTCGTTAAATAAAAATTTGCTCTATGTGAAACACCGTGGGTAGTCGAATTTCAATTTTCCGCATAGGAAAAAAATCATATTGATAAAATTGTTGATATTTCGATAGCCTCTGGCGCGTCTTTTTGCGAGTTGAACTTTGCTGTTGATGCCTTCTAGGATGCCGTTGCTGATGCGCGATTCGACGAAGTGGATGATGCCAGACCAATGCGCCCTGACGGTTTTGGAAAATGCCATAAAGGCGGGGATTTTGGCTTCCTCGATCTCTTGACACCAATTGGTCAGAAAGGTCGTTGCTGCCGCTTTGTTGGGCATGTCCCACAGGTCATTAAACAGCACTTTTAGCCTGTAGGCGCGTCCTAGCGTCGGATAAAGTTCAATCATTTCTGTAAGTGCCTTTTCCTTTTTTTCCGACAGATTTTCCCTGTTTTTCAGAAACGTGTACTTGTGACCTTTTAATTCCTCATGTTCCTTACGTTCGGCACGCCGCACTTTATCCATTGCCTCGTTGAGCAATTTGACCACGTGAAAGCGGTCAAAGGTAATGGCTGCCTCAGGAAAGGATTCGGCTGCACCCGCAATGAACGAGGGCGATAAGTCTATGCTGATTTGCTTAATGTTATCTTTAGGAACGCCTTTGTCTTCAAGGTGTTCCCGTATACTTTTCAAGGTAGCCTTGCCTTTGCCTTCGCACACATGAATCACACGGGATTGATCTAAATCGACCCCCAGCGTGACATATTTATGCCCTTTGCGCGATGAAGTTTCGTCCACGCCAAGCTGCGTAATGCTCGAAACATCGTCCGCCTGACGTGCTTTTGCAATCCAATGATTGAACAATGTCCAGACGCGTTGTGGGTTAACTCCTAGTATTTCCGCCACCCGATTCACAGGCATTTCCCGCTCAATCAGTGCCATGGCAAACGCCTCGAACATCAGCGTAAAACCGCTCTCGGCACGCGCCCACGGCACGCTTACCGTCTGCACTTTTCCGCTGGTGGTTTTGATGCGAGGCACCGCACAATGCAAGAAACAATGATGCTCAAAAAAGTTCAAATGCTGCCATTCCCGCGCCACCGTATCATGCACGGGACACAGAGCCTCAGTCTCATCTGGGAAGCGCGCACCACGCTCAAAACCAATGTGCAAATGCAGCTCTTTGTGTGCAGTATCGTCGGCAGCAAATGAAACATCGTTCACTTGCCAAGGGGATTGCAGGCCAAGTGCCATGCCAAATAAAGTTGTACTATTCATGCCCATAATTATCGCATTACCCACGGTGTTTCACATAGAGCCAATAAAACAGTTCATTTGGATAACAGTGTTGTCACTCGACGCTCCCATTAGGCGGGGGCAATTTTGGGCGTTCGTGC
>FZPZ01000009.1_pt1 | contig 20624 bp, 22 predicted proteins | sample 1534811 | NCBI WGS metagenome assembly FZPZ01 (sample SAMEA104161953, study PRJEB21768) | metagenome | biome: subterrestrial habitat; feature: phreatic zone; material: underground water | place: France | collected 2016-06-01 | depth 60 m | reverse complement strand
ACATCAAACCCGCCGCGCCTGAACCAATAATAATCACATCTGTTTTCATCTTTATTCCAATTCGTTAAATCCAAAGGGCAAACGTCCATCACGCGCCCCGTTTTGCGGTCTTATATCACACACCAGCAGCAGGTGGCGCAGACGGTGCGAGAAATTTATGGAAAATGGAGTATTTAATGCAAGCTTCGGATGATTGAAGCTGAAAATCAGGCAGTTACCTTACCGTATGCCGCTGGGTGTTTCATGCGATCGATTCTCTCTAAATCAAACGAATCCGTCCATTGATACCCCTTGATTCATTGCTCCGTTGATCCGATGAAGCGGAGCAAGGTGCAAAAATAGGGTCATAATTTTAGTGCTGCGCACCTTTGCATGACACACTTGGTAAACCGTCTTTATCAGGTACAATTTGCAGTCGCACGATCGAATTATCGCATTACCCACGACAAATCATATAGAGGCTAATGAATGAAAGCGATACTGTATTTTTGCCTTGTTTGGCTTGCATTGTTGGTGATATTTAACATAGCTTTCTACTTGTGGGTCTATATTACTCGAAGGGATTTCGGTTGTATTCTGGACGCTTGGGCAAATAGACACAAAGGCTACCGTGTGGGATTGTCGTATCATCAAGCGTTACTCCTAAGAGTGATTGGCCTCACAGAACGAGGACTTGGTTATTTTGGCTTGTTAGTAGTCGTGCCATTAAAAGTTTTATTATTGATTATCAAAGGATAAAAATGAGCAATCCGCCACTTTCCATTCGCCACGCTTACAAACACAAAACTTGATATATGAAATCTGCCCCACGCTCCGCCTCCCCCCAAAAACCCCCCGCCACCAAACCCACCCTTCACCCCCGTAACCGCCATCGTGGGCGTTATGATTTCCCGTCATTGGTGCTGGCTGTGCCTGAAATGGCGGGGTTTGTGGCAAAAAATGCTTATGGTGATGAATCCATAGACTTTGCCAATCCCGCTGCGGTGAAGCTGTTGAATCGGGCGTTGTTGCAAGCGGTGTATGGCGTGCAGGGCTGGGATATTCCAGCGGGGTATTTATGTCCGCCGATTCCTGGGCGGGCGGATTATGTGCATTGCGTGGCGGATTTGTTGGCGGAAGGCGGGGCGATTCCGCGTGGGGTGCGGGTGTTGGATGTGGGCGTGGGGGCGAATGGGGTGTATCCGCTGATTGGGCAGCGGGAATATGGCTGGCAGTTTGTCGGGGCGGAGGTGGATCGGGTTGCCATTGAAAATTTGCAGCGGATTTTGGCGGCGAATGCGGGCTTGAGCGAGGCAATTGAGCTGCGTTGGCAAGCGTCGCCGAAGTCAGTTTTTCACGGCATCATTCAAACTGATGAACGCTTTGAGCTGACCATGTGCAACCCGCCGTTTCATGCGTCAGTGGCGGAAGCAAAAGCGGGAACGCAACGCAAATGGAAAAATTTAGGGCACGGCGCGCAGCCCACGTTGAACTTCGGCGGACAAGGGCGAGAGTTGTGTTGCGAGGGCGGCGAGCTGGCATTTGTGTGTCGCATGGTAGAAGAGAGCGTGCATTTTCGCGACTGTTTGTGGTTTACCACGCTGATTTCCAAAGCCACCAACTTGCCCAGCGTGTATCGCGCCTTGCAACGGGTGGGGGCGGTGCAGCAACACACCCTCCCGATGGGACAAGGACAAAAGCAAAGCCGCTTGGTGGCGTGGACGTTTTTGAATGCGCAACAACGGCAAGCATGGCGGGCAGCGCGTTGGGGAAAATCTGAAAAATGAACGAGATACATGAAATTCAACACGCTTTGCGCACCTTTCGCGATGAGCGCGACTGGGCGCAGTTTCACCATCCCAAAGATTTGGCAGTCGCGTTGAGCATTGAAGCCAGTGAGTTGCTGGAATGCTATTTGTGGAAGTCATCCGAGCAAGCAGATTTGAACGCGGTGAAAGAAGAGTTGGCGGATGTATTTGCTTATGCCTTGATGTTGGCGGATCAATATGACTTGGATGTGAAACAAATTGTGTTGGAAAAAATGGCTAAGAATGCGGTGAAATATCCCGTTGAACACGCCAAAGGCAGTGCGGAAAAATACACTGAATTGCCATCATTCCCCCCAAAGGGACGGAAATAAAACCATTGAGATAAGTGGTTGTCTACAAATAACTGGGTATTGAGTTGCTAGTCGCTAGTCGTTAGTTTTTAGCTGGCGGGGTAAAATACCTTTCTCATCCACTTGAATATAGGGTAAAAAACACAGTATCTGGCAGCTTCCCAGTATTAACTAGCGACTAGTGACTAACAGCTCAGAATATCCGAGAATTTAGGCGCAGGTGCTTACGCCAAATAATAGAGCTGCGAGGCAATATCTCGCAAAATACGAACGGGATACACAAAATTCCCCGCCAATGAATGAAAAATCATGCCTGTTTCTTCAATTAAACCCAAAATTTTAGCGGTGTATCTCGAATTGGCAAAAGGGGTGGTTATATGCAATCTGTCGGTTATGTCGCATAATGGGCTTGACGCTTGGGCAAATTCGGCATAAAAACTCAACTGTGCGCGTCAATGCACGGAATCGCAGTATCTACTTAAATTTTATCAGGAGCTCACCATGAATACCCCATCTACCACTGATGTCAGTAAAGAAAAATTGATGCAAGATTTGCAAAATGTGGTTGCAGATGCTGAAGAATTATTGCGCGCGACCGCCAGTCAAACAGGTGAACGGGTCGCCGTGGCGCGCGAACGTATTGAAGAAAACCTCATCGCCGCCAAACAACGTATTGCGGTTGCTGAACTCGCATTACGCGAAAAAACCCAACAAGCCGCCACCGCAACAGATGAATATGTCCATAAAAATCCTTGGCAAGCCATCGGTGTCGCCGCTGGGGTAGGGCTATTGGTCGGCATGTTGATTTCACGCGGTCGCTAAATCATGGTCGAAGTCGGTCTGTTTGACTCTGTCAAACGACTCGGAGCGACGCTCACGGCAATCGCTGCCACGCGGCTGGCATTATTGGCGAATGAGTTGCATGAAGAACGCTTGCGATTAACCCAAATGCTGCTGCTTGCCCTATCGGCTTTGTTTTGCTTTGGGCTGACGGTGGTTTTTTTGACTACGTTTTTAGTGGTTTTGTTTTGGGACAGTCACCGTCTCATGGTACTGGGACTGCTCTGTGTGGCATTTTTTAGCTTAGGCGGCACGATGTTGCTTCTACTGCGGCAAAAAATCGCCCAAAAACCTAAACTTTTTGCCGCCAGCTTGGCTGAACTCAGTAAAGATCAGGCAGCATTACAATGAACCCACAACTATTTGAAATTCAGCAACAGCGAGCCGCATTATTGGCTCAAATTGCAGCCCAACGTGAGGAAATGAAACTGATCTCGCACCAATGGAAAACTCCCTTGCGTTTGATCGATCAAGGATTGCGCGGTCTGCAATGGCTACGCGCCCATCCATTGGCTTTGGTAGGTCTAGCGGGACTGTTCTTGCTCCGCAGAGGAAGCGCGGTGGGTTTAGTAATGGGGGTATGGCGCGGCTGGAAATTTTATCGGCGCACAAAAGACTTACTCAGCAAAGCACGTCATGGTCAATAAATTGATATGATGGCTTCCATATCCTTCGTATCAGCGAATTATCAAGCAGCAAATTCACAACCATCCATTTAGAGGTGATAAATTGGCAATTGAATTATTTAACAATGGCAAACATATTTGCTTAATGTTCGACGACTTGGCGGACGACGAAAACAATCATGCCGTACAGGCAAACCAGTTTCTCATCGTTGATAGCGAGCATGGTGCGCTGATTGACCCAGGTGGCAACATGACCTACAACGGCTTATTGATGGGGATGCAAGAGTATTTTCCCTCTAAGTACTTGGATTATTTATTTGCTTCACACGCGGATCCAGATATTATCGCCTCCGTGAACAAATGGATGATTCACTCTAGCTGTAAAGTCGCGATTTCCGCACTTTGGGCGCGTTTCGTCCCGCATTTTTGTACGGCGGGCAACACGGAGGGACGTATTCTCTCCATCCCTGACCAAGGCATGAACTTCACCTTAGGAGAGTCCACGATCGTCGCGATTCCTGCGCACTTTATGCACTCTGAGGGGAATTTCCAATTTTACGACCCCATCAGCAAAATCCTATTCAGCGGCGATATGGGCGCATCCATTGTGTCACATGACGAAGCGGATACCCCTGTAGAAGACTTTGCCGCGCATTTAAAACACATGGAAGGCTTCCATCGTCGCTATATGATTTCTAACAAAATCTGTCGCTATTGGGTGCATATGGTGCGTCAGATGGATGTGGAATGGATCGTGCCACAGCACGGCAAATCCTTTAAAGGCAAGAAAATGGTCAATCAATTTTTAGATTGGATTGAAGATCTACCTTGCGGCGTGGACTTGATGACACAAGACGCGTATCGCGTACCTGCTTAATCACGCTCAACGATATGGTCGGGTTTTAACCTGACTGACGTGATCACGATTTTGTAGGATAACAAAAGGGGCAAAACATCGTCCCTTTTAACCAGAAATCACCCACAACACCCCAAAGAAAATAGGTTGATGCAGCATATAAAGCAATAAGCTGTGCCGACCCGCCCACGTCAAACCCCGCAGCACATCAGGCACTTGCCAAGAGGCTTTCAGCCATTGCTCACTCACTGGATGCCGCGCTAAGAACATCCCTAGCATCACCACCCCCATCCACGGCAACAACGGCACATAATCTTCTGTGATGGGCTTGTAGCTCATCATCCCTAGCCATTGCAAAGCAGGATGGTTAAATACCGCATGTTGAAAGGTCGCGCCAATCAAAATCAGCGCGCTGCCAACGATCAAGTTCAACCAATATCCTCGCAACAGCAGTAATCCTATCGCGCTAGCAATAAAAATAAAATGCAGCACACCAAAGAAAATCACACTCTCTGGAAAGACCGCATAACTCCCCACGCTGACCAAAGCAGCACACCCTAACAAGCGCGCCAATCGTGGCGAGGCGGCACGCCAGCGCACGCCTGACGGGTTTGCCAGCACCAAACTCACCCCCACCAAGGTTAAAAACAAAGTCACGACCAACAAGCGCAAATTAAGCCAAAAAGGCTGGTGATAAAAATCCACGCTCATCCAGTGAAAATAATTTAAATCAAAGCAAAAATGATAAAAAAACATTAACGCAATTGCCCCGCCCCGCAAACCATCGACACGGTTATAACGTGGTTTAGGGGGAGTGACTGTTTGAGCCGCTTGACGCGTGGCTTTATTTTTTGGTTTCATCGGATTTTTCAAAGGGATAATTTGGTTGCTAGTCGTTAGTCGTTAGTCGTTAGTCGTTAGTCGTTAGTCGTTAGTCGTTAGTCGTTAGTCGGTAGTCGTTAGTCGTTAGTCGTTAGTCGTTAGTCGGTAGTCGGTAGTCGGTAGTCGGTAGTCGGTAGTCGGTAGTTGCTAGTTGCTAGTTGCTAGCTGGTAGCTGGTAGCTGGTAAGCACCCGCGCCTAAATTTTCGGGTATTTTAAGCTGTTAGTCGTTAGTTATTAGTCGCTAGTTAATGCTGTGGGTCTGCTTGATGCTATATTTTTCACAATATATTCAAGCGGATGAGAAAAGCCTTTCACTCCACCAACTAAAAACTAACGACTAACGACTAACAACTCAATACCCAATTATTTGTACGCAACCACTTAGCTGGTAGGGTGGATAAGCGTAGCGCATCCACAATTTTTCCAATAAATTCATATAGACGCACGCCCCCCCCGCCAACTAACAACTAACAACTAACAACTAACAACTAACAACTAACAACTAACAACTAACAACTAACAACTAACAACTAACAACTAACGACTACTAACCACCTCCTTAAAAGCAAAAAGCCCGACACTTTCATGTCGGGCTTTTTTAACGTCTAAGAACCGATTAAGGTGCTTGGATGTTAGAGGCTTGCTTGCCTTTTGGACCTTGAACAACTTCAAAAGTCACTTTTTGGTTTTCTTTGAGAGACTTGAAGCCGCTCATGTTGATTGCAGAGAAGTGTGCAAACAGATCTTCGCTACCATCATCAGGCGTGATGAAACCAAAACCTTTTGCGTCGTTAAACCATTTAACTGTACCAGTTGCCATGTGATTATTTCCTTACTTACTAAAAAAACGGGGGAGAAACCCCGCGAAACTGTTTGAATCTAAGACCGCACACGGCGAAACCAGTACTGCAGAAACTTTGAATCAAACACCAGACCGCTTTTTACGCTGGTTGGGGGAGTCTCGTCAAGCAATAAATTTATTATTTTGCATTTAGCTTGAAAAAATGGGGAAAATCGTCAAATATGACACGTCATTCACCATTGGGAAGCTGGATTCACGCCATGTCTACATTGTCACACAGCGAAACGGTGCTCGCACCTGAGCGTCAAAAAATCAAACCGCCTCGCTTGTACAAAGTGATTTTGTTTAACGACGATTACACCACCATGGACTTCGTGGTGGAGGTCTTGCAGCATTTTTTTAAGATGAATATGGAGCAAGCACAGGTTATTATGCTCAAAATACACAACGAAGGGGCTGCGGTCTGCGGGGTGTACACCCGTGATGTCGCCGAAACCAAGGTGACCCAAGTATCCGAATTTGCCAAACAACATGAACATCCACTACGATGCGACATGGAGGAAACACAATGATTGCGCAAGAACTAGAAGTTAGCTTACATCTCGCCTTTGTCGCGGCGCGCCAAAAACGTCATGAATTTATCACCGTTGAGCATTTACTGTTAGCGATGTTAGACAATGCCTCCGCCGCGCGGGTGTTACGTGGCTGCAACGCCAACCTTGACGAGTTGCGCACGGCATTAAATACCTTTGTCGATACCCATACGCCTGTCGTGCCTGGCAAAACGGACATTGAAACGCAACCGACCATGGGATTTCAGCGCGTGATTCAACGCGCCATTTTGCATGTGCAATCCACGCAAAGAAATTCGCAAGTCAAAGAAATTGATGGGGCCAATATTCTGGTCGCACTCTTTGGCGAGAAAGAATCTCATGCCGTTCACTATCTCACCGAACAAGGTGTTCGCCGTGTCGATGTGGTGAATTTCTTGGTAGATGGCATACCCAAAGCCCCCGAACCTACCCCAGCCCAAGCACAGGAAGGTGACGCGCCCCCCTCGCCTGATAGCGCGCTCAAAAGCTACACTTTGGATTTAAACGCGCAAGCCCTCTCTGGCAAAATTGATGCCCTAATCGGACGTGAACTGGAACTGGAGCGCGTGATTCAAACTTTATGCCGTCGCCGCAAAAACAATCCGCTGCTGGTGGGTGAAGCGGGCGTGGGCAAAACCGCCATTGCCGAGGGCTTAGCGCGGCGCATTGTGGAAGACAATGTGCCTGACGTACTCAAAGATGCACGCGTCTATTCCTTGGACATGGGTGCATTGCTGGCGGGTACGAAATATCGTGGTGACTTTGAGTTGCGTCTCAAAGCGGTACTGAAAGAGTTGACCGCCCAGCCTGGGGCGATTTTGTTCATCGATGAAATCCATATGCTCATCGGCGCAGGTGCTGCCTCCAGCGGCACCATGGATGCGTCCAACTTGCTCAAACCCGCACTGTCCAATGGGCAAATCAAGTGCATCGGTGCGACCACCTATCAAGAGTATCGCGGGGTGTTTGAGAAGGACCACGCGCTGTCACGGCGCTTCCAAAAAGTGGACGTGCCTGAACCGTCCATCGAACAAACGATCGCCATTTTGCGAGGGCTCAAAGCCAGCTTAGAGGAGCATCACAATATCAAATACAGCGCGGCAGCCTTGACCAGCGCGGCGGAGCTGTCCGCACGCTTTATCAATGACCGCCATTTGCCTGACAAGGCGATTGATGTGCTGGATGAAGCGGGTGCTGCACAACGAATTTTGCCAAAATCCAAGCAAAAGAAAACCGTGGGCAAGCACGAAATCGAAGAAATTATCGCCAAAATTGCCCGCATTCCGCCACGCACGGTTTCTGCTGATGACCGCAATGCGCTGAAAAATCTAGATCGCGACTTAAAAGCCACGGTGTTTGGACAAAACAAAGCCATAGACGCGTTGGCTGCCGCCATCAAAATGTCGCGCAGTGGCTTGGGCAATCCGCAAAAACCCATCGGCAGCTTTTTGTTTTCAGGGCCAACGGGCGTGGGCAAAACCGAAGTGGCGCGCCAATTGGCGTTCGCCATGGGCATGCCACTGCATCGCTTTGATATGTCTGAATACATGGAACGCCATGCGGTGTCACGCTTAATCGGCGCGCCCCCAGGTTATGTAGGCTTTGACCAAGGGGGTTTGTTAACCGAAGCGATTAGCAAACAACCTCATGCGGTGTTGTTGCTGGATGAGATTGAAAAGGCTCACCCAGACGTATTCAACATCCTGCTGCAAGTGATGGATCATGGCACCTTGACCGATAATAACGGACGTAAAGCCGACTTTCGCAATGTGGTGGTCATTATGACCACCAATGCGGGCGCAGAAGCGTTGAACAAGAGCCATATTGGCTTTACCCACAACAAGGAAAGCGGCGATGAAATGAACGACATCAAGCGCATGTTCACGCCCGAATTCCGCAATCGCTTGGATGCTATTATTTCCTTCGCCCCGCTGGATAGGGAAGTGATTTTGCGGGTGGTCGATAAATTCCTGATGCAGTTAGACGAGCAATTACACGATAAAAAGGTAGAAATTGTCTTCACGGATGCCCTCAAAGACTACCTTGCCAAACACGGTTTTGACCCCAAAATGGGTGCGCGCCCCATGGCACGTTTGATTCAAGACACCATACGCGCAGCCCTAGCGGACGAATTATTGTTCGGTCGTTTAGCCAATGGCGGCAATGTGACGGTCGATATGAATCAGGCGGGCAAAGTCGAGCTGCAATTTGCGAAAGAGGCCGTCGCGGTTTAAATGAGTTCTGGCTATCGCGGTCGCTTCGCCCCCTCCCCCACGGGGGCGTTGCATTTTGGCTCGTTGCTGGCGGCGGTCGGCAGCTATCTGGATGCCAAGCATCAGCAAGGAAAATGGCTGGTGCGCATTGAGGACATCGACACCCCGCGCAATATGAAGGGATCCGCCGACGACATCCTCCGCACCTTGGAGGCTTTTGGCTTGCATTGGGACGAAAGCGTGCGCTACCAAAGCCAACACTTAGCGGTCTATGCAGACACTTTGCAGCATTTGAAAGCCCAAGGCTTAGTTTATCCCTGTGGGTGTAGCCGCAAAGCCATTGCCAATGCGACGCAAGAACAGATTTATCCTGGCACCTGCCGCAAGGAACTCGTCCAAACACCGCACAAGACGCCCGCCTGGCGGATGCGCGTGGACGATGTCGTCATCTCCTTTACCGATCGTTTACAAGGCAAAATCACGCAAGACTTGGCAACCGACGTGGGGGACTTTGTACTCAAACGTGCCGATGGCCTGTTTGCCTACCAACTCGCCGTGGTGGTCGATGATGCAGCACAAGGCATCACCGACATCGTGCGAGGAGCCGATTTACTAGATTCCACCCCCCGCCAAATTTATTTACAACAACAACTGGGCTTGGATACCCCTCGCTATTTGCATTTACCGCTGGTGCGCAATACCCAAGGTCAAAAACTCAGCAAACAAACCCTTGCCCTCGCCATTCACCCAGACCATCCGACAGCAACCTTGTACGCCGCTTTGCAATACTTGGGGCAACATCCGCCTGTTGAATTGCAACACGCGCCCTTAGCCACCTTATGGGATTGGGCCATGGCACGCTGGAATAGCGACCATATTCCCCTTCAAATACCCCCTGTAGTTTAGCGTGGCGCATTCCCCAAGCTACATTATAATCCCCGCCACGATGCTCCTTTTTGATAATCCGCCATGCCTTTAAGTCATTTAGCGCGTGCTGATGCACATCGCCATACCCGTATTGCGCACTGGATAGGGCAGCTTGGTCTTGCTGCGGGCTATATATTGCTTGGTTTAGTGTCGAACTACTACTCCGCGCGCGCAGGTGCAGTCAGTATTTTCTGGCCAGGCAGTGGTCTCGTACTGGGCGCGCTCCTCATCGGGGGGCGACGTTTTCTCTTAGGCGCATTATTGGGGATGGGGATACTCAACACCCTGCTCCATCATGCCCCTTGGCTGGTACTCGGCATTACCTTGGGCAGCAGTCTGGCGGGCTGGTTAGGCTATTGGCTACTGACACACCACCATCGCAAAGCCGTGTTACTACAGACCTTACCAAGCTATCTACACCTGTTCGTATTGGGGGGTTGCATCGCCAGTATGGTCGCGGCACTCATTGGGACGCTCTCCTTACAACTGACAGGACAAATATCGTCGTCTGAGTATTGGCATACCGTCTCGCACTGGTGGATGGGCGACATACTCGGCGTAGTACTCATCACGCCCCTGATGCTGGCATGGCAACCTAGCAAACACACCCCACTCACAGGGCAAAAATGGCTCATTGGCATAACATTACTGAGCCTAACCTTGATGGCAGGGCAAATGGTGTTCTTAGATTGGCTGAACATCCATTTTGGTGATGTCGCCAAAGATTTCTGGATGTTTTTGTTTATATCTTGGGTCGCCATACAACTTGGGGTGCGTGCAACGACCTTTGCCTTGGTGATGATCGCCATCCAAGCGTTAGCAGGTGCGCACTTAGGAACAGGATATTTCGCCCACGACATCGCACAAACCCACCTGCATAACTATTGGGCTTACATCCTCATTCTTAGCTTGGTGGGCATGACCATGACCATCTATGTCCATGAAATCAAAAATAATTTAGCTGCATTAAAACTCAAAGACACCGCGCTCAACAGCACCGCAAACAGCATCGTTATTACCGACAAAAATGGTCTTATACTCTGGGCAAACCAAGCTTTTACCCACACCACGGGATACAGTTTGGCGGAAGCGACTGGACGCAACTCAGGCGAACTGGTGAATTCAGGCAAACAAGATCCCGCGTTTTATCAAGCCATGTGGGCAACCCTACACGACCATCGCCCCTGGCGAGGAGATTTGGTCAATCGCCGTAAAGACGGTTCCTTGCATGTCGAAGACATGACCATTACCCCGCTGCTAGACGAACACCATAAAATCAGCCATTTTGTCGCCGTCAAACAAGACATTACCGAGCGTAAACAGCTAGAACAAACCTTAGCCGTCAGCGACCTTGCCCTTAAATCCATTTCTCAAGGCGTACTGATTTCAGATGCAAACCAACTCATTATTTCAGTGAATCAGGCCTTTACTGACATCACGGGTTATCAGACTGCCGATATTCTGGGTCAGAAATGTGGCATGGTACAAGGTTCGCTCACCGCCCCCGAAACTGTCCACGCCATCAAATTAGCCGCCCAACAGCAAACCACCTTTACAGGCGAAATACTCAACTATCGCAAAGACGGCTCCACCTTTTGGAATGAGCTGACCATTTCTCCCGTGTTTGACCCACAAGGGACGCTGACGCATTTTATTGGCATTACGCAAGACATCAGCAAACGCAAGCAATTAGAAGCCGCGCGCCATGAGGCACTCGACCTACTCCAAAAAGTCGCCAGCCGCGTGCCTGGTCTCATTTACCAACTTCGTTTGCACCCAGACGGTCACGCCTCTATACCCTTCGCCAGTGAAGCTATTTTGAACTTATATCGCATCACGCCAGCAAGTGTGCGTGAAGATGCCAGCCCTTTGTTTGCCATGCTGCACCCAGATGACCTCGACTCCGTTTGGCGATCCATTCAACAATCTGCGCAGCATTTGACTTTATGGCGACAAGAGCATCGGGTCAAATTCGACGACGGCTCAGTACGCTGGCTACTCGGCAACGCCTTGCCCGAACGTGAAGCCGACGGGGGAACGCTGTGGCACGGCTTTATCACCGACATCACCGAGCATAAACAAATGGAAGAACAAGTCCATCAACTGGCATTTTATGACGCGCTGACCCAACTTCCCAATCGTCGCCTGCTAGATGATCGTCTAAGCCAAGCCATGGCGACCAGCAAACGGAATGCCTGCTATGGCGCGGTGATCTTTCTGGATCTCGATAACTTCAAACCCCTGAACGACACGTATGGTCATGCAGTGGGGGATCTATTGCTGATTGAAGCCGCGCATCGCTTAACGAGCTGTGTGCGCAAAATGGATACGGTCGCGCGTTTTGGAGGCGATGAATTTGTGGTGATTTTGGCAACTTTATCACCCGACAAAAAACAATCCATCGCAGAAGCCACCGTCGTCGCAGAAAAAATCCGCGCCGCCCTCTCTAGTCTCTATATCTTGAGCATTCGGCGCGCAGGCTTGGTCGATACCACCATCAAACATCACTGCACCGCGAGTATCGGCGTTGCCTTATTCACCCATCCCGAAGAACACGAGGGCGACATCCTAAAGTGGGCTGACACCGCCATGTATCAAGCCAAAGCAGCAGGACGCAATCTCATTTGTTTCTATGAATTCAAAACGGCACAATGACAACCTCAAGCTCAAAATCCCTCTCCCCACGCGAGCGAGAAAGTCCCGTTGCGTAGGGTGGGTTTGCGCAGCAACCCGCCGTTTTGGAGCGAAAAAGACGAATTGCTGACGCGAATCCACCTGACAAGACAGAGACGTAGGTGCGAATTCATTCGCACGTTTTTAGGGGGTGTCGATTGCGTTAAAACCGTGCGAATGAATTCGCACCTACACCAAGCTGGCAGGGTGCGCGATGTTGCCGCCGTCCTCAATGCCGATCCCCGCGTCGGGGCCTACATTGTAGAATCCGAGAACTTTGAATCCATCCGCAATCATTCCGCTTATGCGTTGATTGAAAAGGATAAAACACTGGGGTAAGCAGCTTTGATTGAACGTTGAATGTGGTTCGTCGCTACATCGCAGGATTTGTCGCATGGTTTTTCAACCACTCTTGCAAGGCAGCATCCATACGGGTTTGCCAGCCTTCGCCTGTGGCGCGGAAGGTATCGACCACATTTTGCGACAAGCGGATGGTGATGCGGGTTTTGGTCGGGGCAACTTGCGCACCGCGCCCACAGCGAGTCAGCTTAGTTTGCAAATTGGCAGACAATCCCGAAAACCGACTCGCCGCGCTCGCTTCTGCCGCTGTCCACTCAGGATTTTCATCGTCAGGTAAGTTGTGTTTCATAAATCCTCTCCTCTCGTTTATTGGCTTTGCGAAAACTAATCACCCGAATACCATCCGCTGTTTCGGTGAACACCAACGCGTGCAACCGCCCCTTCAGCCTCCCCAATGCCCGAATGCGCACCTCGCCATAATCCCGCCTCACATCGGGTGAAAACAGTGCGGTTTCAAATTCAAAATCCGCCACACGCTCAAAAGACAAACCACGCAACTCAATGTTGCGGGTATTTTTAGCGGGATCGTAAGTGATGTTCATGCCTCATATTGTATGCACGAAATAAAAACGTGTCAAAAAATTATCGGGCGGCTAAGGTAGTTGGCTGTAGATACGCGTAGCCCGTCATATGGCGCAGCGGAATGCGAGGGATTTTAGGCTATTCCCGTGTTGCCTTTAACGGTGGATTGCCTTGCGGCGAATCTACCTTACGGGTAAAGATGTAGGGCGGCAATAGCGCAGCGCATTGCGCCGTATGATTTCCCCGTTTATAGCGTAGTGGATACATACGGCGCAATAACGAATGCGCCCTACCGCGCTGCGGCAAATCCATCTTGTCCATTATTTGACTATACGAATTTGACTAAAAACCACAAAAGCTCTATGCACTAATGGAACTAGGAAACCACCAAACATAGCCAAAAATGCTTTCCCCATCCCATTCATGCTGCTTGGATCAATCGGTACTAGATTGACTAAAAAGAATCCGACCGAGATGCCGATTAACACATTGATCCAGTAGGTCAATGTGTGCTTTGGGTCAAACACTTGATTAACGATACTGTTATTGACTTCAAGTAATGTTGAAGCACAAGCACCAAGCGTGGCTGCGGACACCATAAAAGCCAAGTTAGTTAGCAGTTTCAGGCCTTTAGTGTCGAAAATATTCATCCCATATGGTGATATGTCGTCAGAGGCCAAAAGTACAATAAAACTAACAAAAGACACTACCGCTAATATCATCAGCCGACGTAGCATTGTTTGCCCCTTGGGCTCTTCAATCGGATTCTCTTTTTCAATTACATGGTTGGGAGTCTCAATTTCACCCAATTTTTCCCACTCACGAATAAAAGCGACCGTATTGCAAGTGCTAAAACATTCAGAAATTAAAATATCTCTACTCCTGTCATGTTCGGACAGGTTTTTAGTCGACATCCTCAATATATTTAGTGTTTTCGTGAGGATTTCATGTGAAATCTTGTCTTCTTTTGTCAGATCATAAAAAAAAGGAACTAGTTTTTTCGCACGCTCTCTGCGGCTATCGTGGTCACTTTTAGCCAGTACTATTTCGCCGTTTTCATCTTTTAAAAATCGTTTAGGTATTTGACTGGGGTTATCCGAGGATACTTTTTCTCGCACATAATGGAAAAGCTCACCCTGCGTAACGAGCCCACTATCGTCACGAGCAGCTTCACCGCGCAACCCGTTAATTAAGTGTTTGGTGAATAAACTATAACCACCCTCCGAGTTGTCGAGGGCAACTTGGTCGTTAGAAGCAGCAGTCATTAGGCATGTACCCATGACTTTATCATTGAAGGTTTGTAGCTGGGAGCTTAAATCCCCCTTGAATACTTGCCCCGCTGTGCCGCTGTAGCAACAATCAAGGATAATGACAACCTTTTTGCAATAGGATTGAGCAATCCATTTGTAAAGCTGATCAAAAGACAGGGCAGTGGATTCGAGCAGTTCAACCTCTGTGTCCGCTGTGGCCAAATACAAATCGTTGTTTTTGTTATTGGGTAACCCATGCCCAGAATAGTACAAGAGAATCAAATCATTTTTGCCTGCATTTTTAAATATGTGGTTAATAGAACGAAGAGTGTCACGAGTGCTTTGGTTGACCAAGGTAATGACTTTCTCAAACAAGCCTCCCTCTTCGATCTTTAATGTCATAGCCAACCCTTCGACATCTTTGGTCGGCGAAGTGAGTGGTTTGAGGTCAGCTTCAGGAAGAAACTGACTATTGCCAATTAAAACAGCATAGTTAGTCATGGTTTATTGCAGTTGCTCTAATAACGCTTTGATCTCTTGGCTGCTTTTGTTTTTTGCGTTAATTTTAAATGTAGTGCCGTCAGGCTGAATAATTTCCAACTCTAACTGGCTTTCGCGCATCAATAAATCCTTGATAAATCCCAGCAAGACTTTAGCCCCATCCATGCCAACAAAACTCAATACAAATACGCCCAGTTCAATCAATGTGCCTTTAGCATTGGGAATTTCCAGCGTAGGCAGGCTGGCGGCGAGGTCGCCCCCATCATTGATTTTCTCGCAAAGCTCTCGTGTTAAGGCTTGCAAATCCTCGTCGTCCATTTTGTCGCTGTGTAGGCGTAATGTGATGTCCATGCTGCACTCCCCGTCATTTTTGTTAGGCGCGAAGAATACCTGATTTTCTGGGGTAATTGGGTTGGACTTTGCTGCATTGACGATGCCCCCCGCCATAATTTACATCGACTCATGTTTTTCAGACCTTTCCACCCCAAAGCAAACTGCATACAGCCCGCGTAGGGCGTAATCTTTATTGCGCCCTATGAATCCACTTTAATCAAATAACTGGTGCAATGTGTTGCGCGTATTGCACCCTACCTACATCACTATTCCTAATGATTTTTCACCCCCGCCACTGCTAACGCGCTCATATTGACGATGCGGCGGACGGTGGCGGTGGAGGTGAGGATATGCACAGATTTATTGGCTCCTAGCAAGATGGATCCGATGGTAATGCCGTCACCTGCGGTCACTTTCAACAAGTTATAGGCAATGTTGGCGGCATCCAGATTGGGCATAATCAACAAGTTGGCTTCGCCTTTTAAGCGTGAGTTGGGGAAGAGCGGTTGACGTAAGGTTTCGGACAAGGCGGCATCGCCGTGCATTTCACCTTCCACTTCCAACTCAGGTGCGAGCTGCTCCAATAATTCTCGTGCGCGTGCCATTTTCTGAGCAGAAGGATTGGCGTGACTACCAAAACTGGAATGCGACAACAATGCAGCCTTGGGGGTTAAGCCAAAGCGACGCACTTCTTCCGCCGCCAACAAGGTCATTTCGGCAATTTGCTCCGCCGTCGGGTCAAGATTAACGTGGGTATCGCAAATAAACAGCGTATGTTTGGGCAGCAGCAAAATGTTCATCGCAGCATAAGTTTTCACCCCCGCTTGATGACCGATCACTTCGTCGATATAAGACAAATGGCGCAACGGTTGAGACACCGTGCCGCACAGCATGGCATCCGCATCGCCTTTGTGTACCAACATTGCCGCAATCAGCGTGGTGCGGCGGCGCATTTCACGCTTGGCAGATTCGGGGGTCACCCCTTGTCGCTGCATCAACTGGTGATATTCCATCCAGTAATCGCGATAACGCGGATCATCGTCGGGATTGACCAATTCAAAATCCACCCCCGCGCGAATGCGCAAGCCCAACTTGGCGATGCGCTGTTCAACCACGCTAGGACGACCGACCAAAATCGGATACGCCAAGCCTTCATCCACCACCGTTTGCGTCGCGTGCAGCACACGTGGGTCTTCGCCTTCGGCATACACCAAGCGTTTTGGGGCGGATTTTGCCGCATCAAACACGGGCTTCATCAGCATATTGGATTGATAGACGAAAGACGCGAGTTGTTCGCGATACGCCGCCATGTCGGTAATAGGACGCGCTGCCACGCCGCTATCCATCGCCGCTTGCGCCACGGCGGGCGCGATGCGGGTAATCAGACGGGGATCAAACGGCTTGGGAATCAGATGGGATGCGCCAAAGCGGAGGTTTTCTTCACCATACACACTGGCGACTTCGGCGGATTGCTCGGCTTCGGCTAATTCGGCGATTGCATACACCGCCGCGCGTTTCATCGCCTCGTTGATGGTGAATGCGCCCACATCCAAGGCACCTCGGAAAATATAGGGGAAACACAGCGCGTTATTCACTTGATTGGGATAGTCCGAGCGTCCTGTTGCCAAAATCGCATCGGGACGCACCGCCAGCGCATCGGCAGGCAAAATTTCAGGGTGGGGGTTCGCCAAGGCGAAAATCAGCGGTCTATCCGCCATTTTCACCACCATATCAGCTTTGAGTACCCCGCCCGCCGACAAGCCTAAAAACGCATCCGCGCCTGCAATCACTTCGCCCAAGGTGCGTGTCGTGGTGTCGATCGCGAAACGGGCTTTGTTGTCGTCCATTTCCTCGGTACGACCTTTGTACACCACGCCTTTGATGTCGGTGACGGTGATGTTTTTCATCTGCACGCCTAAATCCACCAGCATATCCAGACACGCCAACGCCGCCGCACCCGCACCTGATACGACAAGTTTAATTGAGGCAATGTCCTTGCCCACCACTTTTAAGCCATTCAACAACGCAGCGCCGACGATAATCGCCGTGCCATGCTGATCGTCATGAAACACAGGAATGCTCATGCGTTCGCGCAGTTTACGTTCGATGTAAAAACATTCAGGAGCTTTGATGTCTTCTAAGTTAATCCCGCCAAAAGTCGGTTCTAGGGACGCGATAATATCCACCAGCTTATCGGGATCCAGCTCATTGATTTCCAAATCGAATACGTCTATGCCCGCAAATTTCTTGAACAACACGCCCTTGCCTTCCATGACAGGTTTCGCTGCCAAAGGACCTATTGCGCCCAACCCCAATACCGCCGTGCCATTGGTAATCACCGCCACCAAATTGCCGCGCGCGGTCATATTGCGCACCTCTGCTGGATTTTCCACAATCAACTCACACGCCGCCGCCACCCCAGGCGAATACGCCAACGCCAGATCACGTTGCGTAATCATGGGCTTAGTCGCATTGACCGAGATTTTTCCAGCGGGAGATTGACGATGATATTGCAGCGCGGCATCACGGAATTGCTTGTCCATATAGGCTTTCAAAGGGGAGAGAATTTAAGGCGGGAGATTATAGCGCAGCGAGGGCAGACTGCGAACGGGGAAGGGCTTTGAAAGGAGAAGGGGAAAGAGGGAAGAGAGAAGGGTAAAACCAACTTTTCTAACGAGAGATGAGAGACTCCCTCTTCCCCCTAAACCAGCTTCCCCTGCCACGCCTCAACGGTCAGCTCGATCATGCCTGCATCGCTGGTCATCATTAAATCGCCTTCTTGACGGGTGTATTGCAATTGCATATTGCGATTGGCGAGTTTGGCTAAGGCGAGCGAGGTTTCAACGGGGAGATTTAACACGGTCAAGTTATTCAAGCGTTGCAACTTGCTGCGATTCTGATTCCACCACACGTCCGCCGTGCGCCCATAGGTCAACACAACCACATGCGCCGCACGCCCGCAAGCTTTACGCAAAATCCGCTCATCAGGCAAGCCTACGTTAATCCAGCGTTCGATCGCGCCTGTTAAATCTTTTTGCCATAAATCAGGCTCGTCTTCACCCGTGATACTTTGCGCGAAAATGAGTGCCTCATCTGCATATAAGGCAAACGCCAACAAGCGCACCATCATGCGTTCATCCGTTTCAGAAGGGTGGCGCGCCAAGGTCAGCGGGTGATCGGCGTAATAATACCGATCCATGTCGGCGATTTGCAGGGTAGCTTTGAAAATAGTGGATTTGATGGCCATAACGACTCAATTATTAACGCTCATGCGTTTTTTTAGCTCGTGAACAAAGTGTTTTGCCCACTTAGAACTTGCTATTACTTTATCGGGATCAATCAAGGCGAGTAATTTAAATGAATGCTCACCCTTGCCGTAAGCTGCTTTGGTTTTACAATGCTTGCTTGCATCTGCCAATGATTGATAAATTTGCAACTTAGCGACTGCTTCGATGGAAGTGGTTGCGGGTGGGAGTTGATTCACATTAAACCCTTGCCCGAAGAAAGTTTGGAGTGTGCCTCTATCTGCCAAAAACCACGCTTCCATGCACTGCACCATGAGATGACAATCCTTATCGTTAGCACCTTTGGGCTTTGCCCATTTGTCACCGACACGGCATAACAAATGCGTCCAAGGGTCAGCCACAACTTTGCCCTCCTTATCAAAACTCAACAAAGCAGGCGCAATTTTGTCTTCACTATCAACGAGCAACATAGCAGATTCACCATTGCTTAGCGCGATACAAAAATCATCGTAAGCATTTTGCCGACTGCCACACGAAACAATTCTAGGCATACATCCTTGAAGCCCTGCTTTCTTTAAAAACTCGGCGAATCCATTGCGACAAGCCGTGCGCAACGCTTTTGCATCACCCCCGCCCTCGACAAACAGCTTGAACGCTACCACCTCGTTCCCCCAATATCTCCGCGAGTCCACAATTCACCCAAGCGATATTTTGCTAACCAAGGCTTGAGCCTATCCGCATCCAAACGCCGAATGACGGTACCTTCAGGTGTTTTTTCACAAACCAATACCGCTTCGGGACAGTCAGTCATCGCATCCACTAAGACATCGGAATGCGTGGTGACAATAATCTGACAGCGTTGCGATGCCTCTTTCAGCAACTCGGCTAAAGCGGGGAGAATATCGGGGTGCAAGCCCAATTCTGGCTCATCAATACACACAAGAGGAGGGGGATTAGGGTGACACAAAATTGCCAACAAACACAAATAGTGCATCGTGCCATCCGAAAGACGTGCGGCGGGAGTCGTATAGCCTCTTTCATAAAAAAACACTTGAACCGTACCGCCCTCAATTTGCACATCATAATCATCAATCCCATCATAAAAGGCGCGCAACGCTTGCAATAAGCGCGCTTTAACGACAGGGTCTCTACGCAAGCGATTCAGAACCAAACCCAAATTACTTGCGTCAGGCTCAAGCATATCGTTAGGTGAATCAACGCGTTGGGGTAATCTGGATGGCGCGTGACGACCAAAATGCCATTCTCCGTAAAGACGAATTTTTTCAAACATCACGCCTAAATGGGTGATTTCAGGATATTGATCTGGGTCTCGACGTTGGGACAAGATGGACTGATCAAGCGCGACATCTTCTACCCGCAAAGCACGGTTAACGCCCTTCACATTTAAACTCGGACGACCATGATTAAAATGATAGTAAAAATAAGGGTGCGGATGTTCAGCATCGCACGCTTCTTTTTCTATCCTTTCATCTGTCATTTCAAAACGCTGCCCAACCTCAGCAAAGGAAACGACATATCGAAGCGGTTGCGTGGCATTGGGGTAATCAATCACCACATCTATTAAAGCGGGGCTGCCCTTTGCCCCCTTCCATAGCCACTCGCGCACACCACCGCCTTCACGAATAGGCTTTAATATATTGACTGGCGCACGCTTCAGCAGCTCAATACATTCCAATAAATTAGACTTTCCTGCCCCATTTGAGCCAATGATGACGTTCAATGCACCCAACCGAATAGGTTGAGCAGATTCACCAAAACTCAAAACATTATTCAATTTAATAGAATGAATGAGCATATTTACCTTTAAGGCTATTTCCATAAAATTTCATACCATTAAAATAGGTCGAATCAAGATATCCCATTTCGGCAAATTTGGATTGC
>FZPZ01000196.1_pt1 | contig 20822 bp, 18 predicted proteins | sample 1534811 | NCBI WGS metagenome assembly FZPZ01 (sample SAMEA104161953, study PRJEB21768) | metagenome | biome: subterrestrial habitat; feature: phreatic zone; material: underground water | place: France | collected 2016-06-01 | depth 60 m | reverse complement strand
TTGTTCGACCAACTCGACCCGCACACACTGGGGATGCTCATCGCCCTGTACGAACACAAAGTCTTCGCCCAAAGCGTCATCTGGCACATCAACCCCTTCGACCAATGGGGCGTAGAACTGGGCAAACAACTGGCGGGGAAAATTTTGCCTGAATTACGAGAAGGCGGCATCGCGGGCGAACATGATGGCTCAACCCGTGGCTTAATTCGCTACTTTTTAGCACATCGTTAGCACCCAACCACACCGTTTATACTTCAAAAATGCCATACGAAACGAGAGCACTGCGTACACGGTAAACGCAGTGCTTTTTGTATTATTCCACTAAATCCAACAAATTCACCAGCCCATCCAAGCCCACAAAATTCAAGGCATAACTGGCGTGTTCGCGCACCACGGGTTTGGCGTGGTAGGCGATGCTGATGCCTGCTTGCGCCATCATTTTCAAGTCATTCGCCCCGTCGCCCATAGCGATGACTTGTTCGCGCTTCAAGCCTAATTTTTCGCGCAGCTTGACTAGAAAATGGGCTTTGGCTTGGGCATCGACGATGTCGCCTAACACCTTGCCTGTCAATTTTCCGTCGATAATTTCTAACACATTGGCGTGCGCTTCGTCCAAGCCTAAGCGCGCTTTGAGGCGTTCGGTGAAAAACACAAATCCGCCTGATACCAGCAAAGTGTGGATGCCGTGTGCTTGGCAGCTTGCCAACATGGCTTCCGCGCCAGGGTTGGGTTGCAAACGTTGGTCATACACGCGTTGCAAGGCGGATTCATCCAAGCCTTTTAACAACGACACGCGGCGGCGCAGGCTTTCGGCGAAGTCGATTTCGCCACGCATGGCGGCTTCGGTAATCGCCGCGACTTGGGGTTTTAACCCCTGCATATCGGCAATTTCGTCAATACATTCAATGTTAATCAGCGTGGAATCCATGTCCATCACCAATAAGCCAAAGTCTTTCAACGATAAATGACGCGGCACCAAGCCGTAGTCCAATTGGTGTTCAAAACAATACCCCGCCAACGCCGAATGCGCTTGTGCCTGTTCAAAGCGATAGGCGTGCGCAGCGATTTTGACGGGATACTTGCTAGTGGTGAGTTCGGCAATGTGCTGAAGTTGCGCGGCTGGAATATCGTGTAGGGATTGAATAATCAGGTTCATGGTTTTTTAGGTTAAACAATTTGATGGTTGGTAGGGGATAAGTATCTACACAACTTTAATTCCCTCTCCCGCAAGCGGGAGAAGGTGAGGGGCGTTGCGTACTCAATACAATTATGACAGCTCAAACTCCCTCATCCCCAACCCTTCTCCCGCTTGCGGGAGAAGGGAGAAAAGCGTTAGCCACAAGACAGATTTAAATAATTTAAAAACAATACGTTATAAATTAAAAAGTGTGGTTATTGAATAAATTTAAATACGTTAAAAGTTGTGTAGATACTTTTGCCTACGTGTCTGCTCTTATCGTTCCTCATCCGCCCGCCACAGCTTAAACACCATATCCAAAGAAAATCCGCGTGACAGCATAAAGCGCATTTGTTTGGCTTTTTCCTTGTCGTCTTGCGGGGGAGCGGCGAATTTGCGTTGCCATACACTGCGGGCGGTGTCCATTTCACTGGCTTGAAGTTCGGGCAATACCGTTTGAATCAGCTCCTCGTCTATGCCTTTGTGGCGCAATTCTTGGGTGATGCGTTTTGTGCCTAAGCGACTGCGTTTGATATGGACAAACTGCACCGCTGCCCGCGCATCGGACAAATAACCGCGCTCGGTAAGATCATCTAACAAGCTATCCAAACTGATGTCGGTCTCTTGCCAATGGGGAAACAACTTTTGGCGCAATTCCAAACGGCTATAGTCACGCCGTGCCAAATAGGCAAAGGCGCGTTGACGTAAGGTGGGCGGGGGCGTGCGGGACAATTTGGATGGACAAGTCGTTAACTGCTAGCTTTTAGTCGTTAGTTCGTAGGGTTTAGGCTGTACACATAATAAATTATTTAAATATATTCATATAGATACAACCACACCCGCACACCACTAACTAACGACTAGCGACCAACGCATTAAGACGCAGCAGCCTTAACTTTTTCCGCTGCTTTTTCTTTCAATATCACCACAGGATTGATGCCCAACGCTTCACGTACTTTGTTTTCAATTTCACGTGCCAGTTCAGGATTGGCGCGCAAAAAGTCGCGCGAATTATCCTTACCTTGACCGATTTTATTACCTTGATAACTGTACCAAGCACCTGCTTTTTCAACGATTTTTTGTTGCACACCTAACTCCAAAATTTCGCCTTCGCGGGAAATGCCTTCGCCATACAAAATATCAAACAAAGCTTCGCGGAACGGGGGGGCGACTTTGTTTTTCACCACTTTGACGCGGGTTTCGTTGCCGATGACTTCGTCGCCTTTTTTGATTGCGCCGATGCGGCGAATATCCAAGCGCACCGAGGCGTAGAATTTTAGTGCATTACCACCTGTCGTCGTTTCAGGATTACCAAACATCACGCCAATTTTCATGCGAATTTGGTTAATAAAAATCACCAAAGTGTTGGAATTTTTGATGTTGGCGGTCAATTTACGCAAGGCTTGCGACATTAAACGCGCGTGCAAGCCCATTTGCGCATCGCCCATTTCGCCTTCGATTTCGGCTTTAGGCGTTAAAGCCGCGACTGAGTCAATCACCACCACATCCACCGAGCCTGAGCGCACCAACATGTCGGCGATTTCCAAGGCTTGTTCGCCATTATCGGGCTGGGAAATCAGCAAGTCTTCCACTTTGATGCCTAGTTTTTGGGCATATTGCGGATCGAGTGCGTGTTCCGCGTCGATAAATGCCGCTGTACCGCCCAGTTTTTGCATTTCGGCAATCACTTGCAAGGTCAGCGTGGTTTTACCGCTGGATTCAGGGCCGTAAATTTCCACCACCCGCCCGCGTGGCAAACCGCCTACACCTAAGGCAATATCCAGCCCCAACGAACCTGTGGACACCACGTCAATGTCGCGAATGACCTCGTCAGAATTCAGTCGCATGATAGAGCCTTTACCAAACTGCTTTTCGATTTGCGCTAAGGCAGCCGCGAGGGCTTTGGTTTTGTTTTCGTCCATGATCACTCCTAAAATAAGTGCGCGGATTATGGCATAGATTCGCGCTCGAAACGACGTACTCATCACCAAGCAACTTGACAAAGGGAGGGAATAGCGACGACATTGCAGCCTTTGGCTGACTCATTTATGCTCTACATCGCCCCCCATCTACAAATCCCCCTGCGAGAAATCGAGTTAACTGCCGTGCGAGCGCAAGGTGCGGGTGGGCAAAACGTCAACAAAGTCTCCAGTGCGGTGCATTTGCGTTTTGCCATTACCCCCTCTTCTTTGCCCGAAGCCGTCAAACAACGGTTATTGCACATCAATGACCAGCGCATCAGCAAAGACGGGGTGGTCATTATCAAAGCACAGGAATTTCGCAGTCAGGATAAAAATCGCGGCGAAGCCTTGCGGCGACTGCGCAATTTATTACAAAGCGTCGCCACCGCCCCCACCCCAAGACGTGCCAGCCGCCCCTCGCGTCGTTCACAAATTGAACGCGTGGATCGCAAAACGCAACACGGCGCGCTCAAAACGTTGCGGGGCAAAGTAAGGGATTAAGGGAAAAGGGAATGCTTCTCATCCCTTGTTTTAGGAGAGATGGTTTTACTCTTCTCCCCCTCTTCTACCTCATAGGTATCTACACAATTTATGGCGCATTTCTGAAAATGCACCTGTTTTGATTGATTAACTATAACATGATGATTTGTAATTAAAATCATAGCGAACCTACTCCTTCCCCCTAGCAGAGGGGGAGAGCGCAGCGAGGGGGCAACGGGGATGGGGGTTGAAAGTTTGCATTCGTGCGACGATTTCAACCCCCACCCTAACCCTCCCCCTGCTAGGGGGAGGGAATATTGCAAGGCGCAAAGAGTTGTGTAGATACCCGTGCTTCTACCTTCACCCTAAAAACGCCCCTAGTCCAACAGCCCGCTAGTCCATCCGCCTTTTTACCCCATACCACAGCGCGCCCACGCCGCCCAATATCAGCAAGCCCAAGCCCCAAAATGACGCGGGTTGATTCCATTGTTGCCGTGCCATATCGCGTTCCGCTGCGGCTATGCGCCAGTATTTCAGGCTGTTGTTTGCCATGATGTTGGGTTTGACGTTGTGCAACCAGCGGTGGTGCAGCACATATTGTTTGGGATGATGTCCCCACAACCACGGGCTGTCGTGTTGCACGATGCGCACCATCTGGTCGATGATGGTTTGTCTTGCCGCACTGTTGTCCATGTTTTTCATCTGTTCAAACAAGCCATCAAATTCAGGGTTTTGATAATTCGCGGCATTTTCCCCGCCATGCGCCACTTTGCCTTGCGCGCCGTGTAACAAAAATAGAAAGTTTTCAGGATCGGGATAATCCGCATTCCAACCGAAATAAAACATCTGCGTATCGCCCCTGCGTACTTTGTCCTGAAAACGGTTGTAGTCGGTGCTGCGCACCAGCAGTTGAATGTTGAGCTTCTCGAATTGTTTGCGCATCCAATCCAAGCGCGATTTTTCGCCCACACCGTTGCTGGTGGTGTCCAAATTTATCACCAGCGGCTGATGGGTTTTCGCATCCGTGCCGTTGGGATAACCTGCTTCAGCTAATAAACGGCGCGCTACCTCAATCGGTTTGCGCTTGGGCGCGCCATTTACCCAGTCATACACCACAGGATTGATGCCACTTTGCCCCTCGCGATAGCCAAAAATCCCAGGGGGCAGCGGTGATTGCGCCACAATCCCGCGCCCGTTGGCAAAAATCGACACATATTCTTCAAAATCCACCGCAATCGCAATGGCTTGCCGCAACTTGCGCGCCCGCTCACTGTTGCCGCCGACCACTGAATCTAAGGCATTGAATCCCGTGTAAAAAGTTGAAGTCGCCACCGAGGTTAATAATTGAATGCCCTGCGCCTGCATTTCTGCCGACACTTGCGCCTCGCCGCCCACATTGACCTTGACCGCTTGGTCAAAGCTATCCGAAGTCAAGCCAGAGCTATCGTAATAACCCTGCAAAAATTTGTTCCAATACGGAATACTTTCCTTTTCCAAGCTATACACCACGCGCTCAATTTGCGGCAACGGCTTGCCCGCATCCGCCAATAATCCAGCACCTGCATCGCCCGCCTCGCCCTCGGTCGGATACGTTTCGCTGTCGTAATACGGATTGCGCGTCAGCACCATGCGCTGATTAGGATTATTTTCCGACAAATAATACGGGCCGCTGCCGATGGGAAACCAATCCAAGGTCAAATTGCGTTCGCGCATCCCCGCTTGCGCATAAAACCGCTCCGCCTCAAACGGCATGGGCGCGAAAAATGGCATCGCCAACCAATAGGCAAACTGCGGATATTTTCCTTTAATTTCAACGCGATAATGCGTTTCATCTACCACTTGCACGCCCGACAGCGGATAAGCGTTTAAGTCCAAAAAGCCTGGTTTTTTGGCGGCGGTTTGCAACGTCGCCGCAAATTCCTTCAACCCCACAATGTAATCGCTCATCACGCCCAAAATCGGCGTATGCAGCTGCGGATGCGCCAAGCGTTTGATTTGATAAACGTAATCCGCTGCGGTGACGACACGCGTGCCTGTTGTGGGGAAATCGCTCAAGGTATGAATATCGCGCAGTGTGTCCGCCGTCAAGGCGTGATAACGCAGCTTTCCTTGCTCATCCCGCGCCAACGCAGAATGCGGCTGATAACGCATATTGGCTTTAATTTCAATGTCATACACGCTAAACGCGATGGATTCCACGGGCGCATTATCAGGCAAGGGCTGACGATGCTTATCCAAAAAATGCACCACAGGCAGCCCCCGCGCCGCCAAGGGAACGAGCTGATACGGGCGTTTTAAATAATGATATTGCAACGGCGGCGCGTAAATCTGCGCCAAAAAAGTGTACTCGTTTTCGCTATACGCCTGCGCAGGATCAAGATGCTTAGGACGCTCGGTAAACGCCGAATACAAAATTGACTTCCCCGCATCCGACGCAGGGTAGGGATTGTTTAACACGCTGTTATCACACGCGGTTAAAACCAATAAACATAACAGTAAAAGCGGGGTTTTCATGGGCGCAAAGTGGAGCCAAATGGATGACATAGCCATAGCGTAACACAAATACGATGCCCCCGCCCTAGCGGAAATTTTTAAACATAATAAATTCCCGCCTACGCAAAAACAACGAAAGTGGGTGCGTAGATTCACCCCAAGGCATGGGGGCGTGTTGCGCAAAGCATGGGGGATCGTGTTGCGGAATGAACGAGTAGGCTGCGGCGCGCGCACGATTGGTTTTTCCGCGTGCGCAGAGTACCTCCTACTAGGCTATGAATTTTGTAGGTTGGGTTGAGCGCAAGCGAAGCCCAACAAATTCACGCGGTAAATGTTGGGCTTCACTGCGTTCAACCCAACCTACGAACGACTCTTTCTCCCAAGCAGGGAGAGGAAATCAGGTTGTTTAATCGTCGAGAAAAATCACACTGCCGAATGTGTTTTTAACCACTCGCGCAGCGCGTCGTTCATGCGGGTTTGCCAGCCTCGCCCTGATGCGCGAAAGGTGGCGAGAATGTCGTGATCAAGCCGTATGGCGACTTGTTCTTTGGTGCTCGTACCAGCGGGGCGACCACGTTTGACGCGATAGGTGGCGAGCGCGGCGTTGAGTTCTTCCGCCGTGGCGGGGCGGTCATCTTCGGTTTTGCCATCCCAGACAAAATCCTGTTTGGCAGGAATGGCGCGCACCGCCGCCAACACCTCATCACGAGTCATCGTATTCGTTTTCGAGCCAGTCATCATAAACCTCGTTTACGCAAATTCTCACGGCGTTTGGCTTCATCTCAAATCAGCTTCGTTTTCATGTGAATAATTGTATATGCGTTAATTTGAACAAGCAAGCTACAAATGATTGGCGAATTGTCGTAGGGTGGTTTCGCGCAGCAAACCACCGATTGGGAAAAAATGGCGGATTACCTTGCGGCGAATCTACCTTGCAGACTTATACAAATCTTTTTTCTAACGAAGGAATTTCAAGTTTTATATCTTTATCAAGAACATAGGTGTAATAGCCCTCTTCTGATTCATCTTCAGCATCATTAAATATTTGTTCTGTGCAGTAGCCTTTAATCCAAAGTTTTCTATGGTCAGCCGAAAGTACAAACCCTGTCTCAGCCTCTGAGTTGGTTAGTCGCGATGGATACGCCCACCCTTTTCTCTCTAATGCTGCCACTGTGACTATGATATGAGCAAGGTGTGGCATGTCCGAAAAAAGTGCTTTATGCGCTTCTGGCCAATGCTCACAATCTCCTGGACTAGCACGCCATCCTTGAACTCCATTAACCTCTGTCAAGCTTGCATACGGGTGTGAGTGGAAAGTCCCAACCAACTCAATGTGTGGCCAATACGCATTAAAGAAATCAAGTTTCATTTTCAATGATTCATACTCTGGGGCTACCCAATCTTGCTGTTGCAAGGCGGAAGTTTCCACCGTTACCATTGTCACTACAACACGAACGGGTTGACTACCACGTTCAGGAAGCACATAGCCCCACAACAGTCCGTATGTTTCAAGCTGGCTCGTTACTTTGCCATTTTTAGTTTTTTTATGTTCAATTTCGTATGCTTCAATTGCAGAAGTAAGTAACTGAGGAATAGCTTGATCTTCAATTATGATGTTTGTTTTCATTACAATCCCTTATAAAAAGTGGGAAATTTACCCTGTAAAACAGACTGCATTCTAACCGAGTTCCACGCAGAATCGGTTAGAATTCCCGCCTCCTTTTGTCCCATACTCCACCATGCCCGCCATCCACCCCCGCACCGCCTCACCAAACGCCATTTCTCATTTAATTTCATCAGGCTACACGCCCGCCTTGGCGCGAATTTTTGCGGCGCGGGGGATTACGCAAAGTTCAGAATTAGGCACGTCTTTATCTGATTTATTGCCCTTCGACACCTTAAAAAACGCCCGTGAAATGGCGCGATTATTGGCGGATGCGATTGCGGCACAAGAAAAAATCCTCGTAGTGGCGGATTATGATGCGGACGGGGCGACGGCGTGTTCGGTGGCGATGCGCGGGTTGTTGGCGTTTGGGGCTACCGTGTCGTTTTTGGTGCCGAATCGTTTTGAGTATGGCTATGGGCTCACGCCTGAAATCGTGGCGTTGGCGGCGCAGTCTCAGCCCGATATTTTATTGACGGTGGATAACGGCATCGCCAGTATCGACGGGGTGGCTGCGGCGAATCGGCTGGGGATGCGGGTGTTGGTCACAGACCACCATTTGCCAGCAGATACCTTGCCCGATGCGGCGTGTATTGTGAATCCCAACCAGCCAGATTGCCCGTTCCCCAGCAAAAACTTGGCGGGGGTGGGGGTGATGTTTTATGTGTTGTTGGCGTTGCGGGCGGAGTTGCGCGCACGCGGAGCGTTTGCGACCCAGCCTGAGCCGAAATTGGCGGAATTGCTGGATTTGGTGGCATTGGGCACGGTGGCGGACGTGGTGCGTTTGGATCAAAACAACCGCGTGTTGGTGCAACAAGGCTTGGCGCGCATCCGTGCGGGACGCGGCTGCGCGGGAATTAACGCGTTGTTGGCGGTGGCGCGCAAACAGGCTGCGAAACTGGTGAGCATGGATTTGGGCTTTGCCATCGGCCCGCGTTTAAATGCCGCTGGGCGGTTGGACGACATGAGTTTGGGCATCGCGTGCTTGTTGTCGGACGACGAGGCGCAAGCCACGCGCATCGCCACGCAGTTGGACACGTTAAACCAAGAACGTCGCGCCATCGAATCCGATATGCAGGACGGCGCGCTGGCGGCGTTGGACACTGTGCAAGTGCAAGACCAATACAGCTTAGTACTATTCGACGACACTTGGCATCAAGGCGTGATCGGCATCTTAGCCTCGCGCCTGAAAGACAAATTTCACCGCCCCGTCATCACCTTCGCCCGCGCCACATCGGGCAATGAACTGAAAGGCTCAGGACGTTCCATTAACGGCTTGCACCTGCGCGACGCGCTGGATTTGGTCAGCAAACGCCACCCGACGCTGATTAAAAAATTCGGCGGACACGCGGCAGCGGCGGGCTTGACCTTAGACGCTTCTTCATTCGACCAGTTTGTCGCGGCATTTGAACAAGTGGTGCGCGAGTTGTTGGACGAAAGTGATTTACAAGCCCGAATCGACAGCGACGGTTCGTTAGACGAGATTGACCTGCCGTTTGTGGAACAATTAGAACAACAAATCTGGGGACAAGGCTTCCCCGCGCCGTTGTTTGATGATGATTTTGTGGTGGAAAATCAACGCGTGGTCGGCGAAAAACATCTGAAATTGCGCTTAGGCAAAAACGGCGTGAGCTTTGATGCGATATTGTTTGGCGACCCCACGTTTTTGCCTGAGCAAATTCATGCCTGCTACACCGTGAGTGTGAATGAATACAATGGGCGACGGAGTGTGCAGTTGATAATTAAATCAACGGCTGCCCTCTCTCCTAGCTCATCCTCTTAAACAGTTTTGGGATAATAAAGCTGATAAAACCAAGGATAAGCCGATTCAATTTGCGCTTGTATGCGGGGAGAAAATTCGTGTTTTTTGGGTTTAACGATGTTTGAATGTTGTTTGTGACTGTATTTTTGGCGGTAATGGCTATCGCTTTCTGGGTTGCCGATTTTTAAATGGTTGGGATCAATCTCAAACGGTGCAAGTCCTAACCACGCGTAAATGTGCGACATACAAGCCACAGGGCGATCCATCAAATCTTCAAAGCGCACAAAAAATAGCCGATCTTGAACGTGTTTAGGCAAGTCCAACACCGCGTGCAACGAAATCAGGGGCGCGCCAATGACTTTGTCTTTGGCAAATAAAATATCCGCCCGTCCAAAACGGTCAAAATCCGCCAAGTGGTCGATAAAGTCCAACAAAATCGTGCGTTGATGTTGCGCTTCTATCGAGCCGTAAATTTGCCCCAACTCCCGAATACACACAATCAACTTCGCTTCAGGCTCAATATGCAGCAACAACTCCACCGCGTGCAACCACGCCCGATTTTTATCCACCACCACAGCTTGTTGACAGTCTTCATTCCAGCCACGCAAAAACCCCTGCATGGCGGAGGTTAGATGGGCGTAGCTGCTTTCAAAACTATTATCCAATTGAGCCAAAAAAAAGCTATCGTCGCTCATCATGCGCCGTATACCCAACAAAGTATTGCATAACGGCGAACTATGCCCTTCGCACTTAATGTCTGGATGCTCGTCGAGCAATTGACACAACAAGGTTGAGCCTGCTCTGGGTAAACCTGTTACACCAACAAAGTGGGGAGACATCGCACACATTCCTTAGTCATAAATTAAAACGCCCCACTCATCTGCAACCAGATTCTGGGATTATGGCTGGCAGCTGCGGATTCAGTGAGGGCTTGTCCACCTTGAGTGCGCCATGCCACGTAGGTTTTGAATTTTAGCGCGCCTGCCTCGGCGTTTAAGCCGAATCCCACCCCTGCAATGTTGCGATTATTGGCAGCGGTGTTAAACGGATTGCGGTTCAGCTGCACCGCACCCATGTCGTAAAACGCGATGCCTTGTACCGTGTTGTTGTTGAAATAACGGCGCACTTCCATATTCGCCATCCAACCTTGGTCACCCGCCCCTTCACCTTGCGGATAGGCGCGCACGCCGTTCGCCCCGCCTAGGGCAAATTTTTCAGATGAGTTTAAATTTGTATTGGCTTGTTGTCCTGAAAAAAGCAACGACGCACCAACTTTTTCCGTCAGCTTTTGCACTCTGATTAAGCTGTAACGCAAACGGGTAAACGCGCCATTGCTGCCAGCGGTCAGCGCGTCAGTCGCCAAAGTGGCGGCATCCATGCTCAAGTTACCCGACACTAGCGCAAGGTCTAAGAGGCTAATACCCCTTGCATCTTGCTGCTTGCCCACCATACCTAAGTTGAATAATTGCACTTGTCGGTCAGTGCGATCCATCAGCACGTCTATTTGATCGACCAAGACTTTACGCTCCCATGTCAGGGTAGCGTGAAGATTGGTGACTGGACTACGAATAATAGGATAAGTGGCAAATAAGCTGGTGTTACTTGCCGTGCCGTGGGCTTGTAATATGGCGAACTCCTTACCCAAATAATAGCGCGTGTCCGAATAGCCCACGCCAAGTTTAAGCCCATTACCGCCAACGGGTAGTTGATACGCCACGCGCACATATTGCATATCTTGGTTGCTGGTCAATGCCCGCAGACTCAGTTGGTCGCCTAGTTGCAACGGGCTATTTAAGGTCAATTCGCCGCCTAGCCGATTCTCCCCCGTGTAGCGATTACCGTAATTATCCAATTCCACGCTACCGCTATAGGGTGCAGCAGGATCAAGTTGTACGATTAAATCTGACGTACCCACGCTCGCCCCTGGTTGCAAGGTAGCCCGCGCACCGCCTACGCCTGACACATCGTTTAACAACAGCAAAGCGCGATTGACTGATTTTTCTTGCACCGCATCGCCAGCGGACAACATCCCCAAATACGCATTGGCACGGTCATCCGACAAACGCGATTGATTCACCACCCGTGCTTGCCCCAACACCCCCTCCAACACATTCACCACCACCACGCCGTCTTTGATTTCCTGCGCGGGCAAATAAGCCCGCGCCACCGCATACCCCCGTTGGCGATACCACGCCGTAATCCGCGCCGCGCCCGCATCCAATTCCGCCAAAGAACGCTCCCCCACCAAATCCGCCACCAAGGTTTCCAATTCTGCCGTGGTCGCAACGCGATTTCCCATCACCCGCACTGCTTTCACCTCAATGCGCACCGCATCCCCACCTGCCGTCCGCTTACTTTCTTCCTCTAATTGCAAAGGTGTTGCCGCCTTGGCGGGGGGATTAAATACAGGCTGATTTTGCAATTCGCGTATCGTTTGCCCCGCATCAGGGGCGACGGGTGCGGCGTAGGCTGACAGGCTGGACAATAATGCCAGCATTAAAAGCGAGGGGCTAAAAGGTTTCATGTCGTTGTCACTTTTTATGATGTTGGTTATGACAGTTAGCGATCCTTTGAAGATTTCCTCACGCCAACAGGCAATTGCATCCCATCTGCCTCTAACGAAATCAGCAACGGTTTTTCTGCGCTGAGCGGGACAAAATTCACAGGAGGAATAGTGGTGACAGGGTAGGCGCGTAGTAACGTTCCACCATTGGGCAAGGCGGCAATGGCGGCAGCGGCGGTCTGTGCTGACACGACAATGGGGATAGTAATATCTGCCGTCAGCCCTGTGGGCTGTACCACGCTGTAGTTGCCCGCATCCGCGCCACTTAAGCTATATCCCGTCACATTTACCGTTTTTGCCATACCGACATTGGCATCGACGAAATTGCCTACCCCTGTGTTGGGCGTGATGGCGACCACGTCGTTTAATAAAGGTGTGGCGGTGGGCGTGCCTGTCAGCGTTGCCGTGGTGGTATTGTCAAATACTTTGTTGGCGGCGGTCACACCTGTCACGGTGAGACTGGCGGGCGTAATCATCGCACTGCCGCCGACCAAGGTGTAATTACCCGCCAACCCTGTGCCGTTATTGAGTGCTAAGGTACTCAAAGTCAAAGGTTTAGCAGTGCCCACGTTTTTATCAACCAGCGTCCCTACACCCGTCAAGATTAGACTTTCGCCATTGACCAAGCCTGTCACGCCCAACGCATTCGCGGCGACATTTGCCGTGCCGTCATACACCCGCGTGCCAGCTACATTGACACTGGCGGGGTTAATCGTCAGCGCGCCGTTAACGTAATGAATAATGTAGCCCTGTTGGTTAGAATACAAACCGCCCGCAGCCAGTACATAATTGCCCGCATTCACAGCACCTTGTGCGCTGCCGCTATACGCCAATGTGCCCAATAAATTGGCATTCGGTGCCACCGAATACACCACGCCATTGCCGCCTGCATAACTCACCCCGTTGTAAGTTTGGGCGGCATTGTTAGCGGTGACGGTTAAATCGGTCATAAATGCCCGTAACAATGGGTTGGTCAAGCCGTTATACATTACCCACGTCCCCGCAAAATCCCACGCGGGATTGAGATTGCCATTGGCGGTGGTGGCAGCGGTAAAGTTGGCTTGGGTTTGCATTTGCGCCGTGGTCAGCCCTAAGCCGCCTGCGGAAGTGGTTTGACCTGAGGTGGTGATGTTCCAAAAACTGTTGGTCACTGTGCCAAGGTTGTTTTGCCCTAACAGCCCGCCTGTATAACTTGTGCCCGTCACACTGCCCACGGCATAGCTGTTGCTAATCGTGCCACCGTAATGGCTACCCAATAAACCGCCGACATAAGTGCTGCCCTGTACGCTGCCCGTGGCGTAGCTGTTATTGATTGTGCCGTGATTGCTTGTACCCAATAAACCGCCCACTTTATTGATACCGCTCACGTTGCCTGTTGCGTAGCTATTGTTGGTTGCGCCATCATTGCGCCCTGCCAGACCGCCCACATAATTTGCACCGCTGACCACACCCGTGGCATAGCTATTACTCACCGTGCCACTCAAACTCACCCCGATTAAACCACCAACATAATTCGCTGTCCCCGTCACAGCCCCCGTGGCGTAGCTATTACTAATGGTGCTGTTGGTATTGCCCCCCACCAACCCGCCAATAGTGTCCGTTCCATTGACTATACCCGTGCTGTAACTGCCATCAATTACGCCACTGTAGTTATAGCCGACCAAGCCGCCCACATAGCTTGAACCCGACACATTGCCTGTGGCATGGCTGGCACGAATCGCTGCCGTGCCACCAAAATTATTGCCCGCCAAACCACCGACATGGCTGGTCCCTGTCACCGCCCCTGTGGCATAGCTGCCGTTAATCACGCCGTTGTTTTCGTTATTGCCCACCAGACCACCGACATAATTCGCGCCGCTGACCGCGCCTGTGGCATGGCTGTTGCTAACCGTGCCGCGATTGTTGCCCACTAAACCGCCAATGTTATTCAACAAGCCGCCCACTGTTTTAAGCGTTGCGGTGACAGGACTGGTGCTATAGCTGTTATCCACCGTGCCATAATTCACGCCGATTAACCCACCCACCGTATGCTCGCCGCTGACAGCCCCTGTCGCGTGGCTATTGTTGACGGCAGTATTGGCATCACTTCTGCCAATCAACCCGCCCACGCTAAGAACGCCCGTTACATTCCCTGTCGCATAGCTGTTGTTAATTGACCCTGTGTAGCTGCCGCCCACTAACCCGCCTACATTGTTGTGACCATTGACGTTATTACTGGTAAAGCTATCGTAAATTGCGCCATAGTTATGCCCGACCAGCCCGCCGACATAATCACCGCCGCTGACGCTCCCACCCACGATGCCAACATTGCGAATCAGTGCGCTGACGCCTGTCAAACCAAACACCCCAACGTTACCCGTGGCGGGTTGGTTGATGATCAAATTGCTGATGGTATGCCCTAAGCCTGAAAATTCGCCCGTAAACGCCGCCGAACTCCCCAAAGGTACAAAGTTCCAAGTCGAGGTTGCCGCGTCGATATTGCTGCCCAACACATAATTGCCCGCCAAATTGCCGTTAATGCCTTGTAAATCCGTGCCGCTCACACTGCCAGCCGCCCCTAGACTGGTGATGACGGTAAAGGTTTTAACCGCCCCATCCGAGCCTAATTTGGTGCTGAAATTTTGCCCCGCAGGTAAATTGACTTGCGCGCCGTTGTTTAAAAAATAGTTGCTGACATTGCCCGCAGCGAGGGCTTGTTGCCCATATTCCAATGCCAGACTCGCCGTACCTGAGGCGTTCATATTGGCGTTGATGTTGATGTTGTTTTGCGCGTTTAAGGTCAGTTTATTGGCAGCCCAGCTCACCACATCATTCACATTGACGCTACCCGTCGTCCCAGCAGCCCCCGTGGTGCTTTGGATAATCACATTGCTCAACGCCAAATTCGCGCCCAATTGCGCGCCTGTAATATCCCCGCCCGTGGCTGCCACGGTGAAATCCACGGGGTCAATTAACCACGTCCCCGCCAGCCCATTGACTGCCGCAGTGGTGATATGCGCATCTGACGCAATTTTGACGTGGGCGGCGGAGGTTTCGATAAAGCCGCCATTTGCGGTTAAAGCCCCCTCTCCCCCAGCCCCTCTCCCGCCAGCGGGCGAGGGGAGTGCTGACGCATCCAATGTCCCGCCGACATTGACCGTGCCGACCTGCATATCGCCCATGAGTTTAATCACGCCGCCGATATTTTGAATCGTGCGCGCTTGAATAACACCCGTGTTATTCACCACCGCCGTGCTTAAAGCATCCGCCGCTTTGGCAGACATAAACACTTGCCCGCCGTCGGCTTGAATCAGTTGTTTGTTGTCAGCCAAGGCTTGCAGCGCGCCTTGGTCTATGCTGTAACTGAGAAGTGAGCCGTTGTTGAGATTGAGCGTGACGGCGTTGCCCGCAGCCAACAGTGCCGTGCCTAGCGTGGCGGTAATCACGCCTTCGTTGCGTACTTCGGGGGCGAGTAGAGCGATATAGCCCCCTTGGGCAGCGGTGAGGTTGCCTTGGTTAATCACCCTCACCCCTAGCCCCTCTCCCACGGGGCGAGGGGAAGTAAACGTGTACTTGCCTGCCATTAAATTGGCATCGCTCAGATTCAGGGTGGTCGCCACTAACCCGCCGACATTCACTTGCGCGCCGCTGCCAAATAATACGCCGTTGGGGTTAATGACAAACACCTGCCCATTCGCACTCAAGCTCCCCAAAATCTGACTAGGGTCTTGTCCGACCACGCGATTCAGCGCGACAGACATGGCATTGGGTTGAATAAAGCGCACCGCTTCGTTGGCGGCGATGTTGAAGTTTTGCCAATTGATCGCCAAGTTTTGACTGGTTTGGGTGATGGTGGTGTTTGTCCCCGCTTGCGAGATTGTCCCCACCCCCGCGCTGACTTGCCCGCCCGTCGGAGCCGCCGTCGCCAAAGGCAGCCAAAATGCCCCGCCTAGCAACGCCAACGCCGCCGCAATTAACTTTCGCCCCGACATCGACTTGCCCCGTCCTTTGGCATTCTCCGCGCAACACACCCAAGCGTTTAACACTTGACTCCAAATCAGACGATACACTCGGTTCATAGATGCGTGGCGTTTCATGGCAATTCCTCTCAAAGAATTTGCCGCGAAGATTACAGCGATTAGAAAAGGGTGACAAGCGGTTTATTGGGCGTAGCCAAAATATTGAGCGGAAGACACCAAAATTAAGGTGCTGCGTACCAATCATCAGGTATTGAGTGAGTCGTTAGTTTTTAGTGAGCAGGGTCGAAATATGAACATATAATATTGAATATATTAAAAAATAATGTATTCACGCAATTTTACATCCTAAAAACTATCCCCTAAAAACCAACGACATTTGTTGACCCGTGTTCACGCTCAATCCACCCTCAAAAGTCTTTCAATGCCTACACACACCCCGTCGGCTTAGGTAATCCACCGTATTTAGTAATCGGTTTCATCGGTCCTGTCATCCACAATTCAAAAATTTCTTTTTGATCAATGTCAATGTGTTTAGCAAATTTGCGTATCGGCGGGACGGACTGAAATTCGTCAAAGTATTCACGTGCTTGTAGAATTTGCGCCCATTGGGTGTCATTCAACGTCACGCCATCCTCAGCCGCCATGGCTTTGCCCACTTCATCCGTCCAGTCATTCATATTAGCAAGATAGCCATCGCCGTCACGTGCAGGTAATTCCATGTTAATGCTCCTTAAAGGGTTATTTATCATTCGTCACGAAAACAAGAACTCGCCACGCCTTACAATAGATGACTATTTTACACAGATATGAATACTTTACACCCAACCCTTAAGAGCTATCTCGGCAATTCTCATGTTGACCGTGGGTATGACAAATTCGTAGCCTTGCTCGCGAACAAGGCAAGCGGTCGATAAATCAGGCTTTATTCTCCACAATCTGCAAAAACAAGGCTAAACGGCGCGCGTCTATTTCGCCTGCGGCGGTGGCATTGCGTAGGGCGCAATTGGGTTCGTGGGCGTGGCGGCAGTTGTAGAAGCGGCATTTACCCAAATACGGCGTGAATTCGGTGAAGCCTTGTTCAATTTCGCCAAAGGTGAGGTGATGCAGTCCAAAGGCTTGCACCCCTGGGCAGTCAATTAAGCTGCTTTCCGAGTCTAATTGGTACAACTTGGCATGGGTGGTGGTGTGTTTGCCTGAGTCCAACACCGTGGAAATTTCGCGGGTGGCGGCAAGGGCATCGGGTAACAAAGCGTTAATCAGCGTGGATTTCCCCATGCCAGATTGCCCAACTAACACGCTGCTATGCCCAGTCAGCAAGGGGCGCAATGTCGTCACGTCTTCCAGCGCAGACAATTCGAGGACGGAATAGCCTAAACCTGCATAGACAGCAAGTCGCTGACGTGCCAGTTGTGCAGGCTCTTGCAAGTCGCATTTATTCAACACAATCAATACGTTTAGGGCTTCGTGTCGTGCCGCCACTAAACAACGGGCAAGCAGTTCATCGCTAAATGACGGTTCAGCCGCCACCACGATGATAATTTGTGTGACATTGGCGGCGATGCGTTTTTCACGAAACGCATCTGAGCGATACAGCATGGACGTGCGCGGGGCGATGGCTTCAATCACGCCTTGTCCGCCGCCCGTGTGCTGGATCATCACCTGATCACCACACACCACATCGGTCTTTTTACCCCGCGTCACACACGGCACAAGGCTGCGATCGCCTGCCATGCGTATCAGATATTGCCGCCCAAAGGCAGCCACCACTTGACCTGCTAGCGGGGTACTCAAGATTTAAACAAGGCTTCCACTTGTGCAGCACAGATAAAATCGTTTTCCGACAAACCGTGAATCGCATGGGTGGTGTATTCGATACGGCAACTGTTAAAGGTAACGAACAGTTCGGGATGATGATCTTTGCAGTGTGACAACCAAGCCACCGCATTTACAAACGCCATGGTTTGGTAGTAATCCTTAAATAAGAATTTCTTGCTAATGAGATGATCGTACTGTTGCCAGCCCAACAAGGTTTCCAAGCGCGCATCCACTTCAGCTTGCGTCAATATAGGCAGACCGCCTTCACAAGGTTTACATTGCTTTTGGGTTAAATCACAAACTTGAGTCATCGTTGTCCTTATTTGAGCTTGTAGTATTTATTGAGATACGCCGCGAGGTGCTGCTCTTCCTGCGGGGATAATTTTACGCCCACATTGCCGCTACATTGCGTGATTTGTGACACCAGTTGCGCAGGCGTGGTCACTTTGCGATTGGCACGGGTGAACATCGCGTTGCCATCACCGCCTAACATCGCCGCATGGCAACTATTGCATTTATGCTTATCAAACAAAGCCTCGCCCTCTTTGGCATTGCCCGTCGGAAAAGGATTCGCAAATGCACCTGTGCTTAAACATAACAACATTAACAAACTCATTTTTTGCATGTTTTTCTCCTAAAATTTTGAACATTAAATTGATACGGGTGTTATGTACAAGTAATTGGGTATTTAGTTGTTGGTCTCTAGTCGTTAGTCGTTAGTCGTTAGTTTGCGGAGTGAAAATTTTTTATTATCTATTTGAATATATTGTAAAAAATATAATGCCTGACAGATTTCCTCCATTAAACTAGCGACTAACGACTAGCAGCTTAAAATCCCCGAAAATTTATATACTGGTACTTACGGGTATTTTTGCTGAATCTTTAACGTGAAAGGTGAAACAAACCGTTGCACCCTCGCGCCTTTCACCCTTCACTAAGCCGCAAGACATTGCAAACGCGCAATCCGCACTGCTGCGGGCGGATGCGAATCATAGCACTGCGAATACAGCGGATCGGGGGTAAGCGTTGCGGCATTATCCTGATACAGCTTGACTAATGCGTGGATCAATTCCTGCGCTGAGGTTTGTTGTGCCGCATAGCGATCTGCTTCAAATTCATGTTTGCGCGAATAGGCGGACATCATCGGGCTTAACAGAAAGCTGAACACGGGCAACACCATGAAAAACAGCAACAACGCCAAGGCAGTACTTGGTGTATTGACCCCTAATCCCTGATAAAACCAGTCGGTTTGCATCAATTGAGCCAACAACCACAAAAAGCCCAAACTCATCGCAAAAATACCCACCATGCGTTTCACCACATGTTTGTGTTTGAAATGCCCCAGCTCATGTGCCAACACGGCTTCAATTTCGCTGACACTTAAACGGGCTAACAGCGTATCAAAAAACACGATGCGTTTGGATTTGCCAAAGCCTGTGAAATACGCATTACCATGCGCGCTGCGAGTCGAGCCATCCATGACAAATACACCTTGTGCGGCAAAACCACAGCGTTGAAGTAACGTTTCGATGCGTGCTTTCAAGGCTTCGTCTTGCAGCGGCGAAAATTTATTGAACAGCGGGGCAATAAAAGTGGGATAAACCAATAATATCAATAAATTAAATACTACCCACACCGCCCATACCCATAGCCACCAAGACGAACCCATGCGAGCCATCAACCACAACACCCCCAGCAGCAACGGCATACCCAACAACACGCCCACCAACAAGCCCTTCAAGGTATCTTTCACATATAACGCAAGCGTCATTTTATTAAAGCCAAAGCGCGCTTCGAGGACAAAAGTGCTATACAAACTGAACGGCATTTCCAATAGGGAAGTCAGCATCATCACCGCCACCACGGTCGCCATCCCCTGCATCAATGGATTCGCGAACCAACCGTGACACACGTCGGCAATCCATTGCACGCCGCCCCCCACGGTGAATAGCACCAACACCAGTGCGTCAAACAGCACGCTCCACATCGCAAATCGGGTTTTCGCCGAGGTGTAATCAGCGGCTTTTTGATGGTCTTCCAAGGCAATATGCGCTTGAAAAGCATCGGGTACCGCCGCGCGATGCGCCGCAATATGGCTCAAATGGCGACGCGCCAGCCAGAGTTTTGCAAAGGAAGTCAGTAATAAAGCAGACAGGAAAAAGCAGGTAAATTGCGTTGCAGTCATCATATATATTCAGTTCACTCAGTGTCCATCACGCAAGCTTGCGATGACAAACGTTACACATGGCAAGATAATTCAGGTTATCCAAAGAACGCGACTATGCCACAATACGCCCCTATTTCACCAACCACGCAAGGCGCACGAATTATGGCACAAAATCAAAACAACCTTATCTGGATAGACATGGAAATGACGGGATTAAATCCAGATGGCGATCGCATCATCGAAATCGCACTGGTCATCACCGACTCTCAGTTAGAAACCGTAGCTGAAGCCCCTGTGCTGGTGGTACATCAACCCGACAGCGTGATGGACGGCATGGACAACTGGAATAAATCCACCCACGGTAAATCGGGGCTGATTGCCAAAGTACAAGCCTCAACATTAGATGAAGCCACAGTCGAAGCACAAATGCTGGAATTCCTGAAAGAATACGTACCCATTCGGGTTTCGCCCATGTGCGGCAATTCCATCTGCCAAGATCGCCGTTTTTTAGCGCGCTGGATGCCGAAACTGGAGGATTATTTTCACTACCGCAACCTTGATGTCAGCACGTTGAAAGAACTCGCCAAACGCTGGAAACCTGAAGTCGCGCAAGCCTTGAAAAAACATGGCAAACACGAAGCCTTAGCCGACATCTATGAATCCATAGACGAAATGAAACATTATCGCGAACACTTCATTAAGCTGTAACTAACGTTTCTGGGTTCGTTTTTTGGTCGAAAGCAAAGCCAACTAATTGTTTAAATTTAATTATTTTAATTAAA
>FZPZ01000209.1_pt1 | contig 20889 bp, 20 predicted proteins | sample 1534811 | NCBI WGS metagenome assembly FZPZ01 (sample SAMEA104161953, study PRJEB21768) | metagenome | biome: subterrestrial habitat; feature: phreatic zone; material: underground water | place: France | collected 2016-06-01 | depth 60 m | reverse complement strand
GTGATTTTGCAAAGCATCTTGTAAACAATCTACACAAAATTCACTATCCATGGTGTTGGATAGCCGCCATGCCAACACGCGCCGCGAGTACTAGTCGATCACCGTCACTTCCATCTTCAGTCGCCCAATTTCGGCATACAACCGCTCCGAACTGCTCGCCTCATCCACAGGCTTCACCCCGCGCTTGACCTCAAATAAACTCGCCGCCTGCGTCTGCAACTCCCTCTTCCACAACCCCACCTGCGTCGGGTGAACCCCATGCGCCTGACCGATCTCATTCACCGTCTTCACCCCACTCACCGCCTCAAGCGCGACCTTAGCCTTAAACGAACCCGTAAATTGCTTACGCTTACTTTCACTCATTATTTGCTCCTTTTTTATCGCAGGAGACTATCTGTGTCAGGGTCTGGAAAGTGGGGGTCACTATAGTCAGCAGAAATTTCCTTTTGCAAACAATCTTAAGGAGGCACTGATTGAGTGCCGTCCACCCTGATGTCTGAATCCTTCAGTGAGGTACTCGTTGAACAAATGACCGTTAAAATGCGCTTTCGATCTGCACCGACTGCGATGCGCTACTCCTCACGGAAAAAGATGCGGTAAAATGCGCGTCATTTGCGGATGCAAGATTTTGGGTGTTGCGTGTCGATGCCGAACTTGACCCCGCGTTAATCGAACTTTTACGGCGAAAACTACCCTCTCATGGACGCAAAATTACTTGAAATTTTGGTTTGCCCGCTGTGCAAATCGCCCTTGCTGTATCGCAAAGCCGCGCAGGAATTGGTCTGCAAAGCCGACCGTTTGGCGTTTCAAATCGTCGATGACATCCCCGTGATGTTGGCAGACGAAGCGCGTAAATTATCTCCCGAAGAAGTCGAAACCCTCAAATGACCGATTTTCACGTCGTCATTCCTGCGCGTCATGCCTCGACGCGTTTGCCTGGCAAACCCTTGCTGCCTATCGCGGGCAAGCCGATGATTGTGCGCGTGGCGGAACAGGCGGCGCAAAGTGGCGCGCAGCAAATTTGGATTGCGACCGACCATCACGCCATTGCCAACGTGGTGCATGAACATGGTTTCAAAGCCTGTTTGACGCGAGAGGATCACGCCAGCGGGACAGATCGCCTCGCCGAAGTGGTGGCACAACGCGGTTGGTCGGACGATACCATCGTGGTCAATGTGCAAGGCGATGAACCGCTGATTCCGCCCGCGCTGATTCACGCCGTCGCCGCCCATTTGCACCAACACCCCGAATGCGCCATCGCCACCGCGTGCCATGCGATTCACGACGAAGCCGCCTTGCGCAATCCTAATATCGTCAAAGCGGTGTTGGATAAAGACAGCAACGCCCTGTATTTCAGCCGCGCCCCGATTCCTTATCCGCGTGATGCCTTTCTCCCCTCGCCCGCTTGCGGAAGAGGGGTAGGGGGAGAGGGTGCTTTGCCCGCTGGCTTGCCCGTCCTACGTCATATCGGCATTTACGCCTATCGCGTCAGTTTTCTGCGCGCCTATAGCCAACTTGCGCCGTGCGCGTTAGAGCAATTTGAAGCGTTAGAACAACTGCGCGCCTTGTATCACGGCTATAAAATCGGCGTGTTTATCACCGACGACGCGCCGCCTGGCGGGGTGGATACCGAACAAGATTTGCACGCGGTGCGCGCTATTTTTGCAGCGACGCAAACGTAAAATTTCCTCGCCCGCGTGCGGGAGAGGGTTAAGGAGAGGACATTTTTTAATTTTTGGGCGTATTCCCTCTCCCCCAGCCCCTCTCCCGTAAGCGGGCGAGGGGAGCTAAAAATAATAGTGTGAATAAAACCAGCAGCCTATTTGTCTGTGTTTAATGTCACACACTCATCACTACCAACCAACGGAGACATAACATGAAATTGATTTTATTGGGCGCACCAGGGGCGGGCAAAGGCACTCAAGCCAATTACATCAAAGAAGCATTCAACATTCCCCAAATTTCGACAGGCGACATGCTGCGCGCTGCCGTCAAAGCGGGCACACCGCTGGGCGTGATGGCCAAAAGCATTATGGACGCAGGCGGGCTGGTATCGGATGACCTCATCATCAACTTGGTGAAAGAGCGGATTCAAGATGCCGATTGCGCCAATGGCTTTTTATTTGACGGCTTCCCCCGCACCATCCCCCAAGCGCAAGCCATGAAGGACGCGGGCATTGCCATTGATTTCGTGGTGGAAATCGAAGTCGCCGACAGCGAAATCATCCAACGCATGAGCGGTCGCCGCGTCCATCCCGCCTCAGGACGCACCTACCACATCGTGTTTAACCCACCCAAAGTCGCAGGCAAAGACGACATCACAGGCGAAGACTTGATTCAACGTCCCGATGATGCCGAAGAAACGGTATTGAAACGCCTCACCGTGTATCACGAACAAACCAAACCCTTGGTCGATTATTACGCGGCATGGGAAACATCCGATGAGGGTGGTAATGCACCTGTTTTCGTCAATATTCAAGGGGTTGGCAGCGTAGAAGAAATCCGCGACCAGATTTTTACTTTATTGGCATGGGCTGAATAAACTTTTCGCGCGGGTTCGATAGCTATTTGCTGTTTGTAAAAGGGTACGGAAACGTGCCCTTTTTCTTTTTACTTTTAAATCTCATTATGAGATAATAAACACGTCATCGCGGTGATGATGAATCAAACATTAACGAAATAAACTACATCGGGGGAGTGCTACATGGAAAATTTTATTATTTTAAAGAAAGGAATTACATGGAAATTATCTCCAGAAAAGCAGTGCGAATTTTTGTGGCAGCTGTCCCTGAGTCAGAAAATTCGTTAAAACGTTGGTTAACGATTGTGAGTAAAACCCAGTTTGCCGATTTCAACGCGTTACGCGCCACGTTTCCGAGTGCTGATGTGGTGAAAAATGATCGTGGTGTCTCGCTCACCGTTTTTAACATCCACGGCAACAAATATCGTTTGATTGCGGCAATTCATTACAACCGCGACATTTTATACATTCGCCGCAATCTGACCCATGTGGAATACGACAAAGGCAAATGGAAAACATAAACATTGGAGGTCAACATGAATGACATGGTCAAAAATATCGCCCAAAACTGGAGTCCGCTCTCGCCCTTGTTGGCAGTGCCGCGCACGGAAGATGAATACGACGCACGCGTAGAGCTGATGAATCAACTCATTGATGAAATTGGGGAAGATGAAGCGCATCCCTTAGTGCGCTTACTCGACACCGTGGGCGCGTTGGTGGCGCATTACGAAGCCGCGCACTACCCGCTGCCCGATGTACCACCGCAAGAGGTGTTGGCATATTTGATGGCAGAACACGATTTGACCCAAAGCCAATTGCCCGAAATCGGCAGCCAAGGCGTGGTTTCGGAAATCCTGCGCGGCAAACGTCAACTCAATACGCGCCAAATTCAAGCCGTCGCACAGCGTTTTGGTGTGTCGCCCAGCGTGTTTTTTCATTAAATATCCGCGCGTAGGTTAGGTTGAACGAAAGTGAAGCCCGACAAATTGACGCGGTAACGCTGGGCTTCGTACCTCCACCCAACCTACGCTCCTGTGGTTCGACTGGCTGCTAGCAACCTTGGCGGGCAAACGTGAGTGCTAAGCCATAAATCTCGCTTTCTTCATCAGCGGGAATGCACAAAATAGGCTTTGTGCTGCTACGATTTAGACGGATCAGATGCTTCTGATTGGCAACCTCATCCAACTGAAAGCCTAAAAAATCCAATGGCTTGCAAATCAGCTCCCGCACAATGGGCGAGTGTTCACCTATGCCAGCGGTAAACACCAGCGCGTCGATCCCCCCCGCTTGGGCGGCGAATGCGCCGATGGCGGCACGGACGTGTTGGCAAAAATACTGCACGGCAAATTGCGCGGCTGGGGTGTTGCTGGCAAGCAAGTCCGACATCTCATTGCTTTCACCGTCGGACAAGGCAAGCAAGCCCATATGGTGATACACCCAATCAAACACCGTGGCATAGCCGTAGCGTTCAACCAGCGCGAGCAATGCGCCAGGATCGAGATCGCCGCTGCGTGTCCCCATGACAATTCCGCCTGCGGGGGTGTAGCCCATGGTGGTATCAATCGACTGTAAATTATCTAATAAACAAAGACTTGCGCCACTCCCCAAGTGTGCCACCACCACGCGTCCGCGTGCCGCATCACCCAATAAATCGGGCAAACGGCGGGCGATGTGGGCGTAATTTAACCCGTGAAAACCATAGCGGCGCAAACCAGTTTCTCGCGGAATCGGCAACCGCCATGCTGATTCAGGCAGCGTGGCGTGAAAGGCAGTGTCGAAACAAGCGATTTGCGGCACAGGAAAATGTGCGCGACACAGCTCCACGCCCAACAAATTACTGGGCAAATGCAGCGGCGCGAGGGGAATCAGCGCGGTTAAGCGCGCAAATTCAACCGCATCAACCAAGCGCGCCGCATCGACCACTTCACCGCCATGCACAAAACGATGCCCCACCAACATGGGCTGAACCTCGCCCAAATCGTCCATTAACGCGGCAAACGCATGAGCATGATCGTCAAATCCGCCGTGTCCGATATGGTTATAGCGAAAAGCACGGCGCGTGCCGTCGGGTTGAAATAACTCGGCTTTGAGGCTAGACGAACCGCTGTTGATAACGAGAACCACTGTCGTACTACCCCCAAGTAAACAACTGCCGCACCTCTCCTTTGAGGGTGTGTAGCAACCGCCAGTTACCTGTTTCGCGGCGCACGCGCCCAGCGACAATCGCGGGGTGAATGCGTAATTGATTGGCGAGTGCCAGCGCATTGGCGACCGTGTGTTCGGTACTGATGGCGGCTTCTCCCCAGAGGGTTGCAGCGATCAAAGCTTCCTGAGCAAACGCATCCGCTTGTTGTTCTTCCAAGCTGGTACGGGTTTTATCATCAAGGTCATCGGCGATAAACAGGTGGTCTGGGTTAAGGTGCAAATGCACATGCGCCAATTCGTGTAGCAGGGCAAACCAAAAATTGTCGATGCGATCGTAGCGCAAGGTCAGCGCGATGATGGGAGTCGAGCCGTCCAGCATGGCTGCGCCGTCCAGATAGGTTTGTTTGAAATGCTTTTCAATAACCAACACGATACCCGCTTTAAACAAATACTCCTGCGCCAAACGCGGACCTTGTTCAAATTGAGACAGCTTGACCAAATCGCGCAGCCATTCACCGCCGATGCTGCCAGATTGGTAAGTGGTCAATAATGGCGCACTCATTTGGCGGGCTTTTTTCAACACCGCCACCCGCCACACCAACAAAGCATTTTCGTCCATGATTTTGGAACCGCTTTGGTGTAACGGGGCGCGCAATAGCGCGGGTTGTGGGTTGCCCAAACACACGCCCTGCATAAAGCGTTTGAACAATTCTTCCGCCTGCTCTTTGGCTTGGCGCACGTTTTCCTCCACCACATAACCTCGCTCCAGCATTTCTTGCCAAGGAAATACACGGTAATCACAATCTGGCGTTTGCGCTAAATCCGCCTCACCACCGTCTATTTTGCCTAACAGCACCTCCGCAGGAATCTGCAAACCACTGTGAATTTTGCGCATCATGGACAAACTGAGCGGACGTTTGCGAGACAGCACTTCAGACACCTTGGACAATGAACCCAAATAGGGTACAAGGTCTTTTTTGTTCATGTTCATTTGATCCATGCGGAATAGAATCGCATCCACCGCATCCACCGCGACGGGTTCGCCATGTTCAGACTCGTACTTGCTAATCACCATGGACAACAATTCCATCTGGTTTTCCAGCTCCGAATTAGCTGCAATATCCTCATCCATCAACGCAGATAGACGTGCCAGCGCGAGGTCATAATCACCTTGGGTTTTGATCATTCGTACTTGCTCCATCACTCTCTCCTTGCGCCTAGAAACTTTTCTTGTCGTACTCGGCGTGTGTGCCTATCCACTCCACCAGCATCATGCCATGTTGATATTTCACTTTGACCACCAAACGATAGTTATTACCCTTGATATTGAAAATCACTCGGTTATCCGCCAAAAAACTCGCGTTGGGATAGCGCGTTTTGATGTCCTGATGATCCCGCCAGTCCGCAGCCTCGACCTCCATTTGCCAAGCCTCCAATTGCTTGCGCACATCCGCATGACTACGTTTGAATTTATCGAGTGTCAGAACACCATGCAGTTTCATGATAAAAATCAGCCAAATTCCCAAATGTTTATTCTATACTAAATTCCCATTTTGGGAAAATAATTCATCTCTCAGTCATCAATCAATAGTCACAGTAGATCGAGTATCAGAGTGCAGAGGGTTCAGAGTCCAGAGTTAACAGGGGAAAAACACAACACCACCCGAAAGCCGATATCGTAATCGCGATCGACGGGATGATCCCAGTTGCGATCGGCACAGCGCGCAAGCTCAACGCGAAGGCCCCGAGACCCGCCGCGCACCACCCTCCGTACATCATCACCCGCATTTAAATCCTCACGCACATCCTCTGCTTTGTAGGGATAGTCTTTGAAATGACTACGCGTCCATTCCCACACATTGCCGCTCATGTCATACAGCCCGTAGTCATTGGGCGGGAAGCAGCCTACGCTGGAAGTATTGGCGATGCCCGTATCGTCATAATTGGCACGATTGGGGTCAGGCTGGTCGCCCCAAGGATAGACTAAATCCCGTTTTCCCCCGCGTACCGCGTGTTCCCATTCCAACTCGCTGGGCAGACCGATGCGCCAACCTTGCCGCAACCATTGCGCCACGGGGCTGGTTTGCAGGGCGGGTTCATTTAGCAATCTATCGTTTAACCAGTCGTAATAAGCGCGGGCTTCATGCCAACTGACGAAGCTCACGGGGTGATTGTCGGGGTCGCGTAAAGCATCTTGATCGCCCAGTGGAAATTTTGTAGCTTCGACAAATACCCGAAATTGCGCCACCGTCACAGGATAGCGGGCGAGATAACAGGCGGGCGCGGGGGTGATGTCATCGCTGATTTCGTTGTCATTCGCACGCGCTTTTTGCTTGTCCGCCTTACGCGTACCAATGCGGAATTGCGGGTCTTCAGGAATAAACTCAAACCCCAACAGCTCGTCATTCGGCAAATACAGCCGCTGCGGGTCAAAGCGCGGATCACCCAGTTGGGACAGTACGTCGCCTGCTCGAGCGCGCACAACAGCTTGGCTCTTTTGTAGCGCATCCGCATCTTGCAACAGCTCTACGATGCGACGAGCGCATTCTGCCCGCAAGGCTTCACCACTTTCCCGCCACTCCAACGTCGCCGTCCCCGCCAGTTCAGCCGCCGCAAAGCGGGCATTGGCAGTTGTGCCTGCTTGGGCGAGTGCGCTAATGAGCTGACGGGCGAGGCTGTCGCTTTGTTTCGGGCGAAAACCTAACAGCAGCAAAATCGGCTCACGCCACCAAGGGTCATCCAACTTCTCCGTCAAAAAAGCAATGGTCTCTGCCAGACTTTTGGCTCGAATGACAGGGTGCAAATAGTGCGCAGTCAAAAACTCTTGAAACGCATGATGAATAAAGCGATAGGCGTTGTCGCGCTCTTCCAGTAAGCCGCCACGCTGGCGGGTATAAACGAGAAATTCGTCTATATGAGCGGCAAAGTTTGGCTCTTCGCGTAAGACAGCTTCCAAGCTCCACTCTTCAATTTCCCGCCCTTGCTCTTTGCCTTGTTGGTGCATCCGAAAGGCAAGGTGCTGCGCCATTTTGAAATACTGTTCCCAGCCTGTTTTCAGTTCAGTTTTATTCTTTTCGTCCCGTCCATAATTTCCCTGCAACAATGCGTTGGTCGCTTGTTCAAACAGTTCAGCCCGTTCATTCGGTAAAACATGATTGCTGTGATGTACGATCAGTAGCAATCGCACCATCAAGGGGCTAGTCACGAGGGCTTCGGCATGGTTTCCTTCGCGTTCACGTCGTTCCTGTTCCAATTGCAAGATGCCGTTCAATAAATTCTTTGTGCGTTCTTTACGCCGTGCCGCATCATCGTGATAAATGCAGGCGTAGGCTTGTTCGACCATGGGGGTGATATGTTGCGCGTGGTCGAGGGCTTGCACGGTAATTTCGCGGAAATTTGGTAATGCCGTGCGTCCATCTCGGTAAGCGATGGTACGGCAAGTCACCACCACGCGCAGTTCGGGACGACCACACACTAAATTTTCCACTTCTTCACGCACCTCGGCACGCTCATCTGCATTCGCCACTTCGTCCAGCCCGTCCAGCAATAGCAGCACATTGCGCCCCTCTTTGAGTAATTGCACAAAGAAATCGTCGGGCAAGTTATCACTCGCCTGCTCGGCAATCAGGTGGTGAGAAATAAAATGGGTCAGGGTTATTTGATGTGCGGCGGTATAGGCTGGATTGCGGCGATGGCGTGCAAAAGAAGCCAGTGGCACAAAAATAGGGAGCGGAAGTGCGCTTGGTTCGACAGATAACCCCAGCCGCGAACGGGCAGGTTCGGCTTGATTGGTTTTGAGTGAAGTCGCCAATGCCCAAGCGATATGCTGCAACACCGTGGTTTTGCCAGAACCAGGCCCGCCAATGACCGCCAACTGTTTGCCCAACCCCAATACTTGACTCAGGTCAATGTCTGTATCACCTGCCGCGTGTTTGGCAAACTCGCCGTGACCGCGATATTTTTCTTGTCCGTCGAGTACGGCTTTAGCGCGTAGCGGCACATATACCGCTTCCAGCGGCAAAGGCTTTGGAGGCTTAGCGTTCTTAATGTCGCGCAACACGATGCTATTGGTGTGATCTCGTAGCCAGTCAAGATACTTCACCACCTGTTGCTTAATTTCTTCGGGACTGAGTTTCTTGTCGCTTGCTGCATAGTAAGTGGAAATAAATTGCATTCCCGTGTTGTGATTGGCTTCTACGCTGCACGCACCCAGTGCCTTACTGTTACTTCCTTGAGCACTTGCACCTGAACCTGTCAGCGTAGCATCATGAGTTGTGGTGGGGTTTGCGTTTGCTGGCGTGGGACTCATTGGTGATTCATCCATATTGTTTGGTTAAAACACTTCGATGCAGGGGGGATAAGCGATAGCGCATCCACCATTTTCCCTGTTAATTCAGGTGGATGCGTTGCACTTATCCACCCTACAACTTGGTTTAAATGCCCAACACAAATTCCGTCACCGTACCCACCGCGCCGCCCACCATCTCGCCAATTGCGGGAGAAGTAAACAAGGTAGTGAGCGCGCCAATCGCGGCGGGGACATATTCCAATAAGCCCTTGATCGTTTTGGCTAATTCCTTGTCCTTGGCCTCCTTGCCCTTGGCAACTTCCGCCTTCAACGCTTCGACTTGCTGCATGGCGGCGGCTTGTTTATCTGCGGGGGCTTGGGCGATGACTGCCAGCACAGGCGCAAACAAGGCGGCTAATTCTGCGGCGGGGATGCCGTTGGTTTGTGTGCCTGTATTGATATTGCCGTTATTGTCGCCTTTAACAATTACCCCGCCCGCGCCGACAGCGGTTGCCCCGTTGCCTTGCGCGATTGCGCCGTTGCCTGTTTGGGTTGCTTGGTAGGTGGTGTTTTGCATGGTCGTTCCCCTTGTTGATGATGTGTCGCGTTTACCTCAATATGCGGGATATAGGCTATCCCTTTTCGGGCGGGGAATTATAAAGCATGGGCGGGGGTGAGATTCAGCGTGATGTGCCGTAGGTCGAGATTTTTACGTTATCGTCGGATTAAAGCCCGACCCACGGCAGTGCATTGAGCAAATTTGATGTGGCTCACCAGTAGGACGCACCGAGAGGCGCGTCCATTTTTTAAAGCGTAATAACCATCAATTTAATCAAATCTCCCACTTCCATCCCGCCGCCTCTGGCAAATCGACACCATGTTCATACGCGTACTGACGGCATTCGAGTTGTTTGTCGCGTAGGCGTTCTTTGACGTGCGCGCCTGCGATGTGCAGCGACGGGATGCGGTCGATTGCGTCGATGGCTAAACTGAAGCGGTCAATTTGGTTTTGAATCGCCAATTCCAACGGGGTGTTGATGCTGCCTTTTTCTTTGTAGCCGCGCACATGGAAGTTTTTGTGGTTGGTGCGGCGATAGGCGAGGCGGTGTATCAGCCACGGATAGCCGTGGAAGTTGAAAATCACGGGTTTGTCGAGGGTGAATAGGCTGTCAAAATCGCGGTCGGATAAGCCGTGCGGGTGTTCGCCTTCGGGGGTGAGCTTGTACAAATCGACCACGTTGATAAAGCGCACTTTCAAACTGGGGAACGCCTCGCGCAGCAACATGACCGCCGCCAAGGCCTCTTTGGTTGGGATGTCGCCCGCACTGGCAATCACTAAATCAGGCTCGCTGCCCGCGTCATTGCTTGCCCATTCCCAAATGCCGATGCCTTTGGTGCAGTGTTTAATCGCCGCATCCATGTCCAAAAATTGCAGATGCTTTTGTTTGTCGCACACGATGACGTTGATGTAATTGGTGCTGCGCAAACAATGATCCGCCACGGAGAGTAAGCAATTTACATCAGGCGGCAAATAAATTCGGGTCACATCCGCGCTTTTGTTGACCACCAAATCTAAAAAGCCAGGGTCTTGGTGGGTAAAGCCGTTGTGATCTTGCCGCCACACGGTGGAGGTAATCAGCAAATTCAAGGACGACACGGCGGCGCGCCACGGCACGGCATTTGCCATTGCTAACCATTTGGCGTGTTGGTTAAACATGGAGTCAATCACATGCACAAAGGCTTCGTAGGTGGAGAAAAATCCATGCCGACCTGTCAGCAAATAGCCTTCCAACCAGCCTTCTAGCGTGTGTTCGGACAACATTTCCATCACCCGCCCATCGGTCGCCAATTCTCCACCGTCGGCATCTTCAGGCAAAAAGTCTGCCATCCAGGTTTTTTTGCTGACTTGGTAAATGTCATCCAATTTGTTGGAGCTGTTTTCATCGGGGCCAAACACGCGGAAATTGTGCAGATTGGCTTGCATAATGTCGCGCAAAAACTTGCCCAGCGGACGGGTGTTTTCTGCTGATGCGGTGCCTGGGAACGGCACGGCAATGGTGTAATCGCGGAAGTTAGGCATATGCAAGGCGCGGCGCAACTGCCCGCCATTGGCATGGGGGTTGGCACTCATGCGGCGAATGCCTTTGGGGGCAAGGGCTTTGAGTTCGGGCAATAATTTGCCTTGCGTATCAAAGAGTTCTTCAGGTTTGTAGCTGCGCAGCCACGCTTCCAATTGCACCAAGCGTTCGGGTTTACCTTGTACATCGCCTAACGGCACTTGGTGGGCGCGCCAGAAACCTTCAACTTTATGCCCATCCACCTCCGCTGGGCCTGTCCAGCCTTTGGGCGAACGCAGCACAATCATCGGCCAACGCGGACGCATGGCAATGCCTGACGTGCGCGCTTCGGTTTGAATGCGACGAATTTCGGTCATGCAGCTATCCAGCGTGTCCGCCATTGCACGGTGCATGGTCGCGGGGTCGCTGCCTTCCACAAAATGCGGAGTCCAGCCATAACCTTTAAACAAATCTTCTAATTCTTGGTGCGAGATGCGCGACAGAATGGTTGGGTTGTTAATTTTGTAGCCGTTCAAATGCAGAATCGGCAACACCGCGCCGTCGCGAATGGGATTTAAAAATTTATTGGAATGCCACGAGGTTGCCAAGGGGGCGGTTTCCGCCTCGCCATCGCCGACCATCACGGTCACCAACAAATCGGGATTGTCATAGGCTGCGCCAAAGGCATGGGAAATGCTGTAGCCCAATTCGCCACCTTCGTGAATTGAGCCTGGGGTTTCGGGGGTGCAATGGCTGCCGATGCCACCAGGGAAAGAAAAATCTTTGAAAAACTGGCGCAAGCCGTCTTCATCTTCGCTTTTGTTGGGATAAATTTCGCTGTAAGTGCCTTCCAAATACACGGGTGCGAGCACGCCTGGCGCGCCATGCCCTGGCCCTGCCAAAAAAATCGCGCTTTGGTCATACTGCTTAATCAAACGATTTAAGTGAGTGTAGGCAAAACTCAAGCCTGGGCTAGAACCCCAGTGTCCCAACAAGCGACTTTTAATATGCGCCGCTTGCAACGGTTCGCGCAGCAGCGGGTTTTCGCGCAGATAAATCATCCCCGCAGCGAGGTAATTACAGGCGCGCCAATAGGCATCTATCTGATTTAATTCTTGTTCGGAAATAGGGTTCATGGTTGACTCACGGTTGGATAATGCGAGGAGGTTAAACGAGGGAGGTTTAAGTAATGTGACGAAATGAATGGTAGGTGCGACAAATTCGCACGCTTCTTGAAATAATGCTTCTTGAAATAATGCTTCTTGAAAAACGTGCGAATGAATTCGCACCTACAAATAAGGTGAAGCCAGCCGATAAGCCGGGTTCTGTCGTGGACAGTCATTCCTCTAGGCGCATCGTCACCTAACGCTCAAGCGATCTACCCGCTGACGACGCGAGCCACGCCAATGTCAGCCTATTTGATCTTGCTCCGAATGGGGTTTGCCCTGCCAACCTTGTTACCAAAGTCGCGGTGCGCTCTTACCGCACCGTTTCGCCCTTACCTGATCTGTGTTAACTTCCTTGCGGAAATCAGCCCAGCCATCGGCGGTTTATTTTCTGTGGCACTTTCCATCACCTCACGGTGTCCAGTCATTAACTGGCATTCTGCTCTATGGAGCCCGGACTTTCCTCCCCGTATTTGCATACGCGGCGACTGTCTAGCCAGCTTCGAGGTGGAGTTTAGCATGACATGGTGAGCGACTCCTGTTCTTGTGTGGTAGAACGCCGCTGTTATCGCGCACGATTATGGTCAAAAGCCATGCTAGAAAAGCATATCTTATTGACAACAAGGCTGATTCAAGCGAATACTACCCGACGATTTCCATAGGGGTAGCAAGATGAAAGAGGAGCAGCTTGGCGATGCGGTTGCGTTGCCATTACGGATTTTTATAGTCGATGATGAGCAGCCTGCTCGTAGTCGATTACGCGATTTGCTAAATGACTGTGCTGCGCAGTTGTATGTGGAAATCGTCGGCGAAGCAGGAAATGGTCACGAAGCATTAGAAAAACTCAACATCACCCCTGCGGATGTGGTGCTACTCGATATTCGGATGCCCCAGATGGATGGCATTGAACTCGCCCACCATCTGCACAAGCTCGCGCCTCCTCCCGTGATTATTTTTACCACCGCATATGATACCTATGCGATCAAAGCCTTTGAGCTACATGCCATTGATTATTTACTCAAGCCCATACGACTCAGGCGGCTGTTTGAAGCACTGAGTCGCGCACGCGAAGCGGTTCCGTTGAAAACGGAAGTGTTGCGCGAACTCTTGCCCGAACCTCGTCAATTTCTTTCAGCATATGAACGTGGTAAAATCCACCTCATTCCTGTTGAAAGTGTGTTGTTCTTGCGCGCAGAATCGAAATATATTACCGTGCATACGCCCGAACGGGAGTATCTGATCGAAGAATCGTTGACCAATTTGGAAAAAGAATATGCCATACGCTTTGTGCGTATTCATCGCAATTGCTTAGTAGCAAAAGCCGCCATCGCAGGTTTTGAAAAAAATCACAAAGAAGAGGGCGGCTGGTTGGTAAAATTAACTCACTGTGATGAGCTGCTTCCCGTCAGCCGTCGCCAGCAATATCTCATTAAAGAACTGGGTGAGTCTGTGAAATAACCATTCCGACACACTGTTATGCCAATCTGATTGAATAAATGCTGCAAGTCCGTGCAAAAATGATCTTCCCAATTACAATATAAACAGTGGCGTAGTTTTTGCTTTGTTTTTTAACACCCGCCGTAATCCAGAAAGTGTATCAAAATGAAATCAGCATTGCAAAAAGGCTTCACACTCATCGAACTGATGATTGTCGTCGCGATTATTGGCGTTTTAGCCGCTGTCGCAATTCCTATGTATGGTGATTATGTCGCACGCGCTCAAGCTTCTGAAGCGATGTCACTGGTAGCAGGATTGAGAACCCCGCTGGTTGAAGCCTATACCAATAACCAAAGTTGGGACATTGCATCCCTTAGTGCTGTCACCACGGGTAAATATGTCTCGTCCATTATGGATTGTAACGCGTCAGGATTAGCGGGCTGCGTCGTAGGAATTCGCCCTGTTCCTGCTCAAAACGGCACCACTTTAATTGAAGCCACCTTTAAAACCAAGGGTGTGAGCGGTCTTATTGCAGGTAAAAGCCTACATATGTTGTACAACACCTTTACAGGAGCGTGGTCTTGCGCCAATGGCGATGGCTATAACAATCTAGGACAAATCCCGACCATCACTTCGGTTGCGCTCATTGGTCGCCCCGAAAGCAAGCTACCTGACAATGTCATTCCCAAGAGCTGCCTTAATATGTAGTTATCCGCCATTATTTGGGCAAGGGTTTTTTGGGTAAGCTATTACGAATAAACGCGGTGACGTGCTTTTCTGTGGTACCAATGCGGCGGATTTCTTTGCCCAAGGGAGACACCAGCCAATACGCATCATTCGCGCCACCTGACTTTCGGTATTTGTGTTTGTAAACAATCAAATAGCCTTGATATTTTCCTGCGGGAACGACATCCAAACTATCCCCATCCGTGATGAAATTTGTTTGTTGCGTGCTGAAGTCAATGCGATGAATTGCCCCCGAAGTCACCCATGCGGCGCAGTTGAAATACACCGCCATGCCGTCCAAGCTAAACAAGGGATGGTTAAACTCCGTGAGATTTTTGCGCGGGTCTTCGTCTTCATGTGGTGACAACAACACGCGGGCATTGCCGCCTGTCGCATCCATCATCCACAATTCATTCGGCTGCTCGTCGGCAATCAACGGGTTTGAGCGCGCTTGTTTGCGCACAAACACAATGCGCTTGCCGTCGAATGATAAGGCGGGTTGGCTATCCTGCCCTAAGTGCGTTAATTGCTGCACCTGCCCTGTATCGGTTTGAATAAACACATTGCCTTGTTTTTCAATCAGTTGCGCGGCATTTGCCTGAATCGACAGCCACAGCAAACCAAGGGCAAGCATTTTAAGCATGTTCATCTCCTACATGTTCGCTCGTTCCGCCGCTCGCACGGTGTTGGCAACCAACATGGTGATGGTCATGGGACCCACGCCGCCTGGCACGGGGGTGATATAGCCCGCGACTTCCTTGACGCTGGCAAAATCCACATCCCCCACCAATTTGCCTTCGGCGTTGCGGTTAATGCCCACGTCAATCACCGTCGCACCCGCTTTGACCATATCGCTCGTAATAAAATTGGCGCGTCCCACGGCGGCGACTAAAATATCGGCATCCCGCGTGTGTTTAGCTAAATCGACCGTTTTAGAGGTGCAAATGGTCACCGTGGCATTTTTGTGTAGTAGCAACAATGCCATGGGTTTACCGACGATGTTGCTGCGCCCCACCACCACCGCATGTTTGCCTTCAATCGCAATGCCTGTTTTTTCCAGCAACACCATCACCCCATAAGGCGTGCAAGACGGAAATGGGGTTTCGCCTGCGACGAGCGCACCGACGTTTCTTTGATGGAAACCATCGACATCTTTATCGGGGTTAATCGCTTCGATGACTTTGTTGGCATCTAAATGTTTCGGCAGCGGTAATTGCACCAAAATACCGTGAATGGCAGGGTCGTTGTTTAACGATTCGACTTCCGCCAACAACGCCGCTTCGGTGCAATCACTGGCTAATTCAACGTGTTTGGAATACAGCCCCAGCTCTGCACAGGCTTTGACTTTGTTCGCGACATACACTTTAGAGGCGGGATCGTTGCCCACAATAATCACGGCCATGCCTGGGGTAATGCCGCGTGCTTTCAGTGCGTCTGCACGTACTTTCCATTCTGCACGCACTTGTTGAGCGATGGTTTTGCCGTCTATGATTTGAGCTGTCATGTTGATTCCTTTTTGAAATGAAGTTTTAGGTAGAACAAGAACACGCAAGGCCTACCTAAAGCGCCTCAATAAAAAAGGTCGGGTGTGTTCACCCGACCAAATTATCAAGCGAATTACTGTCCTGATACTTCTTTTTGATAAGCAGCCAAACCATTGGTGATTTCGGCGTGGGCGGCTTCTACCCCTTCCCAACCACGGATTTTCACCCATTTACCTGGTTCTAAGGCTTTGTACAATTCAAAGAAATGTTTGATTTGTTCCAAGGTAATCGCAGGCAAATCTTCGTAGCTTTTGATCTCATGGTACAAAGGCGTCAATTTGTCGGTCGGAACTGCAATAATTTTCGCATCATCGCCACCTTCGTCCGACATTGCCAACATCCCCACTGGACGGCAAGCAATCACAGCACCATGTACCACGGGGAAAGGGGTAATGACCAATACGTCCACAGGATCGCCATCATCTGCAATGGTTTCAGGGATAAAACCATAGTTGCAAGGGTAGCGCATCAAGGAGCCAATAAACCGATCCACCATCAATACGCCAGCTCCTTTGTCCACTTCATATTTCACTGGATCAGCGTGTTTAGGGATTTCAATAATCACATTACATTCGTGCGGCAGATTTTTTCCTGGACGAACATTTAATAAACTCATGGTTGCTCCTTGCGGTTAATAAAGACGGTAAAACGATGGGCAATTATAAGCGAAGCGCGCGGGTGGAGGGTTTTGATCTTACGCCCGCAGCGGGAATGGGGCATGGGCAACAAGAGGAAGGGTCTGTAATTTTGCCATCGGTATCAGGTGGTAATGTCCAAACACAATGCAGGTGATCGGACAAAATCACGCAAGCATCAACATGAAACGGATACAAACGCCGCACCCGTCGCACCGAATCCCGCAACAAATCAATATGATCCGTCAACAACGTCCGCTGCTCCAACAAATTCACCGTGAAAAAATATCACCCGCCCGTCACAAAGTTTCGTCGATAATTTGACATTACACCCCCCGAAAATGTACCGCGATGGCAGGGTGGATACCCTTAGCAATCCACCGATGGTGATGCGAATACTATCAAAAAATGGTGGCAAATAACGTGGAAGGGGTGGGTTGACTGGCGTTGTCGCTTTAAAAATCTTGCACTTAATACCATCCCCCCTTATACTCACGCCTAAGTCGCACGACGTTTAGGACGTTGAGTCAGGGGACGCGAAAGCGGACATCTGACAGTGCGGCGATTCTATTTTCGCCGTTTCCATAACGTAAATGGAACAAGATAACGGCGGCGCACTTCCAGCACCACTTCGTAAGCAACCCCTCCCGATTCCACCCCAAACACCAATCTACGCCCGCCATTTCTGGATACAGGCGGATGACCCGCTGCCACACCCACAACCTGCTCCAGCATGGCGACGACAATCTCAAAATCACCTGCCACCACAGGAACTTGTCCTCGCTCTATTTCCTTTGCACCGCCATGCCGATCCATGATGTGCAACAAATAATCGTGATCCAGCGCAAACAGCTTACCTTCTGTTTGAACCCCCTCAATCGCATCGGCTAAGGCACAAAACGCAGGAGGAAGCTCGCCCACCACCCAAGCGGATTGCTTCTCACGGCGATTTTCCAGCACAGCGCGGACATAATCATCAATTTTCATCCGCGTATTATCCGTTACTTGGTGGGGTAATGTAGGTGGATTCGCGCAGTAATCCACCTTTGGGGAATGACGAGAAAAGGGTGAATTGCCAAGCGGCGAATCCACCTTACGGGCTTACTTACGCCGTCAATTCATCGGGTGAATGGGATTTGAGCCAGTCCGCCAATGCGGCATTCATGCGCGTCTGCCATCCTGCGCCCGAAGCGCGAAAAGCGGCTAAAACTTCGGGGCTGTATCGCACGGCAACTTGCTCTTTGGTCGGGCGTTTATTCGCCCCGCGCACCCGTCCCACGACCACGCCGCCTTGTTTCATCACCGCACCGTCCCAGTCTGATGGCTTGGTGCGCGGACTATCCGCATCATGGTGAATATCCGCATCACTCAGGGCGCGCACCTTTGCCCAATCGCTGGCATCAACGCGGGGCATACTGCCAGTAGCTGCGTTCTTCATGTTTGTCCGCCTTTCTAATCGAAATAATGTGGTCATTTTCACCGCGTGGGGTATGTACCACGAACACCACCACCCCATTCCACAAACCCAGCGTCTGCAAACGCAGCTCGCCGTAAGCATCACGCCCATCCTCACGGGTCAGCGTGAAACCCAGAAACACTCCCTCACACCCCACAAAATCCAGATAATGATTTTTGAGATTCAACAAGCGTTTCGATTCATCGTAAGTAATCATGCTCGGATTGTCGAGGTGTTTTAAGGGAAAGTCAATCAAATTGTAGATGCGTTTTATAGCTAAAGCATCGAACTCAACGCTCGATTGTCAAATGCGTGTGCGCAGCAAACCAGCAAAGGATCGCTTGTGAGTCAACAATCGGAGGCGGCGTAGAGTGGTTTCGCGTAGCAAACCACCTTTGGGGAATGACGAGAAAAAGGTGGATTGCCTAGCGGTGAATCCACCTTACGGGTTCGTAGCGTAGTCCACGCCCAAATGCCAACCTTGTTCTCCGAGAACCTTTGTGTAATCACGAATAACCATTGATCTATTTGCAATAGCTCCCGTCAGCAAATTAGTTTGAGCGTCCAAAGCTCCTTTATTGTCATCAATTGCCCGTCCATCAATTCGGATAGTTGTATTAATGAACGGTTGAGCAATGTCTTTTATATCGGAAAAACAATCAACTACTTTCCCAAATGCTTCTGGTACATATAGTTTTAAAACTTTCGCCGCTGAAAGTACTGTATCAAATTCCTTATCGAGCAATTCCGCATTAAGTTTATGTTCAACAACACGCTTTGTATTTTCACCGATTAAACTAGCGGGTAATTTTTTCACGGATTCGAGCGCATCAAACTTGTCTAATGCTGCGCTTGCAGACAACAAGACACTCAAGGCTTCACCGAGAGCTCCGAATTGTTTCCCCGTCTTCTCATATTTCGGATCATATTTCTTTGCTTCCTCAACAAGCGTTGCCAGTGAACTTCTAATTCCTACGGAATCAGTATCTTCGCATTTTGTCGTGCAATTTTTTAAATATTCAGCCATTTTTAACAGTGCAGTTGTAACATTCGCAAGACTAGTCATCTCATCTTTCGTTGGAATAGGAAGGTTTTTAGGGAAAATTGTCAGCAGATCAGCTACAGTTCCAACAACTTTAGCGTTTGGCAGCACATATTTAGCAGCAACAGGGCCAGCCTTAATAGAGTCCCACAGTTGAACCCCGCTGTCAGCAATAGCATCTCCCGCTTTATCCCAGATTCCCTTTCCACCCACCCCCTCGTTTATTTGATTGATTTTCTCATCGGCAGCAGCAACGTTTGCCTTGATTGCATCCTGCAAACCCTTTTGTTGCCATGGCGTTAATTTGTTAGCGAACAAATCCATTTGCTCTGTGACGCTGTTTGATTCATTCCAAATATCTCTACGCGCTTTAAATTTCGCAGAAGCAATTAAATAATCCTGTAGTTTTACTCCATCAGCTATTTCAACATCATTTGACACATTACTCAGGCTCTCAACGATAGTAGCATCTGCCTTTCCTACACTAGAACGCAGATTAAAGGCTGCGTCCGTAAGATAATTGCTACTAACCCCCATTTTCTGCCCAAACTCGTCCGCCCCACTCGACATATCAGCAAGCTGTTTATCGGACATCCATTTCCACTCTGCGGGCAAATTTGCACGCAAAAACTCAGCTATTGGATAGGGATTTTGCGGATTTGGATCATTAGGTTTCTTGGTGCTATCTGGCTGGGTCGAGCAACTTGCCGTTTGTACACAATTCCCCCTAGACCTAGACAAGTAGATTGCATAACCAGCAATCAACCTGTTTCCATTTGAAACCAACAACGCGTCATAAACGCTACCACCTTGAAAAATATCGCCATTCTGAAAACCGATTTCTATTTCAGCTCCTGATGCCGCTTTGTATTTGTCATACGTTGGCTGTGCAATGTTGGCTCTTTTTTGAATTACGGTCGCACCGTTATTCACATACAGCCCTTTCCAAACTGGATCAGCAGGGTCGTTTTTGAACACTCCATCCCCAACCGCGACCAACAAATCCGCGACGGTATAATTTGGGTGCGTATTGACCCAAAGCTGTTGTTTGGGCGTGAGGGCGGGCGGCACGACGGGCGGCGTGACTTGGTTGGACAAGTACGTTGAATATGCACTAACCAAGCGGTTGCGATTGGAAATCATCAGTGCTCTATACACATCGTCGTTCGGTACGATTTTGCCACTTTCAAGTCCAAGTAAGATATTGGCACTTGATGCCAGCTTGTAGGCATCGTAAGTAGGTTGCAGGCTATTTGCCGTTTTTTGAGTAGTGGTAGCAACACCATTCACATAAAGCCCCGCCCAAACGGGATCGGTAGGGCTATTGACAAAAAGCCCACTCCCAACCGCGACCATCAAATCCGCAGCGGTATAAATTTTGTGCGCATTGACCCAAAGCTGTTGCGCGGGGGTGAGTGGCACGACGGGTGGGGTGATCGTGCCAATTGGTACGTTAATGCTAAATGGCGCGCCGACTACTTTCATCGTGCCGCCGTCGTTAAACGTAAGCGTTGACCCAGCCGCTCCCCAAACATTAAAACCGTCCGTAATAGTTGTTGGCAAGGCTGAAACTTGTTTCAAAGTGCCTGTGTTGTTAAACGTACCCGCGCCCGTTCCTGTATAGCCAGACGATAAAACACCACCATTCCACCCCGTAATTTGACCTACTCCTACGACATTGAAATCGTAAATGCCTTGGTTGTTAAACACCGTGCCATTGTCTAAAACCACGTCACCTGTTTGAGTGATTGTGCCTGTGTTGGTCACCGTCAGATTGTCGAAAATGACGTTGGCGAGCGTAGATTGCTTGGTGAAATTGATTTTATCTACCGCCCCTGCACGAACGCCTGCTGCTGTGCCGTACCCCGTTAA
>FZPZ01000208.1_pt1 | contig 20942 bp, 25 predicted proteins | sample 1534811 | NCBI WGS metagenome assembly FZPZ01 (sample SAMEA104161953, study PRJEB21768) | metagenome | biome: subterrestrial habitat; feature: phreatic zone; material: underground water | place: France | collected 2016-06-01 | depth 60 m | reverse complement strand
GGCTTCATCACGTACTGGTAAATGCCCGCCTCGTTGATGCCCGCGATGATGTCCTGCGTTTCGGTGTAACCGGAAATAATGATGCGCACCGTGTCCGGCCAGCGCTCGCGCACCTCTTTCAAAAACTCCACGCCAGTGGTACCCGGCATGCGCTGGTCGCACAGCACCACCTGCACAGACTCGCGCGCCATGATCGCGCAACCGTCGTCCGCACCAGAAGCGGTGAACACGGTGAAGTCTTCTTCCAGCGTGCGGCGCAGAGATTCCTGCGAACGCACTTCGTCGTCGATCACCAATACGGTAGGTAAGGTAGCCATTAACAAATCCTCGGTAATTGTTCGCCCGCCAACCAATCCACCACGCGGCGACCGCCCAGCTTAGTGGTCATCTGCACAAAGCCGTGCGCATCTTGCTGCACTTCGCCGATGATGGCGGTCTCGCGCCCCAGCGGATGCGCGCGCATCACTTCCAGCAGCGTTTGCGCATCCGCTGGCGCGCAAATCGCGATCAGCTTGCCTTCGTTTGCCACATACAGCGGATCGAGACCGAGAAATTCGCACGCGGCTTCGACGGGCTGATTCACCGCGATGGCGGATTCCTGCAACATCATGCCCACGCCAGATTGTTTGGCGATTTCGTTGAGCGTGGTCGCCAACCCGCCGCGCGTCGGGTCACGCAACACGCGCAATTGCGCGCCGCAATCTAACATCGCGGCGATAAGTCCGTGCAATGCGGCAGTGTCCGACACGATGGGCGCGGAAAAAGTCAGCCCCTCGCGCTGCGACAAAATCGCCATACCGTGATCGCCGATAGTGCCCGACAGCAAAATCTTGTCGCCCGGTTTTGCCAGATCGCCGGAAAGGTTAACTCCTTCGCGCACCACGCCCACCCCAGTGGTGGTGATGAACACGCCATCGCCTTTGCCCTGCTCCACCACTTTGGTGTCGCCGGTGACAATAGGCACGCCCGCCTCGCGCGAGGCCTTCGCCATCGACTCGACGATGCGCTTCAAATCGGCCAGCGGAAAACCTTCTTCGAGGATAAAGCCTGCCGACAGATACAAAGGCTGCGCGCCCATCACCGCCACATCGTTGATCGTGCCGTGTACCGACAAACAACCGATGTCGCCGCCCGCAAAAAACAGCGGCGACACCACATGACTGTCGGTCGCCATCACCAAGCGTCCGTTCGCTGTCGGCAGCAGCGCGCCATCGTTGCCCTGCGCCAGATATTCGTTATCGAGCGCTGCCGCGAACAGCTCGCTGATGAGCTGCGCCATCGCCCGCCCGCCGGAACCGTGCGACATATCCACCCGACCGTTTTTAATATCCAACGGGCGCGTGTAATTTGGTTTAACTCCACTCGTCATACTGCCTCCCTGAATCGCCCATAACTGTAATGCGCCGCGCAGGCACCTTCGGAAGAAACCATGCACGACCCCACTGGGTTCTCCGGCGTGCATACCGTGCCGAATATCTTGCATTCCTGCGGGCGTTTTTGGCCTCTTAAAATCGCAGCACATTCGCAGGCTTTGTTGTCCGGCACGGCCACGTAATCCACTTTGAATTTCAACTCGGCATCGAAGGCTGCGAACTTGGCACGCAGCTTTAACGCGCTGTGCGGCACGCTGCCTAGGCCGCGCCACTCGAAGGTATCGCGCAGCTCGAACACTTCCTCCACCAGCTCCTGCGCTTTCAAATTTCCTTCGCGCGTGACGGCGCGGGTGAATTCGTTTTCGACAGCGGCGCGGCCATCATTGATCTGGCGCACCAGCATCAAAATCGCCTGCATCACATCCAACGGCTCGAACCCGGCGATGACCACCGGCTTGCCGTAGTCGTCGGCGAACGGTTCATACGGTTTGCTGCCGATCACGGTGGAGACATGCGCGGGGCCGACGAAACCGTCGATTGCCACGCCGCCCTCCACCGCGAGGATGGCGTGCATCGCGGCGGGCGTGAGTACGTGGTCGCACAGAATGCTGAAATTTTTCAAGCCCTCGGCGGCGGCCTGTTTGACCGCCACTGCGGTCGGCGGCGTGGTGGTCTCAAAACCGATTGCGAGGAACACCACCTCGCGTTCGGGATTGTCGCGCGCGATTTTCAGCGCATCCTGCGTGGAATAAATCATGCGCACATCCGCGCCTTTGGCCTTGGCGCGCATCAGCGACAGATTGTCGGAAGCGGGCACGCGCACGGTGTCGGCATAGGTGCACAAAATCACGCCCTGCTCGCGCGCCAAGCGTATCGCCTGATCCACGCGCCCGATAGGCAGCACGCACACCGGGCAACCGGGGCCGTGGATCATGCGCACGTTGGCCGGCAACAAATCGACCAGCCCGTAACGCGAAATCGCGTGCGTGTGCCCGCCGCAAAATTCCATTAACCGGTAATTGCGTTTCGGGTCGGCTTCGCGCGCGATGTTGGCGGCGATGTTTTTCGCCAGATCGCCGTTGCGAAATTCGTCGACGTATTTCATGCGACACCGCCTTCAAGTTCCGCGCGCAACTCATCCAACTGTCCCATCTCGGCAAACAGCTTCAACGTCTGCTCCGCCTCTTCCTGATCCAGTTTCTGCAAGGCATAACCGACATGCACGATGACGTATTCGCCGACGGCGGCATCATCCACCAGCGCCAGCGAAATCTCTTTGCGCACACCGCCCAGATTGACGATAGCGTTGCCCGGAGTTGTCAGCTCTTCGATGCGGGCGGGAATGGCGAGGCACATATCAGGTTTCCTTTTTCAATTTTTTTACGCACTACAATTTTTGAGCCGTCGTAGGGTGGGCACGTTTTTGGTGCCCACGCGGTTAATCATATTTCAACTCCATTCCATCTTTCACACCACCCCACGCCTGCGCATAAACCCCATCCCTAACATAGCGATGAAACGTCGAATAAGGCCAATCCGCCACTTGCTGTACATGCCCGTGTTTGACTGGGTTAAAGTGGATGTAATCAACATGCCGCGCAAAATCCTCCTCATCGCGAATTTGATGCTCCCAGAATCGCCGCTGCCATATCGTCGATTCGCGATGTTTAAGTTTCGATGCCGACAGCAAATCGTCACGGCGATATTCTTCTCCACAAGCCAAGGAAACCGACCGCTTGATTTTCATCCAGCGAGAGGAAAAATCGGCATCCCCCTCTGGCAATGTCCACACGCAATGCAAATGATCTGGCATCAATACCCACGCATCAATCTCGAAAGGACGAGCGACTCGCACACGGACAATCGCGGCGCGCAATGCGTTGCGAATCGAGTCATCGCATAAAATCGGCTGCCGCCGATAGGCGACTACGGTAAAAAAATAACTCGAACCCCCTGCCGTTGCGCGGCGATAACGTGACATGATTTTCCCTTTCCAATGTTACGTCCGCGTGGGCACAAAAGACGTGCCCACCCTACCCAAGCTGTTGCAGGGCAATGCTGGCCTGCCCAAATGAAACACCGCCATCGTTAGGTGGCAACTGTTGCGCGGTGAGCACGCGCATGCCGTGCGCGGCTAAATCTTCGGTTAATGCTTGCGACAATACGTTGTTGAGGAAACAGCCGCCGCCCAGCGCGACTTGCTTGATGCCACTTTGCGCGGAGGCGCGCAGCAGCCATGCCAACAATCCCTCGGCGAGGGTGGCATGAAACAGGGCTGCGCCGTGGGCGGCATTTTTGCAATCGGCGAGTTCGGCCAGCAGCGGCTTGAAACTCAGTACACCGCCGTGGGTGATGGTGTATCCCAGCGCGTGCGCGGTGACCTTGCCGTGGCGTTCAGCCAAGCCTTCCAGCAGCATTGCGGCCTGCCCTTCGTGGGACTGGATTGCGCTGACTTTGAGCAATCCGGCGGCGGCATCGAACAGGCGTCCCATGCTGGTTGTTGATGGGCAATTTATCCAGCTCTTTCCTGTGGCCGTATTGCCTTCGTAGGAGCGAGCTTGCTCGCGAAAACCATTCGCGAGCAAGCTCGCTCCTACAGGAGATGTCTGGCGTTGCAGCATGGTTAGCACGGTTGCGGCTCCTGCTTGAGCGGGGAAGCGGTGCGCGATTTCTTCGCCGCGATGCAGGTCGAACAATACCGCCGCCGCCATGCGCCAAGGTTCGCGCGCGGCGCGGTCGCCACCAGGCATGCTCAACGGGGCGAGGTGGCCAAGCCGCTGAAAATCCGCGCCGTCCACGCGCAGCAGCTCACCCCCCCACGCGCCGCCATCCGTGCCCAGCCCCACGCCGTCCAATGCCAATCCCAGCACGGGTTCGGTGACGCGGTGTTCGGCGCAGATGGCGGTGATGTGGGCGTGGTGGTGTTGCACGGCGATGAGCGGCAAGTTGTGATGCGCGGCATAGTTTTGCGCGAACTGGGTGCTGTAAAAATCGGGGTGCAGATCGTGCGCGACGGCTTGCGGTTGCACGTCGAGGATGTCGCACAGGTAGGCCACGGTTTCGTCCAGCATCTGACGTGCGCCCGCGTGGTCGAGGTCGCCGATGTGTTGCGAGACGAAAGCTTCATTGCCGCGCGTGAGGCACACGGTATTTTTCAGCCATGCGCCGCAGGCCAGTATCGACGGGCCGCTGAACGGCAACGTGATGCGGCGCGGGGTGTAGCCGCGCGCGCGGCGAATAAATTGAAATTGCGGCAGCATCGTTTGTCCCTTCCCCTCTTGAGGGGGAAGGTTAGGATAGGGGTGAGAAGAGCTGACCACCTTCAGCACGCTGTCGTCGCAGCGGTGCAGGATGTCGCGGTCGTGGGTGAGGAAAGCATCGGCCAGACCGGACAGCGACTGGCGCGCTTCGGCATCGTCTTTCACCAGCGGCTCGCCGCCGGGGTTGGCGCTGGTCATCACCAGAGCCAGCGGTGTCTGCTGTTGCAGCCAATCCGTGCCTTGCGGCTTGCCCAGCAGTTCGTGGAACAGCAAGTAATGCAGCGGGGTGTAGGGCAGCATGAGGCCGATACTGGAGAGGCTGGGCGCGATGCCGCGCAGTTCCGCATAGCAGTTTGCGGCCTTGTGCATAAGTACGATGGGGCACTCAGGGGATTCTAGTAATGCCACTTCGGGTTCGATGCGACCTGAAATTTTGTTCGCAGCATTTACCCCATCCCCACCCCAGCCCTCCCCTTGAAGGGGAGGGCGCAGAAACTCCCCCCGCGTCAAGGGGGGAGTTGGAGGGGGGATGGGGGTAGCATTTTCCAGCGAATAATTTGAACTAAATTCCGCATAGTGCCGCGCCGATTCCACATTCAACACCATCACTGCAAACGGTTTTTCTTCGCGTTGTTTGCTGCCGCGCAAACGCGCCACGGTGTCGGCGTTGCGCGCATCGCACACCAGATGAAAACCACCCAGACCTTTGACGGCGACCACCTCTCCGGCGCGGATGCGCGCGGCGGTGGCGGCGATGGGGTCGTCGTTTGCAACAGGCTGCCAGCCCGCATCGAACAAGCTCAAACGCGGCCCGCATTCTGGGCAAGCATTGGGCTGCGCGTGGAAGCGGCGGGTGTCGGGCGCGTCGTATTCGCTTTGGCACGCGGGGCATTGCGCGAACTTCGCCATGCTGGTGTTGGCGCGATCGTAGGGCAGCCGCGCGATGAGCGTGTAGCGCGGACCGCAGTGGATGCAGTTGATGAAGGGATGGCGGTAGCGGCGGTCGGCGGGGTCGAACAATTCGGCCAGACAGTCGGGGCAAATCGCCATGTCGGGCGCGATGCCGGTGAGCACTTTTCCTGTTTTGCTGGCGGTGATGCTGAAGCCTTGCAGCCCGGTGATTTCCTGCGCCAGATCGTGAGTGATTTTTTCCACGCGCGCCAAGGCGGGCGGTTCGCTTTGCAGGCGCGCGATCAGGGACATCACTTGCTGACGCGCCCCCTCGACCGCAATCTCCACGCCCTCGCTATCGTTGCGCACCCAGCCCGCCAGACCGAGTTCGTGCGCAAGCCGGAAGACGAAGGGGCGAAAGCCTACGCCTTGGACTTGGCCGGACACTTTGATTTGCGCGTGGATCATGGAGGTCATGATCGTAGGGTGGGCACGTTGTTTGTGCCCACGCGGAGCGCAACGAGGGGAACGCGTGGGCACCAAAGACGTGCCCACCCTACGGCGGTTTTTTGAATATTGGAGGTCATGGCTTTTGATGGGTATCGCAAGCTCAACCCATCCTACTTGCTACAGCTTTTTGGCACCCCGCCTTAATCCACTCCAGCCACTCATCCATCCCCTCGCCGCTGGTCGCGGAGATGCGGATCACTTTGATGTTCGGGTTCACGCGGCGCGCATTTTCGATGGCGAGATTCGCATCGAAAGTCAGGTAGGGCAGCAGGTCGCATTTGTTCAGCAGCATCAAATCCGAGGCGCGGAACATGTCGGGATATTTGAGCGGTTTGTCTTCGCCTTCGGTCACCGAAAGTATCGCGACTTTGTGCGCTTCGCCCAGATCGAAACTGGCGGGGCACACGAGGTTGCCGACGTTTTCGATCAGCAGCAGGCTGTTGTCCTGCAAGCCTATTTGCTGCATGGCTTGCCCCACCATGTAGGCATCCAGATGGCAGCCCTTGCCGGTGTTGATTTGCAGGGCAGCAGCACCTGTCGCACGAATCCGCGCGGCATCGTTGTCGGTCTGCTGGTCGCCTTCGATCACGGCGAGCGGCACGCTGCCGTTCAGGGCGCTGATGCTTTTCACCAGCAGCGTGGTTTTGCCGGAGCCGGGGCTGGACACCAGATTCAGCGCGAAGATGCCGTGCGCGGCGAGGTAGCCGCGATTCTCGCTGGCGTAGCTGTCGTTCTTGGAGAGAATGTCGCGCTCGATTTTAACCATGCGCGCTTGAGTCATGCCTGGGGCATGTGCGCCAGCGGGGCCGGTGCCATAATCAATCGACTCGTGGCTATGCGCATGAGCGTGGTCGTGCGAGTACTCATGTGCCGAACTATCCGGTGTCCGGTATTGCATTTGCCCTGCGGCCTGTTTGCGCTGCTTGAGCGCATGCCCGCCGATAAGTGTTTGTCCTGCTCCGCATCCGCATGTCGTACACATAAACGATCCTTCTCTCGAAAACTTTAATTCAATCCGACTAATTCATCAGGCTCATCATCCCCTCCCCCTTGCAGGGGGAGGGCTAGGGAGGGGGTAGAAATGTGGAGTCTCGCCGCCCTCAAAGTCTACCCCCATCCTAACCTTCCCCCTGCAAGGGGGAAGGAACTGGCGCGGCCCCCTATTCCACTTCCAGTTCTTTAACGCGCATCTCGCTGCCGCCCGTCACTTGTATCTGGTAACTGCCGCACACCGGGCACGCTTCGTACAGCGCGGTGACTGGCACATTGCCTTCACATTTCATGCACCAGCCCTGCCCCGGCGTTTCGATGATTTCCAGCCGCGCACCTTCGGCCACGGTGTCGCGCGTCACCGCGTCGAAACAGAAACGCAGCGCTTCTTTTTCCACCGCAGCTAATTGACCAATCTCCAGCCACACGGCTTTTACTTTGCTGCAACCGTCGGCGCGCACGGTGTCTTCCACCAGTTGCACGATCCCTTCGGCCAATGACATTTCATGCACGCGCCACCTCGATTTCGTATTCGACGCAGGGGTCGAGCGACAGCACGAATAATTTCACGATTTCCATCAATTGCGCCTTGTCGTTTTCCTGCAAGCCGATCATTCCGGTCAATGCGCCTTGCGGATGAAAATTCCATTCAGTTGGAGCCACGATCAGATACTCCGCCACATGCCCGGCTTTAATTTTCACCTGATGCAGCAGCATCCCGCGCGCCGTTTGCACCACGGACAACCCGGCACCGTCTCCGGCAGAAATTCCTTGTACTCGCCCCGCAATATTGTTCTGCGCCAATGCCGAGGCACTATCCAGTAAATCACTCAGTCTGGCAATCAATCTCGCCAGCAATCTGGCGGGACGTTTGCGCAACACGTCCTGCAACAATGCTGAGTGTTGATAATGCGCGAGTGCCCCCGTTTCCGCCGGGCTACCGGCATGCTGCGGTAACCCGGCAAACCCGGCATCAATATGCCCCGCGTATATCTGCCACACATCGGATGCAGTCCATGTCGGCAGGAAAGAACATGCGGGGGTTTCCCCGGAAAAACTCAGCCTGTTTTCGCTATGTTCGAGAGCGTCCATAACTGGCGTTAACAATCCCTGCCCGGCATTTAGCCACCCGATCAATTTTGCATGGGTATCCAGCTGTTTCCATTCCGCAGCTGTCGTGCCCAGCAACACCGAATACAACTCGTCCGAAAATTTTTCCGCGCTGCCCTGACCGGATGCAATTGCATTGAGGACTCCGTGCCAACGCACAAACTGCTCTTGCTGTTGCGGCAAACCCAGCTGAACCGGCCAGTCCAGCAAGAGCCGCCACAGATGCTCTTGCATGGCCTCGCAGACCACACGGCGTTGCAACATAGCCAGTTGCAGAATCTCGTGCCCTTGCGCTGCGGACACCGCCGCCACCGCAGCGGCCTGCTGCGCCTTGCCGCACACACTGAACAACATGGGCAGCAGTTGCAGCACCGCATCTATCGACTTGCCCGCCAGTATCCGATGGGCTTGGGGACGAGTTGATTTCACCTCCACGCCGCGCACGGCCGTACCATCCCAGATGATGCGCAGATTTAATTTTCCCGCAGAGGACAACCCTAGCCACCCATAAATGGCATACGCAAAAAATCGCGTCGCGACATATTTTTTTGGCTGATCGCTTCGCCTTTTAGCCGTGCGTTTTCGATGCTTTCAGCCAGCTTGTCTTCGGCGGCGACGAACAAAGTACGCATCATTTCCTGCGCCACTGCGACGGCTTCTTCGTGTGTATTGAAATCCGCGACGGGTGAGATCAGGGAACACATATGACAAGTGCCCAGCATCGGTTCGTTCAGTCCCCTGAATTCATAAGCACCAGACGGAAAGTGCCAGACTTTTTTTTCGTCCGCGACCAAGGGCGTGAGCGTTGCATTTTCTTCAGGCAATAACACCAAATTGATCATCCACGGTGTGACCAGCACGCCTACCCAGCGTCCCTCCCACTCGCAAAACCCCACGGCTTCGACGCGCAGTGCCAGATTAAGAATAGGCACGTCGAGCATGCGCGTCGCGGCAATATGAGCAAACACCCGCTCCAATAATTCCGCCAGACTTTCTTTCAGTTGATTCACGTCAACACCATGAATTTATTTTTGGGCGCATCGCAGTTCGGACAATGCCAGTGCGCGGGGAGTGCTGCAAATGACGTGCCAGACGGGATATAGGCGAGCGGATCACCTGCTGCTGGATCATACACCCACCAGCAAATGCCGCATTCCAACTTGGTAGCCGCCTCAATTTTGCTGTTATCGCCAGCGTATGAACCTTCAAACATGCGGCATCCTTACTGCTCGCGCATCACAGCAAGCCACTCACCCAGACGCTCGATGCTGTCCTGAAAATCATCCTGCGCGGCCAGGGCTACTTCTGGCACATCCACCACTTCAATGGTGTTGAGAATGATGTGATCCATGCTGTTGAAATATTGCACCCACCACACGTTAGCCAAGCGCGTGCTAGTGATGCGGCAGTTACCGTAGCCGCGCGACAGGATGCTGACCGTTCCCGTGCCAAACGCCTCATACAAATAGGTCAAATCTTCGGGAGACATTGGCAACAGCGACAGGTTGATGATATGCGCGGCTTGTCCGCTCTGGTGCTTGGCAGAATGTTCCAGTAACTCGTTCAGGATAGCGGGTGCGTTCATCATCCCTTGCCGCACTGGCGGCGCGCTGATAACCGCTGTACCCGCCAAGGCGGATTGGCGTACTTCGGGCGGAATCGCGCAGGCGTGCAAAACATCGCGCACCACACCTAGTACCCCCACCTCCTGCACGCGCCAAACGCCAGCGAACACGGTTTCTTGAATATGCAGATTGCTAGGCTCGCGCACCACCACACTGACTTCGCCTTGCCCGAGAGACTGGTTGATCAACTCCACAACTTCTGGCCGCAGCCCCGTCAATTCGACTTTTGCATCGCCTTGGGCCTGCATGGCATTGCGCAAATTTTCCAGCACGGCGCAGACCGCTTCCAATACTGCTGGGTCGGCTTCCAGATTGAGTATCGGCATGGCAAAGGTGGTCATTTCGTTCGGGAGCGGCAAGTAGTCCACCGCTTCCTCTTCAAGCTGGGAACCGACTCCGGCGGCAACTACTGAAATGGGAAAATCTCTCATCACGCTATCCTTGCTAATGACAATCGGAAGATGAAACCGCAGCGACCGCAATCCCTATTGAAGGGATACGGCTAACGGGCTTTTGCAGCATGACCGCACATTCGTCAACGAATTCAGACCAGTCGCGCAGCCCTTCAATCGCGCCGACATAACCGCCGTCGCGCAAAAATAATAATGCCGGCAAACGCCCCAGACCAAAGCGGGACAGCAAGGCTCGGGCAGGTTCAGGACGCATAACAGCGGCACGCGGACGGGCACCAATCGCGGCCAGCAGTTCGGGAAAAATCACCGCCACATCCCAGCTTTCTGCGGCAGTGTCCGGCTCATCGGTAAGTAACACTACTCCCGTACCGGGGGCATCCATGAACGCCTGAAATCCGGCTTGATCGAGATCGGATATACCGTGTTTCGCCACCAGCTTATCCAACAGACCGCCAAAGTTATTGCTCATAGCCGAGCGCGGCGGCTTCCATGCAATAGATGAATTCATATTTACTCTTTCCGCACAAAATCAGGTCGTAAAAAATCAGGGAGTTGCGGCTCGCGACCAATCAAATCGGCAAAGCAGTCATCAAAATTTGTGTCACCAGCAGCCACTCGGTCGAGCGCTTCCAATGCGGAATTGATCATGGCGGCACGCTCGGCATCAATAGCTTCACGCGCGGCATCCAAAAAGGTCAGCAGCCAATCTCCGGGCTGAACCTCGTCGAGCAGCATGGTGTTGATGCGTTTGCGCCCATTGCGCCCGTCGCACCAAGCAAACATATCTTCCACTTCGACCACTTGCATGGGAATGCCAATACACATAGGTTAGTGCCCCGCCGATTCAGCAAAAAAACGCTCATCGCCAAAGCGGCAAGCCAACTCTGCCGAGGGTCGCCCCGCTTCATAGCTATCCATGTCCAGCACGTCACCGTTTACGCAGCGGCTGGCAATAGGTGACGTGCGCGGCGCATAGGGGATACCCCATTGCTTCAGCAACGCCAGTGCTACATTTATCGCGGCTGGGATTTGCGCTTTAACCACCTCGCGCAAACTGCCGCCGAAGTCCTCCAGCTGCGCTGGCTGCACGCCGATGAGCACCATGGATTCTGGCAGTTTGCCCGCTAACGATGCGCACGCAATGACCTCCTGAAAACCCGTCTGGTGCAGGCTCATCTTTTTAACGCCCATGAAACGCGGCACCTCATCGTCCTTTGCGATCACCATCTCGCCAGGACTCATGCCGTAGTCCACCGCGTCAAACACGATCAAGCGGCGCGCATCCACCAAATACGGCAGCAAATACAAACCCTGCGTGCCGCCATCCATCAGCGTCACATTGTCGCCAAACTGATAGGCAGCATTCATCGCTTCAACACAGCGCACGCCGAAGCCTTCGTCCGCCCACAAAATATTGCCAATGCCTAGAATAAGAAGTTCAGTATTTTTCATTGCATACCTGTCAAGTGAGTGCGCTGCTGATACTGCACATGTCATGCCAACTGCCAATAAATCCTATTTATGATTAAGATTCAGCCAATTATAAAAGTGCTGTCGATATAAATACATAATTTATGCAAAGTAAAGTTACATCTTTACACCAAAGCGAAAGGTAACTAACCATAAATGAGATGGCAGTAGCAATTCTCATTATGACCGTAGGTGCGAATTCATTCGTACGGTTTTTCGTGAATAAGGCTGAGTTTTCGCCCTTTCGGGCGATGTACGAATGAATTCGTACCCACAAAATCCAATGTTTAGTCAAAATGAGAATTACTGTCCCCAATGGGCACGTTCAACGATGGTGTCACCTGAAAAGATAATGCGGATACAGCTCCCCGCCCATTGACGTTCATAGACCTTCAGCGTGGTAAAACCCACCAGAACACGGTCAAGGAAAACCAAAATAGCCTCACTTTTATCCTGTAAGTCGCTTGCTACCTGCGCTTTGCTGCATCCTGCATAATGAGAAAGATAGAGGTTCTGCATATCTAAACGATCCGTGTCGGACAGTTCATCAATACGCTTGCATATCGCTTCGTAATTTGCCATGGTTATCCGCCAGATTTTAGGGGAATTGATTGTAAGTCAAACCCGCGCGGTTCGGTCTGAATTTATCCAGACAAAGAATCACTTTGCCCACGCATCACGCTACGAATTGATCGCACCCACGGTCAAAATGAGTGCGGGCGGGGTTTGCCATGAAACGGCTCACCCGACGGGCAGCGAAGGTTACATTTTGGCAATCACGACATCGCCAAAGGCGGAACAGGATATTTGTGTTGCACCTTCCATCAAGCGCGCAAAGTCGTATGTCACGGTTTTCGCACCAATCGCGCCTTCAATCCCTTTGACTACCAAATCCGCTGCTTCTGTCCAGCCCATGTGACGCAACATCATTTCGGCGGACAAAATCAACGAGCCTGGATTGACATAATCTTTGCCTGCATATTTTGGTGCCGTGCCGTGAGTGGCTTCAAACATCGCCACGGTATCGGACAAATTCGCCCCTGGGGCAATGCCTATCCCGCCCACTTCTGCTGCCAATGCGTCAGAAATATAGTCGCCGTTCAAATTCAAGGTGGCAATCACGTCGTATTCGGCTGGGCGCAACAAAATTTGCTGCAAGAATGCGTCCGCAATCACGTCTTTGATAATGATGCCATTGGGCAATTTCAACCAAGGACCGCCGTCGATTTCTACGCCACCGAATTCACGTTTAGCGATTTCGTAGCCCCAGTTTTTGAAGCCCCCTTCGGTGAACTTCATGATATTGCCCTTGTGTACCAAGGTCACCGACGCACGGTTGTGGTCAATCGCGTATTGAATCGCGCGGCGCACCAAGCGTTCTGTGCCTTCGGTCGAGACAGGTTTGATGCCAATCGCCGAGGTTGCGGGGAAGCGAATTTTGGTCACGCCCATTTCATTTTGCAAGAAGTCGATCATTTTTTTGGCTTCGGGAGAGCCCGCTGCCCATTCAATGCCCGCGTAAATGTCTTCGGTGTTTTCACGGAAAATCACCATATCGACTTTGTGCGGTTCTTTAACGGGAGTCGGTACGCCTGTAAACCAACGCACGGGGCGCAGACAAACATACAAATCCAACATTTGACGTAGCGCAACGTTCAAAGAACGAATCCCGCCAGAAATCGGCGTGGTCAACGGACCTTTGATCGACACCACATATTCGCGCACCGCTTGCACCGTTTCTTCAGGCAGCCACGTATCATTGCCATACACCTTCACGGCTTTTTCGCCCGCATACACTTCCATCCACGCGATTTGCTTCTTGCCACCATAAGCCTTAGCCACCGCCGCATCTACCACACGGCGCATCGGCGGGGTAATATCCACGCCCGTGCCATCGCCTTCGATGAACGGGATAATCGGATGATTAGGCACATTCAAGGTGTAATCTGCATTAACGGTAATTTTGCTGCCATGAGCGGGGACTGTGATGTGCTGGTACATAGTTCAACTTCTCCGAAGAAATAGAAAGGATTACGGTAATATCGCCGCTGAAAAATCACTGGGGACTGGAATGAAACGCGTCTTGCTATTTAACAAACCATTTGGGGTGATCTGCCAATTTAGTCGCGACGGGCTACATCCAACGCTGGCGGATTATATCGCGCTTCCTGACTTTTATGCCGCTGGCAGACTAGATACTGACAGCGAAGGCTTATTGGTATTGACCGATGATGGCAAATTACAACATCAATTGACCGATCCCAAGTTTAAACAAGCAAAAACCTATTGGGTACAAGTCGAAGGCATACCAGATGATGCCGCACTGCAAGCCTTACGCAACGGAGTAAAACTCTCCGACTTCACCACCCTGCCCGCCCAAGCACGCTTAATCGACGAACCTGCTGGATTATGGGCGCGGACGCCACCGATACGTCAACGTCTACACATCCCCACCAGTTGGATAGCAATCACCCTGCGCGAAGGCAAAAATCGCCAAATCCGTCGCATGACCGCTGCCGTGGGTTATCCCACTTTGCGACTGATACGTTATCAAATTGGCGATTGGACGCTAGAAAACTTAGCGGTGGGCGAATGGCGATACGGCTGATGCCGTCTACTTGCTTGAATACTTATAAAAGCCTCTGAAGATAGAGGCTTTGTCGTTTTTGTCGGGTCTTTTCTCAAAGGGGTGGCGGATATTTATTCTGCTGGTAAGTTGCTTACCACTCCCTTCCTTTTTAATGGCTTAGTACTTCCATATCCTGCCTACTTTAAAGCATGGTCTATTCTGGCAACCTATTGATCTATTGTGTTTATTACGGATTCTGTGCGGGTGGCACGAAACTTGTAATAGAGTTTTCCCAGCGGGTGGCAATTAAGTAGACCGTGCCGCCAACAATCGTGTGGATAATAACAAGACGAGGGGAGCGATAAATGGAAATTGAAACGTTTTACGAGGTCATGAAGCGGCAGGGAATTACGCGCCGTAGTTTTATGAAATTTTGCAGCTTGACCGCAGCCTCATTGGGGTTAGCTCCGAGCTTTGCGCCTAAAATTGCACACGCGATGGAAACTAAGCCGCGCACGCCCGTAATCTGGTTACACGGTTTGGAATGCACTTGCTGCTCCGAATCCTTTATCCGTTCGGCACACCCCTTGACCAAGGATGTGGTGCTGTCCATGCTGTCCCTTGATTACGACGATACGCTGATGGCGGCGGCGGGACATCAGGCCGAAGAAATCATCGCCGAGGTTCGCAAAAAATATAAAGGCAATTTTATTCTGGCGGTGGAGGGCAATCCGCCGCTCAATGAAGACGGTATGTACTGCATCCACGGCGGTCGCCCGTTTGTGGAAGTGTTAAAAGAAACGGCCGCCGATGCCAAGGCCATTATTTCTTGGGGTTCGTGCGCCTCATGGGGTTGCGTGCAAGCCGCCAAACCAAACCCGACTCAAGCCACGCCTGTACATAAAGTGATTACCGACAAGCCCATCATCAAGGTGCCAGGATGTCCGCCAATTGCTGAGGTCATGACCGCAGTCATCACTTATATGCTGACCTTTGACCGCATCCCTGAGCTGGATCGCCAAGGTCGCCCGAAAATGTTCTACGGTCAGCGCATCCACGACAAGTGCTATCGCCGTCCCCATTTCGACGCGGGTCAATTCGTCGAAGCGTGGGATGATGATGGCGCGCGCAAAGGTTATTGTCTGTACAAAATGGGTTGTAAAGGACCGACCACGTATAACGCCTGCTCCACGGTGCGCTGGAACGGTGGCGTGTCTTTCCCGATTCAATCGGGACACGGTTGCATCGGTTGTTCCGAAGACGGGTTCTGGGATAAGGGCGGCTTCTATAACCGCGTCACCGACATCAAGCAATTTGGCGTTGAGGCGAATGCCGACCAAATTGGCGGCACCGTGGCTGGGGTTGCGGGTGCAGCCGTTGTGGCGCATGCCGCCGTGAGCGCGTTGAGTCGTGCGCGCAGCAACCAGAATGAATCGAACAAGGGAGGCAAGTAATCATGTCATCATATGAAACACAGGGATTTAAACTCGACAACAGCGGCAAGCGCGTCATCGTTGATCCAGTCTGCCGTATTGAGGGGCATCTGCGTGTCGAGGTCAATCTCGATAGCAACAATGTGATCCGCAATGCCGTTTCCACTGGCACGATGTGGCGCGGCTTGGAAGTGATTTTGAAAGGTCGCGATCCGCGCGATGCTTGGGCATTCACTGAGCGTATCTGCGGCGTTTGCACGGGTACGCACGCGCTGACTTCAGTGCGTGCCGTGGAAGACGCGTTAAAAATTCAGATTCCCGAAAACGCCAATACCATCCGCAACATCATGCAGCTGAATTTGTATGTGCATGACCATTTGGTGCATTTCTATCACCTACACGCGCTAGATTGGGTGGATGTGGTCTCTGCCTTGAAAGCGGATCCGAAGAAAACGTCGGAGTTAGCACAAAGTATCTCCACTTGGCCGCTGTCGTCGCCTGGCTATTTCCGCGATGTGCAGAACCGTTTGAAGAAGTTTGTTGAATCTGGTCAGCTAGGCCCTTTTAGCAATGGTTATTGGGGCAGCCCTGCCTACAAACTGCCGCCAGAAGCGAATCTGATGGCGGTGACGCATTACCTCGAAGCGTTGGATTTCCAAAAAGAAATTGTCAAAGTACACACTATTTTCGGCGGCAAAAACCCGCATCCGAACTGGCTGGTGGGCGGCGTGCCGTGCGCGATCAACCTGAACGATGTCGGGGCGGTGGGCGCGATCAATATGGAGCGTTTAAATCTGGTCAAGAGCATCATCGACCGTAGCAAAGAGTTCGTGGAAAAAGTCTATATCCCCGATCTGTTGGCTATCGCTTCGTTTTACAAGGGCTGGGGCTACGGCGGCGGACTGTCGTCTAAGAACGTGTTGTCCTATGGCGATATTCCTCAAAAAGCCAACGATTATTCCGCCGCCAATCTGCTATTTCCGCGCGGTGCAATCATCAACGGCGACTTGAGTCATGTGCATGAAGTCGATCTGCGCAACCCAGATGAGATACAAGAATTCGTTAGCCATTCTTGGTATAAATATCCCGACGAGAGTAAAGGTCTGCATCCTTGGGATGGTGTCACCGAGCCTAACTATCACCCCGAAGGTCCTAACTTCAAAGGCACGCGTACCAAGATTGAGCAGTTAGACGAAAGTGCTAAGTATTCTTGGATCAAAGCACCGCGCTGGAAGGGTCATGCGATGGAAGTCGGCTGTCTGTCGCGCATGTTGCTAGGTTACGTACAGCCCAAGCAATTCCCCTTCATCAAGGAGACCATCGACAGCGTGTTGCACCAGCTCGATTTGCCCGTGAATGCGCTGTTCTCCACCTTGGGGCGCACGGCCGCACGCGGCATTGAAACGCTGTACTGTGCCGATTTGCAATCACAGCAGTTTGATAAGCTGATCGCCAACCTCAAGGCGGGCGATTCTGCCACCGCCAATGTCGAGAAGTGGGATCCGTCCAGCTGGCCGTCAGTAGCCAAGGGTGTGGGGTTCACTGAAGCACCACGTGGCGCGTTGGGACATTGGGTCAAAATCAAAGACACCAAAATCGACAACTATCAGTGCGTGGTACCCACCACTTGGAACGGCAGTCCGCGTGACCCCAAGGGGCAGATCGGTGCGTTCGAGGCTGCACTGATGGACACGCCATTGGCTCGCGCCGATCAACCTTTGGAAATTTTGCGCACCTTGCACAGTTTTGACCCGTGTCTGGCATGTTCCACGCATGTCATGTCACCTGACGGACAAGAACTGAGCAAGGTCACAGTGCGCTAACGGGCGCAGAAAGGAGGCTGTCATGGCTGTTAAACCGCAAGCTGTTGTAGATGAAACTGCTGCTGGTACCACCATCTACGTGTATGAGACACCCGTCAGGGTATGGCATTGGGTAAGCGCATTGAGTATCACGGTACTGGCGATAACGGGGTATTTTATCGCCAATCCCTTGCCGAGCGTCGGTGGTGAGGCGAGTGAGCATTTCTCGATGGGCTACATTCGATTCGCGCATTTTGTCGCCGCTTACGTTTTTGCAATCGGCTTTGTTGCCCGAATCTACTGGGCGATGGTGGGTAACAAGAATGCGCGACAGTTGTTTGTGCTGCCACCTGTGTTTAGCAAAGACTGGTGGGCGGGGATGTTGCAGGAAATGCGCTGGTATTTATTTCTGGCGAAGCAGCCCAGAAAGTACGTCGGGCATAATCCGTTAGCGTTGCTGTTTATGTTCCTGTCGATCACTGTGGGCGGCATATTTATGATTGCCACGGGATTCGCGCTGTACGGCGAAGGCGCGATGGACGGACATTGGTCGCATCTGCTGTTTACCAGTTGGGTCATTCCTTTGTTTGGTCAAAGTCAGGATGTACACACTTGGCATCACATGGTGGCATGGTTCATGGTTTGGTTCATCATCCTTCACGTGTATGCCGCAATCCGAGAAGACATCATGTCGCCGCAGACGATGGTCAGTGCCATCATCAGCGGATATAGATCCTTCAGGGAGTGATCTGGCTGAGCAGCAATGCTCATCTTGGCTAAACAGCAGGTTTTTGTGGGTGCGACAAATTCATACATCGCAGACAGGGCGAAAAACGCGACCAAACTTGCCTTATTCATGAGAAACCGCAGGGCATGGCGATATGGCGTTGATTCAAGGGCGCATCGCTCGCCATCCCAAAAAACTGCCCGCCACACTCATCGTCAACGGCGCGGCGATGCCCATTTCCGTCGATGAAAACGGCGTGTTTTCCCGCCCCTACAGCTTCGGTTCAGGCTCAAACAATGTGGAAATTCGCAGCGCGGACGGCAAACAAGTCCAGCGCGTGCAGTTTTATGACCGCAACCCCGACAAAGCCCCCGCACGCCTGCGCGTGATTTTGTCGTGGGACATCGACAGCACCGACTTGGATTTACACGTCATCTCCCCCGACGGCGCGCACGTCTTCTACGGCAACCGCGTCGCCAAAAATGGCGCGGCGTTAGATGTCGATGTCACCACAGGCTACGGCCCCGAAATCTACGCCAACCCCAGCCCCCCCAATGGCGTGTACCACGTTTTCGTCAACTACTTCGGCGGCGGCGATATGCAAGACGCACACGTCACCCTCGTGCAAGTGACCATTATTTCCCAAGAAGGCACACTGTCCGAAAAACGCCAAACCTTCCAAGCCCCCCTACGCAACCCTGGGGAATTGACTTTGATTAAATCGTTTAGCTATCCGTGAAAGGCGAGGAGGGGCTTGGTAATGGGGGAAAAGCGGCTTGCGACAGAATGGAATAAAGCGTCAAATCCGCCCGCGATTAAGTCGCAAGGGGAAATTTTAGGGTGGTGTTTTTGTCGGAAAATTTGGGGTGCGTTATTGTTTTTAACCCCTAATATAAACAATGCACTAAAAAACAATCTCCAGTTTATTCACCTTTAAGGTGTATTTCACGGCACTTTTTTGGGTGTCTATTTAACGTTGGGAATGTAATCGTGAAAATTATTGCCTTGCTTGTATTAGTAATTCTTTCAAGCTCTTGTTTGGCACTTGAAAAGATAGAAAAATCATGGGCAGTTACCGCAAAAAAACTTCTTCCCGAATCTGATGGAGTTCTTAAATTCCCTGAACTTGGGGCACACGGTTACATCAATGACGGCAATAGATACATGCTGATTGGCTACAATACTACTGCCGACAAAAAAAGAGAAGAGAAAGAATTTAATAACGACCAAGATCATATTACTAGATTTGCTGTTTTCAGAGTGACTGAATCTGGGCTAAACCTTGTGCTGAGGACAAAAGGATTTGTTGGTTATCCTAGGGATACTTGGAGTTTTAGGATCAGCGGCAGGGAAATTCATGTAATAAAAACGAACACTGGTTCTTATGTAAGTCTGTCGAATAAAACATGGAAATTTAGGGTCATTGACAATAAATTTATGTTGGTCGGCTACGAAAATGTTTTTAGTGAATTCCCTGGTAGTGATCATGTAATACCATATATCGAAACGGCTACAAGCGTTAACTTTATTACAGATAAAGCGATTCAATCAAGAAGGGAAGGTAACGACGCTAAGCTCTGGAGTAAAAAAGAACAATGGGAAAAACCATTCAAGATTGTTAAAGCAACGAAAAATAAAGAATTCCAATTTAAATTCGACAACACCGAAAGTATTTCGCTTGAAACATTTGATGATGAATTATTTGAAAAATGGTATGGGAGTCAAAAAAATCTCTGTGGTTGGATAGATGCTGATTTTAAATACAAAACGTGTGATGACTATAAAAAATTGCATTTCTAACGAGTAAGGCTAACGCGTAAGGTGGATTCGCCGCAAGGCAATCCGCCATTTTTTCGTCTCATGCGGCGGTTTGCTGCGCGAAACCACCCTACTTGCTATCAAACGGTGAATTGCGGCGCGAATTCACAGGCTCACAAACCACCCAGTTTTTCAACTTGATGCCATAAGGCACACGGTGTAGTATCCAAGCTATGAAACCTATCCATTGGAATGCTGATAAAAATATTCGTCTGCGCGCAGAGCGGGGTGTTTCTTTTGAAGAAGTATTGTCGGCGATGTCGAATGGAGGATTGTTGACGGTGCTGGCACATCCCAATGCGGTGCAGTATCCCAATCAACGGTTATTTGTGGTACGCATTCGGGGTTATGCTTATCTCGTGCCGTTTGTGGAAAATGAAGACGAAGTGTTTTTAAAAACGATTATCCCCAGTCGCAAAGCCACGCGTTTGTATTTAGTTGAGGAGCGTTGAAATGGATCAAGAAAAACAACTCGAAGCGGAAATTTTGGCTGCTTTTGAACGGGATGAATGGCAAGCGGTGCCTGATGCGTCAGGTGAAATGGCACGTTTTTCGGCGATGGCTTCGGCGGCGTTGGTGAAAGATAAACGGGTCAATATCCGCATTTCGTCACGCGATTTAGCGGATATTCAAGCGAAAGCGGCTGAAGAGGCGATTCCGTATCAAACCTTGATGGCGAGCGTGCTGCATAAATATGTGACAGGCAGATTGGTTGAAACGCCTGCTCGCGCAAGCCGCGCAGCGTAAGTTTGGGAATCAAGGAATCAATGGGGTCAGGTTCGATGGAATCAATGGGGTCAGGTTCGATTGATTCTGAATCAAACGTGTAAATTAGGAGAGTTAAATCATGGGAACGGCATATCAAGCTGACATCGTGGCGTGGGCGAATGAGCAAGCTGCGTTGATTCGTATGGGTAAATTCGACCAACTGGATTTGGAACATATTGCGGA
>FZPZ01000005.1_pt1 | contig 21816 bp, 17 predicted proteins | sample 1534811 | NCBI WGS metagenome assembly FZPZ01 (sample SAMEA104161953, study PRJEB21768) | metagenome | biome: subterrestrial habitat; feature: phreatic zone; material: underground water | place: France | collected 2016-06-01 | depth 60 m | reverse complement strand
AGAGCGATTTCCTATCGTGTGCATAAAGGATATACAGGGGAAAGTGTTGCCCTGTCGGCGGGGGTGCAGCGCATGGTGCGTTCGGATTTGGGTGCATCGGGGGTGATGTTTACCTTGGATACCGAATCGGGGTTTCGCGATGCGGTGTTTATCACGGCGGCATATGGCTTGGGCGAAATGGTGGTGCAAGGCTCGGTCAATCCTGACGAATTTTATGTGCATAAACCGCATTTAGCAGCGGGTTTCCCCGCGATTGTGCGTCGTAGCATCGGCTCGAAATTGCAACGCATGGTGTTTACTGATAGCCAAGCAACGGGTAATTCTACGCGCATAGAAGAGGTGACCTCCGTGATGCGGGATAGGTTTTCCTTAAATGATGCCGATGTGCTGGAGTTGGCGCGTTATGCCATGGCAATCGAAGCGCATTATGGTCGTCCGATGGACATCGAATGGGGCAAAGATGGCATAGATGGCAAGTTGTATATTTTGCAAGCGCGTCCTGAAACCGTGCAATCTCAAGCCATTATCGGCAGTGGCAGTGGGCAATTTCAGTTGTTGCAAACAGGCGAAGTGCTGATTGAAGGGCGCGCCATCGGGCAGAAGATAGGCACAGGTTGCGTGCGTTTAGTGGCAAATAGCGCACAAATGTACAAAGTTAAAGCGGGTGATATTTTGGTCACCGATATGACCGACCCGAACTGGGAACCCGTGATGAAAATCGCCTCGGCGATTGTGACCAATCGCGGCGGGCGCACCTGTCATGCCGCCATTATTGCGCGTGAAATGGGCATCCCAGCCATTGTCGGCTGCGGTAATGCGACGGAGGTTTTACAAGATGGCGAAGCGGTGACGGTTTCTTGCGCGGAAGGCGATACAGGCAAAGTCTATCGCGGTCAGTTGCGCTTTGAGGTGACGCAGCAAAGTGAGGCGGTGTTGGGAGAAATTCCTGTGAAGTTGATGCTCAATGTCGGCAATCCCACCTTGGCGTTTGAATTTGCCCGCTTACCTTCGGCGGGGGTTGGTTTGGCACGACTAGAATTCATCATCAACAACCTGATCGGCATTCACCCTAAAGCGGCATTGCAATTTGCCACCCTGCCTGCCGATTTGCAAGCGAGCCTGCTGCATCAATCCCGTGGCTATGCGGATCCCGTGGCTTTTTATGTAGATAAACTTACGGAGGGGGTATCGACCTTGGCAGCGGCATTCTGGCCAAAACCTGTGATCGTGCGACTATCCGACTTTAAAACCAACGAATATCGCTTATTGCTGGGCGGCGAGGCGTATGAACCTTCGGAAGAAAATCCCATGATTGGTTTTAGAGGGGCAGGGCGTTATGTTGCCCCCAGCTTTACCGATTGTTTTGCGCTGGAATGTCAGGCTATGAAACGGGTGCGGGAAACCTTGGGCTATACCAATGTGGAGGTGATGATTCCCTTTGTGCGCACGGTCACCGAAGCGCGGGAAGTGGTGGCGGAGCTGGCAAAAAATGGGCTGACACGCGGCGAACACGGTTTGCGCTTGATTATGATGTGTGAAATTCCGTCGAACGCGCTGTCGGCAGCACAGTTTCTGGAATACTTTGACGGTTTCTCCATTGGTTCTAACGACTTAACACAATTAACCCTAGGGGTGGATCGAGATTCCAGCTTAGTCGCCAACCGCTTCGATGAGCGTGATGATGCCGTCAAAGCCTTGCTGACCATGGCGATCACCACCTGCAATCGGCTGGATAAATACGTCGGCATTTGTGGTCAAGGCCCCTCAGATCACTTTGATTTTGCGTTATGGCTGGTGGAGGCGGGTATCCAAACTATATCGCTGAATCCCGATACCTTGTTGGAAACGTGGCGTAAATTGTCCGAGAGGGCAGGTGTTTGAGCAAGTAACCAGACCCGAATGGCACTTACTTAAGCTCAAAACCTCTGATGCGGCACGGATTAACATTTTTCACCATCCTGTAAAAGCGGGCTGAACTACCGTTCCTTCCCCTTCAGAGGCATAGGTATCTACACAACTTTGTTCCCTCCCCCTAGCAGGGGGAGGGTTAGGGTGGGGGTAGAATTTCGTTTAAAAACAACATGCTTAATAATTTGTAGAGGCGCGTTGCACATACCCTTGTTTGGATGCAATTCGCGCCATCGGTGCACCCTCTCCCCCTGCCCCTCTCCCACAAGTGGGCGAGGGGAGTCTGGGTTCAAATACAGACATTCGGATCTTGTTGTTTTTGAATGAAAAGTTTAATACACCCTTATTCCAAAATGATGATGATGGGTCTATGTGATTCGTAGTGGGTAGCATCTCTTCCCAAAACCGTCATTTATGTTGTTGTCAAGGGAGGGCGAAGCCCTGCGCAGCGTACCCTTTACAACAACATAAATGACATAAGCTCAAGGGCTTGGGGGTGGTTGTGGTTTTATACAACCACCCCTCGAGCCCGTCTGGCGGAGAAGACGCTTTTGATTTTATTTGACGTGCCAAGACACGATTACCCACTACAGATCACATAGAGCCAAAATGATTGAAAGATGTGTAGATACCTATGCTTCAGAGGGGGAGAGCGAAGCGAGGGGGCAATTAGGATGGGGATGGGTTCGTTCTCTGCACACACCCCATCCCCACCCCAACCCTCCCCTTGAAGGGGAGGGAGTTTGCCGATGATTTGGCTTAAGTAAGTGCCATTCTAACCAGACCCCGTTATGCACGTCGGGTTACGCGATAAAACCGCTAACCCGACCTACTGACTACTGCGGCAAGGGATATTTAAACCCACGTGACGACATAAAAGCTCGAATCTGCGCCGTCCAAGCGTGACGGCTTTTCTTTATCCAGCTGAACGTCAATGAAATGGGCATCTTTGGGTTTGAATTTACGCGCACAGGCGGTCACAATGCCGCGCTCAAAATGACAGGGGTAAGGATTGCAATACTCTACCACGGCTTTTTGCGCTGCCGCGTCAAAGGATCGCAGTTCAACATATCCACTATTCCCACCGCGATGGCGCATACGATAGATCTCCCCGACAAATTCTAGACCTGATTTGAGGTCGGTTATGTGCGGCGGCAGCTTAGCATCTTCAAACAGCGTGACACCGATATTAAACAGTGTATTAGGGCCATAAGTCGTTGCAAACGATTTGAAGGTATTTAGCAAGCCTTGCACCTTAAACCACTTTTCTGGGGTGATGTTGACAATGTTATTGTCCTTTAATAATTGATCAACATGCTCGCGCCCATATTCAGGAAAAGCACTGATAATCGACAGTATCCCCAGCCCCACTGCCTCTACATTTTTGTCAAAACTGATAAATTGAGCCATGATTTTAAGTGTATTGATTCATAAGTGAAGTTGATTAAACAGACTCTACCTTGGTAGAACCCACGCTAAAACCAAGTGATGACATAAAAGCTTGAATCTGCACCTTCTTGGCGGGACGGCTTACTTCTATCGAGTTGAACCTCAATCGAAGTCGCATTGGGAGGGATAAATTTACGTGCAATGGTGGTTAGAATGCCGCGATCATAGTGACAGGGGTAAGGGTTGCTACATTCCATCGTCGCTTTTTTGGCAGCCGCATCAAAGGCGCGCAGCATATAGTATCCAAGATAACCATTACGATGGTTCATGCCATATGCAAGATCAATTGATTGTAGTGCAGACTCTAAGTCGAATATCTGTGGCGGAAAAGCGATATTTTTAGGAACCGCTAGCCCAAGTTCAAAGAGTGTATAGGGGCCATATTCGCTTGCAATTCCTTTGAAGACATTCAACCAATTTTGCTGATTAAACCATACGTTAGGCGCAAGATTGGTGATGTTGTTTTCTTTTAGCAATTGTTCAATACGCGCGCGCTGATCTTCAGGAAAAGTATTGAGATGGGTGAGTATCGCCGCGCCGATTACTTCTGTATTTTTGTCGAAAACAATAAATTGTGCCATGATCGAAAGTATAGATTCGTAACATATTGATAAAATAGAATTAAATTTGCGCTCTCAAAAAACGTAGGGTGGACTGACAGTTTTATCGTCTGCCCACGCGGTTTGATATCTACATCCTCTGACCATATTCCTACAAATACATTACAAAAATATGACTGATGCGCTCATTCACCCCGCCAACTAACAACTAACGACTAACGACTAACAACTAACTAAAGCCAAGTAATAACATAACAACTAGAATCCGCACCGTCTAGGCGGGAGGGCTTACTTTTATCGAGTTCTACATCCACAAAACCTGCGTCTTCAGGCTTAAACTTACGCGCGAATGCCGTCGCAATGCCGCGTTCAAAATGACAGGGGTAAGGATCGTGGCACGTCACTACTGCTTTTTTTGCTTGATAATCGAAGGATAGCAAGCGGATGTCTCCAAGATAACCACCACGGTGATGCGAGCGATATGCCGCATCCCAAGCCGCCAATACCGATTCTAACGGCGTTCCAAGGGGGATGGGAACACCATCTCCTATCGCCACCCCCACATTAAAAAGCGTATTAGCCCCATAACGCGTTGAAACTTCTTTGAGAACCTCTAAATAGTTTTGTAAGTTAAACCATTTGTTGGGGGTCACATCAACGATGTGGTTTTTCTTGAGTAACTCTTTAATATCCGCACGATAATACTCAGGAAAACAATCTAAACAGGTCTGGATAGCGAATCCTATGACTTCTACATTTTTGTCAAAAGCGATAAATTGTGGCATGTTTAAAAGGGTTGATTGGTAGAAGGCGGCTTAAATAGTGTTCGGTCAATCTTAAAAAACCGTGTCATTCGTAGGGTGCGCCGTGCGCACCATTTACGCCGTGCTTGTTGGGCTGCGCTGACGCTCAACCCAACCTACAGGACGCGTTGTTTTCAACAGTGATGGGTATAAACCTTAAAACCAAGTGATGATATAAAAACTGCTATCTGCACCATTGAGTCGTGACTTTTTACTTTTATCCAGTTGCACATCAATGAACTTAGCATTGGGGGGGATAAAACGACGAGCCGCCGCCGTGATGATACCCCGTTCAAGGTGGCAAGGGGTCGCGGCTTTAAGCTCCATCACTGCTTTTTGAGCCTGTTCATCAAAGACGAGCTTAATTTCTCCAGCGTACCCATTGCGATGATGTGCGTTAAAGACGACTTCTATCGCGGTCAATGCTGATTTCAAGGTCATGCCAGGCGGAAAAGGCAGCTTGCCAAAGACCTCCACACCGACATTAAACAGCGTGTTTTCACCATAATTCGTGGAAATTTCTTTAAGTACATTCAAATAGCTCTGCAACTTGTACCACTTGTCGGGTGCCAGATTCACGAGATTATTCTCGTGCAGCAATCGTTCTATATCCGCACGATAATAAGCAGGGAAGCTCTCTAAAGTCGTCAAGATAGGCAACCCCAGTATCTCCACATTTTTGTCAAAAGCGATAAATTGTGCCATTTTTAAAGTATTGATCCGCAGAAGATTGATGAAATAGCCGCTACATGAACCGCGTAGAGACCGATGTTAAAACCAAGTAATGACATAAAAACTGGAATCTGCGCCATCTAAGCGTGATTTTTTATCTTTATCAAGCTCAACGTCAATGAAATGGGCATCTTGGGGTTTAAATTTACGCGCACAGGCAGTCACAATGCCGCGCTCAAAATGACACGGGTAAGGATTGCAATACTCTATCACCGCTTTTTTCGCTTGAGCATCAAAGGCGCGGAGTTCTACATATCCAATATCCCCATTGCGATGGCGCATGTTGTATGCCATCCCGATCAGTTTTAAAGCCGATTCCAGATCGGTTATTTGCGGCGGCAGATCAAAGCCCTCAAACACGGTTACCCCGACGTGAAAAAGGGTGCTTGGGCCATAACTTGAGGAAAATGCTTGAAACACATTCAGTAAGCTCTGCACTTTAAACCACTTTTCGGGCGTAATGTTCAGCAGATTATTCTCCGTCATTAATCGTTTAACATGGTCTTGACCATATTCAGGAAAAGCCGCGATACACGACAGTATACCTACTCCCAGTACTTCTACGTTTTTGTCAAAAGCGATAAATTGAGCCATGATTTAAATGATAGACCTGTAAGATGATGATTAAATAGTCACTACCGTAACTGGGCAGCGAGCCACGTTAAAGCCAAGTAAAAACATAAAAGCTTGAGTCTGCACCGTCTAGGCGTGACTTCTTATCTTTATCAAGTTGAACATCAATAAAACCCGCATCTTTGGGCTTACATTTGCGGGCAAATGCCGTCGCGATGTAGGGTGCGCCGTGCGCACCATTTATTCCGTGCTTGTTGGGCTTCGCTGACGCTCAACCCAACCTACAGGACGCGTTGTTTTCAACGGTGATGGGTATAGTGTTCGTGCCAACTTTAAAACCAAGTGATGATATAAACACTGCTATCTGCACCATCGAGTCGTGATTTCTTGCTTTTATCCAGCTGCACATCAATGAATTTGGCGTTTGGGGGGATAAATCGACGAGCCGCCGCTGTAATGATGCCACGTTCAAAATGGCAAGGTGACGGGGTTTTACACTCTACCACGGCTTTTTGAGCCGCATCATCAAAGGTGACCTTAATGCCAGAACTATTATATCCCGTAGGGCCATTGCGATGATGTAATTTATAGGTGACATCCAGAGAGGTCAATGCCGATTTCAAGGTTGTGTCAGGCGGAAAAGGCAGCTTGCCACAGAGTGCTACGCCGACATTAAACAGCGTATTTTCACCATAATTCGTGGAAATTGCTTTAAGTACATTCAAATAGTTCTGCAAGTTAAACCATTTGTCAGGTGCTAGATTGACCAGATTATTTTCTTTCAGTAATCGTTCAATATCCGCACGGTAATAAGCAGGGAAGCTCTCTAAAGTCGCTAGGAGAGGCAGCCCCAGTATTTCCACCTTTTTGTCAAAAGCGATAAATTGTGCCATGGTTTAAAATGAGTTATCTGTAAAGTATTGATCAATAGCCGCTACATGAACCGCGTAGAGACCGACGTTAAAGCCAAATAATGACATAAAAGCTTGAATCTGCACCGTCTAGGCGTGAGGGCTTATTTTGATCAAGTTGAACATCAATAAACCCTGCATCTTGGGGTTTAAATTTACGCGCCAATGCCGTCGCTAAGCCGCGTTCAAAATGACAGGGATAGGGCGTTTTGACTTCTACCACGGCTTTTTTGGCTTGATAATCAAAAGAAATCAACTTGATATATCCAAGATAAGCATTGCGGTGATGCGCGCGATATAACGCATCCCAAGCCGATAATGCCGATTCCAAGGTGGTTTCAGACGAAGAAGGCGCACCCTCACCGATCGCGACCCCCACATTAAACAGCGTACTTGCACCATAACGGGTTGAAACCACTTTGAGCACATCCAAATAGTTCTGCAAGTTAAACCATTTGTTTGGTGCAATATCAACGATGTTCTTTTCCTTCAGCATGCCTTCTACATCTGCTCGAAAATACTCAGGGAAACAACTTAAACAAGTCATGACAGCGTGTCCTGCGACTTCTGCCTCTTTTTCAAAAGCGATAAATTGAGCCATGATTTAGTGGGTTAGGATTAAGCGAATATCGCAAGTGCTTTCAAAAACGAGGATATTCTACAGAATTTCACCGCCGATAAAACCTGTAAATTAAATACATGTTTGCGTTTCTGGCTTGCAAAGCAAGTGGGAGAAACTCAAATAAATAGACCTTTCTTGTGGTCGTAGGGTGGATAAGCGTAGCGCATCCACCATTTTCCTTATAAAATCATACGGATGCGCACAGCTTATCCACCCTACACGGGGGCAAATTGCACGGGTATATATCCCATTCAGTTAATGTGAGTATGATTGAAGTGGGGTAAAATTGTCGCCCCGATGTGACCTTGCAATCCTCATGCTAGCGTCCCCTTGCTCGCGCTAGAGCGGTTAAGGCGTGAACTTCATAAGTTTTTTATTCTAAATCATATCATTAGCGCGAATCAAGTGCTTTTATTTAAAATAGGTATCGCATTCAAAAGCGCGCAATTATATTGTGTAGATACTTATATCTGCCCTCTTCTCCCTTCTCCCGCTTGCGGGAGAGGGAATATAGCGTTTATGTAGGCGCACTCAAATGCTTTCCTCAAGTATAATCGCGCCGCTATGCAGATTTTTCGCGGACTTTATTCCCTCTCTTTCCACCCCATTGCGCTCACGGTCGGTAATTTCGACGGTGTGCACCTTGGGCATCGTGCGTTGTTAAACGAACTAAAGGTCGAGGCACAGGCGCGTCAACTGCCCACAGCGGTGGTGATTTTTGAGCCGCATCCGCGTGAGTTTTTTTCGCCTAACGCCGCCCCTGCTCGACTCAGTAGTTTGCGCGAGAAATTGCAACTGTTTGCGTCGCTGGGTATAGACCAAGTGCATATTTGCGGTTTTAATGCACATTTTGCACAAATGACTGCGACTGAATTTGTCTTGACCTTGCATCAAAAACTTCATGCGCAATTTATGTTGATCGGCGATGATTTTCGTTTTGGCAGCGGGCGGGCGGGGGATTTTTCTTTGTTGCAACAGATTGCTTCGCAACAACATTTTGCGGTGAGTGCCGTACATAGTGTGCTGCATGAGGGGGTGCGGATTTCCAGCACGGCGATTCGTGCGGCACTGGCGGCGGGACAATTGCGCACCGCACAGCAGTATTTAGGACGGCATTACAGCATCAGTGGTCGCGTGGTACGCGGCGCGCAATTGGGACGCACCCTCGGTTTCCCCACGGCAAATATCATCCCTAAACACAACCGCCCGCCCTTGTCGGGGGTGTTTGTGGTGGAAGTACACGTCGAAGGATTCGGGATATTGCAAGGGGTCGCCAGTTTGGGCGTGCGCCCTACCGTGGCGCAGGACAAACGAATGCAATTAGAAGTCCATTTATTTGAATTTAAACAGCCAATTTACGGCAAGCATCTGCGTGTGGTGTTTTTACAAAAACTGCGCGATGAAGCAAAATTTCCCGATGTCGCGGCATTGACACAGCAAATCGTGTTGGATGTGGCACAAGCACAAAACTGGTTTGAACAACATGACTGAGTGGTTTTTAGTCGTTAGCTGTTAGTCGTTAGTTAAACCTTCTAAGCTACTAAACTAACGACTAGCAACTAGCAACTAGCGACTAACGACCAAAAACTACCCATAATTTGAATTTAGGTACTTATGAAGACAACCCTCAATCTCCCCGATACCGCTTTTCCCATGCGCGGTGACATGGCAAAACGCGAACCGACTATGTTGGCACGTTGGCAAGCGCAGCAACGCTATCAGCAAATTCGCGCTGCCAAAGCGGGCAAGCCTAAGTTTATTTTGCATGATGGTCCCCCGTATGCGAACGGCGATATTCACATCGGTCATGCGGTAAATAAAATCCTCAAAGACATCATTATCAAGTCCAAAACTTTATCGGGGTTCGACGCGCCTTACGTCCCTGGTTGGGATTGCCACGGTTTGCCGATTGAATTACAAGTAGAAAAAACCCACGGCAAAGCCATTCCGCCCGCGCAATTCCGCGAACTGTGCCGCGAATACGCGCAAGTGCAAATCGAACGGCAGAAAAAGGATTTTATTCGCCTAGGCGTGTTGGGCGATTGGGATAATCCCTATTTGACCATGGCGTATGAAACCGAAGCCAACATCATTCGCGCTATCGGTGAAATTCAGCAAAATGGCTATTTGTATCAAGGCTTTAAACCCGTCAATTGGTGTTTAGATTGTCAATCTGCGTTGGCAGAAGCGGAAGTCGAATACGAAGACAAAACTTCGTCCGCGATTGATGTGGCGTTTGACGTGGCAGATCGCCCCGCGCTGGAACGCGCTTTTGGCGTGTCCTTGTCGGGCGCAGCCAAAGTCAGCGTGGTGATTTGGACAACGACCCCGTGGACATTGCCCGCGAACCAAGGCGTGAGCGTGCATCCTGAATTTGACTACGCGCTGGTGCATACCGCCAAAGGGTATTTCGTGCTGGTGGCAGATTTATGGGAAAGCTGCGCGCAACGCTATGATTTAGTGGGCGAAGTGGTCGGACGTTGCCAAGGTCGCGCCTTGGATTTATTGCCGCTGCAACATCCTTTCTTAGATCGCATCGTGCCAATTATTTGCGGCGAACACGTCACACTGGAAGCAGGGACGGGCTTGGTACATACCGCGCCTGCGCATGGCTTGGACGATTATTTTGTGGGTCAAAAATATGGCTTGCCCACGGACAATCCTGTCGGCGATGACGGTAAATTTTTCGCCGCGATTCCCTTGGTCGGCGGGCTGTTTGTGTGGAAAGCCAACGATGTGGTGGTGAATTTGTTGCAAGACAGCGGGCATTTGCTGTGCTTGAAAAAAGTGCAACACAGTTACCCCCATTGCTGGCGGCACAAAACCCCGATTATTTTCCGTTCCACGCCACAATGGTTTATTGGTATGGGGCAAACAGGGAAGGGAGAAGGGGGAAGGGAGAAGGGCGGAGAGTCGCTGCGCGACTTGGCGAATGCGGCAGTGGATGCCACAGAATTTTTCCCATCTTGGGGACGGGCGCGTTTGGAGGCGATGATTAAAAATCGCCCTGATTGGTGCGTGTCGCGTCAGCGCAATTGGGGCGTGCCGATGCCGTTTTTTATTCACAAAGAAACCGCGCAATTGCATCCCCGCACGGCTGAATTATTAGAGCAAGTTGCCCAACGCGTGGAACAAGCGGGCATACAAGCGTGGTTTGAACTGAACTCCGTCGAGCTGCTGGGCGAAGATGCGGCACATTACCGCAAACTCAGCGACACCTTGGATGTGTGGTTTGATTCGGGCAGCACGCATTTTGCGGTATTGCGCCATCATCCTGCTTTCCGTGACGAAGTGGCGGCGCGTTTGGCAAATGACTTATCCCCAGCGGATTTGTATTTAGAAGGCTCGGATCAACATCGCGGTTGGTTTCAATCGTCTTTGCTGACGGGCTGCGCGATCAATGGACGTGCGCCGTTCAACGCTTTGTTGACCCACGGTTTTGTGGTGGATGGTCAGGGACACAAAATGTCCAAATCCAAAGGCAATGTCATCGCGCCGCAAAAGATTTTTGACACCTTAGGCGCGGATATTTTGCGGCTGTGGACGGCTTCCACTGACTATTCGGGCGAGTTGTGCATCTCGGATGAAATTTTAAAACGCGTGGTGGAAAGCTATAGACGCATCCGCAATACCCTGCGCTTTTTGTTGGCGAATATTGCCGATTTCGATGTCACACAACACGCGCTGCGCGTGGAAAATTGGCTGGAAATTGACCGCTACGCCTTGGCGATGACCCAACAATTGCACGATGAAGTGACGGCGGCTTATGCGCGTTATGACTTCCACGCCGTCACCCAAGCCTTGCAAGGTTTCTGCTCGGAACAATTGGGCAGTTTCTATTTGGATATTCTGAAAGATCGCCTCTACACTTCAGGCGCAAATTCCCCCGCCCGCCGTTCGGCACAAAACGCGCTGCATCATTTGACCCACAGCTTGGTGCGGCTGATGTCGCCGATTTTGAGTTTTACAGGCGAAGAAGCGTGGGAAATTTTAAGTGCCCGCGACGATGACAGTATTTTTACGGGCGAATGGTACGCGTTGCCCGATGCACAAATGAATGCCGACAGCATCGCACAATGGCTGAAAATCACCGACTGGCGCGTGCGGGTCAACAAAAAATTAGAAGAAGTGCGCTCGTCAGGGCTGATTGGTTCAGCGTTGGCGGCGGAAGTGGATGTATTTGTTTTGGCGGAAGATTTTGAAGTTCTATCCCGCTTGGGCGACGATTTGCGGCTGGTGTTGATCACCTCTCGCGCCAGCGTGCATCTGGTCAAAACCGAGGCGGAAGTCGGTATCCAAGTGACACCTAGCACCCACGCCAAATGCGAACGCTGCTGGCATTACCGTGAAGAAGTCGGCGCATCCATCGAACATCCTACTTTATGCGGACGCTGTATCAGCAATTTGCATGGCACAGGTGAGGTGCGCCATTATGCGTAACTCGGCTTTGCGCTGGTTCGCCTTAAGTGCGTTGGTGATCTTGCTAGATCAAGCCAGTAAATTATGGATCAGCGCGCATTTTGCCTATGGCGAACAATTGCCTGTGGTCAATATGTTCAGCTTGGTGTTAGCACACAATCCTGGCGCGGCGTTTAGTTTTTTAAGCCATGCGGGCGGATTGCAGCGTTGGCTCTTTACGGGCATTGCGCTGATTGCTTCTGTTTGGATGATCGTTTTGTTGCGCAAACATGCTCACGAAACCTTGTTTGCGCTGGCGCTGAGTTTGGTCTTGGGCGGTGCGCTGGGTAATCTAATCGACCGCGTGGCTTACGGCTATGTCGTTGATTTCTTGTTATTCTACTGGCAAGCGCATGCTTTCCCTGCCTTCAACCTTGCCGATTCTGCCATTACCTGTGGCGCAGCATTGCTCCTTTTAGATAGCTTTAAGAAAGAAAAACATGGAACTGTTACTCGCTAATCCACGTGGTTTTTGCGCAGGTGTTGATCGCGCGATTGAAATTGTAGAGCGCGCATTGGCAATGCACGGCGCGCCGATTTATGTACGCCACCACGTGGTACATAACCAATTTGTGGTCGATGGTTTGCGCGCAAAAGGTGCGGTTTTTATTGAAGCATTGGATGATGTCCCCATGGGCAGTCATCTTATTTTCAGTGCGCATGGCGTGTCACAACAAGTGCGTCTGGAAGCCGCTGCGCGCAATTTAACCATTTTTGATGCCACTTGCCCCTTGGTCACCAAGGTGCATGTTGAAGTGTCGCGTATGCACGATCAGGGCAAAGAAGTGGTGATGATAGGACATGCAGGACATCCTGAAGTCGAAGGCACGATGGGGCAGGTGACCCGTGGCATGTATTTGGTGGAGTCCCCTGAGCAAGTGGTTGATTTAGTGGTGAATGACCCGCTTAATTTAGCTTATGTAACCCAAACCACCTTGTCGGTGGACGATGCTGAAAACGTGATTAGCGCACTCAAAAATCGCTTCCCCTTTATCACGGGGCCGAAAAAGGATGACATTTGCTACGCCACCCAAAATCGCCAAGATGCAGTCAAAGTGTTGGTCAAACAATGTGATGTGGTGGTGGTGATTGGCTCGCCATCCAGCTCAAACTCCAACCGTTTGCGTGAAGTCGCCGCCAATGTGGGCTTACCCGCTTATTTGGTGGACAACGCTGAAGAATTGCAAGCCGAATGGTTTACAGGCAAACAACGGATCGGCATTACCGCAGGGGCATCGGCACCCGAAATACTGGTGCAAGGCGTGATTGCTAAATTAAAAGACTTGGGGGGAGCCGCCCCGATTGAACTAGACGGCATTATCGAAAATGTGGTCTTCCCTTTGCCCAAAACCCTGATACCGATTGCCCTATGCAGTCCGACTTCCTAATTGTTGGCGGCGGGGCGGTGGGACTTAACACCGCCCTGACGCTCTTGCAAGCGGGCTACCGTGTGACCGTGGTAGAGCGCGGCTTGGCGGGCAAAGAGGCTTCTTGGGCAGGGGGCGGCATCCTGTCCCCCTTGTGTTCTTGGGACTATCAACCCAGCGTCACCCAGTTAACCCAGCGCAGCATGGCTCAGTTTGCAGCGGCGACTGCGAGCTTGTATGCCCACACAGGGGTGGACACCGAATATCAGCGCAGCGGTATGTTGGTTGTGCCACCCGTCGCGACCGCCTCCGCCGTGGCATGGTGCGCACAACAGCAAGTACCTGTGCAATCCGTAGATTTATCGCATCACTTTGCCGAGCTATCAGGTGAAGGTTTGTTGTTGCCCGACATCGCGCAAGTCCGTAATCCACGACTGTTGCGTGCCTTACGGATGCGCGTGGTGCAATTGGGCGGTCAAATTCTGGAGCAACACGACGTTCAACGATTAGAAATCGTGGGCGGTCAAGTCGTGGCGGTACACACCACGCAAGGCAAGCTTACCGCAGGCGCATACATTGTGGCGGCGGGAACCTGGAGCAACACGGTGTTGGGCGAACATGCCCTCAAACTGGACATACGCCCCATACGCGGGCAAATCCTGTTGCTTAAATTTGCCACGCCACCGATGGCGCATATTGTGGTGAGAGAGGGCTTGTATTTAATTCCACGTCGCGATGGGCATGTCCTGATCGGCAGCACACTGGAAGAAGTTGGCTTTGACAAGGCGGTTACCAGCACCGCCCGTGATAGCTTATTCGAGCGTGCCTGCCAACTTTATCCCGATTGGCGCAAGCAACCTATCATCGAGCATTGGGCGGGCTTACGTCCTGGCTCAATCAACAACATTCCCACCATCGGCCGTCATCCCCAAATCAACAACCTTTACGCCAACACAGGGCATTTTCGCTACGGCGTGACCATGTCCTTTGCCAGCGCGGAATTACTGCTCAATGAAATCGAAGGCAAAGTGCAACCCTTTGATGTCACGCCTTATCGCTGGATGTAGGTTAGACGGGGAAGGGAGAAGAGGAAGGGAGAAGAGGGAAGAGCGTAGGTATCTACACAACTTTAAATTCCCTCTCCCGCAAGCGGGAGAGGGTTAGGGTGAGGGACGTTGAGTATCAAAAATATTGGCTCTATGTGATTTACAGTGGGTGAAGCTAGACCCCCTCCCCTTCAAGGGGAGGATTGGGGTGGGGCTCGCAACCGCGCGGTAATACTGAGCTAGAAGGCTCCCTCCCCTTCAAGGGGAGGGTTGGGGTGGGGATGGGGTAGCCTTCAGCATTGTCGGGGGACGGTAAAAGCCGCACCTAACCCGACCTACGCCACATCGCGTAGGGTAGATAAGCTGCGCGCATCCACCCTTCTCGACACTACTTTGCGCAATATTCCTGCGTAGGCACAGCTTGTTTGATTTCATAAGATGATTTCGGCATCAAAATAAACTCGCTTGCGCCGATTTTACTGTGCGGATTGCCCCAGTCATAGGTGTAGCCTAACCCCGTCCACGGAACCCCTGCCGAGGCTCTGAAACTCTTAAAATAAAGCTGCTGATAAAACTGACCGTAGTTGGGAATGTGTTCGACAGTGGGAAACTGTTTGGGGACGGGGGCTTCGCATTGGGTATCGCTGGTTTCAGGATCAACGCAAGGACGGAACAAACTGGCGGGACTGACCCACATTTCCACAAACACGTCATATTGCCAATCAGGGGCTAAGCCCAAATACTGCTTCAAGCGCAAATTCAACGCGTCTTTGCCGCCTGCGGCTGCCTGTTGGCAAAACTGCTTCACTTGCGGAGCCGCCGTCACCCACACCGCGTAATCTGGATTATCTGGGGTTAGCGTATTGTTTTGCATAAACTGCTGATAAGCAGTCTGACTTTTCCACGTCACCACCAGCAACTTCGTTTTGTCCGCATTCCAAACCAAATTGGGATTGTCAGGATGAATCGCCCACAAAGTCTGCGTTTTCTCACGCGACTCCACCTGTGCCGCATCCCAAACCGCCTGTTGATACCGTTGCTGCACGGGTAACTCGGCACAGGCAACCAAAAATGAGGCACTGAGACACACAATTATTTTCTTCGTGAACGACATGATGATCCCCTTGGTTAGAATAGGACTAATGATAAAGGAAATAGCCTCCTTTTGCTTCAAAAATTCTCATTTTGATCGTGGGTTGGTTATTCTATGGTTGATGCCTATCATCTTAGCGGTGTCATTACCCCAGTTGTTGCCCATGTTCCCGCGTGGCGAAGAATTGGACTTTGGGCCAGCGTTCTTGTGCCAAGCGTAAATTCACGCCTGTGTCGGCTAAATAGGCGTAGTTGCCATCGACATCTTTAGCTAAGCGTGCGCTGTTGGCTTTGACGAATTCGTTGAGGTGGGCTGCATCGGGGCAAGTTACCCAGCGCGCTGTGTGTATGCCCGCACGTTCAAACACCGCATCCACGCCGTATTCGGCTTTGAGGCGATGCTCCACGACTTCAAATTGCAATTGTCCGACCGCACCAATCAGCAGGACGTTATCGACCTAAAATGTCATTTATTTCCCGAATACAAAGTTTCGGAATACGAAGATTATTGATGTCGGTTTTGCTTAGTTTATCCAAACATTCTTCTGGGCTTGCTTCATTTGAAAAACTCACCTTGTTGTAAACCGCCAATGCGGTGACACGAGAAAAGCCCACGGAAATTAGATTTAGTGCGATGCGGTCAGATGCACCACATTCTAGATAGATGTGAAATGGCTCAATTGTTTCTGCCAGCTTTTCTTCACCTCTCTCACGAAGCACATGAGCCAAAATGCTGGTGTAGGCGATGAATTGCTTAACCAAAAGAAAGTGAACTATTTCCTCAATACTTCCCAATAATTTACGAATAATGCTTGATGTCGAATCCTTATATTGTGGGTGGCTTGGCTTTGACTTGATGTAATCGATATGATCTGTAATTATTTTTTTCAGTGGGGTGTTATGAATCCATTTACTCGCTAATGTCGCGTAGAACTCGTAGCTATTATTCTCGTCATCTTTTCCTTCTAATTCCTTTTGCAAAACACGAATTATTTCTTTCATTCTGATGTTTGAGCCAATTTCATTGGGGTGAAGCGGTAAAAATTCAGTCATGTTTGGCTGGGATTTCAGAAAATCATAAAGTGCCTGTAAGCGGTCAGGACGTATTGCACGATTAGCGTCCAATACTTCTGGTGGGAGTGAAATAGGTATGCTTTGACATTTCTGAGCGGTTAGCTCCAACTGATTTGAATTTTCATTCGTCTTAAATTCAGACTCAGAAAGACTTCTATCCGTCACAATAAAATCACTGTACAGCTTACCAAAGGCGGCTTCAGCTAAATCAACTTCTTTGGTTTCAGCCTCGTTATCCAGCATTCGTTGAATGGCCGTACCCCCATCTGCCATCACTTCATTCATGGCAGAGTGAATCTCTTGGAGTTTTTCGCCTTGATAACATTGTTCCTCCCAGTCCGCTGGACGGATACACCAGATGTTTCCATGAAACTCATGCAACAAGCGTCCCGCCCTACCCGCTAAATTTAGGAAATCCCTCCTCTTCATGGGATTTCCTCTTCCTTGCTTGGGATTTTCAATGATTATGTGGCGAGCAGGTAAGTTAACCCCCTGTAATAGCGTGCTTGTACAACAGACATATTTAATCACTCCTTCCTTAAATAAGTCTTCAACCCTCGCACGAACAATTGCAGGCATGTTTCCATAATGGAAAGCGACTCGATAGGGTAGCGTCTTGATAAGTGGGTAATCAGGATGAATTTCATCACGCAGAAACTCAATGAATTCATTGAGTTTCTGATCGGTTGAATGAGGGAATGATTTTAATTGAACGACCATCGCATTTGCCTGATCCTCAGTATTGGAAGGCTCATTAGCGAAAAGAATGGTCGATTCATCATCCTGTGTAATTGTAGTCGCTAATGCGGCACGTTGCGGATAAGGGCTATCACGAAAGGAAAATCCAAGTTCATGCGTTCCAATGTCAAAGCGTTCATTTTGGAGTGTCACTTCAAATTTAGCTCTGTTCGATTTTCGATATACTTCTGAAACCAAAATAAGATTTTGGGATACAGGTGAAATAAGCTCTGTAATTGGCTTTCCACCTCTCGAACGACCAAACAGGTTCAATAGATACTCAGGGTTTTTAATGAGCGGGCTGGCGAAGTGAACATCCATCAAGGGGAATCGCCGAATTGCAGCCTCAACCGCACTTTGCAGAATAATGCCTCTTGCGCCGTCTTGTATGTTTTGAGCTTCATCAACCACCAGCGTGTTGATCCAAGGCTTTCCTTGTGGCGAATGCAGCAGACTCATTAAACGCTCTTGCGTCAGCACATAAACAGCCCCTTGTTGAGCCTTCTCTTTCTCTATTGGAAAGGGAACAGTTCTGACTGGCACGTTTTCCATTTTGGCAGTACGCAACTCTTTTCGGAACTTGTTGGCAACCTCCCTTATCAGGGCTCTCGTCGGTACAAGATAAACAACACAAGTGCCTTGTTTGGCTTTTAATCTCCGCACCAAATCCATGCCCATGACAAATGATTTTCCTGCCGAAGTTGGCGCGGACACGCTTACGGAAGCGGTGCAATCTAAAGTTTCAAATAACTCAAACTGAAAGTTAGTCAGTGCAACATCTTGACCGTCAATGCCTTGAACAGAGTTTTCTGTTTCTCGTGACATCCTTTCTAGTGCTAAACGGATTGGTGCAACGGGTGCGACATTGGGATTTGTTGTATATCGTTTTCGTAATAAGCTACGCCCTGGAAAATTGCCTATTCGGGACAACAAAACGTCAGCTATCGCAACTAATGAGGGAGTGCTATCGCCTTTCAACTCAATTAAGCGAGTTACGATTTCATAAGCGCGAATCAGCTTGTTTTCGTTAGGCGAGAGTGAAAGGAGTGAGGCGTATCCAACAAGTTGTCGTATTTCATCATCTGAAAGAGAGGCGGGAAGCTCCGTACCTTCTATGGGTTTTCCTGGTAACTGTGTCGCGACATCGGACAGAATAAGTTTGCGGTACAACTCATGCAAATGGGGAGGTTCAGATTCAATTAAATGAGGGGTGGCAGACATGTGGATCAATCCAAAGCCGCGTTAAAAGCGTCGCGGAATTCCTGTACGGTTGGAAAAGGCAAAAAGAAAATCTCAAAACGTAAATGCTTGCGTTCAAACTTGTCGAACTTGGATTGCAAGGACTTATGAATTCGAGGGCTATCTTTTTTATATTGCTCCTGAAAGCTGCTCGTTAGTTCCTTGCCAGGTAATTGCAGCAACTTTTTATATTCGTCCCAGTTGTATCCCACCAAACACGCATGGTTAATTCTTACCTCCCCGCTGGGGACACCTGAGCCTAACAAATCCCTCACTGCCTCTTGCACTCTGGGATTCGCATATTTGAAATGCTTGGTCGCTAATTTAAACTCATGCCGACACATATCATTTTCGTGGAAGGAATCGACACTCTTCAACATGCTTGTGATTGCCTTGCCCATGTCTTGATATAACTTCGCTTCACCAAAATACAAATCTACAAGTTGCTCTGCGTCATTCCAACACATATGAATGCCGTCAGAACCCTTAACCTCATCATTTTTATTGGTTTTTAGTTCCATTTTGGCAACAATTTGAGGTACACCCAAAACAGATTCCAATAAAAAGTAAAGCAATGCTTCCCCTGCTTCGCCAGTCTGATCTGGATCATCCTCTGTTGATTCTGGATGAATAAAAAGTCTTCGTGCTTCTTTGGTTAATCTGACGTACTCCCTAGAGTCGGGGGAAGAAGATTTGTTTTGGGCTGAAATACAATACTCAATGATGTGTTCGTACAGCGTTTCAGCTAAAGCCGAGATCATTGGCTTTCCATTGCCATCGAACTTAAGGTGATGTAAGCGGGTAGTGGCAGTAATCCCATTGATTGAATCGGTATGCTCCACAACGTCGATACATTTGGCATAATTTTTACGACAAGCAGACAAAAATGAATTCAACTCGGTGAGCGGATTTGAAGTTGTCATACATTTACCCCACACTGGACTGTGACAAGTTGATTTGAACGCATAAATTTGCGTCAACGCCGAGATCGGCAACTTTTTTCCATGCCGTAAAACCTAAATCACTCATCACATTTCTCCAAAAATGGGCGTGAATTGTATTCGCATTTACGGCACTCACAATGCGTTTTTCACGCCGCTTGCCGTAGATATTTACCCCAACTGCTGCCCATGTTCCCGCGTGGCGAAGAATTGCACTTTCGGCCAACGTTCTTGCGCCAAGCGCAAATTCACGCCTGTGTCGGCTAAGTACGCATAGTTGCCATCGACATCTTTTGCCAAGCGCGCGCTGTTGGCTTTGACGAATTCGTTCAGATGAGCCGCGTCGGGGCAGGTCACCCAACGTGCGGTATGAATGCCTGCACGTTCAAACACGGCATCCACGCCGTATTCCGCTTTGAGGCGATGTTCCACGACTTCAAATTGCAGTTGTCCGACCGCACCGATCAGCAAGGCGTTATCGACCAGCGGTGCGAATACTTGCACAGCACCCTCTTCGCCCAATTGGCGCAAGCCTTTTTCCAATTGTTTGGCTTTCATCGGGTCGCGCAAGCGGGCGCGGCTGAACAATTCGGGGGCGAAGTAAGGAATGCCTTTGAAGGTCAATGATTCGCCTTCAGTCAGCACGTCACCAATTTGCAATTGTCCGTGGTTGTGAATCCCGATGATGTCGCCCGCAAAGGCTTCGTCCAAGCGCGAACGCTCGTTTGCCATAAAGGTAACCGCATTCGCCAGCTTCATATCTTTGCCTGTGCGGCGGTGTTTGACCTTCATCCCTGACGTATATTGTCCCGAACACACGCGCAAAAAGGCAATGCGGTCGCGGTGGTTGGGGTCCATATTAGCTTGAATTTTAAACACAAATCCTGTGAAGGCAGGTTCGGTGGGTTCGACCATGCGCACGTCGGTGGCACGCGGCAACGGGGCGGGAGCCCAATCGACCAAGGCGCGCAGTACTTCGCGCACGCCAAAGTTGTTCACGCCTGAACCAAAAAACACGGGCGATTGTTGTCCTGCCAAAAACTGTGCTAAATCAAACGACGCGCCCGCGCCCATGACCAACTCGGTTTCTTCGCGCATGGTTTTCATTTCGCTGGGGCATTGCTGCGCCAACTGATCAATTTGCGCGCCGCGCAAGGTTTCCACTTCTTGCCCCGCCTTGGCTTCGCCAGGCAAAAAGCGCAGCACTTCGTCGTTCAACAAGTGATACACCCCTTGGAAACGCTTGCCCATGCCGATGGGCCAGGTCACAGGGGCGCAATGGATTTTGAGGACGGATTCAATTTCGTCCAGCACTTCCAACGGCTCGCGCACTTCTCGGTCTAGTTTGTTGATAAAGGTAATGATGGGCGTGTTGCGCAAACGGCACACTTCTAGCAACTTGATGGTTTGTTCTTCCACGCCCTTCGCCGCATCGACCACCATCACCGCTGCATCCACGGCGGTCAATACGCGATAGGTGTCTTCGGAAAAGTCTTGGTGACCTGGGGTATCCAGCAAATTGATGACGCAATCGTCATAAGTGAACTGCATGACCGACGAAGCCACGGAAATGCCGCGTTGCTTTTCGATTTCCAACCAGTCTGACGTGGCGTGGCGACCGCTTTTACGCGCCTTCACCGTGCCTGCCATCTGAATCGCGCCGCCGAACAGCAGCAGTTTTTCCGTCAACGTGGTTTTACCCGCGTCAGGGTGAGAAATAATCGCAAAGGTGCGGCGGCGTTTCACTTCACGCACCACGCCATCGGCAAAGGTGGTCGTCGTTTGTTCTAAAGTTTCACTCATTTTCGTCTCTTAAATCAGGCAATTAAACGCACAGCAGCCCTGCGCAAACGGGGCGCATACTACCAGAAATGGAGGGTGGGCTGTGGGCGGGAAGGTGTGGTGCGGCTCGATTAACGTCCTCTATGCACCGATGTTTTGGGCGTGGCGGGCTGATGCGAACCCGAAGTATTGCGGGGCTTAGCGGGCTGTGCCTGATTAGACGCGGGTTTGCGAGGCGCAGGCTGCGCATTGCGTCGTTGACTTTGTTGTGGCGGACGCGGAGCTTCGGGTGGTAAATGCGTGGGCGGCACAAAGCTGTCAATCGCGACGCGTTCGATTTGATGCTTAATCAAGCGTTCGATGTTTTTCAAATGTTGCAACTCTTCACTATCCACCAAGGAAATCGCCGCGCCATTGCTGCCCGCACGTCCTGTGCGTCCGATGCGATGCACGTAATCTTCGGGTACATTAGGCAATTCAAAATTCACCACATGAGGCAACATATCAATGTCCAAGCCACG
>FZPZ01000182.1_pt1 | contig 21888 bp, 38 predicted proteins | sample 1534811 | NCBI WGS metagenome assembly FZPZ01 (sample SAMEA104161953, study PRJEB21768) | metagenome | biome: subterrestrial habitat; feature: phreatic zone; material: underground water | place: France | collected 2016-06-01 | depth 60 m | reverse complement strand
TATCATCTATTTGAATATATTGTAAAAAAATATAGTGAGGGCAGCTTTCCCACATTAACTAACGACTAGCGACTAGCAGCTTAAAATACCCGAAAATTTAGGTACTGGTGCTTGTCTATGTCGCGTAGGTCGGTATTTATCTCAACTTTCACGTCATCGTTGGGTTCAAAGTCCCCTCTATGGCGGCGTATTGAGTGCCGCAATTTTCAATTGAGCATTGCCAAATTAAGCTCGTGATGTAAATCGCGGTGATACAATCGCCGCGTTTTTCGAAGTTGGACGGTGATACTCCCCCTTGATTTTTCCTGCTTGCGATGAATAAGTTGTTTAATTTTAAGGAAAATCATGGACATTCAATCTACCACCTTTGCACGCATCCATCGTTTTTTTGGCGGCGGCATTGATATTGTTGAATACATCGGGCTGCTGGTGGTTGCTTTTGCCACTACCTTGGCGATGTATCAAGAAGTCACCGATATGTTCAGTGCGAAACAAGTTCATCTTGCTGATGTTTCTCTATCTCGAAGTGTTAGCGATGGTGGGGCAGTATTTTAAATCGGGTCACTTGCCCGTGCGCTATCCGCTGTACATCGCCATCGTCGCGTTAGCGCGTTATTTGCTCATCGACCTCAAAGAAATGTCAGAATTGCGGGTCATTGCCGTTGCTGCCGCGATTTTTGTTTTAAGCGTCGCCGTACTGGTGATCCGTTACGGACACAAGAACTTTCCGTACCAACAAAACACCTTGGCAAAAAGCCATCCCGCTTCCCCTATCAGCCCCGCGCATATTGAAGACTAAGCCCGCTCTCTTTAAGTAGTCTATTGGACTTAAAATTGCAAACAATCAACAGAAAAAACATAGGAATGTATCATCCCCGCCTCGCATACTTTCTGAGTGCGTTGGCATATGCGCATTTTTGAAGTGAGAATGATGGTTTATGCTCAAATTACGTTTTACTTTTCATAGATATACGCTACAATGCGCGCCCTCGCATGCTTTGGGTATGCGATCCCGTTCTTTAATTAGCGGCATTGCCGCGTAAACGCAAGAGAAAATTATGCAAAGTCAGAAAATTCGCATCCGCCTGAAGGCGTTTGATTATCGTTTGATTGACCAATCTGCCGCGCAGATCGTCGAAACTGCTAAACGTACTGGGGCTGTTGTGAATGGTCCAGTGCCGTTGCCTACTAAGATTGAACGCTTCGATATTTTGCGTTCACCTCACGTCAATAAGACTTCGCGTGACCAGTTTGAAATTCGCACCCATTTGCGTTTGATGGACATCATTGACCCAACGGATAAAACCGTGGATGCGTTGATGAAGTTAGATCTGCCAGCTGGTGTGGACGTAGAAATTAAGTTGTAATTGTAGTAAATAATCGACTAACCAATTGTAGTTAGTCCCTTAACAAGAGGAAATTAAAATGAGCTTAGGACTTGTCGGTCGCAAGATTGGCATGACCCGCGTGTTTACAGAAGACGGATCATCGTTGCCTGTAACCGTGCTGGAAGTGTCCAATAATCGTATTACTCAGCTTAAATCCGTGGCTACCGATGGTTATACCGCTGTGCAATTAGCACATGGTGTGCGTCGTGCGAGTCGTGTGGTGAAAGCTGCTGCTGGACATTATGCGAAAGCAGGTGTTGAAGCAGGTAGCAAATTGAAAGAATTCACCGTATCTCCTGAAGAATTGGCTGGTTTGCAAGCGGGTGGGCAAGTTAGCGTTGAAATTTTTCAAGTAGGTCAATTGGTTGATGTGACGGGCGTATCCAAAGGTAAAGGGTTTGCGGGTACGATCAAGCGTCACAACTTCAAATCGGGTCGTGCTTCGCATGGTAACTCCAAATCCCATAACGTCCCAGGTTCGATCGGGATGGCGCAAGATCCAGGTCGTGTTTTTCCTGGTAAGCGTATGTGTGGTCATTTGGGCGATGTGCAAAAAACCGTTCAAAATTTACAAATCGTGCGTGTTGACGTTGCGCGTCAGTTGTTGTTAGTTAAGGGTGCCGTTCCAGGTGCCACTAACAGCAGCATCATCGTGCGTCCCGCAGTGAAGGCAGGTGTCTAATGGAACTTAAAGTCATTAACGACAAGGGGCAGGCAACTGCAAGCCTAGTGGCGTCAGACGAATTGTTCGGTCGTGAGTACAACGAGGACTTGGTTCATCAAGTTGTCACCGCTTACATGGCGAATGCGCGTTCTGGTAATAGCAAGCAAAAGAGTCGTTGCGAAATCCAAAAAAGTACGAAAAAACCGTTCGCTCAAAAGGGAACAGGTCGTGCGCGTGCGGGTATGGCTTCCAGTCCTTTGTGGCGTGGGGGCGGTAAGATTTTCCCGAATACAGGGGAAGAAAACTACAGCCAAAAAGTTAACCGTAAGATGTATCGCGCTGGTTTAGCGGCGATCCTGTCTAAGTTGGTCAGCGATAATCGTCTGACTGTCGTAGAGAGTTTGACGGTTGACTCCCCTAAGACTAAGCAGTTTGTTGAAAAAATCAAAAGCTTGGGGCTAGGTGAAGGTCGTATCTTGGTGATCACGGACAATCTTGATGAAAATCTGTATTTGTCTTCACGTAATCTGCCTAACGTCTTGGTGTTAGAGGCTTATCAAGCTGATCCTATCAGTTTGGTGCGTTTCCCAAGCGTAGTTGTCACGCGTAATGCCGTGGCTAAAATGGAGGAGATGTTCGCATGAGTACTCAACAATTTAGCGAAGAACGCTTGATGAAAGTTTTGGTTGCACCTTTGATTTCTGAAAAGGCAACTTTTGTTGCTGAAAAGAATGAGCAAGTGATTTTCCGTGTGGCGACTAATGCAACAAAACCTGAAGTCAAGGCTGCGGTCGAAATGATGTTCAAGGTTGGTGTTGTAAGCGTACAAATTGCCAATGTTAAAGGCAAAGTTAAGCGCACAGGTCGTTTCGTTGGTCGTCGTAATAACTGGAAGAAAGCATATGTGTGCTTGATACCAGGTCAGCAAATTAATTTTGCTGAAAGTGAGCAAGGATAATCATCATGGCATTGATTAAATTAAAACCAACAACGCCAGGGCAACGCGCAGTATTGCGCGTGGTCAATCCTGAGCTACACAAAGGTAAACCTGTTGCTGCGTTGCTGGAAAAGAAAACGAAAACAGCGGGTCGTAACAATAACGGTCACATCACCACACGTCATATGGGCGGTGGTCATAAGCAGCACTATCGCTTGGTCGATTTTAAACGCAACAAAGATGGCATTCCCGCCACTGTTGAGCGTTTAGAGTATGATCCAAACCGTAGCGCAAACTTGGCTTTGTTGTGCTATGCAGATGGTGAACGTCGCTACATCATTGCACCTAAGGGTGTTTCTGCTGGCGCGGCTTTGGTGAGTGGCTCTGAAGCACCGATCAAACCAGGTAATGCGTTGCCATTGCGTAATATCCCAGTGGGTTCCACCATTCATTGCATCGAAATGTTGCCAGGTAAAGGTGCGCAATTAGCACGCTCTGCGGGTACATCGGTACAATTGTTGGCGCGTGATGGTAGTTATGCGCAGTTGCGTTTGCGTTCAGGTGAAATTCGTAAAGTGCATATTGATTGCAAAGCGACTTTGGGTGAAGTGGGTAACTCCGAACACAGCCTGCGTTCAATCGGTAAAGCAGGTGCGATGCGTTGGCGCGGTGTGCGTCCTACCGTTCGTGGTGTGGTGATGAATCCAGTGGATCACCCGCACGGTGGTGGTGAAGGTAAAACCGCAGCAGGTCGTCATCCAGTGAGTCCATGGGGTGTTCCAGCTAAGGGCTTCCGTACACGCCGCAATAAACGCACGAATAGCATGATTGTGCGTCGTCGCTTTAAGGTTTAAGGGGTAATACATGGCACGTTCTATTAAAAAAGGTCCATTTGTTGATGCCCACTTGCTCAAGAAGATTGAGACAGTGCGTGCAACTAACGACAAGCGTCCAGTTAAGACTTGGTCGCGTCGTTCAACAGTTTTGCCTGAGTTTGTTGGGCTGACAATTGCAGTGCATAACGGTAAGTTGCATATTCCTGTTTATGTTTCTGAAAACATGGTTGGACACAAGTTAGGGGAGTTTTCCTTGACTCGCACGTTCAAAGGCCACGCTGCTGATAAAAAAGCAGCTAAGAGATAAGGAGATATGATGACACTGACTACTGCGGTTGCAAAAAACATCCATATTTCTGCGCAAAAAGCGCGTCTGGTTGCTGACCAAATTCGTGGATTACCTGTTGCGCAAGCGATCAATATTTTAAATTTCAGCCCTAAAAAAGGGGCTGGAATCATCAAAAAAGCTTTGGATTCCGCGATTGCGAATGCTGAGCATAATGATGGTGCAGATATTGATACACTTAAAGTCAAAGTGATTTACGTTGATAAGGCAGCATCGCTGAAGCGTTTTATGGCGCGCGCTAAAGGTCGTGGCAATAAGATCGAAAAGCAAACCTGCCACATTACAGTTCGCGTCGGAAGCTGAGGGTAAAATGGGACAAAAAATTCATCCAACTGGTTTTCGGTTGAGCGTTCGTAAGAACTGGGATTCTAAGTGGTATGCAAATAGTGAAAATTTCGCTACTTTGCTACATAAGGATATTGAAATTCGCGCTTTTTTGAAGAAAAAATTGGCGAGTGCGGGTATTTCCAAAATCATTATCGAGCGTCCAGCTAAAAGCGCAAAAGTAACCATCTACACGGCGCGTCCTGGTATGGTTATCGGTAAAAAAGGCGAAGACATCGAATTGTTGCGCGCAGAGTTGCGTAAGCGCATGGGTTTGGCATCTGTTGACTTGGCGATCGAAGAAGTGCGTAAGCCTGAAATTGATGCACAATTGATTGCAGATAGCATTACTGCACAATTGGAAAAACGTATCATGTTCCGTCGTGCGATGAAACGTGCGATGCAAAATGCGATGCGCTTAGGTGCTCAAGGTATCAAGATCATGAGTGCAGGTCGCTTGAATGGTATCGAAATCGCGCGTAGCGAATGGTATCGTGAAGGACGTGTGCCATTGCATACTTTGCGTGCAGACATCGACTACGGTACTTCTGAAGCCAAAACGACTTACGGCATTATTGGCGTAAAAGTTTGGGTGTTCAAAGGCGAAATCGGTCAGGAGCAAGCTGCACCAGTGGCGGCTGAACCAGAAAAGAAAGTAAGAAAGTCGGGGGCAAAACATGCTACAGCCAGCTAGAAGAAAATACCGCAAGGAGCAGAAAGGCCGTAATACTGGTCTGGCGACACGCGGCAATCAAGTCAGTTTCGGTGAGTTCGGTTTAAAAGCCGTGGCGCGTGGTCGTTTGACCGCACGTCAAATTGAAGCCGCACGTCGTGCGATGACACGTCATATTAAGCGTGGTGGTCGTATCTGGATTCGTATTTTCCCAGACAAGCCAATCTCGCAAAAGCCTGCTGAAGTACGTATGGGTAACGGTAAAGGTAATCCAGAGTACTACGTGGCAGAGATTCAACCAGGCAAGATGTTGTATGAAATGGACGGCGTGGATGAAGCTTTGGCGCGTGAGGCGTTCCGTTTGGCTTCGGCAAAGTTGCCTTTGGCCACCACATTTGTAGTTAGACAGGTAGGTACCTAATATGAAGGCGAGTGAACTGAAAGCGAAGTCCGCTGAAGAATTGCAAGTTGAATTGTTGTCTTTGACTAAAGCGCAGTTTGGTTTGCGTATGCAGGTTGCGACACAACAAATGACCAAAACCAGTGAAATACGTAAGGTGCGTCGTGCGATTGCTCGCGTTAAGACTGTATTGACACAAAAGGATGCGCAGAAATGAGCGAAGCTAAATTGAAACGTACCTTGAGTGGTACGGTCGTAAGCGACAAAATGGACAAAACGGTTACCGTTTTGGTCGAGCGTAAAGTGAAGCACCCACTATTGGGCAAAATCATTCGCGTTTCCAAAAAGTATCATGCCCATGATGAAGCAAATGAGTTTCATACTGGCGACATGGTGATTATTGAAGAATGTCGTCCGCTGGCAAAAACTAAAGCTTGGCGTGTTGCTAAGTTGTTGGAAAAGGGTGCTGCAATTTAATTTGCAATATCTTCTTGTGCGCTTTGATAAAGTTGCATATAATGCGCGGCTTCGTTTCATCGCCGCTTATGGCGACCTAACCCTTAACGGGTTCCAAAACTGGCCGCCGTAAGCGGAATAAGTTGGAGATTAAATAATGATACAAATGCAAACTGTTTTGGATGTCGCCGATAATACTGGCGCGCGTTCAGTAATGTGCTTTAAAGTGCTGGGTGGCTCCAAGCGTCGCTATGCTTCGGTAGGTGACGTGATTAAGGTCAGTATTAAAGATGCTGCGCCTCGTGGTCGGGTTAAAAAAGGCGAGGTTTACAACGCTGTTGTGGTTCGTACAGCGAAGGGTGTTCGTCGTAGTGATGGTTCTTTGGTTAAGTTTGATGGCAATGCAGCTGTGTTGTTGAATGCGAAGCTTGAGCCGATTGGTACGCGTATTTTTGGGCCAGTCACGCGCGAATTGCGTACCGAAAAGTTTATGAAGATCGTTTCGCTTGCACCAGAAGTGCTGTAGGCGTTAGTGAATCGAGTCGAGGAAAATCATGCGTAAGATCAAGAAAAACGATGATGTTATCGTAATCGCAGGCAAGGACAAAGGTAATCGCGGCAACGTGGTGAGTGTCTTGGGTGATAAGCTGTTGGTTGCTGGTATCAATAAAGTTAAAAAGCATCAAAAGCCTAATCCAGTTAAGGGTTTGAGCGGTGGTATCGTTGAAAAAGAGTTGCCCATTCATATTTCTAATGTGGCGATTTATAACGCGGCCGCTAAAAAGGGTGATCGGGTTGGTATTAAAACGCTGGAAGATGGACGCAAGGTTCGTGTGTTCAAGTCCAATGGCGAAATGATTGACGCTTAAGGGGTATAGGGCATGGCTCGTTTGTATGATTTTTACAAAAATCAAGTTGCACAAGACTTGATGAAGCAGTTTGGTTACACCTCTGTGATGGAGGTTCCCCGTATTGAAAAAATCACCTTGAATATGGGTGTGGGTGAAGCGGTAGCGGATAAAAAAGTAATGGATTTCGCCGTGGGCGATATGCAAAAAATTGCTGGTCAAAAACCAGTGGTGACTATGTCCAAAAAATCCATTGCAGGTTTTAAAATTCGCGAAGGCTATCCAGTAGGTTGTAAAGTGACTTTGCGTAAAGAACGCATGTACGAGTTTTTGGATCGCCTGATTTCAGTTGCTATTCCGCGTATTCGTGACTTCCGTGGTATTTCGGGTAAGTCATTTGATGGTCGTGGTAATTACAACATGGGCGTGAAAGAGCAAATCATTTTCCCTGAAATTGAATACGAAAAAATTGATGCGTTGCGTGGGATGAATATTACCATCACCACCTCTGCAAAAACGGACGAAGAGGCTAAAGCACTTCTGTTGGCGTTCAAACTTCCTTTAAAGAAATGAGAGAAGACTAATGGCTAAGATGGCATTGATTAACCGTGAGCAAAAACGTCGCGACATGGTTGCGAAATTTGCAGCTAAGCGTGCGGTTTTGTTGGCAGCAATTGAGAATACTAAGCTCAGCGACGAAGAACGCATGGATGCGCGTCTGAAATTGCAAGCTTTGCCAAGGAATTCAAGCCCTGTTCGTTTGCGCAATCGTTGTGCGTTGACAGGTCGTCCACGTGGTACTTTCAGGAAATTCGGTTTGGGGCGTATCAAAGTTCGTGAGTTTGCGATGCGTGGCGAAATTCCTGGTATGGTTAAGGCAAGTTGGTAGGAGAAATTTATGAGTATGAGTGATCCAATTTCCGACATGTTGACTCGCATTCGCAATGCGCAACTTGCGGAAAAAGCAGCTGTTTCCATGCCTTCTTCAAAATTGAAGGTGGCGATCGCAGAAGTTTTGAAAGACGAAGGCTATGTAGATGGCTTTAAAGTTGTCAAAGCTGAAGGCGGTAAAGCAACGCTTGAAATCGGTCTGAAGTATTATGCTGGCAGTTCAGTAATCGAAAAAATTCAACGTATTAGCCGCCCTGGTTTGCGTATTTATAAGGGGGCGGGCGATATTCCTAAGGTGATGAATGGTCTTGGAATTGCCATTGTTTCTACCTCTAAGGGTTTGATGACTGACCGCAAAGCACGTGCCAATGGTATTGGCGGTGAAGTGCTGTGTATTGTTGCGTAAGGAGTAGGCATGTCTAGAGTTGCTAAAAATCCTGTCGTTGTGCCGAGTGATGTTGAGGTTGTCTTAGCTGCGAGTGAAGTTTCTGTAAAAGGTCCTTTGGGAACAATCAAGCAAGCTTTATCATCGAACATCAGTGTGGTGCGAGAAGGTGATGCTTTGTTGTGCAAAGCTTTGAACGATACCAAAGAAGCAGATGCGATGTCTGGAACGACACGTGCTTTGCTGGCAAATATGATACAAGGTGTTACCAAAGGTTTTGAACGTAAGTTGGTGTTGGTGGGTGTGGGTTATCGTGCACAAGCCGCTGGCGATGCGTTGAATTTGACTTTGGGCTTTTCTCATCCTGTTGTGCATAAGATGCCTGCTGGTGTTACGGTGCAAACCCCAACACAAACTGAAGTTGTGTTGAAGGGTCTGAACAAACAAAGCGTCGGTCAAGTTGCTGCGGAAATTCGTGCGTATCGTGCCCCTGAGCCTTATAAAGGTAAAGGCGTGCGCTATAGCGATGAAGTGGTTATTCTGAAAGAAACCAAGAAGAAATAATTGAGGCGGATATGTTGAACAAGAAAGAAGCGCGTCAGCGCAGAGCACGCAAAACCCGTGCACGCATTGCTGAAAAGAAAACCATTCGTCTAGCAATTAACCGAACCAATTCGCATATCTATGCGCAAGTGATTTCTGCTTGTGGCGGTCAAATTCTGGCGAGTGCTTCCAGTTTAGAAGCTGAAGTACGTGCCGAGCTGGCAAATGGTGGTAATACTGCCGCTGCCGCTGTCGTCGGTAAGCGTATCGCAGAAAAAGCTAAGAGCGCGGGTATTACCCAAGTTGCGTTCGATCGTTCAGGTAATCGTTATCATGGTCGCATCAAAGCGTTGGCGGAAGCCGCGCGCGAACATGGCTTGCAGTTCTAATTGGAGTTGAATAATGGCTAAGCCGCAAGGAAAGACGCAGCAAAAAGAAGAGCGCGATGATGGCATGATCGAAAAAATGATCTCTGTCAACCGTGTTACCAAAGTTGTTAAAGGTGGCCGTATTATGGGCTTTGCCGCTTTGACAGTGGTGGGTGACGGTGATGGTCGCATCGCAATGGGTAAAGGTAAGTCCAAGGAAGTGCCAGTGGCTGTGCAAAAAGCCATGGAAGAAGCCCGTCGCAATATGGTCAAAGTGAGCCTTAGAAATGGCACACTGCACCATACCGTGATTGGTAAGCATGGCGCGGCTAAAGTGCTGATGCAGCCTGCTTCTGAAGGTACGGGTATTATCGCAGGCGGCGCGATGCGCGCCGTGTTTGAAGCGGTTGGTGTGCGTGATGTTTTGGCGAAATGTATTGGTTCGAGTAATCCATACAACGTCGTTCGTGCCACATTGAACGGTTTGAAAGCGTTGAATTCACCATCTGAAATTGCGGCTAAACGCGGCAAGAGCTTAGATGAAATTGTGGGGTAAAAAATGACACAAGCCAAAACAATTAAAGTGACGCAGATCAAAAGTTTGATCGGCACAAAGCAGTCTCATCGCGATACCATTCGCGGTTTAGGCTTGCGTCGCATCAATCACACGGTGCAATTGGAGGATACTCCTTGCGTTCGTGGCATGATCAACAAAGTGTTTTACTTGGTTAAATGCGAGGCGTAATGATGGAATTGAATAATATTCAGCCTGCACTGGGCGCAAAACACGCAAAACGTCGCGTTGGTCGTGGTATTGGTTCTGGTTTGGGCAAGACTGCGGGTCGTGGTCATAAAGGTCAAAAATCTCGTTCAGGTGGTTTTCACAAAGTGGGTTTCGAAGGTGGTCAAATGCCTTTGCAACGTCGCTTGCCTAAACGTGGTTTCGTGTCTTTGACACGTAATGATACCGCTCAAGTGCGTTTATCTGATTTGCAAGCGTTGCCTGTCAATACCATTGATTTGTTGACATTGAAGCAAGCTGGCATTGTTCATGCTAATGCTTTGACAGCAAAAGTCATTCTGTGCGGTGAAATTACCCGTGCAGTGGTGTTGCAAGGGCTGACTTCGACCAAAGGTGCTCGCACCGCGATCGAAGCCGCTGGCGGAAGTTTTGCTGAGTAAGGCTGCTAAGTGAGTACGATTGCTAAAGGAACGAGCAAATACGGTGATTTAAGTAAACGCCTGTGGTTCTTGCTGGGTGCATTGATTGTGTATCGTATTGGTGCACACATTCCTGTTCCAGGTATTGATCCCACTGTTTTGGCTGATTTATTTAAATCGCAAAAAGATGGTATTTTGGGCATGTTTAACATGTTCTCAGGCGGGGCACTTTCACGCTTTACCATTTTTGCCTTGGGTATTATGCCCTATATTTCAGCTTCAATTATCATGCAGCTGGCGGCGATTGCCGTGCCTCAGTTAGAGCAGCTCAAGAAGGAAGGCGAAGCGGGTCGTCGTAAAATTACGCAGTACACGCGTTATGGTACGTTGTTGCTGGCTTTATTCCAAGCGTATGGTATTTCGGTCGCTTTGCAGGCTCAGCCTGGTTTAGTGCCTGTTCCTGGTTGGATGTTTCAACTGACATCGGTATTTACCTTGGTCACAGGGACGATGTTTCTGATGTGGTTGGGCGAGCAAATTACGGAGCGTGGCTTAGGTAATGGGATTTCCTTAATTATCTTTGCAGGTATCGCGGCGGGTTTGCCTACGGCGATTGGTAGCACGCTGGAGTTGGCACGTACAGGTGCGTTCTCAATACCTTTGGTGCTGTTCTTGATGATTGGTGCGGTTGCGGTGACAGCACTGGTGGTTTTCGTTGAGCGTGGACAGCGTAAAGTATTGGTGAATTATGCTAAGCGTCAGGTGGGTAACAAGGTGTATGGTGGACAAGCGTCTCATCTACCTTTGAAGCTCAATATGGCGGGTGTGATTCCTCCGATCTTTGCATCAAGCATCATTCTGTTCCCTGCGACGATTGCAGGGTGGGTGGGCGATGGTCATGGATGGCGTTGGCTTAAAGACTTCAGTCAGATGTTGTCCCCAGGTCAGCCTGTGTATGTGATTGCTTATGCTGTTGCGATTTTCTTCTTTTGCTTCTTTTATACGGCGTTGGTGTTTAGCCCGAAAGAGACAGCTGATAATTTGAAGAAAAGTGGAGCATTCTTGCCTGGCATACGTCCAGGGGATCACACGGCAAAATACATTGAAAAGATCATGTTGCGGCTGACATTGATTGGTGCGGTTTATATTGCTTTGGTCTGTTTGTTGCCTGAATTTTTGGTGATCAATTGGAATGTACCATTTTATTTTGGTGGGACTTCGTTATTGATTCTTGTGGTGGTCACGATGGATTTTATGGCACAGGTGCAGTCGTATTTGATGACGCATCAATACGAAAATTTGCTCAAAAAAGCGAATTTTAAAGGCGGGAATCTACGCTAATGGCTAAAGAAGATGTTATTCAGATGCAGGGTGAGATTGAGGAATCGTTGCCTAACGCGACCTTCCGCATCAAGCTTGAAAACGGTCATGTTGTGTTAGGTCATATTTCTGGAAAAATGCGGATGCACTATATTCGCATTCTGCCAGGAGATAAAGTGACGGTTGAGTTAACACCATATGATTTAAGCAAGGCGCGTATTGTATTCCGCGCCAAATAGTAGCGTTGGGAGTGCAGCCAGAGACATGGGGTATGAAAGTGTGCCACAACTAAGAAACTGGTTTTGCTCCTCAATTTAGGAGAAGAAAATGAGAGTTCAAGCATCTGTAAAGAAAATCTGTCGCAACTGTAAGATCGTTATTCGTAAGCGCGTGGTACGTGTGATTTGCACCGAGCCACGTCATAAGCAACGTCAAGGTTAATTGAATAAAGTTGGCTTTGAGTGTTATAATTTTCGTTTTTCAAATATAGGGTAGCTGCATGGCACGTATTGCAGGGGTCAACATCCCCAATCATCAACACGCCGTTATTGCTTTGACTGCAATTTACGGTATCGGGCGCACTCGTTCGCAAAGTATTTGCGCTGGAGCAAGCGTGAATCCCACCACCAAGATGAAAGACCTAACCGACGCAGAAGTTGAAAAACTGCGCGACGAAGTGGCGAAATTTACAGTGGAAGGCGATCTTCGTCGTGAAACGACGATGAACATCAAGCGTCTGATGGATTTGGGCAGCTACCGAGGTCTTCGTCATCGCCGTGGTTTGCCATGTCGTGGTCAGCGCACTCGCACCAATGCTCGTACCCGTAAGGGACCGCGCAAGGCGATTGCAGGTGCTAAGAAATAATTTGCTATAACGCTTTAGAGGATTAGATTATGGCTAAGCCAAGCACGAAAGTGCGTAAAAAAGTTAAAAAGAACGTCGCTGAAGGTATTGCACACGTTCACGCTTCATTCAACAACACCATCGTGACTATCACTGATCGTCAAGGCAATGCCTTGGCTTGGTCAACCAGCGGCGCGATGGGTTTCAAAGGCTCACGTAAGAGCACGCCTTTTGCTGCACAGGTTGCGGCTGAAGTGGTGGGTAAGTCTGCGGCTGAATGTGGTGTTAAAAATCTTGAAGTTCGCATCAAGGGACCTGGTCCTGGACGTGAGTCTGCTGTGCGTGCATTAAATGCTGCTGGTTTTAAAATCACCAGCATCTCTGATATTACCCCGGTTCCGCACAACGGTTGCCGTCCGCCTAAAAAGCGTCGTATTTAATTTTTTGGGAGTCAATCTTGGCTAGAAATCTTGATCCAAAGTGCCGTCAGTGCCGCCGTGAAGGCGAGAAGCTGTTTCTGAAAGGCGAAAAGTGTTTCACCGATAAATGTTCTGTTGAGCGTCGCGCTTATCCGCCTGGTCAGCATGGACAAAAGAAAAACAACCGTTTGTCCGAGTACGGCACACAGTTGCGTGAAAAGCAAAAAGTACGTCGTATCTACGGCGTATTGGAAAAACAATTCCGTTTGACTTACAAGCAAGCTGCAAGTCAGCGTGGCATCACAGGTGAAAGCCTGTTGCAAATTTTGGAATCCCGTTTGGATAACGTTTCCTACCGTATGGGTTTCGGCGCATCACGTGCTGAAGCGCGTCAAGTGGTACGTCACAATTCCGTGCTGGTTAACGGCAAGCGTGTCAATATTCCTTCGTATCAAGTGCGTCCTGGTGATGTGGTTGAAGTGGCTGAAAAATCCAAAGCACAATTGCGTATCAAGGCGGCTCTTGCAGCAGCTGAACAACGTGGTTTTCCAGAATGGTTGGAAATGGATACTAAGGCATTCAAAGGAACATTTAAGGCCAAGCCCCAGCGCGCTGAATTACCTGCAACCATCAACGAGCATCTCGTGGTTGAGTTGTATTCCAAGTAATCCACGCGGAGTAGCTTATGCCTAACAATGAATTTTTAAAGCCTCGCATTATTGATGTGCAAAGAATTTCCGATACCAAAGCAAAAGTGGTGATGGAGCCCTTTGAACGCGGCTATGGTCACACATTGGGCAACGCTTTGCGTCGTATTCTGTTGTCTTCGATGGCGGGTGCTGCCCCAACTGAAGTAAAAATTGCAGGTGTACTGCATGAGTACGCAACGCTGGATGGCGTGCAAGAAGATGTCGTGGATTTGTTATTGAATCTTAAAGGCGTGGTATTGCGTCTGCATAACATGCAAGAACTCGTTTTGACTTTGAAAAAAGAAGGTCAAGGCGTGGTGACCGCAGCGGACATCAGTGGTCATGCCGATGTCGAAGTGGTTAATCCAGATCACGTGATTGCTCATCTGACGGCTGGCGGTAAGCTGGACATGCAGATTAAGGTTGAGCAAGGTCGTGGTTATGTGTCGGCAATTTCACGTCAAATGCCAAATGAAACGCGTGCAGTCGGTCATATCGCATTGGACGCATCATTTAGCCCAGTTAATCGGGTGAGTTATGCCGTGGAAAGTGCGCGTGTTGAACAGCGTACTGACCTTGACAAGTTGGTGATGCAAATCGAAACCAATGGTGCGATTGATCCTGAACAAGCTATTCGCAATGCGGCGCGTATTTTGGTTGATCAGTTCTCGGTATTTGCTGCGTTAGAAGGCACTGAACCCGTGGTTGAAAAGGTACAAGCTCCCAAAGTTGACCCGATCCTGCTGCGTCCAGTGGATGACTTGGAATTAACCCCACGTTCTTCTAACTGCCTGAAAGCACAAAGTATTCACTATATTGGCGACTTGATTCAATATACCGAAAACGATTTGCTACGTACCCCGAACTTGGGTCGTAAGTCATTGAATGAAATTAAACAGGTTCTTGCCGAACATAATTTGTCGTTGGGTATGAAGCTGGAAAACTGGCCTGTTCCCGTTGTTTAACGGATTACTCAACAAGCCATCAGAATAGTAAGAAAGGTAAATTATGCGTCACCGTTCAGGTTTAAGAAAACTCAACCGTACCAGTAGCCATCGTCTGGCAATGTTTCGCAACATGACTGTTTCGTTGTTGCGTCACGAACTTATCAAGACAACTCTGCCAAAAGCGAAGGAACTGCGTCGTGTTGCAGAACCTATCCTGACACTGGGCAAAAACCCAAGTTTGGCAAATCGTCGTTTAGCGTTTGCGCGTTTGCGTGATCGTGAAATGGTGGTGAAGTTGTTTGACGAACTGGGTCCACGTTATGCAGCGCGTAATGGCGGCTATCTGCGCATCCTCAAGTGCGGTTTCCGTCAAGGCGACAATGCACCGATGGCGTTCATCGAATTGATGGATCGCCCAGCTGATGCAGAAGCGGTTGATGCAGAGTAAGTTGTAATCAGTATGCAGCACCTAAAAAGCCAGATGATTCTGGCTTTTTTTGCGTCTATTGCTGGCATAAAGAGAGGTTTTTTCGTGTCGTTGCCAAGTAGAATAGCGACCTTTCTCATCTTTGGAGTTCGTCATGTCAAACTGGTTTGCCAATAATTCCCTTTCCATCGGTCACACGCCGCTGGTACGTTTGAATCGTATTGCGGATGGCGCACCTGCGACCATACTCGCCAAGATCGAAGGGCGTAATCCCGCGTATTCAGTGAAATGCCGCATTGGGGTCGCGATGGTAGATGATGCGCAACGACGCGGCGTGTTGGGCGAGGGTAAGCAAATTGTCGAGCCGACCAGCGGTAACACGGGCATCGCACTGGCATTTGTGTGCGCGGCGAGCGGCATTCCTTTGACCTTGACCATGCCTGAAACCATGAGCGTGGAGCGTCGCAAGCTGTTGTTGGCTTATGGTGCAAAGTTAGTCCTCACTGAAGGTGCTAAGGGCATGAGTGGTGCCATTGCGAAAGCCGAAGAAATTGCCGCATCGGACGCGAGCTACGTGTTGTTGCAACAGTTTAAAAATCCCGCCAATCCAGCGATACACGAAGCCACCACGGGGCCCGAGATCTGGCAAGACACCGATGGGCAAGTCGATATTTTTGTGGCGGGCGTAGGCACGGGCGGCACGATTACAGGGGTCTCGCGCTATCTTAAGCACACGCAAGGTAAGGCTCTGACCACCGTTGCGGTGGAGCCTGCAGCTAGCCCCGTATTGACCCAATGCCGTGCAGGCGACACGCTTAAACCCGCGCCACACAAGATTCAAGGGATAGGGGCGGGTTTTGTGCCTGATGTGCTAGATTTGTCTTTGGTGGATGAAATTGCCCAAGTCAGCAACGAAGATGCCGTGTTATACGCCCGTCGCTTGGCGCAAGAGGAGGGCATCCTGTCGGGGATTTCCTGCGGGGCAGCGGTGGCAGCCGCCGTTCGGCAGGCACAACGCCCCGAAAATGCGGGTAAAACCATCGTGGTGATTTTGCCTGACTCAGGCGAACGCTACCTCAGTTCCATACTGTTTGAAGGCATGTTTGATGAAAAGGGCTTGTCGGTATAGTTGAACTTGAGCCACTTGAATTTCTTACTTCACGAAACAGTCATCATGAAAAATTTACCTGAATATCTCGCGACCCTTGCCGCCACCTTATGGGTGGGCGGACTCTGGGCTGTTGGCTACCTCGCCGTCCCCATCTTGTTTTATGCACAACCTGACCGAACACTGGCAGGCATGTTGGCAGGGCAGATGTTTATCGCACTGGGTTATGTCGGTATGCTCTGCGGTGGCTATTTGTTGCTTTGGCGCATCCGTGTGACGGGCAAAGCAGTTTGTCCCCAGTTTTGGAGCATTGCCGTCATGCTGTTGATTACCCTTGTGCTGCAATTTGTTATTCAACCCATGATGGCGGATATGAAAGTTCAAGCCTTGCCGTTAGACATCATGCAAAGCCCTCTCGCCTCAAGTTTTAAGCTCTGGCATGGTGTATCTAGCGCATTGTATTTGTTGGAAAGTTTATTAGGTGGGTATTTGATGGTGATAAGGGGTAGTCGTAAATCACCCGCATGATCCAACGTTTTGTCATTTAGCCATCACCGCTTCAATCTCAGCAACCGTCTTAGGTGTTGCTGCCGTCAGCACTTCATTGCCCATTGCGGTCACTGCCACATCGTCTTCAATCCGAATGCCGATGTGCCATAGCTCTGGCGGAATATGGTCTGCGGGGCGGATGTAGCAGCCTGGTTCGATGGTCAAGACCATGCCCGCTTGCAAGTTGCGCCAGTTGCCGTTGACTTTGTAATCGCCTACGTCATGCACGTCCAGCCCTAGCCAATGCCCCGTGCGGTGCATATAAAACGCTTTGTAGCTTTCGCTTTCTATCACGGTATCGACGCTGCCGCTGCATAATTTTAAGTCGATAAAGCCTCGTGCCAACACGCGCAGGGCGGCTTGGTGCGGCGCGTCCCAAGTTTGATTGGGTGCGGCGGCGGCAATCGCGGCGGCTTGGGCGGCGAGAACGATTTGATAGACATCGCGCTGGGCGGGGGAAAACTGGCCATTGACGGGAAAGGTGCGGGTGATGTCGGACGCATAGCCGCCGACTTCGCAGCCTGCATCAATCAACAATAAATCGCCCTCGCGCAGCAGCGCGTTGTTTTCCACATAGTGCAGCACGCAAGCATTCGCGCCGCCCGCCACGATGGAGGGATATGCGGGATCGCGTGCGCCGTGGCGACAAAATTCGTGTAGCAATTCTGCTTCGACTTGATATTCAAACTGCCCCGCTTGCGTGAAGCGCATGGCGCGAATATGGGCTTGGGCGGAAATGGTAGCGGCGCGGCGCATCAAAGCGAGTTCGTGTTCGTCTTTAAACAAGCGCATGTCGTGCAACAGCCCGCGCACATCGCTAATTTGGTCAGGTGCGAGAATGCCGCTGCGCGCTTTTGCCTGCACCGCGCTGCGAATTTTCAACATCCGCGCATCCCATGCCGCATCCGCGCCTAAGGGATAAAATAGTTTGGGTAGGTTGCCCATCAGCTCGGTGAGCTTCTCATCCAATTGCGCAATCGGATACGTGGCATCGAAGCCAAACTGATCTTTTGCCGCCGTCACGCCTACGCGATACCCATCCCAAATTTCCCGCGCTTCATCTTTTTCACGGCAAAACAATATGCTTTGCGGCGCATCGCCCGCGATTAACACCAACACCGCTTCAGGTTCAACGAAGCCTGTGAGGTAATAAAAACTGCTGTCAAAACGATAGGGATAGTGGGTGTCGGCATTACGCGCCACTTCAGGGGCGGTGGGAATCACGGCAATGCCGTGCTGCATGGCAGACAATAAGCGGGTGCGACGCTGGGGATAGGGAATAAGATTTTTCATGTTGAGTATGTTTTTGGCAGCAAATGAAATATCTTTCACTTGCCAAGGGGCTTGCAGGTCTCATGTCGAGCGGTTCATCTGCGAATTATCTCATTACCCACTATGATTCACATAGAGCCATTTTTGTTGGGGGGGGTGAAAAATGCTTGGTTTTATGGGGGGAATGGGCTCTAAATGTCGGTTTTTGCGGCATGGGTGACTTGTTTTTTTCTGGGCTTGGTGTACTTTGGCGACGGGGCGCAATTTTGATTGCGCCGTCGTGTTTTTTGTCTGGCAAAGTCAGGGCGGTCAGCGGGCAGTATGATGCCTTGCGCGAATCGTCTGATGCCGCTTTATTATTTATTTTTCAAGGAATTACATCATGAAATTACTGACTCACCGCACCACTTTTATCACCTTGGCGTTAGTCGCGCTGATGGCATCCACGCGTTTTTACCATTTCGGCACGACATTGCATTTGCCTGATGCGTCGTTGGCGGTGTTTTTGTTGGCGGGATTTTTTGTGCGCAGTCCGCGTGTGTTGGCGGCGTTATTGTTGCTGGCAGGCGGGATTGATTATTTGGCGATTACCCAGTTTGGCGTGAGTGATTATTGTGTGACCCCTGCGTATGGCTTTTTAGCCCCGATTTACGCGCTGTTGTGGGCGACGGGACGGTATGCTGCGCAGGTTCAAGCGCGTAATGGCGTGATGTTGGCGGTGTGGGCGTTTGCTTCGGTGAGCGTGGCATTTGTGTTGTCGAACGCCACGTTTTTTGCGTTTTCGGGTCGCTATGCGGATCTGGGCGCGATGGGCTATGCGCAAGAAGTGGCGCAATACTATGTGCCATATTTGACCAGCGCGGCGATGTATTTATTGCCTGCGGCTTTGCTGGCGGTTGTATTCCGTACCCGTTTTTCCGTTATTGCACGATGAGCGACCCCGCGCACCAGCAACAAATGGCGCGCAAAAAAGCCGTGGTGGATGCCGCGATTGCCCGCGCCGATCAGGACAAAGGATTGTTGGTGGTGCTGACGGGCAATGGCAAAGGCAAGTCCAGTTCGGCGTTTGGCATGGTGGCGCGCACCTTGGGCTATGGCAAAAAAGTCGGCGTGGCGCAGTTTTTAAAAAGTCGCCGCGACACGGGCGAGGAGTTGTTTTTAGGCAATCAGCCTAATGTGGATTGGCAAGTGTTGGGCGATGGTTTTACGTGGGACACTCAAAATCGCGCCGCCGACATCGCCAGTGCGCAACGTGGTTGGCAAGTGGCGCAAGGTTTTTTGCGCGATGAATCGCGGCATTTGGTGGTGTTGGATGAGCTAACCTATTTGCTCAACTACGGCTATTTGGATGCTGCACGCGTATATGCCGATCTTGCCGCTCGCCCTGCGATGCAACACGTCGTGGTCACAGGACGCGCCGCGCCGCCAGCCTTACTCGACCTTGCCGATACCGTCAGTGAAATTCAGGATCTCAAACACGCTTTTCGTGCGGGGGTGCGGGCGCAGGCAGGGATTGATTTGTAGTTGATGTCGTTGTTCTATTTGCCAAAATGTGGGTACGAATTCATTCGTACGATTTTGCGTGAATCAGGTCAACATCATCTTTCTTGTCACCGCATTTCGCCCTTTCGGGCGATGTACGAATTTGTCGTACCCACAAAAATCCTCTGTTTAGTCAAAATGAGAATTGCTGGGCGGATGCACGGCGCGCCTATCTTGACGCTAGGCGGGCTATAATCCGCCGTCAATTTTCCAACTCATTTTCAATCATAAGGACACCATCATGGCTACAAAAACCATTATCCAAACCAACGACGCGCCTGCGGCGATTGGCACTTATTCCCAAGCGGTCAAAGTCGGCGACACCGTGTATTTGTCGGGGCAGATCGGGCTGGATCCTGCATCCATGCAAATGGTCGAGGGCATTGAAGCGCAGATCCATCGCGTATTTCAAAACCTGCGCGCCGTGACGGTCGCGGCAGGCGGGAGTTTGGGCGATGTGGTGAAGCTGAACATTTTCCTCACCGACTTAGGGCATTTCGCCAAAGTGAACGAAATCATGGCGGAATACTTCGCCCAACCCTATCCTGCCCGCGCTGCGGTTGGCGTAGCTTCCTTACCCCGCGCCGCGCTGGTTGAAGCGGATGGGGTGATGGTTTTGTAGTGTTTAGGTTCTCAAATAATGTCCAACATGAACTTTCTCGCAATTTCTGGCAGTCTCCGTGCGCAGTCCGTCAATTCCGCTTTGCTGCGCGCTACCGCACGTATGGCACCGACGGGCATATCAATCGGGATATTTCAGGGCTTGGCTGATTTACCGCTTTTTAATCCCGATATTGAACACACAAACCCCATCGCAGTCGAAAAATTGAAGTCAGAAATCATGGCGGCAGATGCGCTGATTATTGCAAGCCCCGAATACGCGCATGGCATTACAGGTGTACTCAAAAATGCTTTAGATTGGCTAGTCAGTAGCGAAGTCTTCATCAACAAACCAATCGCACTATTTAATGCCGCGCCACGTGCCGTTCACGCTTACGCTTCGCTGCGAGAAATCGTCACCATGATGTCAGCCCAGGTGGTCGAAGCGTCTTGCATCACCTTGCCCATGAGTGAGGGCAAGTTCGATGAGGATAGGATTTATAACGATGCAAATATGTCCGTGGCTATTCGTGCTGCACTGCAATCTCTCGCGCATACGGTGGCTAAATCTCGTCAGCCGTAAATTCAATTGACCACGCCCCTCAAAATCACTCCCACCATCCTCGCCAAACTGGCGAAGTTGGGCATCACGCGACGCAGCGATTTGGTGCTGCATTTGCCGTTGCGCTATGAGGATGAAACCCATCTTTCGCCGATTGCGACGTTGCAAGTCGGCGAATCCGCGCAGATTCAGGGCGTGGTGGCGCACGCTGAGGTGACCCATCGCCCGCACCGCGCCTTGGTGTGTCGCTTGGAAGATGGCAGTGGCGAGGTGTTTTTGCGCTTTTTGCATTTTCACGCGGGGATACAGCAACAACTCAAAGTCGGCAAACGTGTGCGGGCAGTGGGCGAGGTGCGCGAGGGGTTTTATGGGCGGGAGATGGTGCATCCAAAATGCAGCAACGTCGAGGACGACACGCCGCTGCAAACCAGCTTAACACCCGTGTATCCAACCACGGCGGGCTTGTCGCAGACCAGTTTGCGCAAGCTGATTGCCAACGCGCTGGACGTGATTCCCATCACCGACACGTTGCCCGAATCTTTATGCAATCGGCTGAATTTGCAGGATTTTTCTAACAGCATTCGGCTGTTACATCAACCTACGCCCGATATTTCAGCAGCCCGTTTGGAAGCGCATTCGCATCCCGCGTGGCAACGGATTAAATTTGATGAGCTGTTGGCGCAACAATTGTCGATGCGTATTCACCACCGCGAACGCCGCCAGCGCGCCGCCGTTGCCATGTTGCCGCGAGGTGTGTTGACGCAGGCGTTGTTGGCGGCGTTGCCGTTTAGCCTGACGCGGGCGCAGCAAAAAGTGTTCGCCGAAATTAGCCGCGATTTGAGTTTGCCGCACCCGATGCAGCGGTTGTTATTGGGCGATGTCGGCAGCGGCAAAACCATCGTCGCCGCCCTCGCTGCCTTGCAAGCGATGGAAAACGGCTACCAAGTCGCGCTAATGTCGCCCACCGAAATCCTCGCCGAACAGCATTTTTTAAAATTAAGCGAGTGGCTTACGCCGCTGGGCATCGTCCCCGTTTGGTTGTCGGGCAGCTTAAAAAAGTCAGCAAAACAGCGCGCCACAGAATTGATTGCGTCGGGCGAAACACTATTGGCAATTGGCACGCACGCCTTGTTTCAAAAATCGGTGCAGTTTCATAAATTGGGACTGGCGATTGTCGATGAGCAACATAAATTTGGGGTGGAACAACGGTTGGCGTTGCACGCGAAGGGAAAATCCAGCGTAGAAGCGTCGTTAAGTGTGGACATTTCTACCCCCACCCCCGTATCAAGTACGGGGCAGGCTCTAACCCTCTCCCTGCAAGGGGGAGGGAAGCCCCCCGAACCGCATCAGTTGATGATGAGCGCGACGCCGATTCCGCGCACCTTGGCG